>ERZ1292633.2973-Hain-H41-02um-R1-2973-length-16886-cov-19_pt1 | contig 12780 bp, 11 predicted proteins | sample MGYA00564406_ERZ1292633 | MGnify/ENA primary metagenome ERZ1292633 (study PRJEB36523, sample SAMEA6512639) | groundwater metagenome | collected 2019-01-08 | study: AquaDiva: Metagenomics assemblies of 32 groundwater samples
AAACGCGATCAGCCGTTTGAGTTTATCAGCCCGCGCCTATCATCGTATTCTCAAAATCGCTCGAACGATTGCGGATTTATCAGATGCTGAGAAAATCAACAACCAGCATATCGCGGAAGCGATTCAGTATCGAAGGTTGGATAAGCATTAAGATCGAGTAGAAAAAATAGTTTACACAACCTAAAAAGAATATAGAATTTCCTGGTTTTCGAGTAGTAAGATAACTAAACAACAATTCACCAGAAAATAAAGAGGCAAATAAATTATGAGTAAATCAGGAATTTCTTCACTGGCTTCATCATTGATTCTACAGAGCGGTATTGGAAGTGCCAATTTGTTTGGTGATAACAATGTTGATACTGTTTCATACTCTATTCCATATAGTCAGATTTCTTCCATCGCCCATAGCAAAGATGGATCTTGGGCGGTAAATTATAACTACACACCTACAAGCAGCAGTAGCACCTCGGGTAGTAAAGAAGGCGGCAGCAGCACTTCGGGCAGTAAAGAAGGCGGCAATAGCACCTCGGGCAGTAAGGAAGGCGACAGTACTTCCGGCAGCAAGGCCGGTAGTACTGCGGCAACAGACACTCTTCAAGGTATTGAACGCCTCAACTTCTCGGATGGAGTTTATGTGGCCCTTGATATCGCTACTCCCAATCAGGTCGCTGGTGCTGCACTTGCTCTTTTATACGCGGGATTCAATTCACTGCCGGATGCTGTAACCTTTGGCCACTGGATCGCTAAAGCAGATCAAATCAATGACAGCCTCACTTTCGATAGTTCGAAGGTTGAGAGCCTTGCTCAGGTTATGCTTACAGAATTTGCCCCTGGTGGCATAAGTAACTCAGACCTTGTAAATACTCTATATACCAACGTAGTAGGTCATACTCCTGGTTTTGCCGTACTTAATCAATTTACACAATCGATCAACAACGGCACTTATTCTCAAGCGGGATTATTTGCATTGGCTGCAGAAAGCAGCCTGAACACCGATCATTATGCAACTTTGGTCGGGAATGGACTGCAATACGTTCCTGAATCAGGAAAATTGGGCTAACAACCCGATAGCTCGGCAATTCATTTCTGTTCTTACCTGTCACCTTATTTGATCGCACTCACCTCCAAGTCCTGAAAAAGCTTGGAAAGTGAGTGTCCACGAATAAATTCTTAGCTAAATTCATACCTATTAATTAACTATCGGACATGCCCACACAGCAGCAAACTGACCTTACCGCTCTCATTCTTGCACAAGATTGGCAAGCAGTTAAGGATCACCTTGACTTAATGCATGCTGACCAATTCGATGCACAAAACTACTTTGTAAAGGGATTTCTCCTAGCCTTTGGGCCTGTATCCCAAAGAAACTTTGCCGATGCTATTTATTGTCTTGAGACAGCTCATCGTTATGCACCCGCCAATATCCAGTATTTGAATACGCTATCCGAAGCTTACCTTCAGGCAAAACGTCCTGCTATGGCATTGCGTGCCGCAACTCAGTCCACTCATTTAGTACCCGGCGATCTATTCTCAATCATTGCCTTGGGTCGTGCTGCTTGGTTTTGTGGTGAGAAAGAGCTTTCCTTGAGCGCTTTTAACGAAGCTTACCATTTGACCGCACCCAGCCAATCTTCCCTTAAGCAACATTTGCAAGCAATCACATTCAGTATGGCGCCTTTCTGGCGGGAACCGTGCCGTGGAAAAAGGGTTGCGCTAGTCAGGATGGAGCCAAAACATCGCGATTTTCTATTGTCTTGCCGATGTAATACCAAATTCCAGCATCATTACCACCTCTTCCAGGACAGCTCCACTGAAGCCATTGAACGTGAGTTACAATCAGCCAACAAATCACCTTTAGAGACTAAAAGAGTCAAATGGGTAGTCGAAAAATCCGGGAACCCTGTCGGGCTGGCAGAGTTAGTCGAACTGAATTTAAACAATTCGCGAGCTGAAATCCTGGTTGGCTTTCCTGAAGAACAACCTTTTGGTACCAGTCTTGAAGCTACACTGCTGGTTATGGAATTCGCGTTCTCAACAATTGGAATCCATAAGTTAATTAGTTATGTTTACGGGGATAATCCCAAGAGTCAACGCAACACATTACATTTAGGCATTCAGCAGGAAGGGTTACTAAAATCGCATGTTGTTGACCCCGCATCTGGAAAACGGCTGGACCTTTATATCAACGGCTGTCTGTCAACTGAATTTTTTCAGAACCAGACTCTCATGAAGCTTGCCTATAGATTGCTAGGACGAATTCCACTACCCAATACTGGCAAATTTAGTAAGAAACTAATAAATCAATGGGATATATCCAGTTTGATCATTGACTTACCGCAGGCTATTACCAGAAATGAATCAACAGAATAGCCAGCAGACAATCATTATCTTATTGAGAGCAGATTTATGTTTTAGTCCAACTGGCAATCATTTATCTTATTTTCATCGCAATGAAGACGCGTATGAACCACCCTGATTCAATAAATTAATTGCCAGTTTTCTGACTGTGAAATGTAATTACAGTGCTTGAAATACAACATCTGCAACTGATAATGCAGTGGATTGTTGTAACACGCCGACAAAAGTAATACTGGCGACATCGTTTACAAAACGCACCACGATATCATTGCCTTGGGGATCAATGCTGGTGATATAGGGAGACAGTTGCTCAAAATTCTGAATACCTAGTTGCGTATCGAATGCGACTTTATCCACGCCAGGAATGAAGTCCTGAAAAACGTAATTACCGATATTTGATATACCAAAAATGTCTGAACCCCCGCCACCAATCATCGTATCGGTGCCCAATTGCCCGACCAAGGTGTCATCGCCATTATTACCGGTTAAAGTATTGCTAGCACTATTGCCAACCAATTTATCATTGCCGAATCCTCCGGTCGCGTTCTCAATGACCGTATTCAAACCGAGAGATAGATTGTTCTCAGCCACCAGACCACTTGGCGTAAGACCTACAGAGCTAAGTGTGCCCGGTGCAGCGACATTGAGATTGAGAATCACCGGGGTATTTGTTCCCGACGCATCAAGCGTATCGTTACCTCCATCATCATAGATTGTCTGAACAACCTGACCGCTTTGTTCCGCCAATGTGTATGAATTGTCGCCTGTATTAACAGATTTAGCGCCGTACAAGTATGACAATGCTGCATAGTCGTATGGAGCCCAATCAATTCGTTCAAGTCCCTGAGGTTGTGTTGTGTAAGACATAATACTAAACAATTCGGAATCTTCCGCGCCCGTTAGAAATGGCCCTTCATTCACATCCGTATCGCCTGGTACTGATCCTGCATTGTAATTTCCCGGATGCTTAAGCCCAAGAGTATGGCCAATCTCATGGATCAATGTTGAGTATGCATTCGTGCCCTTTACAACATTTGATGTCTGTGAAGCATCTGCCGAATTATTGATATATAAATCTCCGGCACCATCCCCTTGCGACGCGTCTGGATAATAAGCGTAACCAACTGATTCGGTTTGTGCATTATTGCCAAAACGGAGCTGGCCGTAAGATGTTGCAGAATCATTTCTTTCAGTAAAGGTGATATTGAACTGTGAGGAAATCGTGGTCAGGATCTCTCGAACGGCAATCTTCTGTTCATTGGTCATTATGCTGAATTGATTGCCATCTCCAACCGGATCCGCATAGCTCGGCAATGCAGACATAAAACTATAAGTCAACGTTACCGGAGTCCCAGGCGATTGGGTTGAATTCCAACGAATATCACTTCCAGCAAGTACAGCATCAATACGGTTATCATTTGTAATGGTTGGCATATTTTCTCTCTTAATTTTTAATTATGAAATTGCATTCTGCCATAGCCATCTATTAATGTCTCTCAAATCACCAAGGCACAATCTGCCCATCAAACGCATAAAACTTCCCGGAATCCTCAAATCTCAGGCCGCTGATGACACGGCGCATGCCGATGACACTTTGCTCGGTCGAGATCAATCCGTTGGGGCCGCCCATATCGGTTCTTACCCAGCCGGGATGTAATAAAACGGCAATAATCCGGTTTGAGTTCAGATCAATCGACAGGCTTTTCATCACGATATTGACAGCCGATTTGCTGGAACGGTAGATGTAACTGCCGCCGCCGCGATTATCGGCGATACTGCCCATTTTGCTGGTAATGGTGATGATGGTTTTCAGATGACTCCTGGAAATTTGGTGGATAAACGCTTCCGCCATTTTCAGGGGTGCCATGGTATTCACTTCAAAAGCATGTGCCCATGCTGCGTAATCCGTTTTGCCGAAGGCATCACCATGATCTGCCGGATAAACGCCGGCATTATTGATCAATAAATCAATCGTCTGTTCGGACAATGCCTGAGACAATTGTTCAATCTGCGGATGATTGGCCACGTCTAATGAATGAATGGTTATCTGGCTTGGATACTGTGCGGACAAACGATTCAACACATCGGCTGCTGCCGGATGGCGGCAACAAGCCAAAACGCGCCAGCCATCCTTGGCATATTGCCGGACAAATTCAAGCCCTATTCCACGATTCGTACCTGTAATCAACGCTGTTTTCATATCCCTTCCTTATAAGAGCTATTCTATTGAGCGAAAATGATCACTGATACAGATCACTGAAGTCAATGATACCGCTGCTCCATCCATTGAGCGGAAAACGGCAAACCGCCTTGAATATCATGTAGTTTTAGGCTAGGCTATGCAGTTTTTGTACTATACCCCGCATGCTTTCTTCTAAGTCTGAAACTCCAAAATGGTTTGTTGGGTTGACTGTCGGCTCGCGGCTTGTGTCACTGGCGTTATCAAAGTAACCATATATAACATCCCTAACGTAAAATCATGATTGAAATCATTTCCAGTTTTGCCCGGTGGTCGCAATTGACCGCTAACTTGATCTTGTTCGGAAGCTGTGTTTTTCTCGCCATTATCGGACAGCAAAAAGCTGTGTTTGAGGCTTCCTGGGTAGTCCGTCTGGAAAAAGGGTTTCCCTGGATGGGGGGTGTGATCCTGCTGGGGTTATTAGGTATCCTGGCCACAACCACGGGCGAGGCAACGGGAATCGCCTCCAATGCCTGGAACCCCTCTGCATGGTTTGAAATCATTCAGCAAACACGGGTGGGCCATATATGGGCTGCCCGGATGCTGCTGGCAGCCACGCTATTGAGCGTCATTCTGTATCTCCGGCGCATACGCCGGGTCCGGTGGCACTATATTCTGGGTGCTGTTGCCGCATCGCTTCCCCTGATAGCGGGCACATTGACGAGCCATTCCAGTGCAGAGGAAATATCATTTGAATCGATTGCTCCTTATGCGCTGCATATCCTGCTGGCAGGAATCTGGTTTGGCGCGTTACCTGCTTTTCTGCTGATTGTCATCGGCAACTATCGCGAACCCGGCAAATCATCGTTCCCGGTCAATGCAATCTACCTGAAGAAGTTCTCGGCGATTGCTCTGCCTGTCATGCTGCTACTGATGGTGACCGGTCTGATTGTCGTAGATCGCATGGTTGAAGAATACTATCACACGCTCGTTTCCAGCTCCTATGGCTGGTTGCTGAATTTTAAGCTGGTTGTATTGGCAATCATTCTGTTGATTGCTTATCAAGTACGTAACCAATGGCTTCCTCTGCTTTCCCAGGCTGATGATACCGCGCAGATAAAAGAGGGAGCGGCCCATTTAAGAAAATGGGTCGGCATTGAATTCATGCTGGCGCTGTTACTGATGCTGCTTGCCACCCTATTGGCCAATACTCTTCCTGCCAAGCATGCCATTATCGAAAACTGGCCCTATCCATTCCGTTTCTCGATTGATGCGACATGGGACGAACCGGATGTACAGGAAATGTTCTGGTTTGGAGCGATGCTGTTAATCATTGCGCTGGGTACCATCGGGTTAGGCATAAGAAACCATTGGGGCAGGAACAAAAGAATCCTTGCGCCAAGCGTACTAGCGATCATCGCTTTGGCAATAGCCTTGCCTCCCCTTGCCATTAAAGCCTACCCCGAGACCTACCAGAAACCATCCGTTCCATTCGATGCCATTTCCATATCCAATGGCTCCCAACTATTTGCCGCACATTGCGTCAGTTGCCATGGCCCGCAAGGCAAAGGCACCGGAATCATTCTCGATCCAGAGGTAAGAGATCCGACCGATCTGTTGACTGAACCCCATACTGCAAAACATACCGTGGGTAACATTTATCATTGGTTATCCCATGGAATTCCCGGAACCGCCATGCCAGGTTTCGCTGTAACCCTGTCTGAAGAAGATCGTTGGGACATGGTCAATTATCTTCACGCGCTGTCACGCGGCTTTGATGCACGCCTGCTGGGAAGCATGATCACTCCGGAAACCCCGGCGGTTGCATCGCCAGTCTTTGCCTATTCCGCACATGACGGTTCAAGCGGCAATTTAAAAGATTTCCGCCTGCAAAAAAATGTACTGCTGGTCTTATTTTCCTGGCCACAATCTCAGCAGCGTTTGCGTCAATTAAAAGATGCTTATGAGGAAATCAGTCTCACCCTTAACACTGAAATTCTGGCTGTTCCGATGCAGGAACTGGATGAACAGGAATTGCTGGATATCACGAGTAGCATTCCCTTTCCTGTAGTGACTGAAGGCTGGCCGGAAATCAAAAACAGTTACTGGTTATATCGTAGAATAAGAACTGTCCCTGATCTTCAGGGAAAAGGCATGACCCCCGGACACATGGAATTTATGACCGATCGCTTCGGGTACTTGCGCGCGAGATGGGTAGCCCAATTCGAAGGATTTGGCTGGCAAAGTATTGATGCTTTGACACTACAATTGACTCAGCTCAATCAGGAAGGCGAAATCATGCCGCCACCCGGTGATCATGCGCACTGATGTTTCTTCCATAAGGATCATATGATGAACAATACGCAACTGCAAAATTCAGGTAATAATTTATTCATATCAAGATTCCCGCTGCTATGGATCGCCGCAGTATTATCCATTTCCGCATTGAACAGCCATGCAGCCAACACAGAGAAACAGCCATTGCGAGCGATTGAAATCGCAGGAATCTCGATTAACACACCACCGGAAATAATCGCGGGAATTCTGCAAGCGCAAGGCTACACCCAAGTCAATGCGTCCCTATATACAAAACAGGAGCAATTGCAAAATGGACGTAACGCCATATTTCGCATAGAAATCGAGGAGAATCCAACCTTCCGTCAAATCACTTACTTCAGAAGCCTGGGCGGCGGCCGGATAAAAAGCCCTTCGGCTCGCGATGCGCCTGTTCCTGACTCCGATATCGACATGGCACAACAACTTCATCAGTTTGTTTGCGCGAGCGATTCAGAAGAAATACAACGGGAAAGAGCCTGTATGCCCTATACGCCGGCCCATATCAGTTTTGGTCACGGCCAGTCAATTCAAATTGATGATCATTTCGCTGCAGTACTGGATGCAACGGATGCAAGTACAACCATCGGGATAAAATACACAAAGTAACCAATGACTATGAATAGATTGGTTGCATGCAGCCAGTCTGTTCAAATCTCTTTCCAGCTTATTTTTTATCCTTGATCAGGCTTTATTCCCAAGGAATTAATACCGATCAAGAATCATCCGGGTTTGACCATCACTCCTCTGCAAAAAATCGTTATTGGATCATGCAATTATTTAACTTTACTTTAATTCAGACCAGTCTAAATCCTGTCAGAAAATTTAGTTGAATGGCTTGTATAAACCACTGTCACTAAGGTATAGTTCGCACTCTGCCATATCAGTCCAAGCAGGAGAGCGCGCTAGCTATTTCAGCGCCGCCGAAGGCGTAACCCCCCCGGAATCGCTCAGGCACGGTCAAGCCAAACTTGTTCCCTGAGAACCGCTTGTGACAGGCAATCTGGAGAGTGCCAAGAAATATTTTTGGCCACCGAAGGGGCACATGGATGTTAATCCGTAAATCTCTCAGGTAAAAAGGACAGAGGGGTGAAGTCATTTAGAGATGACTTTTTTTTATTTTCGGGAGAATAATCCGTGCTGAAAATGACACCCCTTAATCAAACCCACCGCGACATGAATGCCAAGATGGTGGATTTTGGTGGCTGGGATATGCCGCTGCATTACGGCTCGCAGTTAGACGAACACCATAAAGTACGCCAGGATGCGGGCATGTTTGATGTATCTCACATGCTGCCGGTCGATATCAAAGGCGAAAATGTGCGCGATTTTCTGCGCTATCTGGTTGCCAACAACGTTGACAAACTGACGCTTCCCGGTAAAGCCTTGTATTCCTGCATGCTGACCTCACAGGGCGGCGTGATTGATGATCTGATCATCTATTTTCTGTCTGAAACCTGGTTTCGTATCGTGGTGAATGCCGGTACCGCTGACAAAGACGTAGCTTGGATGCTCAAGCAGCGCGATCAACTTGCACCTCATTTAGAAATTACACCCCGGCGTGATCTTGCCATGGTTGCTGTACAAGGCCCTAATGCACGCGCCAAGGTTTGGCAGGTGATTCCAGGCTCTCGATCGGCCACAGAAGAACTCAAGCTGTTTCAATCCACCGTAGTCGATCAATACTTTATTGCCCGCACGGGCTATACCGGTGAAGACGGTTTCGAAATTATTCTGCCCGCCGCCGATGCGCCCGCATTCTGGAAAGCATTGCATGCTGCCGGCGTAGCACCGGCCGGATTAGGCGCACGCGACACCTTGCGCCTGGAAGCCGGTATGAATTTATACGGTCAAGACATGGATGAAACCAAGAATCCAATGGAATCCGGGTTAGGTTGGACGATTGATCTCAAAAGTGAACGGGATTTCATTGGCAAACAAGCGTTGCTGGATACTCCTGTAACACAACAGCTGGTAGGATTGTTATTAATGGATCGTGGCGTGCTACGCGGCCACCAGCAGGTGATCGCACAGCTTAATGGCACCGAATATCAGGGTGAAATCACCAGTGGCGGGTTTTCACCGACCATCAATCAATCCATTGCCTTAGCACGTTTACCTATCCAAATATCTGTTGGCGATGAAGTCGATGTGGTGGTACGCGATAAGAAGCTACGCGCCAAAGTAGTAAAATACCCGTTCGTGCGTAATGGAAAAGTGCTGGTTTAATTTAAAACGGTAGCAAACAATTTCTTTAATCTGGAGTGAAAAAATGAGTATTCCGACACAATTAAAATATACCAAATCCCATGAATGGGTAAAACCTGAAGCTGATGGCACGGTAACCGTGGGTGTTACCCACCATGCACAGGAATTGCTCGGCGATATGGTGTTTGTCGAACTCCCGCAAATTGGACGTAACCTGGCACAAAAAGAAGAATGTGCCGTCGCTGAATCGGTTAAAGCCGCCGCTGATGTCTATTCACCTATTTCAGGAGAAGTGACTGCTGTTAACTCCGGCCTGGAATCCGAGCCTGAAAAAATTAATCAGGATGCCTATTCCGCCTGGCTGTTTAAATTAAAACCAACCCATCCTGCTGAGTTGGATGGACTGCTGGATGCGGCAGCCTATGCGGAATTACTCGAGAACGAAGACCACTAAATCCTATCAGCTTGATTGGATTTGAATTTGTTCACTTACTTTAATACTCTATTACTTTCAGTTTTTTAAAATAAATCATGCCGTTTATTCCACATACCGAAAAAGATGTCGCCGAAATGCTTGCCAGCATTGGCGCAAAAACGATTGAAGAGCTTTTTGATGAAATTCCAGGCGAATTAATCAGCGGCCAGCTAACAGGGGTTCCGCCCGGACTCAGTGAAATGGAAATAACCCGGCTGATGATGGAACGCGCCACAACCGATGGATTTTATCAAAACTTCATCGGCGCGGGCGCTTATGAGCATCACATCCCTGCCGCAGTCTGGCAGATCACAACGCGCGGTGAGTTTTATTCCTCCTATACGCCGTATCAAGCCGAAGCCAGTCAGGGCACCTTACAGTTATTGTATGAATACCAGACCATGATGGCCTCACTGACCGGCATGGATGTCTCCAACGCCAGTATGTATGACGGCGCAACTGCATTGGCTGAAGCGGCCTTGATGGCCGTCCGCTCGCATAAAACGTCACGGCGCATACTGATTCCAAAAACAGTGCATCCTGTTTACCGGCAAGTGGTTCGCGCCATTGTCAGCAACCAGAAAATTGAAGTGGTCGAGCTGCCATTTAACACACAATCCGGACAAATAGAACCAGAATCGCTGTCTGAATTCGCCGATGAAGAATTTGCCGCACTGGTAATCCCGCAACCTAACTTCTTTGGCGTACTGGAACAAGTGGATGCGCTCACCGATTGGGCGCACAGTAAAAATGCGTTTGCCATCGGCGTGGTTAATCCAACCGCGCTGGCATTACTGACGCCACCGGGCGAGTGGGGCAACAAAGGCGCTGATATTGCCGTTGGCGAAGGTCAACCGCTGGGTATTCCACTTTCCAGTGGCGGCCCTTACTTCGGGTTTATGGCTTGCAAGGATGCACTGGTACGCCAGATGCCGGGACGTATTATTGGCCGTACCACCGACTTGGACAACAAGCCTGGTTTCGTGCTGACATTACAAGCGCGCGAACAGCATATCCGCCGTTCCAAAGCGACTTCCAATATCTGTACCAATCAGGGATTGATGGTGACCGCCGCCACCATTTACATGTCATTAGTGGGGCCGGATGGATTGCGCCGGATTGCGGCACAATCGCACGCCAACACATTGGAACTGGTTGAACAATTGGAAAAAATAAACGGCGTGAAAAGGGCATTCAGCGGGCCGGTATTCCATGAAGCCGCACTGACCCTGCCCGCACCCGTCACTGAGGTATTATCCAGACTGAAGCAGAAAGGCATACTCGGAGGACTCGATTTACAGGGGCATTATCCGGAATTGGGCAATACTGTATTGATCTGCGCTACTGAAACCAAAACCCCAGATGATTTGCAGAATTACGCCGGGGCTCTACAGCAAGTGCTCGGTTAACCAATTTTATTTATCTCATTACGATTCTCACTATTTGTCATAAAGGAAAAAATATGGTTACTCTTAAAGGAAAGCCCATCAAAATTGAAGGCGCTTTTCCCAAGGTCGGACAGCAAGCACCCGCATTTTCTCTCGTAAACAGAGATCTGCAAGATGTCACGCTGGCCAATTATGCCGGTAAAAAGAAAGTGTTGAACATCGTGCCCAGTCTGGATACGCCGGTATGCGCGCTATCGACGCGCAAGTTCAATCAACAGGCCAGCAATATGGACAATACCGTGGTGTTGATCATTGCTGCTGATCTGCCTTTCGCGATGAGCCGCTTCTGCGATGCCGAAGGCCTGGATAAAGTGATTACCCTGTCAACCATGCGCGGCGCCAATTTTATGAAAGATTATGGAGTTTTGATCGCAGACAGCCCATTTGGGGGCATCACAGCGCGTGCGGTGATCGTTCTGGATGAATCCGACAAAATCATTCATGCCGAACTGGTTCCGGAAATCGCCGATGAACCGAATTATGAAGCAGCCTTAGCTGCCTTAAAATAAATTAACGATAACGCCAATAAATCATGCTGATATTTGAACACTCGCGCCCAGGGCGCCGCAATTATTCTCAGTCACCAACGGCACCTGCAAGTAAATCCAAGATCCCACAAAACTTGCTGCGCAAATCACCCGTGCTTCTGCCGGAAGTTTCCGAGATGGATACGGTGCGTCATTACACTCGCCTGTCACAAAAGAATTTCTCGATTGATACCGAATTTTACCCGCTGGGTTCATGCACGATGAAATATAACCCCCGTGCCTGTAACTCATTGGCCATGCTGCCGCAGTTTCTTTCCCGGCATCCGCTCGCGCCGGAAGACACCGGTCAGGGCTTTCTGGCCTGCATGTTTGAATTGCAGGAAACTTTAAAAGCGGTTACCGGCATGGCGGGCGTCAGCCTGACGCCCATGGCCGGCGCACAGGGTGAGTTGATCGGTGTCATGATGATTCGTGCCTATCATGAATCACGCGGCGACTTTGCGCGTACTGAAATCATTGTACCGGATGCGGCGCATGGCACTAACCCGGCTACTGCAGTGATGTGTGGTTTCAAGGTCGTTGAAATCGCCACCGACAAGGAAGGTAATGTGGATCTGGCCGCGTTAAAAGCGGCTGTCGGCCCTCAAACGGCCGGATTGATGCTGACGAATCCTTCCACGCTGGGTGTATTTGAGAAGAATGTGGCTGAAATGAGCCGGGTTGTGCATCAAGCCGGTGGATTGCTGTATTACGACGGCGCCAACCTGAATGCTGTTTTAGGTAAAGTCAAACCGGGTGATATGGGTTTTGACGTGATTCACATCAATTTGCACAAGACCTTCTCCACTCCGCATGGCGGCGGCGGCCCAGGCTCTGCTCCCGTAGGTGTGGCTGAACGTTTGCTTCCCTTTATGCCGATTCCTATCGTTACCAAGGAAGACGACACCTACCGCTGGGTCACTGAAAAAGAAAAACCTCAATCTATCGGACGGCTGTCTGCCCACATGGGCAATGCCGGTGTTCTGTTGCGGGCTTATATCTATGTTCGCTTGCTGGGAATGCACGGCATGCATCGTATCTCTGAATTTGCCACATTGAATGCCAACTATCTGATGGCGGAGCTACGCAAAGCAGGCTTTGAAATTGCCTATCCTACCCGCCGCGCCAGCCATGAATTTATTGTCACTATGAAAGACATCAAAGATAAAACTGGTGTCACCGCCATGAATCTGGCCAAACGCTTGCTGGACAAAGGCTATCACGCGCCCACCACGTATTTCCCGATGCTGG
>ERZ1292633.4575-Hain-H41-02um-R1-4575-length-12778-cov-5_pt1 | contig 12778 bp, 12 predicted proteins | sample MGYA00564406_ERZ1292633 | MGnify/ENA primary metagenome ERZ1292633 (study PRJEB36523, sample SAMEA6512639) | groundwater metagenome | collected 2019-01-08 | study: AquaDiva: Metagenomics assemblies of 32 groundwater samples
CGCGCGTGTCCCGGTCATCCAGCACTACAAAGGGGTCTGTCACGTCTACGTCGATGGTGACGCCGACCTCGACATGGCCGAGCGGATCGCGGTGAACGCCAAGGTCCAGCGCCCCGGCGTGTGCAACGCGATGGAGACGTTGCTGGTCGACGCCGAGTGCGCGCACGCGTTTCTTCCCCGCATCGCCCTCGCCATGCGCTCCCACGGTGTCGCGTTGCGGGGCTGCTCGCGGGCGCTTTTTCGATGGCGGCTGGCGAGTTCATCTCGATGCGCACGCAGCGCGAAATGTTTGAACACCAAATCTCGCAAGAAAAGGAAGAGCTCGATTTATATCCCGATGAAGAGGCCGAAGAACTCGCGCTCATCTATGAAGCGCGTGGTCTGCCGCTCGATGAAGCCCGCTCGATGGCGAAGACGTTGATCGCCGATCCGAAAACGGCGCTCGATGCGCTCGCGCGCGAAGAGCTTGGATTGAACCCTGACGATCTAGGTTCGGCGTCGGGCGCCGCCTTGTGGTCGTTCCTCGCATTTTCCTCTGGCGCGATCCTGCCGCTTCTCCCCTTCGTCGCTGGAATTTCCGCTCCCGTTCCCGTGGCAGCGAGCATCGCAGGCCTCGCACTCTTCGGCGTCGGCGCGACAATGAGCCTTTTTTCAGGACGCAATGCGTTCCTCGGCGGGGCCAGGATGCTGGCGATCGGCGCTCTCGCGGGCGCTGCGACATTTGCGATCGGGGGATTATTCGGCGTTGCGGCGAGCTGAAGCTTATCCGGCTGGCGGCGTGTCGGCCGATGTGCCATTGATGGCGGAAATTCCCATTCGATGAAACGCCGAGGAGAACTTCCATGAAGACGCGCAACTTGTTGCTGGCGGCGTCGCTGGCCGCATTGACTGTCGCCGGATGCTCAAAGTCGAAGGATCATAAAAACGCAGCGCCGCCGGTTGATGCTGGCGTCAGCGCTGCGCTGGCGGCGCACTCGCCATGGCCGGCTTTCATGACATCGTTCCTCGACGCCTATTTTCCGCTGACGCCGAATTTCGCGGTCTATCAGGGCCGCCATGAATTCGACGGTCTCTTGCCCGACTGGAGCGAGGATGGGATCAAGGCGTCAATCGCCATGCGCAAACGGGCAATCAACGATGCCCGCGCTGTCGACGCGTCCACGATGACGGAGGCGGAGAAATTTGAGCGCGACTACCTCGTCAGCGTCATGGACGGCGAATTGTTCTGGCTTGAAGAAGCCGACTGGCCGGACAAAAACCCGGCCTTTTACGTCGGCGCGCTCGACCCCTCGACCTATGTGACGCGCCCCTATGCGGACGCGGCGACGCGGATGAAAGCATTCATCAAATACGCCGAGCACATTCCGGCGGCGGCCCTTCAGATCAAAGCCAACCTGAAACTGCCGTTGCCAGCGACTTATCTTAAATACGGCCAAGCGGGATTTGGCGGCTACGCGGAATATTTCACCGGCGACGCCAAAGCGGCCTTCGCCGAAGTTTCTGACGCCGACTTGCAAAAGCAGTTCGACACGGCGGCCGCCCTCGCCTCCGCCGCGATGAAGGACCTCGCCGCCTATATCGGATCGGTTCCGGCGACCGAGGATGGTTATGCGCTTGGCGCCACAAAATTCGCGGACATGATCCGCCGCACGGAAAACGTCGATGTTTCACTCGACGAACTCGAGGCGATTGGCCGCGCGGATCTGAAACGCAATCAGGACGCGCTCGCTGCCGCCTGCGGCGTCTATGCGCCGGGCGCGAGCATGGCGGATTGCATGAACAAGATGGCGGCGAACAAGCCGGCGGCAGGGCCAGTCGAAGCGGCGCGCGAGCAATTGCCGCCCTTAAAGCAATTCCTGATCGACAAGAATATCGTCTCCATTCCGGGAACCGAAGAAGCGCTGGTCGAGGAATCCCCGCCCTATAACCGGCAAAATTCCGCCTATATCGACATTCCGGGGCCGTACGAAAAGGGCCTCCCCTCCGTCTATTATATTTCGCCGCCTGACCCCTCCTGGGACGCAGCGACGCGCGCCGCTTATATTCCGGGGAAGGACGATCTTCTCTTCACTTCCGTGCATGAAGTCTGGCCAGGGCATTTCCTGAATTTCCTCCACGCCAATCGCGCCAAGTCGATATTCGGAAAGCTCTTCGTCGGTTACGCGTTCGCCGAAGGCTGGGCGCATTACACCGAAGAGATGATGATCGAGGCGGGCCTTCACGATGGCGACCCTGAAACCAAAATCGGACAATTGTCGAACGCGCTTTTGCGGAATTGCCGGTATTTGTCGGCGATCGGCCTGCATGCGCGAGGCATGACCGTTGCTGAGAGCAACGACATGTTCCGCAACGAGTGCTATCAGGACGCCGGCAATGCGACGCAGCAATCGGCGCGCGGAACCTATGACCCCGCCTATCTCAATTACATGATGGGCAAGCTGATGATCCGCAAACTGCGCGCCGACTGGATCGCCAAGAACTTCCCGGCGGGCGGCGAGCGCGCCGGCTGGAAGGAATTCCACGACGAATTCCTCTCCTATGGCGGCCCGCCGATCCCGATGGTGAGGAAGGCGATGATGCAAGAAGGCGAGGCGAAGGCGGTGTTTTAGATCGGCGCGCTAATCACGCCGCTTGCATCTTCTCCGTCTCAGTCCACAGTCTCGCCGCCTGTTCATTGTCGCAGGCGTGAGGCTGCACCTCGGCCCAGCGCGGCGCATCGGGTCCGGCGATCTCGGCGATATTGCAGTTCTCGCAATAGACGCCGCCCTTGCCGGAAAGCGCTGAGCTCGTCGCCGCCCAGACTGTCGTCGACGCCCCCTGTTCAGGGGTTTTGAATAACACCTTTACCATCTCAGAAATCTCGCCGTCGGGGCCGAGCCAGCCGAGCGCGATCATTTCCTCCTTGTCGAGGTGACGCTGCAACGGCGTCACGATGCCGCCTGGATGTACGGAGAAGGCCTCAACGCCGTCGCCTTTCATTCGCCGATTGAGCTCGCGCGCAAACAGCGCATTCGCAGTCTTCGATTGTCCGTAGGCGAGCCATTTATTGTACGGCTCTTTGGTGAAATGAATATCGTCCCAGCGGATCGGCGACAATTTATGACCGGTCGATGAAAGCGAGACGACACGCGCGCCCCTCGCCTTTTTGAGGAGCGGCGCCAGAGCGCTGGTCAGCACGAAATGGCCGATATGGTTGGTGCCGAATTGCAGCTCCCAGCCCTTGCCGATCCGCGTCTCAGGAGACGCCATGACGCCGGCGTTATTGATGAGCAGGTGGAGGGGCTTTCCCCCTGCTACAACCTCGGCGGCGAATTTCCGGACGCTCGGCAAATCGGACAAATCCATCGCGGCGATGCCAATTTTGCCGGGGATCGATTTTAGCGCATCTCTCGCCTTTGCGACATCGCGCGCCGGAACGAGAATCTCCGCGCCGGCGCCCGCGAGCGCTCTTACCGTCTCAATACCGATCCCCGAATAGCCGCCGGTCACAATCGCGAATTTGCCGGAAAGATCGAAGCCTTTGACGACCTCAGCGGTCGTCGATTTGGCGTTGAAAGCCGAGGCGATCGGATGTTGGTCGGTCATCGAAATTTCCTTGAGTAATGAAGGTTTTGCAAAACCGGCAACCGGACCTTTGGGCGCTCACAGTAAAAATTCTGAAACTGATGATTGCATTCATCAGTACAATCCCCCGCCCCGCGCATCAGCCATCAGCTTCTTCATTTCCTTGACGCTCTCAGCGAGCCCCATGAACACGGCCTCGCCGACGAGGAAATGGCCGATATTCAGTTCAGCGATTTCCGGGATCGCGGCAACCGGTTGCACATTGTGAAAGGTAAGGCCGTGCCCGGCATGGACTTCTAGGCCGATCGATTGCGCAAAAGCGGCCGCTTTTCGGATCAGCTCCAGCTCATGCTTGATCCGCGCATTGGTCGTCGCGGCGCAGGCTTCATGATAGGCGCCGGTGTGAATTTCAATAACTGGCGCGCCGACGCGCCTCGCGGCCTCGATCTGACGCGGAACGGGATCGACAAACAGCGATACGCGCACGCCGATATCGCGGAGCGACCAGACAAACGGGGATATAAACGATTCTTGCCCCGCCACATCGAGCCCGCCTTCCGTCGTTTTCTCCTCGCGATTTTCCGGCACGATGCAGCACGCATGCGGGCGAATCTCTGTGACCAGCATGTGCATCTCAGCGCTCGCCGCCATTTCGAAATTCAAGGGCAGCGGGATTTCCGCCTTCAGCCGCCTCATGTCGTCATCGCGGATATGCCGCCGGTCGCCGCGCAAATGCGCAGTGATGCCGTCGGCCCCTGCGCTCATCGCAAGCTCGGCCGCGCGGACGGGATCGGGATGGTCGCCGCCGCGCGCGTTCCTTAGGGTCGCGACGTGATCGATATTGACGCCGAGACGGAGGGGCTTAATTGCGCTCATGCGGACTGACTAACGCCCCTGCTGCCAGGTTTCACCGCAGGTATGTTCGCAAGGTGCGGCGGTAATTTGTCGGCTGGCCATGCGTCCACTTTCAACTCAGCGAGCGGTATCAGCGGCACGTCAAAATCCGCGTTGCCGCCGGATCGGTCGATGAAACAGGCGAGCGCGACGACATCGCCGCCGGCCTTTCTGACTGCGTCAATGCACTCGCGGGCGGAAAGCCCGGTTGAAACGATATCTTCGACGACGAGCACGCGGGCGCCTTTGGGAACTGAAAATCCGCGCCGCAACTGAAATTCACCCTCGACGCGCTCGACGAACATAAAGGGGACCTTCAGCCAGCGCGACGTTTCATAGCCATAGATGATCGCGCCCATCGCCGGCGAAATGACATAGTCGATCTTTCCCGCGACGCCCGCGTGCGCTTTTTCGGCGAGCGCCCGGCAGAGACGCTCGGTCCTGTCCGGATACATCGAGACGATCGACTTGTTCAGATACGTGTCGCTGTGAAGGCCCGACGACAGGACGAAATGCCCGCGCATCAAGGCGCCCGCTTCTTCGAATTCTTTCAGCACGTCAGCGGTCTTCATCCTTTGGCCTTTCATTTCGTTCAGCGGACAACACGTTGGCGGAGGCTCTGATCCCTGCGAGCATCTGTTCGAGCTGGCGGATATCTTTGACGACAACATCGACAAAAAGTTCGACGAATTCCGGCGATTTGTTCTCGAGCCTGATATTGGCGATCGACACATTATAGCGGGCGATGATGCCGGCGATTTCCGAGAGGACGCCGATTTCATTTCTCACTGTCACCACGACCTTGGCGTAGGCGATGTGATTGTCTTTGTCGCGCCATTTGAGATCGATCCACTGGCTTTGCTCCGGTGTTTCGAGAGCGAGCGCCGCGCAGTCGATAGCGTGAACGGTGACGCTATTTGCCTCGCGAATGCCGATGATGCGCTCACCCGGGATCGCGGAGCAGCAGCGCCCCATGACGACGGTCGTTTTCGGCGGCAATCCTTCAATCGCGAGCCTTGGCCGGAATGCGTACATTCCGGCGGCGCGGATTTCGCCTTCAACCTCGTGCGAGACGCCGGGGTAAACGGCCTCGACCAGTTCGTTCACCGAAAGATCGCCGCGCCCTACTTTGGCGAAGACGTCATCGACGGTTTTCTCGCCAAGTTTTTTAAGCGCCGCGCCGATCGCTTTCGGCGATAACTCAAGATGCGCGCCCTGAAAAACGTTTTCAGCCATCGTGCGGCCGAGTTCAAGATGCTCCGCATACTTCATTTTCTTGACCCGCCGGCGGATAGCGGAACGCGCGCGGCCTGTAATCGCCATGCCTTCCCATCCGGGCGGAACTGTCGCTTTCTCGGAGCGGAGCACCAGCACCACGTCGCCGTTTTTCAAGGACGTTCGCAAAGGCTTTGAAACGCCATTCACCTTGACGCCGATACAAGTGTCGCCGACATCGGTGTGCACTGCGTAGGCGAAATCGAGGGCCGTCGCGCCTTTCGGTAACGCGATGACGCGCCCCTTCGGCGTGAAGCAGAACACCTGGTCCTGAAAAAGCTCGAGCTTGACGTAGCGCAGCGCTTCTTCCGGATCCTCACCCTGCTGAAACATCTCAACCAGCCGGCGCGGCGTTTCATAGGGATCGTACTGACCGGGCGCGACAATCTCGACCGACGACCCGCCGCCGCTATTCCTCGCGCGCTTGTCCTTATACTGCCAATGCGCCGCGACGCCGCGCTCCGCCGTTTCGTGCATTTCGCGGGTGCGGATCTGGATTTCGATCCGCTGACGTCCGCCGTCGGGCCTTGGAGGGCCGATAACGGCCGTGTGGATGGAGCGATAATTATTCGGCTTTGACGCAGAGATATAATCGTCAAACTCGGACGGGATCATCCGCCACGTCGAATGGACGACGCCGAGCGCGCGGTAGCAGTCATCGACCGTCTCGACGATGACGCGAAAGGCGTAAATGTCGGCAACCTCGTCGAAGGAGACGTTTTTCGTCGACATCTTGCGCCAGATCGAATAGGCGCGCTTTTCGCGGCTATGCACTTCGGCGGCGACGCCGGCTTTTGAAAGACTTACGCGCAGGGTTTGCGCCAGCGACACGACACTCGAACCGATCGTGCGCTGAAGTTCATCCAGCCGTTTGGAGATTGTTTCAAACGCTTGCGGGCTTAATTCTTGAAAGGCGATGTCTTCCAGCTCATCGCGGAACCGTTGAACGCCGATGCGCCCGGCGAGCGGCGCATAAATCTCCATCGTTTCCAGAGCCACTTTGCGGCGCTTTTCCGCGTCCTGCACATAATGGAGCGTGCGCATGTTGTGCAGCCGGTCCGCGAGCTTGACGAGCAAAACTCGGACATCGTCCGCCATCGCGACGACAAGCTTTCTGAAATTTTCGGCCTGCTTCGACGCCTCTGACTTCAGTTCGATTTGCGAGAGCTTGGTCACGCCATCGACGAGCGCGGCAATTTCTCCGCCGAAGCGCTTGGCGATCTCATCGACTGTCACATCGGTGTCTTCGACGACATCGTGAAGGAGCGCTGTCACAACCGTCGCCGGGTCGGCCTTCAAATCGGTCAGTATGGCTGCAACGCCCAACGGGTGCACGAAATAAGGATCGCCCGATTTACGCGTCTGCCCGCCATGGGCCTTCATTGAGAACACATAGGCGCGGTTTAAAAGATGCTCATCCACCTCAGTGTCGTAAGCACGCACGCGATCGACGAGTTCGTGCTGGCGGATCAGGTGACCGGTCGCCGCCTTCGCCGTCTCTTTTGCGTGCTGTGAAGCCGCTTCTTTCGGCGCTTGGCTTTTTGGTCCGCCAGCGTCAGCTTTCTTCTGGACGACACTCTTTGATGGATCCGTTTGCGCAGCAGCCTCATTCTTGTCCGGCGCATCGCTCTTCCTTTCGGGCTCGGCGAAATCGCCAGCCGGCGGCGCCTTGCCGCCGCGATCGGCTCCTTTGAGCCTTGGTTCGCGCCCGTCCTCGGCCATTGCGGCTGACACGCCTCTCAACGCTGGCCCTGGCGCATGAACGCGCGAAGGCGACCTTGCTATTATCGCAGGCCGGATTCGACGATCAACCGGTTTCCCGGAATTAAGAAGGAAAAGCTGAAGGTCAGCCCTTCGGCAGGGATTGCGGCGTCGTCATGCCCGCCGCCTTGATCTGCTGCAGGAATTCGTCCTGACTGGTGCGGTCGAAATCCGGCATATCCGCCTTTTCCATAACCGCGTCGCCCGCAGCGTCCTCTTCGACGTTGACCTGTTTTTGCAAGGACGCGACGAGGTCCTCGCGGAGATCTTCGGGCTCGAGGCCGCCGTCGGCGATTTCGCGAAGCGCTACGACCGGGTTCTTGTCGCGATCACGGTCAACTGTCAGCGGGGCGCCCGACGAGAGCACCCGGGCGCGATGCGCGGCGAGCAGCACGAGGTCGAACCGGTTCGGCACCTGTTCAACGCAATCTTCGACGGTGACGCGGGCCATTCAAGTCTCCTGAAACGGGTATAAAAAAGCGCAGAAGGCCGCCCTGCAGTCGGCAGGCCGGCGGAGGGTGGGCAGATAACCCTCTTCTCAGGCGATTACAACCTTTACCGTTAAAACTACCGGCCGATCGGCGTCGCTGTCACCTTGCCTAAGGCCGCCAGCATCTCGCCGGGGGTGAGCCCGGTCGTCGGCGAGACCCAGCCCGGGGCGATATCGAGGAGCGGCGCCAGGACGAAGTCCCGGGAGGCGATGCCGGGATGGGGAAGCGCCGGGCTGAGCCCCGTTACGCGATTATACGACAGAAGGTCGAGATCGAGGGTTCTGGGGGCGTTCTTGCCGTGTCGCTCGCGGCCGAAGGCGTCCTCGACCTGGTGCAGGGCGGCGAGGAGCGCTTCGGGCGAGAGATCGCTTTTGACCGCGATCGCGGCATTCACGAAGGGCGGGTCTAAGGGATCGGGCCAGGCGGGAGACGCATAAAACCGGGAGACGGCGGTGACCGTCGCGAAACAGCCTATCGACCGGATCGCATGGCGCAGGGTCTCTTGCGGCGCTGAGCCGCAGAAGGACAGGCTTGATCCTAATCCGAGAAGAATCATGTCTTTAGTCAGCCGGCATAACGCGACAAGGCGATATTCCCGTCAGGCGTTGCATAATGAACAGAGGATAAAATGACGTCCTTCCTAGGCATGAGCGGAAACGAGAAGACCGCGCTCTTCATCGATGGCGCAAACCTCTACAAAGCCGCAAGAGCGCTCGGTTTCGATATGGATTACAAGAGCTTGCTCGCGAAATCGAGATCCGCGAGCAAACTCCTGCGCGCCTATTACTTCACCGCGATCCAGGAAGACCGGGACCAGGATTATTCGCCGCTGCGCCCTCTTGTCGATTGGCTGGATTACAACGGCTACACAATGATCACCAAGATGGCGCGCGAATACACCGACGCCATGGGCAAGAAACGCTACAAAGGCTCGACCGATATCGAGCTCGTTGTCGAGATGCTGAACCTTGCCCCGAAACTTGACCATATCGTGCTCTTCACCGGCAATGGCGATTTCAAAAGCGCGATAGAAGCCGCGCAGGCGATGGGCGTGCGCGTCACCATCGTCTCCACGATCAAATCGCAGCCGCCGATGGCGGCCGACGAGCTTCGCCGGCAGGCGGATCGCTTTTTCGATCTCGCGGACCTTGAAAAGGAAATCGGCCGCAGCGGCGCCCCAGCGCGCAAACCGCGCCCGGCGCCGGCCGATGACGTCGAAGACGACTTCGAAGGCGAATTCGAAGATGAATTTGAAGATGTCGATTAGCGCCGGCGCGGCCAGGTGAAGAGCGCAGCCGCCCGTAACACGATGGCCGAGGCCATTGGTCCCTCGCCTGAACCGCAGAAATCCTGCGCTTTGTGTCCGCGGCTCGTCGGCTATCGCGAGAAGAACAAGATTTCTCACCCGGCCTACTACAACGGCCCGGCGCCGTCCTTTGGCGGCGCTGATGCAAGACTGCTCGTCGTCGGCCTCGCGCCGGGGCTGCACGGCGCCAATCGGACGGGGCGGCCGTTTACCGGCGATTACGCGGGCGATCTCCTCTACAAAACGCTCGACAAGTTCGGTTTTTCAAAGGGCGCGTACGCGGCCGATCCCGGCGACGGCTTGACGCTGACGGGCGCGATGATCTCGAACGCGGTGCGCTGCGCGCCGCCGGAAAATAAACCAACACCGCTCGAAATCCGGACGTGCCGGCCTTTCCTGCTGGCGCGGATTGAAGCGTTGCCGCGCCTTGCAGCAATCGTCTGCCTCGGCCGGGTCGCCCATTCATCAACCCTTGCCGCGCTCGGCGTCAGGGAGAAGGACGCGCCCTTCAGCCACGGCGCGGCGCACCCTATCGCGAACGGCGTCACGCTATTCGACAGTTACCATTGCTCGCGTTACAACACGAACACGAAGCGTCTGACCGAAGAGATGTTTGAGCAGGTATTTGCGGCGGTCAGAGCCCATCTCGGCCAAGCGCCCCTTACCGGAGCAAGTGCGTGACGAGAAACTGGGGCATACCGCCCAAGGATGGCGACTTCCGGCGCGTGCGCAACGCCAAGCCGCTGATGACGCTCGGCGTCACCGCGATTTACGGGATCATCGGCGCCGCAATCGCCGCGATCAGTTTCACCGAGGCGCGGGAGATTTTGACCGGCCTCTTTAGAGGCTTGTCGCTTGCGCCGGCGATCATCGCTGCGGGCTTTGGCTGCTGGGTCTATATCTATGTCGCGTGGCCGCGCTTTGCGGCGCAGTTCCACGGCGGCGACAGTTTTTCTGATCTCGTGCGGTTTTATGCGCGCGCGGCTGTTGCGCTGATCCTCTTCTTGTTCGCGGTTAAATTCACCGACATCGTGCTGCCTGATTTGATCAGCGGGGCGCTGTTGTGCGTCTCTGGCGGCGCAGCCGCGGCGGCTGCGTTCCAGACCGTGATGACATTTGTGCCGCCGGCGTCGCCGGAAGAAGGCGCCCCAAAGGCATAAAATGACAAATTCAAATCAAGCCGACGCGCGCGCCGACAAGGACCGCGGCTCCTCTTTCGCCGCAGAGCTTGAACGCGACGCCGAACACCGAGCCAAAGCGCGCTCGATAAAGCCGCTCGCCCGGCTTTTTCCATTTGTCTTCCGCTACAAAGGGCTGCTCGCCGCTTTCACGTTTTTCCTTATCCTCGCCTCGGCGATGACATTGCTGCTTCCGGCCGCGTTTCGCCTTGTCGTCGATTGCGGTTTTGGGGGCGCGCCGGGCTCTGCGCTCTGCAACAAGATGGAATTCGGCGACGAGCTGACCGGCTATTTCCTTGCGGGGTTTGCCGTCGCGATCGGCCTCGGGCTTGCGAGCGCGCTGCGCTATTATTTCATCAGCCGGCTCGGGGAGCGCGTCGTCGCCGATATCCGCGAAGCGGTTTACGGCCATTTGCTGACGCTGAGCCCTTCCTTTTACGTCCATGTGCGCACGGGCGAAGTTCTCTCGCGCCTGACGACTGACACGACGTTGATTGAAACGCTTGTCGGATCGTCGATTTCGGTCGCGCTCAGAACCGTCGCGACGACCATTGGCGCATTGCTGTTGATGTTTTTCGTCAGCTGGAAATTGGCGCTGATGATGCTCGCGGTCGGGCCGTTGATGCTGGGGCCGATATTCTTTTTCGGGCGCCGCGTGCAGCGCCTGTCGCGCGCGAGCCAGGACAGCCTCGCCTCCGCCTCGGGGCGCGCTTCCGAAAGCCTCGGCGCTATTGAAACCGTTCAGGCCTTCACCCGCGAGCAGCAGGAAGATTTAAGTTTCCGCAGCGCAGTTGAAGCAACCTTCGACGTCTCGTTGAAACGCATCACGGTCAGATCGTTCATGACCGGGATCATTTTTTCCTTCGTCCTCGGCGGCCTCATATCCGTTCTTTGGTTCGGCGCGACGCAGGTTCAAGCGGGCGCCATCACGCCGGGCGCGATGACGCAGTTCGTGATGTACGCCTTTGTCGCCGTCTCCGGCGTCGGCATGCTCACCGAAACCTACGCCGAAGTGATGCGCGCGGCCGGCGCGACGGAGCGGCTGATGGAGCTCCTTTCCGCGCAATCGGACATTCGCGCGGCGGCGCCGGTCGCGTCCTTGCCTCAGCCGATGAAGGGCGATCTTTCCTTTCGCGATGTCGCCTTCGCTTATCCCGCCCGCCCTGATATGCGCGCGCTGAAAAGCGTGACGCTTGATTTTGCGAGCGGCAAGACAACAGCGCTTGTCGGCCCGTCGGGCGCCGGCAAGTCGACGATCTTTCAGCTGCTGCTGCGCTTTTACGATCCGCAATCGGGCGTCATTGCGATTGACGGCGTCGATATCCGCCATCTCGATCCGCAAGCGCTGCGCAAATCTATTTCAATCGTGCAGCAGAACGCGCCGCTCTTCGGCGGGAGCGCGGCCGACAATATCCGCTTTGGCCGGCCGGACGCGTCAGAGGACGACGTCGTCGCGGCGGCGAAGGCCGCGAACGCGTATGAGTTCATCATGGCGTTGCCGCAGGGCTTCGACACGCCCCTTGGACAGGGCGCGACGACGCTTTCCGGCGGGCAGCGCCAGCGCCTCGCGATTGCGCGCGCGATTTTGCGTGACGCTCCGATCGTTCTTCTCGACGAAGCGACGAGCGCGCTCGATTCTGAAAGCGAGCGCCTCATTCAGATCGCCTTTGAGCGTATTTCCAAAGGGCGAACCTCGATTGTCATCGCGCACCGGCTCGCGACAGTTTTAAAAGCCGACCGCATCGTCGTCCTCGACGATGGCGGCGTCGTCGATCAGGGGACGCACGGTGAGCTTCTCTCGCGCGGCGGCCTTTACGCGCGCCTCGCAGAGCTTCAGTTCTCAGCAGGACGCGAAGCGGCGGAATAATTCCTTCGGATTTGCTGCGTTAAAAAGGGCGCCTTTCGCGACTTCCTGACCGCTGAAATTTCGAGGATCCTCGCGGTCCGCAGCCGCAAAAGGGTCTCTTTTCGGCTACGAATTGGGGCGCCTCTTTCTCCCTCCCTTGAAAAGGGAGGGCTTTCGCGCACGGCTTCGCGAAGCGAAGGCGTCCTAGCGCGAAAGGGAGGGTTCGCGCTGTCGGCAAAAAAGAAGAAACCCTCCCGTCGCTTCGCTCCGACCTCCCTTTTCAAGGGAGGTAGAAGAAAGGGGCGCCCTTACTTTCTCCCTCCCTTGAAAAGGGAGGGCTTTCGCGCACGGCTTCGCGAAGCGAAGGCGTCCTAGCGCGAAAGGGAGGGTTCGCGCTGTCGGCAAAAAAGAAGAAACCCTCCCGTCGCTTCGCTCCGACCTCCCTTTTCAAGGGAGGTAGAAG
>ERZ1292633.3132-Hain-H41-02um-R1-3132-length-16385-cov-6_pt1 | contig 12775 bp, 9 predicted proteins | sample MGYA00564406_ERZ1292633 | MGnify/ENA primary metagenome ERZ1292633 (study PRJEB36523, sample SAMEA6512639) | groundwater metagenome | collected 2019-01-08 | study: AquaDiva: Metagenomics assemblies of 32 groundwater samples
CCCCCCCCCCCCCGTCCTCCGCGCCCCCACTACCGCCCTCTGGACCTTCCTCTCCAGTTTTGATCGTGTCCACGCCAATCAATCCGGTACAACGAGGCTTTGCCAATTTATTGCGTGGTTTTTTTCTGCGAACCAAGGAGGGTGAAGGAGTGAGGGAGCGTCCTGGGTGTTTGTCGTGTTTTTCGCTTCGATTTTTTTGTTTTGCCACAGAGTCCCTGGAGCGTTGCTCCTGTTGCGAGAGCGGCCCCTCCCGAGGCAACCGGGCTGAGTCACGCGCGCGATGTGTACTCACCGATTGATTCCTGCCGGCGAGCGCGCAACACTCCCTCACGGCTTTCGCCGTTGCGGCTTCAATGTCTTAATCAGCCGCCGTGTCTTGGAGCCTTTATGACATTATGGTTCGTTCAGGCCGCCCATCTTATTTTTCTTTCCTTCCGCCCCTGGTTCCGTATATGACCGGCTACGGCGGGTACTACGGCGCGGCCCCACCGGCCGCTGGCGGATGGGGATCGGAGGCCGTGGACCCCCATTACTACCCCGGCCCTCCCTCCGGCGTCCCTCAACCCGCCCCCTGGGCGCCTGACGGCTATGCTTCCCAGTACGCTCCGCCAAGGGCCTTGCCGTCGGCGGCGCCGTGGGGTCCCCAGGGCCACCATCATCACCATCATCCGCACCCCCACCACCAGCCGTCGCAGCCGCACCACCCGTTCCCGCTGCCGCATCATGCTTCCGCGCCGCGGACCACGCCGGCGTCCGTCGCGCCGCAGCCGTGGTCCACTAGCCAGTTCGGTAGCAAAGCAGCGGTCTTTCCGCCAGGCGTTCCGGCAAACAGCCGCATCGCGAAGAATAGCGCGGCAACCACCACGGGCGTCGCCTCATCATCGGTGCTGTCTTCCGCGTCGCCTCCGTTTGTGCCTTCTTCGGGGGCGAACCCATTGGCGATGCCGATGTCCTCGGCAACGACGAGCGCCAACAGCAAAAGTGCCCCAACCACCGCCGCTGCGTCCATCACGTCGTTGACCTCGTTGCTGCACCGCGCGTGGACCGACCCGCGCATCGCCGCACCGACGCCCCTGAAGGACACCGTTCCGTTCTTGAGTGGCCAATCTGACAGCGACGACGCCGAGATGGACTTTTGGAAGGCGGGGGCTGTTGGCCATCAGGGGTCACAGTGGCTCTTTCGCCGCGCCGCCCTTCCGGCTGCCGCGGGGGCGGCTTTTTGACCCATGATTCCCGCATGTTGACCCATGACACTCCGTCTTCTTCATCGTGTTAACGCCGCCATCTTGCAAGTCGGCGGCTCGCAGTCGTCGCCCTAATCCGTTCCCAAGCTCTTTCAACCGATCGTATCGTTAGTTGAACATACCATCACATCATTGGTTCCTTGAACGCTTAGAAAGCAGACTTTTTCCATCTCCCACCAATTGTTCGGAACGTTGGATGGCGACCGCCCGTGCCGCCGACGAGCGGACGTTGCAACTGCTGCGCGAGCTGCGGGACCAAGGCAAGCTGAGCCACGCGGAGGTGGACGACGACACCGCACGCCTGCTGCTTCGAACCCCAAGAGTCGGATGCGGCGCCGGTGGGGAAGGAGAAGGCATGGGGGCATCGATGCTGGCCACATCGGCACTCGCGAGCCAGTACGGCGTCTCGGGACTGAACCCGACGGTCGGCCACGGTTCTGTCGCGTCGACGCTGGCCAAGCTGGAGGACGAGTGCACTGCCGTGACGAACGCGGTGACGACCAACGTCAAACTGACGAAGGATCAGATGCAGCGGTCCATCGGACAACTCATCGAAGATACGCTGCGCGAGAAGTTCGACGAGATTGCTGCGGCGAAAGGCTTGACCGCTAGCAACTTTGGCGGAGGTGGCGGCCTCGGGATGAGCGTGAATGGGTTGCCACCCCTGCTGCGCGGGGGACCCGGAGGTGGCTCCCCGGCTTCGATGCGCCCCATGGACCGGTCCATCTCGATGCCCCACGGCGCCGGTGCCTCAAAGGTCGAACGATCGCGGCTGTCCGACGTGGTCATTAGCGACGCAACGCGCAAACAGATTTCCTCGGAGTTGAGCACCGCGTTGGAGCATGAACTGCGGAAGCTATGCACCGTGACCCTTTCGGACGTCCACAAAGTGTCGCAGCTGGTGTCGAACTTATCGGTCCGTATGAGCGCCGCAGAAGAAGCGGTGCTCACCGCACGCGTCGAGGTGGCCGTCAGCGAGGAGCGCTATGCGACAATCGTGGCGAAGAGCGAGGAGCTGGAGAAGGAACTTGCGCGCGTGAAGCAATGCCTCCTGGATAAGGACAAGCAGAGCGACATCCTCCGGGAGCAAATCGCCCGGCGGAATACCACGTTGGACGACCTCCGCGTTCGCTTTCAAAAAGAGGTCATGCGGTACAAGGCCCGCATCATGGAGCTGGAGATGGAACTGGAGGCGAGGGCGATCAGCGGTGGCGGCGCCGTGTCCAGGATGCGATCCGCGATGGCGGCGGGCAGCACGTTGTTCGGCGACGACGGTCCGGATGCGGCAGATGGCTTCTCCGGCGGGGGCCTGGACGTGACGCCAACGGCGATCGAGGCGGCCGTGCGGCAGGCCACCGCCCACCTGCAAGAACAATTGCGACAGGAGAAAGTGGACCACGCAAAGGAAACAAAAAAAATGCAAGCTGAATTCAACGCTAGGATCGCAGAGCGCGACTTCGAGATCATACGCAGCAAGCAGCAACAGCGATCGACCCCGGCCGTCGACAAGCCCTTCGCGGCATCCCCTTCCAATCCAAGCTGAAAAAAAGTTACACATCCGTGTGTTTTCGTGTATCATCATAGTGAAAGAAAGAAAAATTGCCATCTACTACTCTTTGGTGAAACTCACTGAAGCGAAGGTCAAGCACGTTGACCCGTCGCTCGACGGATACACAAACCCATTTGCTAACAATGAGAGGCCCCTCTGCCCCCTTTTCCCCCATTTTAAACTACACCGAGCGAGACGACGCGTTCCCTCTGTGCGTCCACATGACATCGCGTGCGCTTCCCTTTGTCATCACCTGCTGCTTGCTGGGGTGTTGCCTGAACGGTCACGGGAGAGGATCCGTGTCGGCTTCGTCCTCCTGCGTGGACGGTTCGAACCAACACAACACGTCGGCAGTGACGCAGCATCTTTGGTACACCGGTCCCCATCAGCGCTCCGTTTGTCGCGGCCAAGGCCGCCGCCGCGAAGTGTGCCGCTGCTTTACCGCACAGCACTGGGAGGACCTCTACCTCTTTCAACATTACTTGCACTCTGTTGGCGGTGGAGTCTTCGTGGAGCTCGGCGCACTCGACGGGTTTAGCTACAGCGTGAGTTACTTTTTTGAAACGCTGCAGCAGTGGCGTGGACTGCTCATCGAGGCCTCACCTTACAACGCCCGGCAGTTCCAAGTGCTCAACCAAGCGCAACGCTCCAACCGCAAGAGGCGTGGCGCCAGCTTCATTCACCAAGCCGTCTGCGATACCTTGGGCGCCAACGGAGTGGCACGGAACGTGACGTACGTGACGAAGTCCGGCACGGGCGCTGGGATATTGGAGTTCATGCCGCCAGATCAGCAGCAACGCAACAAAAGGGAGTGTGCCGATCACTCCGCGCCCGCGACTGCGCCACCGGACGCTAGCGGTTCTGCTCACGCGAATTCATCCGGGGTAATCACTGCGGGGGGTGGCCGTGGAAGCTGTACGCTCGAGTCGATCCGCTGCGAACCGCTGTCCACCATTTTCCACCGGCACCACGTCACGTTCATCGATCTGTTTGTGCTGGACGTTGAAGGCGCGGAATCGAACGTGCTGCGGACGGTGGACTTCTCCAAAGTGGCCGTTGATTTTTTCGTGATCGAGCTGGACGGGAAGAGCGCCGAAAAGGATGCCGACGTGCGCTGCATGCTGAGACGTTACGGATTCCTCCCGCTCGGCCGGCTGGACCTGAACGAAGTCTGGCGTCATTCCACCGCCGCGCTGCGGCGACATTGCTATCCCGTGCCACCTCTCGTCGACGTTGATGCGCAGGTAGCGGTCACTCGATGCCTGCACAGCGACGCTGGGGCGCAAGGGTTAGGATTCTTGAAGCCGGTCCAGAAGACCAAAGGTTCCAGACAGGCGTTGTCTTGCGATCTGGTGCCGGCCGCACGCAATGAACGTCACACTGCCGTGGTCAGCGAGCCGCGGATGTCTCACGCAATCGAGACGACCCAGGGGGTTCATCACTCGTACGCACAGACTGAGGAAATCCTCACGTTGCCCTCCGTCGGCGCGGCACCCGAGTACGACATGTCGACGTTCCTGCTCGGCGCTGCAGTCGTGCTTGCCATCGGCGTGGTGTCTCTTCTCCGGTTCGCGTGTCGACGGAGGCGACACTAATAGCAAAAAAACGTGATGGACGTCCGTCAGACCTTTTCCTTTCATACTCACCGATATGCGTGGGGGTGGTGGACGCGCGAAGGCAGATCGTCCCCGTGTTTGTTTGACGAGCGTCTCTCTGCACCAAAGCAGTTATTTTTCTCTCTTACCACCCACTGCTATGCTTTCAGCCGTCACGATGCCAACTCGTCACCCGGACGGCCATTCAAACGGCAGGAGACACGACGCCGGACGTAACTGCTTACCAACTGGGGTATTATTCGACCGGTATTTGCCCGCCTCTCAATGTTGATTTGGTCGATTCAGAATCGTTCTCCCGCGTGATGTCACAGAAGGATGCGCACACAGTGTAGCGTAGTGCGAAAAAATGTGGTCGCCCATGAGTGCCAGAGGCGCTCGGTCGCCGCTGGACGCTGCGTGCCGCCGACTCGGACTGCTCCGCCATGAGGGGCTGTGTCGTGCGGCGTGTCATGCCTCCCCGTTTTTGCTGCGCGTCGACATTCCGTTGGCAGCAAGCGAAGCACCGTTGGTCCCCAAGGGCACGGTGGTCCCCAAGGGCACGTTGGTCCCCAAGGGCACGGTGGTCCTTGCTTTCCCGGCTTCTCCTTTGCACCTCGGGGGAGCGGCGCCGACGGACCAGACGCCAGATCAGCTGGATGTCGAGGATTGGCTTCCCGCGAGACACGACTTCGAGGTCGCGGTCGACGATGCCCTGTCGCATAATAAGTCGTCGCAGAATGTCAGTGGTGACGCTGTCCGAATGGTTCTCCACAGCCCCGGCTTGCTACGGGCAGCGTGGTCGCTCGCGCTGGAGAACGGGCGACGTCGCAACGCCGGTTTGAGCTCCGCGGCGATAATGTGGTCGACGGTCGCGTGCGCCGATGTTTGCACAGACAGTGCTACTGCGATGACGGAGTCAACGCGCACGAAATGCGAAGGTGAACTCGCTGAACTGCGACGGGCGGTGTCGTCGGCCCTGACGGCTGTCTGGCGGCGTCTGTCTGACCGCTTCGTCGCCCCGCCGGTGCGAGACTTCGAGGCGATGGCGCTGACCCTTCGCAGTCAAATCGTGGCGATGGCGTCTGGGACGGTGGAGTCCGACGGGGGTCCCGCGATGTCGCTTGCCGAGGGCGATGTGTCGCCGTTGACCGTATCGCGCCACGCGACGTCCCCAAGCCGCCTCGTGTTGAATGATGAGGCGGCAGAGTGGTGCGCCTACCCGTTGCTTGCCCGATTCCACAGTCGGATGGCAATCTGCCCGCAAGTGGATGCTCCCCGAATGGTCAATGCGGCAGCGACTCAGCAGGCGCAGGCCATATCCGAGGCAGAGCCGAATTGTGCGGTATCCTTCGTTTCCAACGCCGATCTCCGGTCCGCCAAACGAGGCGGATACTTTGGCGGCCGCGCTGGACGGCCCCATTCGCCCCTTCTCCGATGTGGGTGGCAGCGCTTCTGTCATCCGCCCCCTGCCTGCCGTCCGGCATCCGACATGTGGCTGGTCGTTGCCACGAGTCGCGATATTGCGGCACCGGACGTTTGCGCCGACGGTGCTGGCCATACGTGCGTCGCGCTCCGCCTCGCTCCACAGACACTGCTCCGCTGGCGCCCTCGAGACGGGGCGCCGCCGCAAGACACACTGTGGTTTTTGCGGCGGTACGCCCCTTCCACCGCAGTGCGAAACGAGTCATCACTTGCCGCTGATACGTTGGTCGAAGCCCTACTGGTGACCGTCCGCAATTGATGTCCGGGGCGTGTGTCGTCCCTCCCCATTAGTGTTGTTGTCTCGGCGCGCTTAGATACAGGCACATGGTAGGGCGCGAGTTTGCACGTTGCGTCTCCTCGTGGAGCGACAGGGGTTTCCGTAACACAGCATTGATGGCCACCTCCGCCGCTCCGCGTGGGGCCGCGAGCAATGCCGCCAGCGCGCTGCGACAGTGGGAGGATGCCAACGGCGTCATGCGAACAACCGATGACGGGCACTTTGTGTTCGAGAAGCAGAAGCAGGACGAGCTGTTCAAAGATAAGCCGTGGAAGCGCGATCCGAAGTATTTCAATCGGGTGCTAATCTCGGCGGTTGCGCTCGTCAAAATTTTGATGCATGCCAAAACGGGGAAGGGGAAGCAAGGCGTCATTTCGGGCGATGCCAACAACTGGATCGAGGTCATGGGCCTCGTGCAAGGCGGCCTGCGCGACCGCACCTTCGTCATCACCGACAGCTTCGCGCTGCCCGTTGACGCGAGCGAAGTGGAGTGCGCGATGAACGACGCCTCGATCACGTACATGATTGGCTACCAGGAACTGTGCCGCGACATGGGCCGCCCCGACAGCGGCCTCGTGGGCTGGTACCACTCCCACCCTGGCTACTCGTGCTACCTGTCAGGTACGGACGTTGCCACGCAGACCAACTACCAAATGCACCAGGACCCCAACATTGCGCTCGTCGTGGACCCTGTGCGTTCCATTTCAACTGGAAAAGTCGAGATCAAGGCGTTTCGCACGTTCCCGGAGGGGTACACGGATCCCGCAAATTCCATGTCGACCCACGTCAACAACGCGGGTGAGCTGCTCGAAGGTGTCCCGCTGTCGAAAATCGAGGAATCGGGTTATCACGCTCACCGGTACTACGAAGTCCCTCTAACGGTCTTCCGATCGGCCAGCGATGCGCGGATACTCACGTTGCTCTGGAACAAGTACTGGGGCCAGACGCTCGCCGCTAGCCCACTCGTGACCAACCGGGTATTTGTTGACGCTCGCTTGGAGGTGCTCGCCAGTCGGCTCCACAAGGCGGAGCAGTCATTGTCCTTCATGGGCTTTTCCGGTGCGTTCCGCAGTCTTGCAGCGGAGGACCCCACGGCTCGGCTTAAAGGGTCTTCCGAACGGCGGGTCGACCCGATCGCAGCCTTGGCGCGTACCAACGCGGCCGCCGCGAACGAAGTGCTTTCGGGACTGCTCGGCATGCTGGTGAAGCGATCCGCCTTCAACGACCGGAGACAGTAAGTCATCCAACGTTTTGACCGCGGTTTGGGTTTTCCCCCGTGGTCCGTGGTGCTTTGTCTCAGTTGCGTTGTGTGTGTGGAGAGAGTGTGTCGAGCCCATGCAAGACTCCCGCGTTTCCACTCGCTGTTTTCTTCCCCATCGTTGGCCAGCGGCGCATGCATCTGCGACCCACTCAGCTCCATTTGTTCGATCGTTCCACACGAGACCCACTCCGTTAGGGTCGGTTGTAGTTATCATGTTTGTCTGTTGGCATCGTCCTCGATGCCGTCCCTCTCTCATTACTACAGCGACTAGCTATGTCCGACCGGTTAGCAGACACGGATCAAGGCGTCGCCCGCTATGTGACCCTCGTTTGCGATGCTGGGCCCGAATGCATCGGGGCGCTTGTCGGGAGGGGATCCTCCGCAGGGGTCGTCGAACTGCGACCTTCCATGGGTCTATTTGCAGGGCTCACCGCCGCGGCGAACGGCGACGATCTGTCGGGGTCCCAGCGCGAATTCATTCGCTATCTGCACGACGGTACTCTCTCTCACCACTCGAGGTTCGTCATCCGCGTGACCGTACGGCCAGTCAAGACGTTGGTGTCCGCCACGACCCCCATCCCCCGCCGCTGCGATGCGATGGTCAGGCAGCTCGCTCACTACACTGCGTGGTCAGGACGGTACCACCGGGTGCTGATACGGTTCAGCCAACTGGCGACGCGAGCCAGGATCGCTGACCTCCTCGCCGTCGAGGCGGACGCCTCATTCCTCGCAAGCGGCAGGCTTGCGGAGCTGATGCCAGACGTCCGGTGGGTCGCGTCGGGAGAGCCAGGCTGCGCGTTTGAAATCAAACCGAAGTGGGGATCGCTGCCGCCCGACGTCGGTGTCCGCCTGCCTGGCGTGGACGCTGCTGTGCAATGGCTCCCCGACGAAAAGAAGCGCCAGTGCCGCTACTCGCTGATGTTGGCTTTCAAAGACGAAGCCCGGAAGGCGCCGCCTGCATGTGCGGGGCGCGGCGAAAGCGACGTGACAGCGACAGCTCCTGCTCCTCTTCGTCCGCTGTTACCGACGTCACAGCGACCGGGCCCGACGTGCGAATGCCATGCGAAGGCGGAACCAGCAACGCTCGCAGCGAATGCATACTGCCCTCTCAGATATTTCGGGCACGCCGACGCGGCCTGCGTTGAGCAGCGCGCTGTCCACCGCATTGCAGCGCTGAGAGCATTGCGACGCCGCCCCGAAAACAATTTTCGGGCACTGTTCGACGACAGCAGCGTACCAGCAGAAACAATTGCCGCGGAGGCGTGGCATGCGCTGGAAGTCGTCCACGCGACGACGCACATGGACGACTTATGCCATGAGTTGCGGCGGTGTCAAATGCTGGGTGGGGTGACCCACGACGACAGTGACCAGAAGGTGGCACCCTGCCACGGAACGGCAAGCGTGTTGGACGTTGCGCAACTAGCGCAATGCGTGGCCGCGGTGTCCTCCGGTTCGACGCCTGTGATTATCCCTGCGCAGGGCAGCGACACACTGGCGTGCCCGTTCGACATCCGCACCGCCATCCCAAATTTCTACGCTGCGATATCGGCACGCGACGCGTCTATCGTCGTCGCGTTGTCGCGTGTCCCGTTGGAACGCACGGCTGCGCAGCGTGCGGAAGCCTGGATTGATGGCCGGCAGGCCTCCTACGGCGTCGCGGCCGAACGTCACTTTATGGGTGGCGTGGAATTCTCACTCTGGCTGCCCCCCGATCTGGGTGGTTCGTCGTGGCGCGCCCGACTGTCAATTATCGACTTGGACGACAAAAGCCACAAGCCACTTTCCTGGTACGTCGACCGGGACGCGTCCATCTTGGAGGCGTATCGTCGTTCGGAGCAAAAATCGCATCGAATTGACCACCAAACGATACCATGAGACAGAGCTTTCCTCTCTCCCATCCATTACAGTCGTTATTCTCTCCACGCGCCGTGGCTAGAGTCTATTCCTTCGGCGAACCCACTCACGCTTTTTCCCGCTGGTTGCGGCCATTCGCTCCTCACCCCATCAAGAGTGCGCATTCTTCTCCACCCTCTCCACCTCTTCGCGTGATCAACAATGCTCCGGTCGACGCCCATTAATGGGTATCGTTCGGGGCGTGCCCGCGCCTTCACGCTTGCCGACCCCGGCGTCAAATACATGCGCACCGCATCGGGGTATCAGTCCATGAAGCGGGCGGGCTTGGGGGCCGTCGGGCGGCAGAACACCAACGCAAGCCCCAAAGGTGTCGCCTACGGCAGCAAATTTGCGCTGGAGTCGAACGCCCACGCCTTCCCGCTGCTGACCCACATGGACCTCGGCCATCAGGACCAATCGTCGGACACCCGCTGGGTCCAACTGATGAACTACATGCCGAAGCGGGCCAAGGGCACGCCGCCGTGGTTCCGCGGCGCCGACACGTACAGCCCCCTTTACGCCGAGCAGGGCCGCTACGAGTACCAGCGCTATCTGATGATCGCGCGCTTTCCGTCGCACTTCAAGGCACACTTTATGAACTTTTTGCGACAAATCCGTTCCGCGGGCGCTACGGCGTCGTGCCTTCCGCAGCAGGCGCTGGTGACGCTGCAACAAATGATCGTCGACAACTACAACCCACAGCACGTGCACTACCTCGCGGCCATGGAGACGCTGATCGCGCACAACGAGCTCGACATGGCGCGGGACTGCTGGAAGATCATGGAGCGACAAATGACCTGGCCGGACGACAAGTGCGTGGTGGCGTATTTGGGTCTGTGCACGCGATCGAAGGAACCCACATGGGCCCTGCAGTGCTGGAATCGTTATTGCACGGAAAAGCAGTTCTTGTCTGCTGGAGAGGTTGACCCGAAACCGGTGTCCCGCATCCCCTTCACTCTGAACCGTGACGAGCTGATCTACCTGCCCAAGTGGAAGAAGCACTTTGAGCACGATCCAAACCTTGACGTGACCGACCTGAACCGATTCAACACGACTCGATCCATCTACTTCTGGATGAGCGCTGCGATGCTAGCGGGGGGTGAAACGGAAATGTTCCGCACGCTGTACCGAACGTTGCTTGAAAAGCTTCTGACCACGCCCACTCCGGTGCCCGAACCGCCGTCGAGGCTCTATGCAACTGATGGGCCAGGCCGGTGGAACCCAACTCAAGACCAGGCGCACATCCAGTACACGCCGTGGGGTGTCAACCGTGCGGTTCGCGACTACGGCGTGCAGCCGCAGGAACACCTCGGTCACGGGGCGGCGTCCATCGACTTCCACGAACCGCAGGCTCGCTTCGATACCAACGACCAAGCCGTTCTTCGCAACATTTCGACGCTGTGCAAGTTGCTCGTCGATGGAACGGTCACACCGGACCGCGTGCCGGGAGGGGATGCCACCAAATTCATCGACGAATTGTACGATGAGGCAAAAATCGCACTTGGCGCCCGTCGCTACGCGTCGTTGCAGACGGACGCATTTTTCGCAGGCATCCTTCACGTTCGACGCACGTGCAGTGGGGAATCCGGCCCGTTGTTGATTTCGTACATGAAGCGGTTACTCGCGGAGAAGGCGGCACTGGGGGAGACGGGCGTCTCGGAGCGACCCCACCCTGGCATGTACCTGCAGTGCATTTTAGGCCTCGCCGACGACGGTAGCAAGGGACGAAGCGGATTCGATCCACGCGCAACGCTGACGGGCTTAGAGGCGCTCGTCACCGAAATGGTGTCCGCGGACACGTTTACGTGGTCGGCCGACGTGCACCTCGCGATCATGAAGGTCCTTCTCGCCTGCGGCACCATGAAGTGCAACGAGTACTTTGTGAAGAATGTGTTGCGTCAGTTTCCATGGAACGAGTCGTTCATGGTCGTGCTGTATCAGGAGTACCGCCGGCACGAACATGTCGACATGTGGGCTGAGCTGACCAAACGTATGCTCGTCTGGACGGCTCGCTACGCTGTCCGCTATGGCGAGGAGATCAAGCGTCTCATCGAAGATGACTACGACGTCATCAAAGTACAGACCCGCTCCATCAAGGAGCTGGTGGAGTTCAGCTTCCGACACGCCGCCGAGAAGAAACAGGCGTCAGATCCCATGAACCAGCTGCCCAATCCCGTTCTGGACTACGTGTCCCACGCGCTGCCGTTCCCGGACCGCGATACTGGTTACCCGAATGAGTTCGGTGAAATCGGTCAGATGCGGGGACCGGCGTCCGGCGTGAAGGGCCCGATCCACTACGCGCCCCCTATGCAGGGTGAACACCAGCGTGGCTACACCGCAGAATGGCGCGACAATAGCCGGCAGATGAACGCCGTGCAGCTACCTGCTCCGTGGGATCGAAAGTATAAGGAACTCAACCGTGGCAAGCACCCCTCGTACGATATGGTGTACGCCGGACCGATGCCCGAGATCTTTCCGGCGAAGAAAGACTTCCGGAAACCGACGAGATGGGACTTCCACCAAATCGAATCGCAGTCCAAGTACATCATGTCTGGGCCGTATTGATCGTCTTCCGCCGCCTCTCAATGCTGAGCGCGCGTTAACTCGCTATCAAGAGGGAATGTGGTGCTCGTGCTTCGGCCTTCTGTCGAGCGTTGGATGCAGACAAATGGTCGGGGGGCAGTTTGGGATCGCAGGCTGCATTTGTTGATTCACACGAAATCGTCGTTGTATCCTCACAGATTCTTTGTCTCAAACCCACGTCAAACATGCCTCTCCCGGCTCCGTCGCTCGTCAAGTTCGACAACCCGGTCCTGTCCGGTGACGCGAAACGCAACGCCGCAAAGAAGCGAGCCGCGAAAACCGACGGCGTGCCCCCCACCGAGGATTTATTGAACTCAATCTTGCCGCCTCGCACTTTTGACGCGGACGGTCAGCAGTGGATCCAATTCGTGTCGTCGACTCCGGCTACCCGATTGGACGTTATCAATTTGCAGGAGCAGCTCGACTTGCGTTTAGAACAACGTGGGGCACGTGAAACAGGCATCTGCCCCGTCCGCGAGGACCTCTACGCGCAGGCATTCGACGAAGTCATTCGCCAGGTCACGGTCAACTGCTCGGAGCGCGGCCTGCTCTTGCTGCGCGTGCGGGACGAGATACGCATGACGATGACCGCGTACCGCACGCTGTATGAGAGCAGTGTTGCGTTTGGCATGCGGAAGGCCTTGCAAGCAGAGCAGCAAACGTTGGACTTGCAGGCCACCATCCGCAACTTAGAGCGCGAGAAGGAGGATCTAGAGCGCCAGGTCTCGGAGCTGAAGACGAAATGCGAGGCCATCGAGCGTCGTGAAGCAGAGCGACGGGCTGCCGACGAAAAGAAGCACTCCGAGGAGGTCGCCTTCTACCGGAAGACGCACCAGACGCTGACGTCGCAACTGCAGTCGCTCGTCAACCCGTCTCGCAAGTGAGGTGTGT
>ERZ1292633.4577-Hain-H41-02um-R1-4577-length-12774-cov-5_pt1 | contig 12774 bp, 9 predicted proteins | sample MGYA00564406_ERZ1292633 | MGnify/ENA primary metagenome ERZ1292633 (study PRJEB36523, sample SAMEA6512639) | groundwater metagenome | collected 2019-01-08 | study: AquaDiva: Metagenomics assemblies of 32 groundwater samples
AATATCTACCGCAAGACTTTGCCCCTCTAGCAGGATTTTTATATCCGCTAGTTTATTACTCGTTAAGTTGCCACTAACAATATCGTTATCAAGTGCGTCCACCCAATAAGGTGCAAATTCATAATCTCTGTTTAAAGCATTCAAAACAGACCACGGATTATAAATGGTTAGATTGTCTCCAAATGTAAAGCCATTGTACCAAGCCTTAAGTTCATTCAAGTGTGCCGCATCGCTTACGCGCTTGATTTCATCTTCGGTAAAACCGAAATATTCTGCGTATTGATTGTTCGTTATATCACAGACGTATTGATTATTAATGCTATCGTCTACAATACGGGTTGTGCTCGTGATAATACTTTTGTAGAGGTACTTATTGCCTTTTAAGACTTGGCCTAACATGTTGCCAAATAGCATCCGTACTTCTTGAGCAAAGCCATTTAAATAGGCCTCCTGTAGGGGGCGGTCATACTCATCAATTAAGACGATAACTTCCTGCCCATGGTACTCCTTTAATATTTTTGTCAGATCATATAAGGAGTTCGCAAAATTCATATCAACATGATTAGGGCTAAAATAGGATGCCATTCGCACCTTATCGTATTGAGCTGTTTTTCGAGAAGTCAGTAAATACCTATGACACGAATAAGATTCAAGAATGCAGTTTTTTAATTCTCGTTTAAATTCCTCAATGTTCTGTGCACGAAACGCCTGAAAGCTAATAAAAACAACAGGATATTTTCCTTGCCAATTTTTCATAATGTTTTTATTTTCGCCTATCTTTAAGCCTTGGAACAGTACTGCGTTGTCCTCCATTATGTCAAAAAAGTATTTCAACATAGACAAATTAAGTGTCTTTCCAAACCGCCTTGGCCGCGGCAAAACAATAACAGAAGCACCGTCATCTATAATATCTTTGATTAAAAGAGATTTGTCACAATAAAAACAAAGCTGACCTCCTGAGCTTTTTTCTGTCCTAATTTTTTTGAAATCATCAATTCCTATCGAAAATCGCATTGTTATTATCTCCTTTTTTTTATAAAATATTTACGATTCAGACCGATAAATAGATTTTGTCCTATCTTGATTAAAGGACAAAACGCCCGCGCTGCAAAGACGTTGAATGGTTTCAAAGGCTGTCCTATCCAATACTTCTAAACGCACATTGTTATCAAGGTTCATCTGGCGCAGAATAGCATACATCTGTTCACGTGGATGGGAAAGTTCTCCATCTACAACGGCAAAAATAGTGCGCATGCCATTATGATCTTCGTAGGCTTCCAACTGGTGAACCCTTGGTTGAAAGCGCGCCAATATTTCCTGACCAAATCTTATCATAGGATCTTCTTGAGGTATGTTTTCTGATGTTAAGTCTGCCTCATGAGGCGCAAGGACAGGTGTATCCCGCTGTTGATCATGATCAGCTTCACCAGGCTGTTTGTTGTACGCTGGAGAGGCAGCATGATCACGTGCCGGAGCAGCAGTCGTCCCCATGATTTTCTCTAGCTGCTCCATAAAGGCTTTTCGTCCAGAAGGCAGATCCATGACTTCCACCGTTCCTAGATCCAAAACATTGTCAGCAAGCCGCTGTTTGATGTTAAGCACACTGAGCATACGATGCTCAATGGTATCTTCACTGACGAAATTAATAACCTGTACTGTCCTTGTTTGATGTTTCCTCCAAGCTCGTGCAATACGTTGTTCAAGCTTTGCAGGATTCCATGGAAGATCAAGATTTATAACCACATTCGCAGCTTGAAGATTCAGACCAACTGAACCACAATCTGTTGAAAGAAACACCTTACATGAATCTTCATCCGTGGATTCTGCTTTAAAACGATTGATTTCTTCTCGACGATGTTTTTGATCTACAGACCCTGTATGCCAGGCATAGCCTATATTCATCTTTTCAAGAAGTCCTCGCACGAGCATTAACATGCTTTGCCATTCTGAGAAAATGATGATCTTTGTCGTTTTATCACATAACAATTCCTCCAAGATTGGTTCAAGCTCCTCAAGTTTTGGACAAATACAGCACTTTTCATCAAGAATATAGGGCGTATCACAAAGCATTCGCATGCTGGCAAGGGCTTTTTGCAGTCGCTGAAACTCTTCCTCCTTCAGGGGGCGTTTTTTTGCCGCTGCAGCAAGACGGGAAACTATAACCTCCTGTTCTGCGTATCGCAGCGTTTGCTCATCGCTCATGGGGACAAAACAAGTATTAATGGTACGCGGAGGGAGCTGTTCTTCCACATCTTGTTTGAGCCGTCTTAACAAAATAGATTTTAAACGTTGGTGGAGCAGATGGAGATTTTTGTAACCCACTGCTTTGCCACTATCATCAAGTCGATAAAAATCTCTATTGAAGCGAAACAGTGAACCAAAAAGCTTTGGATCAAGAAACTGGACAATTGAGTAAATGTCATCAATTTTATTTTCAATTGGGGTTCCCGTTAAAACAAAAGCATAGGGTGATGTAAGTTGCTTAATAGCAACCGCCGTTTTTGTCCGCCAATTTTTAATGCGCTGGGCTTCATCAAGAATGACAATGTCTGGTGCGATGATGCGTTGTATATCCGCGTGATCTCTTACCACTTGTTCGTAATTGGCGAGATAGAAAAATGTATCCTGCTGATACTGCTGTAAGCGTGCTGCACGATTGCCATAGATAAGAAGACTTGGCAAGCTCACAAACTTTGTGATTTGTTCTTCCCATTCTGTTTTTAGAGAGGTAGGCGTGACCACCAGGACGTGTTTAATGTTCTTTGTTTTTCGTAAAAGTGCGGCCGCAGCAATGGCTTGAACTGTTTTACCAAGTCCCATTTCATCGGCCAAAATAGCCTTTTCTAAACAGGCTAAATGCAACATACCGTCTTTCTGGTAGTCATAAAGGGGCAGCTTTGTGATGTCTAAGGTGAATTTCCCTTCTTCTACGTTCCGCTGCAAGAAAGCTTTGGCTTCCTCTTTTCGTGCAAAATCGTAGTTATCCGTTAAAACGCTTTGGACCCGCTTTGAGACCCTAATACTACTGCGAACGGATGTATTGGCTCCTTCAATGTAACGCAAAATAACGGGAACGGCTGTTTTCATGTCAGCAATCAAGGTTCCTTGTGCCAAAAAGAAATCTTTCAAAAAAGCATATCCTTCCGCATTCAAAAATGGTACCTGAGGCCATTGGATCTTGATTTGATGATCGAATGGATCTACATAAATCTCTATCCTTTTGCTTCCCTCAAGTCCAGCGGCTTTAAACTTACGTTTTCCCTTTTTTTGTAAAGTAAGGAGGACCTTCTCAATATGTTTACAGGTTCCCAGGCCATTTCCCTCATAATCCGCGCAAGAACAGTTATTGAGTGGTTTAATCAAAGAGCGAATCGCAACGTGATAGGATTGTGTTACACCTTGAACATCATAAGTATTAAAATAGGAGGCGCCCTCCCCTTCTAGGCTTGTCACTTTCATAGGTTCTATTTCAGCACGTAATTGCCGACGTCTGATTTCATCCGCATCAGTCGTGTTCCATCCGGCAATAATCGGTTCCGCGTTTAAACCTGTTTTAGCTTGAAACTTGGCTTTTTTTTGTTTTGTGCGGTGTGAGGGATTTGCCACAGACGCCTCCTCGTGATTTTTATCGATTTGTTAAACTATTGTGCGCCAGGGGAACTGACGGTTGGTTCGAAATAACAACCCGCATCTCATGTAATGGATAACACGTGTATTTCTAGCGGCATCTGCTGCCGCTTCTTTTGCAATATCATCAAGACCAACGTCGTTACGATTCTCTACTAATTCAACCAATGGTTCACTTGGTAATGGAACACCATTCATATCACGAATATTGTTACAACCTGGTCTGATGCCTTGATAGAAATTCCACACGGCCACTCTCCTTGTTGTGAGATCGATACCTATTTTACCAAAAATTCTAACCACATCAACACGCCCATTAGAAACAGCAACCGCTACAGGATCGCAAAGGTGCCATCCTTCAGTTAGTAAAGTTGTTTTTATACTTCAGCGAATCATCCTTAAGTGATAGTAATATTTATTTTTTCCAATGACAACCACAGTTGGATCCTAAATAATAATGTTGTTTTCAATATTTTTAGAATACTTAGATATTTCTGTTGACGTCAATTTTCAATGACTTGCGTGATGTGTTCTATTGTTCATTTTTGAGAAAAACAATATTATTATTTAGGATCCTGCAACACAGCTCACACCAATCAGCTTGTACGCAAACGGTTTTTCTTTTTTTTGAGTGGCAAACCCAAACGTTTAGGGAAGCGCCACAGAATATTGTTTTTTTGAAACACCTTGCAACTGTTTTCTGGGGGCGATTTCCGTTACAATCAAACAAAAATGCGCTCACACCTTACGAGTATTGAATTAAAAAAACAATATTTTGTGGCGCTCCCAACGTCTTTAGCACCTCGTAAGACGTAAGCGTTGTAAGACCAACAGAAAAAAATGGTCAGTAAACACTTGTTAAGTGAACGCATGATCTCAAAATGAGAAATACTTTGAGTCAACACCGCTAAAATTATGGACGTCATGATTGTAACCATATAGAATTACGTATGCTCTTGGCAATCCAGATTAATTAATGTCTCCTGACTTAGTCTTTGACTCCTCTATTGAGGATCGTATCAACATGGAAATCATCGTTGATGCTAATTGTGAAGACGAAGTTGTTACGGGATGGTTGAATTATCTTGTGGATGAACTGCGCTTTCCATTTCAAGCAAAATGTATAAAAAAAATAAATACATCTCCATTAGATATAGGAGAAACCGTTACAGTGGTTGATATGGATTCGCAGAACTGTGAGCACGATATGTTTGTTACCATCAATTGGAATAACAGGGTATTGTCTGTACCTTTATCTCAGTTGGAAGGTCTAGATATCGGTGATCAAACTTTACAAGCCATAACAGACTGGCACTATTGGGTAAATAGTGGACGTTCTTTCTGAAATTGTCATGAGGAGGGGAATTTAATGAATAATAGCGCGCTGGATATGTCTTCTTTTACAATTACGTATGATAAGTTGCCAGATCCTCTCTTTGATGCATTGCCAGAATCAGCAAAAAAAAGATTTCTTGAGATAGGGAACGCCATTGTTGAAGAAGATGTATCCTACATAAAAAAAGCAGAAGAATTCATCGCTGAATATCCTCATTTCCCAAGAACTTATTCTCTTTTAGAAGGTCTATACGCCCTGGACGATCAAGAGGAAAAAATGCAACAGCTTGCTAAAAGCATGTATCAAAAATTTCCTGATTATTTGTTTGCAAAAACAACTTATGCGAGCTGGTGTATGACGAATGGAGATATTGATGCATTTGAAAGAATATTTGAAGGAAAACACAATTTGAAACTACTGTATCCACACAGAGATAGCTTTCATGTTGAAGAATTTTTAATATTTATGGATATAGTATGCAGACATGCCTGTCATCAAGCAAACTTTGACTATGTCAGACAGATCTTAAAACTGCTAAAAAAAATACCAGAAAGTGCTTGTATAACAGATTTGATCAAGCATCGTCTATTCATGTTTGAGAATTTACCGTTTATTACCACCATGGAACAGTCCTCTGGTAGAGGCGAAGCAATTCATGTCAACAAAAACAATAATGCTTCGAAGAGGAAAAAGAAATAATTATGCGTTTTTCAATTGGTACTGATGATTTTAAAAGAATCAGGACAGAAAAAGATGAGTATGGACAGGTTTGCTTTTATTGTGACAAATCTTCTTTCATTAGAGATATCATTAACGATGGATCATCCGTTGTTGTTTTTCCAAGGCCACGACGATTTGGGAAATCATTGAATTTATCCATGCTGAAGTATTTTTTTGATATCGAACAGCCAGAAAATGTTGAATTATTTGCTGGCCTGAAAATTGCCGAACATAAAAATATTGTAACAGAGCATCAAGGCAAATACCCCGTTGTCTCTATCAGCTTTAAAGATCTACATTCTGAAAATTATGATTCATTCATTATAGATTTAAAGAAATACATATGCGAATGTTATAGAAATTTCAAATATTTATTAGATTCTCCATTATTAGATAGCGATTTAAAAGATAAAATAAAGAGTTACAACGATGAAAATTTCAAGACAAACGATATCAAAGAGTCTTTATGGTATCTGACAAAAGCATTGCATGATCATCATGGCCAGTGCGCTGTTGTATTATTGGATGAATACGATACCCCACTTCAAGAAGCGTATGTGAATCAATATTTTGATCAAGCGATTAAACCGTTTCGGGCTATGATGGGCAAAGTTTTTAAAGGGAATGATTTTCTTTATAAAGGTGTAATTACTGGGATCACTCGCATTGCCAAAGAAAGCTTGTTTTCTGGGGTTAATAACCTCGATGTTTACGATATTACGAGAAATAAGTTTGCTCAATATTTTGGATTTACGGAAGAGGAAGTCAAGCACATCTGTGATTTCATGCATTTGTCAGATCTCAAATCTTGGTATAACGGGTACACATTTGGAGATGATTTAACCATCTATAATCCCTGGTCAGTTTTAAAATTTTGCAGTAATGATTATAAGCTAGAGCCTTATTGGATTAATACATCAAGCAATGAACTGATCAAAGATAATCTCACAGCCGATAAGCTTGAAAACGTTAAAGCACTGATCAATGGAGAAAGTATCGATATTGAAATCGAACCTTTCACGGTCATGAACAATCTAAAGGGTAATAATACTGCCTTTTGGAATTTACTGTTTATGTCAGGCTTTTTAACATTAGATGCCGAAAAGAGAATGCGTATTCCCAATAAAGAAATTCACTATTTTTTTGAAAAAGTGGTGATGGAATGGTTTGAAAGGGTAGGTAATCAAAAAATTATTCAGGATTTTTTGCGTAGTTTATTAATGGGACAAGTAGATTCTATCCAGTATTATTTGCAACTAATGATCACAGATTCATTTGGCATTCGGGATATGAACATACCAGCACGGGAGTCATTTTATCATGGGTTTCTACTTGGATTAATGCTGGGCCTGCGTGAACGATATGAGATCAAATCGAATCATGAAAGTGGTAAGGGTTATTATGATATCGCGCTATTTCCTAATGATCCGATAAAAGATGTGGGCATTGTGATTGAAGTCAAATTCAAAAAATCAGTAGAGGCAGCGCTACAGCAAATTGAAAAACAAGATTATGCCGCCGCACTAAAATCGAGAGGATGTAAAAATATTTTAGCGTACGGTTTTGCCTTTGACGGGAAGGATGTTGAGGTGAGATTGTTATAAAATTAACTCAAATCAAAACTGTTTAATAAGAAGAATTATGTAAAATTATTCGAAAAAAGGATTTTTATGATCAAGTATGTGCAGCAAAATCTATTGCCGGCTTAGATACTCATACTGCGTTCAAGTACGGTTTTTCCTCGAATTTTAAGCAAATGTCACATCACAAAAACGGCTGTCTGGTTCTATGCGGCGGATTGAAATAGATTGCAGTCCTTCGTATTTGATACTCCCCATTTCTACCATGGTAACAAGGCTGCGGTCATCGCAAGGTGGGAAGCTGATTGGGGTGCCGCGCAAACGTGATTCGCATTCTTCCCTATGCCAACGTGATGTGCTATCCACCATATGGTACACCTGACGTACTTGTGATAATTCAACGGACAAGCAGCCGCCTGCCGCCACCAAAGGAATCGTCCCCCCGCTTCTTTCATACAAGACATAATGATGGGTCCACAGAACCTGGTCATCGTGGGTGATGCTAAGCGATTTTACAAACCGCTCTGGCGAAAAAGTTGGCTGTAGTAAGCATGTCAACACCAGCTTTTCAGATTTATCAGGGATAATTGCTTCTACTTGTTCCATCGTGATGCGCGCCCGGTCCTTGACGTTGAACAAATACGGCACATCCACGAACTCTGCCTTCTGTGATGCCGTAATTTTAATAATTCGCATGGCTATTGCTAATTTACGTTTTTATGATTTTAATATGTTTTTACTTGCAAATTAAATTAATTTAATATTGTCTGGGCTATTTCCAGTTTTGAAAGGATGAAGCGAAATATCTTTTCCAACAGGAGCAAAAATTTGATAAGATAATGTATCTGACCTTTTCCAAGGCGCACATGTCCTCAAAGCCCATCGGTGTTTATGATAGCGGCATTGGTGGGCTGACAGTTCTTCAGGCTTTGCAGCAGCAATTACCACATGAAAATTTCGTATATTTTGCAGACACAGCGCATTTACCTTACGGTAACAAAACGCCAGAGCAAATTACTGAATATTGTCGGTCAATCCTAACATGGATGCAGGATGTGGCGGGGGTTAAAATGGTTGTTGGAGCTTGTCATACAAGTTCTGCCATTGCGTTGCCAACGCTTAGCCCTCAATTTCCTATGCCTATTATTGACGCGATTGAGCCTTTGCTTGAAACGATTTTGCACATCAAAAATGCTCGCATCGGGATTATTGCAACGCCCACCGCAGCGGCCAGCCTCATGCATGAACGTATTTTCAGACAACATGGATTCACGGGCACCGTCGTAACAATTGGGTGCCCTGATTTCGTTCCTTTGATTGAAGCGGGATTGGCAACAGGCCAGCTAGATACAGCGCTGTTACAAGAACGCGCGGCAACTTATTTGCAGCTTTTTCACACGCAGCAGCTGAACACTTTGATTTATGGGTGTACGCATTATCCGTTGATCAGCACTATTATTGAGCCTTTATTACCGACCGTGCGCTGCATAGATCCCGCAGAGGCGATCGCCAAGCAAGTTGTCTGCGTCCTAAATCAGCGCCAGCTTCAAAACACCAGCGGTCTTAAACCAACGATCAGGTTTGAATGTAATACAGATGCAGCGGTGTTTCAAAGGAAGGTGCAACTGATTGTGGATCAGCCTGTGTAATGCCTGAAAAATTCTGCACTTTAATGAATGAGAGTGCTGTCTACGGACAATGCCATTGCCGGAACCGTATTCATCCTGTATGCTCTAAAGATGGTGAAAGTGTCGATAAGATTTATTATGTTATTTTTATTACAATTTTTAGGTGCTGCGGAGTTTTTGTCTCTACCTCCCTTTTTGGTTGAATCGTTTGAAGATCACAATACACGTGTTTGCAATGGCATGTATAAAGATCCAAATGGTAATTTATTTGTAGCTCCAGGCCGATGCATATGGGCATCGGGCACGACAGTTGATGTGGGAGAGATCGGGCTGCCTGCAACGATGGATTATATATTGATCAATTGGGATGCAGGTACTCCGTCATGTCCAGATCAGTTTTTAACAAATACGGCAACATCGTTACGATCAATTGTTTTGAACAAGCTAAGAGAAATTGCCCCAGAGATTTTTGTAGAAATTGCAGATGAAAATATGGTTTGGATCAATTTTGCAAATTTTCTGTACACCATACGCAGTACAGCTAATTTAGATACGATCTTAGCAGAAACGCAAGACAAAAACAGTTGTACAGAAATTAATAGCGTTTTGTTAAGGCGTTATCAAGTTTTGGAGGATTTTACACGACGTTTTTTTGAAGAATCGAGATACTATTACAATCTTCAATCAGTCCTGCGTGATTATTACACACAGGTAAAAGGAGTTTTTCGTAAGTTATACCGTCATAAACCAGCTGACAGTATGAGTTTTGCAACTTTGTCTTGCGCTAGAAAAGATCCTGATCTATACGATCTGACAACTGATTGTCTCGTTCGTTGGTTTGAAACAGTTTCTGATAAGGGGTTTAGAAATGAAATTTTTTGTACAGATCACGCAGATCCATTTTGGGATTTGCTTGTAACCTCTGCAGATGGAAGAGCAAAAGGAATCCGGACACTGATAGCAAGGGGGAGCAATCCAACAATAAAAAATATGGTTTCCTTAGTTAGGTTTGCCGAAAGAAAAAGCAAGTTAACAAGTGAAGAACTAGATCCTATCTTGTTATCTATTTTAGACAAATTAACAAAAGTTGCTCTTTGTGCACGAAAGACACGAGATATTTTTGAATTGTTAAGCAAGATACCAAAAGCTTCGTTGGCTCTAGCAATAAGAGAAGCAGCGACGAGTTTCGTCAACGGGCAGAAACAAAATGGCACTGTATATTGCGATGAATTTGGTTGTTGTTATGATGATAGACAGAACCCATATCTGTTAGAAAGGACTTTGGAATCTTTGATTTTGAACACGGAGGTTACTAATTCTTAATGAAACCCCTCCGGCTGAACACCCATGAGGTGGATGATTTTGCGTTGAAACCTCACGTTCAGTCCACCTGTGCGGATCTCCTCTTTTTTTTCTTGAACAAATTTTTAACGATATTCCATTGTCCGTCCATCAAATCCATTGGATAGCCTCTTAGTGTCCAAAACTAAAACGAAACACGTGATTGTTTTTAAGATCAACGCCCATTGCTGTAAGGACGTGGGAGGGTTTTCCGGTTGAGCATGCAGAGCCTGCAGAGAACACGAATTCCTTGGCCAAGACCAAAGGCAGATTGACCTTGCCCTCTTTCGGGACGCATACATTCAAAATATAGGGCCAATCTGAATTACCGGTTTCAACTGCTTTAGGGAAGCGTTCTTTAAACGCGGTCCAGAATTTGGCTTTTTGTGTGCGTGCCACTTTGAAATTATGATCCATACGCTGACATGCAAGCTCTGCCGCTTTTCCAAGCCCCGCGCATAATACGGTTGGCAATGTGCCGGGACGAATGCGATCGTGAAAAAGTCCACCAAACATGATAGGATTCACCAATGCATCAAAACCTGTTTGTGACAGAATCAAAGCGCCAATTCCTTGTGGGCCGTAAATTTTATGGCCAGAAATCGTCAGCATATCGATGCCCAATTTCTCCATATCAATGTCTATCTTCCCAAACGAAGACGCCGCATCAACGTGCAGCAACACATCATGTCGGCGGCATAAAGCTCCGATTTTGGCGATTGGTTGCATCACGCCTGTTTCATTGTTGACAAGCATGACCGAAACAAGCCGCGCACCTTTATTGATGTACTGGCGCAAAGTGGCCATATCAATCTGGCCGCGCCCATCAACTTCGATAAACACGGTGTTTCTTAGGTACCTTACAGGCGCCAGTACGCTTTCGTGTTCGGTCACGCAGGTGATGGTTTTACCTTCATCGGCAGCACATAAAATGGCGATATTATTGGCCTCCGTCGCGCCGCTTGTCCAAATTATATGTCTGCCTTTGACACACGCTTTCAAAATCTCTGCCGCCTTTGTAATTTCAAGCAAAGCCTCACGGCCTTTGTCATGGCCAGAATGTGGATTGCCAAGTTTCCGCCGGTAAATTTGGTTCATAATCCACAAAACTTGTTCATCACAAAAGGTTGTGGCGGCATTGTCCAAATACACTTTGGAAAATAACAGGGGAGATAATAGAGCGATTATCATGCGACTTCCTCCACCGCTAACAAATCTTCTTTTCTGACCAAAATTGGTTTAGCAAGCACACCAAACGTGTTTGACGCAATCAATTCTTGAAGGGTCTCGGGATGGCCTAGGCGCGGTGGATCTACTTCACCGATAACCACTATCGTCACTTGTGCCCACTCTTCTGGTAGATACCGAAATGGCTGCACATCAAAATAAACAATTTTCGCTTCATGCCCTTTAATGTCATACACCTGCCTTACCATCCCATCGCACAATTCTCTTAGTTGCTTTTCACGATCAGTTAGCCGAACTGTTTTGGACATGTAACACGTAATGCCTTGCATTGCTGCCCCGTAAGCACTGGCGAATACACTGAAGGGTGACACGACAACATTCTCATGTTGCGGGAAAAATGCTGCCGCAGGTCCAATAAGAACCAAAGGCCCCCTTAACCCCCGATTATTCTTTGATTCGTAAAACCGAATCAACTGATTTTCTGCTGTTTTAATCACGCGGTAGGCCGTCATCACATCGATCTTATCGTCAAAATTTGAAAGACCATTACAAGTCCGCATTGCGGCCTGCAGTGTAAATATCGTTTTGGCAGTTAGATTGTCGCAAGGGTCTCCTATTGTAATATTATATTCATCAATGGTAACCACGCTGTTTAACCCTATGTTTTTAGAGTGCAATCCAGGTACCGTAAAATAGTGGCTTGTAATTTCATTATTTAATGCATGATTTGTCACGGCGCCTTCTTTCAGCACCATAGCGTAAGAATGGGTTTCATCCATATAAACAGCGCAACTGTCTTGATAGTGCGTCAATTTTGTACCGCCCACGAAAGCGTTTACTAAGGCAGAGTCAATGGTTAGGAAAGGGTATAAGCAGGCATCTCGCATTGATAAAAGGGCCCCATTTGTTTGTGTAAAAAACAAGGCGCAAGACATCTTCAGATCCCAAAAAGCGCGTTGAATATCTCGTAACTTATCAGAAAAAGCTTTTCGAAATGTCAGGTTTAACATGCCAGCATTCTCACGTTCCATAAACCCAATAACGCCAAGCTCATGGCACGCTAAAATATCCACATCGAAATTATTCCGTACAATTTGGGAAGCAAGTAGTTCTTGATCTTGATAAAAAGTGGAAAACACACCGCAAATGAGCATACCTCTAGCACCATTGTCATAAAGACGTTGGGTAGCCTCTAATACTTTTTGTTCAGACATAGGCGTAATAGGTTGGCCATCATAATCATAGCCACCGTCAAGAGTTTCGATGCCAACTAAAACACTGTCTTTTAGTGATTGCGGCCAATTAAACCCAGGCATCAAAATATCGGGCTGATGGCCCGCCAAACGTAAAACAC
>ERZ1292633.3909-Hain-H41-02um-R1-3909-length-14127-cov-6_pt2 | contig 12771 bp, 4 predicted proteins | sample MGYA00564406_ERZ1292633 | MGnify/ENA primary metagenome ERZ1292633 (study PRJEB36523, sample SAMEA6512639) | groundwater metagenome | collected 2019-01-08 | study: AquaDiva: Metagenomics assemblies of 32 groundwater samples
CCCACCGCCTACACAGCGGCGCGCGCGGCGGAGCCGGCTGCGTAGGCGCCGCCGCGTCGGGATCCGTTCGCGCGATGCCAAACATCGTGTTGTCATTGAGGACCACAAACCGGGTATCGCTCACGACGCGTGAAATGCCGCGGTACGAATTGGTCGTCGTCATCGACCACGTGCCCGCGTGCAAGTCGGGGATGACAACCGGCGGCGGCGGCGGGGGCGCCGGCGTACTTGGCTCTTCCGGGTCGATGTAAAGAGTCGTAACGGGCGGCGGCGTGCTTTTTACGTACGGGCCGACCCTTCTCCAAACGGCACAGTACTGCCACACAGCGGTGACGAAGCTGACGCGACCGGTGACAGCGCCGATGGCGAAGACGGTCAAACTATCAGAGTTGTCCCGCATCGCGAGGTAGTACTCGTTCATGTTCGAAGGGGGCGCCGTTTCGTTGACGAACGCCGTGACCCGTGAAAAAAGAGCATCGAATCCTCCTTTGGCGCCCTGCTCGACCAGCAAGAACGCCGCACTCCGATCGTTGACGAGCGATTGCGCCGCAGAGGGCCCCGCGAGCAGCTCTCGGATGTGCGTCGTGGACCGGACGCTTACGTTGATGAGTTGCACGAGGCCGCGGACGTCATCCCCACTGCCCACGGTCAAGTTGGCAATGTTGATGATCCGCGCGTAGCAATTGAGAATGCGCAGCGTCGCGGCAGCATGCTGGATGAGAAGACTGTGGAACGTGATGGACCGGACCAAGCCGTTGGCGATCACCATGGTAGCGCCGCTTCCGAGGTTGAGGCCCTTGCTCGCCACGTAGCTGTAGGTGTATGTCGCCAGTGGAAACGTGGACGGTCCAATGTTGGGATCAAACTCGGCGGCGATGTTTGCCGGTGGGGCGGGTGTCATCGTTGGCTCCGGCGACGTCGGGAACGTGGACGTGGGTACAAACTGAGTTGCGTCCGTGCCTGACTGTGGCATCGTGGTTGCCGTTATTGTTGAGGCTGGGAGTGTTCCCAGTGGTACTCTTCCCGTGTTCAAGATGGAATCAAACGCTAACGACAAGATCGATGCGTCTGGAAGGGTCACACTGTGCACTTCTGCGGAAGTGACAAAGCGCACCGGCCCCTCGATGGACACGAACGTGGTTGCAGGTGCATCGACAAAGAAGCCAGATCCCGGAGAATACCCGCTCCGGGAGCACAACGGCGCGCCAAGCGCCGACCGATCTGCGGTCGTCACCGTCACCTGAGCGGTGAAGGGATCATCCCACGCGTGGTAGTTGGGCTCCGTGCCCAGCCCCGGTGGCAGCGGCGACGCGGCCCAAATGGGTGGCAGCGGCAGCGCGGAGAATGGGAGAGATGTGATCCACAGGCGGCTCCACTGCGGCGCGGGTCTGGTCGAGTAATACGATTCGTATGTGTACGGGGAGCGCACTATGGCGGAACAGATCTTGGGGTCGTACTGCCAGCCGAGAGCGGCCACACCCTTCCACAGCAGCGTGGACTGTCGCGGTCCTTTGAAGTAGAAGCCGATCCCCGGGGCGGTGCTGCTGTCCCACCCAGTCACAAGAACAACGATACTTTCCATGTAGAAGAGAGTGCCGACGGATGGAGCACCCGCGACGGAAATTCCTGCAACACCGCCTGTGAAGGTTCCGTTCACAACGCGGCACGAGGCGTTGACGAACGCCGCGGCGATCAGTAGCGATGTCGTCGCCCCACCTAGCGTCACCACATTCAGGAGCTCGAGCTGCGATCCAGGCGCGAAGCTCGTGCCGGCGTCCCACTCGATGCCCGTGCGCGTGTCGTCAACGGAATAGTCATAATCGTCCCCGCAACGGCGGCAAGCGATGTTGTCTGACCCTGTGCGCGGGGCGACCACCACGTCGCTCAGCGTGGCAACCGCACCGCTCGCAAAACGCGTCGAGGCAACTAAAATTTGCGTCGCAAAGCTGCGCGATGCACAGAACGTGGCGCGGGTGCCGAAGGCGGACGCCGACACGCTGACGCCCCCATTCGCAAAGGACGCGTTCACTTGCCGGAGGGTGAGCTGTCCGCCGTCGGCTAAAGAGAAGCGCGTGAGCACCAGAGAGATCACCTGAACATCCTCGATCAACAGCTGGGCGCCGGCAACGGTGTCCAGCGACAGAGTGGCGACCACCGAATCGTGGATCCGCAGCGTCCGGTTGAGCCTCACACTGAACAAGTACGACGACCCCGCATTGACCTGATACACGGTGCGCGACAGCCACCACTTTGGCGCCGTGGACCAGTAGCCGGGCACGTTCGGGGGCAGCACCGTGGTCAGGGCGATGTGCACGGTGGTCTGGCTGCCGTACGGGAGCATTCGGCGTTTCGAGTCGAGTCGCGGCGTCGTTCGGTTCCTTCCTGGAATGTCGGCTTGGGCCCATTCGTCAGCTAGGCGGGGCTGCTGCATGCCGAGAGGGACGTCCTCGAAGGCGAGCACCTCCGACCCCGCCCGCCCTTCCCCGTCGGGGAGGTCTGTGCAGGAGAGGACATCCACGCGGGTCAAAAAAATCGATGTGAGCGCCGCCTGGCACACGAAGAGCGCCGATTGGCCGTTGGTGGACGAGACCTCCAATTTACCAAACGCTGCGTCGGTACTGCCAGGAAGCGCGAAGTACTCTTGTCCGAGGTCCACGGACGCTGCTGGCGACGCCAACTGCACCGTGACGCTCCCGATCGAGCGAAACTCGTTGCCGTAGAGGCGCACGCGAGAGTCACCGTTCACGGGGAAGGCGCAAGCGCAGTAGCCGTAAGGTAGGGCCGCACCGGCGATAAAGATGGCCGTCCATGGGTTTTGGAACAAGTTGTGCTGCACCGTGACCAGCACGTCCCTCCATTCCGCAGTGGGAGCCGGGGGGCCTGCGGTGCGCACCGCCGCGATCCCTCGCGGGAACACACTTTCGAAAACATTCGACGTGAAGCGCAGCTCGCAGTATCGTGCGCGGGCGTGGCACGAGCCATTAACGGCCACATTGGCCAGCCAGACGGCTGCCTGGTTAAAGCCTTCGTCGTCGATTCCCGGAACTGAGCCGAAGCGGCAACGGGTGATCCACAGAAAAGGGTGCGACCTCACCACGACGACGACTGCCGCATCGCCCGTAGACGACGAATTCACCGCCACGACTGAAAGGGGGAGAGGGGGTGAACTGACGTCGGCGACGGTGAGGCCGGAGAGGCTCACGACGCACCTCGTGACGGCGACAAAGCCGAGCGTTCCTTTGCACCGCGATAGGGTGACACTGCGGACCGACACGCGGTCGACGAGAACGCCGCCCCACGGGCCCCACGATGGATCACCCAACGTCTTTGCCGCCAGCTGCGCGGCGCACCAAGCCTGTGCGGCGCGCACGGTGCCGATGACGCGTTCCGCCGTCGCGTTCGTCTCGGCCATCATCATCGCTGCCATGCGCTGGTTTAGCTCCGCGGTGAGAGGAGCCGAGATGGCGATGTTCGTCAACTCCACGAAGAGTCGTATGGCGTCGGGGCGCACCACCGTCTCATTCGCAGAGTTGACGCCGTCGGTGGATTGTGTCACGATGAGCCGGGGCAGCTCCGAGTAAGTCGCCGGCAGCCAGTTGGGTTGGCGCTTGGCAACGTCGGTGGCCACAACATTGTCCGTCATATTGAGCGGTACGACGACGACGTTCAGGAGCGAGCATGATGGCGTCACCAACCAGCTGCTCAGCAACACCACGGCTGGATTCAAGGACGAGGGGCCTGCCGGGTCGCCTTCCACGCGGACGCTTGCCTCTTGCCAGACGACTCTGGGATCGATCACGACCCACGATCCACTGCCTAAGGCAAGTTGTACCGCGCCGTTGACGCGCGTGACACCCGCGAGAACAAGTCTGAATTGATCGCGGAGACGAGCCGCATTGTACGCGTTGTACCACCCAGCGGTGCTGATCCCGCCGGTGACGTTCGAACTCACGATGGCCACAGTCGTGGCACCCGGGCCGACGCAGCCCACATTGTTCGGCCAGGGGCACGCGAGCGCGAAGGCAGGGAGACTCAATCCATAAAGGCTGCTGTTCACGATGATCACAGAACCAGCCGTGGTCGAGGCGACACTCGAGCCACCTTCCACGAGCGCGAAGGCGGCGGTCGACGAGTACTGCCCCGGTACTCCCAGCGACGAGCTGTTCACCACGATGGCCGCTTCGACCAGTATCGCCGTCGCTTGAATGGCCACGGACTGCAGCGAGCATTGCTGCACGAGCAGCGTCGCGTTTGCCGCCTCGGTCGTCCACTGCCACGTCAGGTCGCCGGCGAGCACCAACCGCCGGGCAGACCACGCGGACAGTTGACCGTTCGATACAGTGAGCGAGGTCACGATCCGGCGGATGCCGTCCTCGTCGTTGCTGATCACTGCGCCGCCGACGCGTCGCAATTCAATCGGTATGTCGACGACGACGTCGAAGACAATGGTCTGTGGCGAGCAGTCAGTCACGCGGAACGTCGTCATCGGGCTTTCTATCGTGACAACGGCTAGCGTGGTGTCATTTGCACCCCCCGCGGACAAGTTCGAAAGGGTAGCAAACTGACGGATCACCGACAGGATTGGGGCGTGCCCTCGGCCATCGTCCGACCAGGTCGATGTATTGGCGACGCCGGCGGTGTACGCCGCGGCCGCGGCCGCGGGAGTGGCGAAGCACGGAAACACGCCGAGGCTGCCGCCATCTGCTAGACCATCGTTCGCTGGCATCTGCGGAACGTTAACTCCGTTGACTCCCGCTGCCGACGCGACCGGAACGTAGCCCTTCGACACGGGCCACGGATGCAGGTTGCGAAGGACGATGCTATTGCCGGGTTGGGTGGTGGCGAAGTGCACGCTGTCGATATTGGAGGATGGGCGAACGGCAGGAAGAAGCCGCAGTCCCGTCAGGTAGACGTTCGTCGCTCCGAGGACGGCGACGGTCGATGACTCGATGCGGCTGGAAACCACCGTCAACAGCGTCGAGCCATCGCCTGTGACACGCAAATCCGAGTTGGACCAGGACGCGCACCAGGAGGGAGGATTGCCTGCCCGCTTCGCCTCGCGGCCGTCGGCGGACACGCTCACGTCCCCCACAGGCAGCCGCAGCATCACCGTGCTGAGCGTGCCCACGACAATGTTAATCGGGACAAGCGCACTTTGAGTGTGGTTCGCGCACTTGCCCTCGCTGTAGTCCGTCCACACGACTGAGAAAGGGCTCGGGAGGGCGTAGATGGCGCTCGTTTCGGCCGTCGGGCATCCAAATTCGAAGGTGACGTCGGTTCGAGTCGGCGCGACGCCGAATTGCAGTTGACCCACCGGCAGAAAGTTTCGGCTGACATCGATGACGGACGAATCGATGCCCGTCGACGGCTGCGCTCCGGCGCCGGAGAACCAAATCGTGCTCTGCTGGCCGCAAAGGATGTTGTCCCGAATTTGGACCCACGCGTCGGTGAGGTTGCAGCCGGTGATTTCCACGCTGCGACCCGAGTTGTACGGCATGCGTTGGGGTGAGAGCAGCGCCCACGGCTTGTAGTCCGGGTTGGTCGTGCGGAATGCAGCGAACCCGCCGCCGATGCGGTTGCCGTGGACAACGAGTTGCGCCCCAGACGCCCACTCCGAGGACGTGAGGCGAACAAAGTCGAAGAGGACGCTGCGCGTCACAGTCACACCGGCCATCAAGCCGTGGAATTGGCAGTCGTCGATCAACCAGCCGAGGCCGACGTGGCCTTGAATAGTGACCTGCGCCCCCGGGTACTCCAGCAGGAGACCATTTATCGAAGAAGGGGCGTTGACGTTCACCATCTGCTGGTCCTTTATGAGGACCGCGCTCCACAGCATGGACGGAGTGGGTGTCACCGATGTGCGCCAGCTGCCGCTGAGGAACGCTAACATGGCCAGCATGTCAAAGGAGTACCGCAGCGTGACCTCGCCCGCGCTCCTCTTGGCAGCGCCGATGTCGGCCAGCAGACTGGCCACTCGCGGCATGGCCGCATCCCCGCCGGGAACCGTCGTCAGTGCGGACACTAACTGCGACGCGGTCTGTAGCGAAGATGTCAGCGAGATGTTGCGCAGGGTGAGGGAGCCGCCGTACGTGTTGGTAAGGAGCGTCACGAGCGGGCGCCGTTGAGAGGGCGATGCCGCAAGAAGGGACGCGTGGCGGTCGGACTCGTTGACCTGGACGACGACGCCCTCGATCGTGAGGCCCGCGGAAAAGGTGCATCCCTCAATGTGGATGTAGCGACCGGTCGACAGAAGTTGGTCGACGGGTAACGAGGCGCCGGAACCAGCCGGCGGAACCGGCATGACGTATTTTCTCGTGTAACGTATCGCGACTGGGGCGGCGAAGGTGCACTTGGTGGCATGAAAAAGGATGGCGGTGTAACGGTCGTCAACCGCTTCGGCGCCAGGAGGCAACGCCATGTCGGTGAGCATCAGCGGGTTGGTGACTGCCACCTGGTCGCAGTAATACAAGGACCCAGCCTCGACAGCATGACGCCCCATGAGGACGCAAACAGTCAGCAGCAGCATCGAACAGGAAGCGCGGGCAGCCGCACGGCCATCGCGATGGCTGTGCACGGCGGCCCGTATCATAGTGGGTTCGCAATCGGTGGGTACAATCGGTGAAAATTCAAAAAAGGAGAAAGGGGGGAAGGAGTCAATCAATGGAATTTCATCCACCAGGGTACATAAAGCATCGGCCCCACACAATGACAAACCAACACGCGAATGGACACAATGCGCTGCCTAGGGCAGGGTGACGATTCCCACGAGGGCACAGTGCCTTCGGGTGTCCCGGTCGCGTGAAAACACTGACGCCCGGGCCTCTCCGTCACCATAGCCGCCGGTACTTGCGTCGCATAGGTGCCTCGCCAACAACGCAAGCCATTTGCCTTCGTCGAGCAGCCAGCAGCGATCGGTCTGCCCTCTCCTCGCGGTGATATCCGAGTAGACCTCATCGCAACTCGCAGCAAGCTGCAACTCCTCTCCAACCGGCAGCAGCGTTACATTCGACGCCGGCGAGAGCAACGCCCGCATTTGCTCGCGCGCCGTTCGACCAGCCTGCGACGCCAGCAGCGATGTGCTGAACAGCGTGGCGAGCGATGTCAGCGGCACCAGCGTGTCGTATCGCGGCGACAGCTGCGTCAGCATCGCAAAGTGGCGGGCGAGACCGGCGGCGTCCGGCAGCAGCCACGGCAGGGTGTCGGCGTTTCGCTCCTCTGTGACGGACGTCCCGGCGACGCCGGAGGTGGGTGGTACGGTCGCGGAGGGTGATACGCACGCTGCCGCGTCGGCTTGTCGGAGCAGCGCCGTGCGAAGTCCCCGTTGCGTCACGCCTGGGCACGTCGCGGAGATGAGGCCGCCGATATGTCTCAGGACCGCCGCCTGACCCGGCGGGACTTGGCCCGACGTTTGGCTGCGACCATCGTGCGTGGATTCCAGCGCCGCCGCGATCGCTGCCAATCGGACCTGGCGGAGCAAGCGCATCCACATGACAGGGGGCAGCTCGGCCTGCAGCGCCGGCGACGCCTCGAGCTGCCGCAGACGGTCGAGGAGCGTCGCGAGAGGTAGCGCCGCCGCCGCCTGGTCGCTGAGCAGGTCGGCGTCAAAAACCTCGCGCGGGGACGGGCCGGCCAATCGAACGCGAAGTGCAAGCGACCGCGGCCCTTCAACGATGCGTGCGAGTTGCACCAGCTTCAGTGCGGCGTGCCACGATCCTCGTCCCATTCGCGCGCACACCGTGAGTGCGCTTGCCAGTGGCACGCCTTCGACATTGACACCGGCCTGCATCGACGCGTGGAGCAGCTGCATCGCCTCCGACCACCGGCCGCCGCAGCCACAAGCGACGATCGTGACGCGCGCGAAATGGTCGATGGACCTTGGCGCCACGCCAACGGCGCTCGGCAACGTCGACAGCGCGTCCGCCCACCGGCGCTGATCAACCATCACCTGCATGGCACGGAGACAACGCACGGCGATGGCTGTTTCGCGCAGCCGAGCCGCAACCGAACCGCAAGCGCCATCGAGGCGACCCTGCGCTTGGAGGGACGGGTGGGCGGATTCCCGGCGCACCATCCGCACAGCGTTGCCTCGACGGCGTAGCATAGGCCTTTGTGCGCAGCTGTGGCACAAAATATACCAGGGGGCCAAGGGACGCACGGAAACAATAGATTGCATGTGCAGCTCAACACGAAAATGATTTGTGCGTGGAAGAAGGAAAACGTACTCACTCATCGTCTAGCGGAGTCTCCCTTTGGTCTACTGGTACTGCGAACGGGTTGCGGCGGGCGAATCGGTTCCTCTGGCCGCGGGCCTCCACTACTTCCACGGCGATTGGCGACGTCAAGCGACGGCAAAGCCTTCGGCCGAGGCGGGGCCGCGAGTGAGGGAGCGACTACACCGGGCTGCGTCTGAGGCCGGGAGGCCGCGCTCGCGGTGCCTCCCACCTTGACGTACGAAATTTTATCCGCTCCAGGCATCGCGCCACTGCAAAACGTCGCCGCGCGGCGCACCGCGGCTTCCACGGCGGCTCGACGGCGCTGCTCGTCGGCGATCGCCACCGCCTGCTGGGCATCGAGCATGTGTGCTTCAATCCCTGTGATCACCCCCGTTTCCTCTTGCAGCACGAGCAACCGTCGCGCCGCCTCGCGCTCTACGAGGTCGGCCTTGAGCTCAGTCACGTGTTGCCTCCACTGCCTCGCAGCGATGAGCACCTTTTCCACGTGCACGCGAACGGCCGGCAGCGACCGGTGGTGCCCATCGTAGCAACGCAGCACGCCCTCTTCCTCCTCGGCCTCGACGGCCATGCGGGCGTTCGTCTCCCACACTTCCGTGCGCCACATGAGCCGGTCGATCATCGGCAAGATTTCCTGGCGGAACGTCGCCTGTGTCCGATGCCACCACTCGTCCTCTTCTCCTCGCACCGCGCCAAGTGACAGCGAGCGCTGTTCATCGAGCGCCAAAACGGCCGTCTCGAACACATAACGTTCGTGAAAGCTGAGGAACGACGAAGCCCATGCTTCCATCGTCGCTGCCCTGGCGATGCTGGCGCGGTCGAGCACGCTGCACTGCCCGATGAGCAACGATTGCTCGATGAACGCGGCGATCACGCCGGTCGCCCGTTCGTCTCGTTCCGCCACTTGCAGTTGCTCGAGCCGCGGGAACAGGGAAGCCAGAAATCGCTGCAGCGAGACGATCGACTCGTCGGCTGCATCCTTGACTGACACTCGACAAGACTGCTCCTCCCAAGTCAGATCCGCGGCGGCGTGCCGAAGCCACTGACGACGTTCGGCATCGGCCAACCGCGCTTCGAATTCCTGACGGTCGGCCTGTTGACGTGCATCGCGCTCGTCGCGGGCTGCTTGGCGGACAGCGTCCTCGGTCTCTTGCTCGTTGTATGCTTTCACCGTCACCACCTCGGACGTGTCGTGTGTGGAGTCGTGGCTGCCTTCGTCCCGTGGGTCGCGATGAAGCGACGAGGGGACCTCGGCCGGCGATCGTTCGTGAATTGGCTCGCTTTGCGCCTCCGTCGCGACGTCCAGTCGCCGTTCTTCTCGCTGACGACGCCGTTCGGCGCGTTGCTGATCGCGGAGCTGCTGCGCCAGCTCGAGCTCCTGTCGCGTCTTGGCCGCGTCCGCCTTGTACTCGTCCCATGACGTCGGCGCATACGGCGACACTTCGAGAAGGACCTGGCGCTGCTGCGACACCCGGTCCCGCAGCGAGCGAGCTGAGTTCCCGCGACTGCTAAGTTGGCCGGAATCGACCGTAGACGGTGGAATAGTCAGCAGGGGGCATCGGGTAGGGGCTTCGACATCGGCGTCGGGCATCGCCAACCTTGCAAGTCGAGGAGCCTGCGCCACTGGCTTAGGCGGATCTAGCGACGACGTTGGCGCCACCGCCGCACCCTTCGCGCCTAAGAGTTCCTGCAGCTCTGCCAGCGCGCTGTGCAGTTTTCGATCCGTGTCGAGGTACGATCTGGCGGACATTTCGGCTCGCAACAATCGTGCCTGTCTCTCCCCCTGTTAGTTTGGAGGAGCGACATTGAACAAAGCGGAAGGCACGCAAGCACCCCCTACCCCCTCCCCCTACCCCCTCGTCCTGAGTGCCTCGGTCACGTTAACCGCAATTGTGATGGCTATTACGAACGGGCTACTTGCGAACGGCGTACGGCTGCGTGGGCTCGGCAAGCGCGGCGGCCTTTATCGCCGCGATTTCGGACGATACGCCGGCGGTCGTGGGCAGAATTTCCGGGTACGTGACGACGTAGTGGGTCGTGCCGTAGTGCAAGCTCTCGCGTTCCTTGACGACGAGGCGGGCTTCCTTGATGAAGTCTAAGATGGGGCGGTTCCAGGCGCACCCATGGGCGTTGACGTTGTGACGGTCGGCGAAATAGTCTAGAAACCAATTCACCGGCGGGTACGAGCTGCGTCCGTGCTCGAGGAGCAAAATGGTCCCCGTCGGCTTGCACACGCGCTGCATTTGTCGCAAGGCCATGACGGGGTCACGGTAGTGGCAAAGCCCGAACATGTCGATGACACAATCAAACTCACCGTCGGCGAACGAGGTGAGGTACTCCGCCCGCTCTTGGTAGACGTGATACTTCGGATAGCCGGTTTTGGGAATGCGGTAACGAATGCGCTGAAGGGCAGTTGCGTCCGTGTCGCACATGACGATTTCGGACACCGCGTACGGGTAGTTGCCAATGTTCGTGCCAGTCGATGCTGCCAACTCCAGCACCTTGCCGTACGTTTGCGAGAGCACCCGGTTGCGTAGCTGTTGGATCTCCTTCGGCTGTTCGAACCAAACGCGCGTGAACGCGACGACAGTCACAAAGCCTGCGGCGCCCAGCACCACGAGCGCGAACGTGGCGACGCGCTGTATGAACGGGCGCGTGTCGCGTTTCGAGCGAAAGTACTCTCGATGCTGCTCCATCTGGTAGTGGAAGAGCGGTTTGACGTGCCTCGGGATGTCGTCCGTGTAGTCGTACACGCTCTTCGCCCCCCTTGCTAAAATCGGGGGGTAATGAGTGTCTTCGCGCCAGTCAACCGATGCAATTTGGTTCTCGCGACCCTCGCGCTTGAGGGCCTGGTAGGAGTACTGCTCCACGACGCCATTCATTGGCTGTGCCGAAGACCAGTCGACGATTTCTGCCGTCAAAACCGGCGCGCCTGATGGGCTCTCTGGGCCGGACGTGCTGCGGTCGTTCTGCGGGGGGGCTTCGCCTTGCTGTTGAGCCTGCCCCGCTGCGGCGTCCAACGGCGCACCAATAGGCGTCTCCGGGGCGGCTGCAGCATTCGTGGAGGCGGGCCGTGATGCGCCGCGCAGTAGCTGGGGGCTCATCAAGGACGCTGGCCCCATGCGGCGAACGACGCCGGCGACGACGCCACAAGGGAAGCAACGAACGGCCAGTTGCCGCGCGGCCGGGCACCGAAGCATTGAGGAAAACGGTCTGTGCTTTTGGGAGCGCCTTGTGAACGACTAGCGCAGCCCTTTTGCATTTCGCTTCTCATCATACCGTCGCATCGTACCGTCGTCGTGCACACAGCCCGGCGACCGGGGAAGGGCCCGGGACAGGGGAAGGGGCCCGGGAAGGGGGAAGAGGCCAGGTTCGAGAAACGGGATGTATGTATGTGAGGGATATCGCCGCTCTGGGGCGACAAGGACGGACCCGTTCATTCATGAAGAGCCAGGATCCCTGCGTGAAGCGGGGAGTGGGCAGCAGGTCCTGACGAGCGGTGGCGCGTCTCTTTTCCGGCCGCCATGTCGAACGGCACGAACGACAAGACGGCCGCCAGGGTAGGAATGACCACGGCGAAGGCGGCGTCGCGATGCGGGCCCGGCAGCCCCGCGTGACCCGCGACCAGCATCGACAGGGTGGGGAAAGCGGTCACTGGCGTCCGCAGGCACAAGGCGGCGGTGACGAATTGCGACCTGACAAGCGACACAGGGTGAAGTGTGTCCGCGATTTGGACACGGCCGATGAAGAGGTTCATGGCGATCCTTCCCGCGGCGAAGAACCGGAAGGTGACCGCCCCGGCTGGGACGTTGGGGTCGCCGGTGATCTTGGTGCCGAGCACCCCGAATAGCGGCACGTTGCGCACGAGCACCAGCTCCGCGCCGTGAGCGCCGTAGTGACATATGAAGGCGCCTTCCAGAGGCAGGGACAAGATGGGATCCGCCACTTGTGACCAGCCCAGGCCGGGGGGGTCAAACAGAGTGAGGGGGCCCTCCGTCCCTGGCGTCGCGGGGCGGCCAATGTCATCCCACCGCGAATGGGCAAGAGCCGTCGGCAGGCGCTCTTTGGCTTGCAGGGCCATCAGCAACTCCACAGCGGCCCTCTCGGCAGTCGCGGGGAAAGTGAAGCCAGCTGAGCCGCCTGCGGGGGGCAAGGCGAACTGCGTCGCGACGTAGCAAAGCAGTTCCCACGCGGGTGGAAAGGCGTCCGCGTCCGGCGGCGTCGTCGATTCAATCACGCTGGAAGACCGACGCGGTACGTAGAGTGATCTGTCCCCTGTGGCTCGCAGGCCCTGGAGTATCGCCGGCCCAAGGCGATGTGTGCCACTGCTTGACAACGGTGCCGCCGGATCGACGGGCGAGTCGACGGATGCCGGCAAGGCAGGTCGCAGGGCTGGTGTCGCGAGATACACGGCCCACACAGGTAGCAACGAGTGCAGATTGGGTGCTCCACGCCAGGTCAACATCGTTTCTGCACCATCGAACGAGGCTGCCGCGTCGTCACGTGCGAGCCGGTCAAGCCGCGACGTGTCCAAGTAGGT
>ERZ1292633.4579-Hain-H41-02um-R1-4579-length-12771-cov-6_pt1 | contig 12771 bp, 15 predicted proteins | sample MGYA00564406_ERZ1292633 | MGnify/ENA primary metagenome ERZ1292633 (study PRJEB36523, sample SAMEA6512639) | groundwater metagenome | collected 2019-01-08 | study: AquaDiva: Metagenomics assemblies of 32 groundwater samples
CATTGGCGCCGCTGAACGGGTGCAATGTGTTTTGTTGCACCCCGGGCTGCAAGCTATCCGCACCATTCAAAAGCTAATAGCGGGATGCTCCGCCCACGCGCCCAGGGTGCAGGGGCGGAGCATCCCGCTATTAACGTTTCAACTCGTGCGCGCAGCGCACGCTACATTGAATCTCGTGGGTCAGCCACCCACAAGTAATACGCCGCCGGAGGCGGCTCAATATAATTGTATTGTTTTTGGGCGCAATGAATTGCGCCCCTACTTTACAAAGAAGTGTTCCCGGTAGTACTTGAGTTCGTCGATGGATTCGCGGATGTCGTCGAGCGCCTTGTGCGTGTTCTTCTTCACCAACCCACTGCACAGGCTCGGCTTCCAGCGTTTCACGAGTTCCTTGATGGAACTGACATCGAGATTTCGATAATGAAACCACGCTTCCAGTTGCGGCATGGTGCGCGCCAGGAAGCGCCGGTCCTGGCAGATGCTGTTGCCGCACATCGGGGATTTATTCTTCGGGACGTGCTTCTGGAGGAATTCGAGCGTGAGACGCTCGACGTCGGCCTCGGAATACGGCGACTGCTTCACGCGCTCGATCAAACCCGTTCCCGCGTGGGTGCGCTGGTTCCAGTCGTCCATGCCCGCGAGCATGGCATCAGACTGGTGCACCGCAAACACCGGACCTTCCTCGACAATGTTCAGTTCGCTGTCGGTAATGATGGTGGCGACCTCGATGATCCGGTCGGTTTCCGGATTTAACCCTGTCATTTCCAGGTCAATCCAGATCAGGGCGTTGCTGCTCTGCGCCCCGTTGGGTGATTGTGCCATGTGCGCTCTCCGGATTTAAATGCGGGCCACTCGAATCGGGAAAATCCCGCCTCCCTTGGGGGAACAAGGAATTATTCGGGCTACCTACTGTCTCTTGTGCCGGAATGATAACATTCCCCTGATATGAATACCTTCACGATCATCTTTCTGTCCCTGCTCGGTCTGTCGCTGCTGACGGAGTTGTGGCTCGCCAACCGCCATATCCGCCATGTAACCGCGAATCGCGCCGCCGTGCCCGACGCCTTCCGCAACAAGATCACGCTTGAGGATCACCAGAAGGCCGCCGACTACACCATGGCGCACACCCGTTTCGGACGCATTGAAGACAGCTACGGCACGCTGCTGCTTGCCCTGTGGACGGTAGGCGGAGGTCTGGAGTGGCTCGACCGGCTGTGCCGCGATTTCGGCTGGGGCGAACTGGGCACCGGAACCGTCTTCATCCTCAGCGTGTTCATCCTCATGGGCCTGTTCGGGTTGCCGATGTCCGTGTATCAAACCTTCGTGATCGAGAACCGCTTCGGTTTCAACAAAACCAACCCCGGGCTGTTCGTGGCCGACATGATCAAGAAGACTCTGCTGCTCGGCATCCTCGGCGCGCCGCTGGCCATCGCCGCGCTGTGGCTGATGCAGGAGACCGGCGCACTGTGGTGGGTGTACGTCTGGCTGCTGTGGGGCGGTTTCACGCTGCTGCTGGTCTGGGCCTACCCCGCGCTGATCGCGCCGATCTTCAACAAATTCACCCCGCTCAAGGAAGGCTCCGTGCGTGAGCGCATCCAGTCGCTGCTGGAACGCACCGGTTTTCGGTCGCGCGGCATTTTCGTCATGGACGGCTCGCGCCGCAGCGCCCACGGCAACGCCTACTTTACCGGCTTCGGCAAGACCAAGCGCATCGTGTTCTTCGACACGCTGCTCGAGCATCTGGGCGAGAAAGAAATCGAGGCGGTGCTGGCGCACGAACTCGGGCACTTCAAGCGCCGGCACGTGATGAAACGCATGGTACTCACCTTCGGGTTCAGCCTGGCCGGACTCGCCATTCTCGGATGGCTTGTCATGCAACCGTGGTTCTACGCCGGTCTGGGAATGTCGCAGCCTTCGACGCACGCGGCACTGATGCTGTTCATGCTGATCGGGCCGGTGTTCACCTTCTTCCTGCAGCCGCTGCTCGCCTGGGGCTCGCGCCGTTACGAATACGAGGCCGACAGCTTCGCCGCCGAACAGACTGATGCCGGTGAACTGGTCAGCGCGCTGGTCAAGCTCTACCGGGAAAATGCCAGCACCCTCACTCCCGACCCGCTGCACTCGGCTTTCTACGATTCGCATCCACCTGCCGCGCTGCGCATCGCGCATCTGGCAGGCAAGCTTTAACACTGTACACAAGGAGGAACCATGCTCAAGTCATTATTCTTGTTTCCGATTGTCGCCGTCCTTTCCGTTTCCACCCAGGCCGCGACGCTGCCGGGCGACGCCGCCAACGGCAAGAAACTGTATGACGCCAGTTGCACGTCGTGTCACAACGACAGCGTTCACAAGCGTAAGGACCACAAGGTCAAGAGCCTTGAGGGATTAACTCAGCAGATCCACAATTGCGAACACATGACCGATGTCACGCTGGGAAAGACCCAGGTGAACGATCTGGTGAAATTCCTGAACGAAACCTATTACAAATTCAAATAACCGGGGAACGTCATGGACGACCTCACGCGCAAGTCCTGCAAGCCCTGCGCGCCCGGCACGCCGCCGCTGCCGCGCGACCACGCCGCCGACCTGATTCAGCAAACGCCCGGTTGGTCATTGAATGAAACCGCCTCCGAGATCAGCCGCACTTTCAAGTTCAAGAATTACTACGAAACCATGGCGTTCGTGAACGCGCTCGCCTGGGTCGTGCACCGCGAAGACCACCATCCGGACATCGAAGTCGGTTACAACCGCTGTCACGTGCGTTTCAGCACGCACAGCATCAAGGGATTGTCGGAAAACGACTTCATCGGCGCCGCCAAGCTCAACGCCCTCCTGGGTGAATGATTGCCCCTATTCCCACGATTATCCGCACCTTTCAAAACACGAAGCCAGGCCCGCCGCCAGATCCGGATACATCAATTCCACGCCCAGCTCCTCGCGCATGCGCCGGTTGTCGATACGCTTCGATTCCGCGAGATAGGAAAGCATGCCTTCCCCCAGCCGGCGGCGCGCCTCTTCCAAGGTAACCGCCGGCGGGCGCGGTATCCCGAACACATCCGCCACGCGGTAGAAAAAATCCGTCATGGTTGTCGGATGCCCGTCGCTGACATTGTAGAGAAGGCTCGGATGGACATGGTGCGCCGCGGCGATGCAAATGCGAGCGAGATCGTCGGCATGGATGCGATTACTGAAGGGCGATTCGTCCTCGCGCAGAACCGGCTCGCCGGAACGCAGCCGCTCCTCGGGCAAATACCCCGGGCCGTAAATACCCGGTACGCGCAGGATCACGATCGATACTCCGCTCGCCTTGCTCCAGGCCTGGAGCGCGGTTTCCGCCGCGAGACGGCGCCGGGCGCGATCCGCCTGCGGATTCGGCGGCCGATCCTCCGTCACCCACTCGCCATGGCAATCGCCATAAACGCCGGTGGTGCTGATCAGCATAATCCGCTTGGGCAGATTAGAGGGCGTCAGCACCGAAACGAACGTCTCCATGCGCGGGTCGGTCACCCCCGTGTCCGGCGGTGGGGCGAAGTAATACACGACCGCGTCCTTGACGGGAAGATTATTCAAGGACGCCGGGGAATCGAGATCGACCGTGATCGGCTGGATGCCCGCGGCACGCAGGCGCCGCGCAGATTTCTCCGAGCGGACCAGGCCGGCGACGGCACAGCCCTCTGACCGTTCGAGCCGGGCGACGCGCTCGCCGATGTCGCCGCAGCCGATAATCAGAACATCAGTTGCGGCGGAGGTCATCGCGCACCGCGATGGGCGTCGGATAGCGCCAGACGATCAGGTACATCGAGACCATCATGGAAAGAATGGTGGTCAGTTCGAGCAGATGGGCCGCCTGATGACGCACGACGCCGGTTTCCAGAGCCAGCACCGCGATCAGCAGAGTGAACTCGCTGCCCTGCCCGAGTCGCATTCCTATTTCCATGGCGCGCGGCGGGCTCTCGCCGGCATTCGACAACAGCCAGCGGAACACCCAGGGTTTCAACGCGAGCACCACGACCGCCAGCACAATCGCCGGCATCAGCACGTCCGCCAGCAACTTGATATCGAGCCCGGCGCCGAGCGTAAAAAAGAAAATGATCAGGAAAAAGTCCCGCAGCGGTTTCAGGTTTTCGGCGATAAACAGCGAGATGCGGCTGGAGGCCAGCGCCACCCCGGCGACGAAAGCGCCGATCTCGTGTGACAGCCCAAGCCACACGGAAAGCTCCGCCAGCCCCAGGCACCAGCCGATCGCGAGCAGAAAGATATATTCCTGAATGACGTCGAAACGCGCGATCAGCGGCAGCAGCACATAACGCTCCACCAGGTAGGCCAGCCCGCAAACTCCGAGCAGCGCGAGCGCCAACCTGCCCACGTCCGTGAACAAGTCCTGCTGACCGATACCAGCCTGAAGAACCAGCAACAGCACGATGGCGATCACGTCTTGCAACAACAGGATGCTGATCATGATCTCGCCGGTATGCCGATGATGCAGCACCGTGGTCGGCAACAGTTTCAGGCCGACGATGGTGCTCGAGAACATGAGCCCGCCGCCGACCACGAGCGACTCGACCACGGTATAACCCAGCAGATAGCCGGCCAGCACGCCGAGAGCGCCGAAAACCAGTGAACTCACGCCGGTGATGATCGTTGCCGAACCCAGCAGCCGCAGCAGCTTCTGCGGGTGCATGTTGAGACCGAGGAGGAACAGCAGGAACATGATGCCGATGTCGGCCACGCCTTTGATGAGCGAGGCATCCGTCACCCAGCCGAGCAGCGACGGGCCCATCACCACGCCGAGCACGATATAGGACACGATCAGCGCCTGGCGCGCATACAGCGCCAGCGTGGCGAAGACCGCCGCGCCGGTGAAGATCAGAAACACCATGAACAGCAGCGACTCACTGGGCATGACCGCGGGCTCCTTGCAGGCGGAACGATGCGCGCGCGGGAACGCGAGCAGAGATTTATTGGTTAGTTAATCACGCCTCGCGCCGGCCGGCCAGCATTGGTAGGGTGGGCATCGCCCACCACCAGTGACTTCGATAACCATCCGATGGTGGGCAATGCCCACCCTACGTCCATTATTAAGATAGTTTCTAATCACGCCTCGCGCCGGCCGGCCAGTGCGCGGGCAAGCGTATTGCGGTCGGTGTATTCCAGTTCGCCGCCGATGGGCACGCCATAGGCGATGCGCGTGGCCTTGATGTGGCGGGCGCGCACCAGATCGCTGATGTAGTGCGCGGTGGCTTCGCCCTCCACCGTGAGGTTGGTGGCGAGAACGACTTCTTTGATGGTCCCTTCATCCAGCAAGGCTTCGAGCCGGGGTATGCCGATTTCCTCCGGACCGATACCATCGAGCGGCGACAGCCGCCCCATGAGCACGAAGTACAGGCCGTTGTAGACCCCGGACTGATCGAGCGAAACGAGATCGGAGGGCGACTCGACCACGCACAGCAGCGATTTGTCGCGCCGTGCCGACGCGCAGATCGGGCACAGTTCGGTTTCGCTCAGATTGTTGCAGCGCTTGCAGTGGATGATGCGCTCGACCGCGTTGGTGAGCGCCTGCGCGATCTGGCGCGCGCCCTCGCGGTCGCGTTCGAGCAGATGATAGGCCATGCGGCTCGCGCTCTTCGGGCCCACGCCCGGCAGCCGGCGCAGGGCCTGCTTGAGCGCTTCGAGGGCGGTGATGTCGTTCATGGCAGAATCTAAATAGACAGGATTTACCAAGGTGCTGAAAAAAGCATCGTCACCCCGGCGAAAGCCGGGGTCCAGATCATTAAAAGCAATGAAATCATTAATATGCTGTTGCTGCCCGGGGTGCAATAAGAACATTGCACCCGTTCGGCGGCGCGAACATACGTTAAGTATGTTCGCGAAAACCCCGCCTCACCCGGCTTGCGCCGGAATGACGGGTTCGGATGTTTGAGTGAGTTTTTCATCAACCTGTTACAGGATTAAAAAATAAAATTGAAAATAGTTGATGAATCTTGTCTTTCATTCTTGAACAATCCTGTTAATCCTGTCTATTGATCAGAACGGCAACTTCATGCCGGGAATGTTGAGCCCGGCGGTGAGCCCCGCCATCTTTTCCTCGGTGGTCTTCTCCACTTTGCGCACGGCGTCGTTCATCGCCGCGGCGACCAGATCCTCCAGCACTTCCTTGTCGTCCTGCAACAAACTCGGGTCGATCTGCACGCGCTTCACATCGTGCCGGCAGGTCATGATGACGCTGACCATGCCGCCGCCACTGCTGCCCGTAACCTCGATGGTCGCGAGCTGCTCCTGCGCCTTGCGCAGGTTTTCCTGCATCGCTTGCGCCTGCTTCATGATATTTCCCAGTCCGCCTTTCATGTGCTCCTCGTCTTGCGTTAAACCTTGGGTCGAATCGAAGCCGGGTTCACCCGGGCATTGAATTTTTCCTGCAGCGCGCGCACGTTGGGGTCGTCCGTGATCGCCTGCACCGCGGCCTGCTGCCTTTCATCCTGCAAACGGGTTTTCTCCTTCGCCGGCGTTTCCACCGCGGGGCGCCCGATCCGCAGTGTCAGCTTGACCGGGTTGCCGTAGTATTTTTCCAGCGCCTGCTTCAACTCCGCTTCGCGCTCCTTGTTGAGCAGCTTGCCGTGCACTTCTTCCAGCACCAGCACCATGGCGCCGTTGTCAGAGGATTCGAGCGTCGTGTTGCTGGCCAGTTCACGCACGAGACCCGCGAGCCCGAGTTGCGCCACCACTTCGCTCCATTTCGCCGCCGGGGCGCCGGGGTTTTGCGCCGCCGTGGCGGCGGGCGGCGTAACCACAGGGATGGGTGCGGGCTTCGCTGCCACGGATGGAGCGGCTCGTGGCGCTGTCGCGGCCGGGGCTGCGGTTTTTGACAACGGCGCGGCAGTAGTTGAAACGGCGGTGCGCACCTCGCCCGCTTCCGCCGGACGAAACGCCACCATGCGCAACAGGATCATCTCCAGCCCGCTGCGCGGGTCCGGGGCAAACGGCAGGTCACGGCTCCCGGTCACGCCGATCTGGTAGTAAAGCTGCACGTCCTGCGGTGATATGGCATGGGCATGGGCCAGAATGCTCTCGCCTTCTTCACCCGCCAGCGCCGGATCGGCCTGCGCCAGGGCTATACGATGTAACGTTAACAGCAATTCTTTCAGCAGCGCCTCGTAATCCAGGCCGAATTCCGTCGCCTCGGTCACCGCCTTGAGCAGCGCGCCGACATCGCCGGCCTCCAATCCCTGCAACAACTGCTCAATGAAATTCTGATCGATCGTTCCGAGCATGGCGCGCACTTCCGGCTCGGTGACCTGACCCCCGCCGTAGGCGATCGCCTGATCGAGCAGCGAGAGGCCGTCGCGCATACTGCCGTCGGCGGCGCGCGCCAGCAGCTTGATCGAGCCGGCATCATGAGCGTTGCCTTCCGCGTCCAGTATCTTCTGGATTTGCGCGGCGATCTGCTCGACCGGCAGACGCTTGAGATTGAATTGCAGGCAGCGCGACAGCACCGTGACCGGCAGCTTCTGTGGATCGGTGGTGGCAAGCAGGAATTTGACGTGCGGCGGCGGCTCTTCCAGTGTTTTCAGCAGCGCGTTGAAACTATGGGTGGACAACATGTGCACTTCGTCGATGAGATAGACCTTGTAGCGGCCGCGCGTCGGCGCGTATTGCACGTTGTCGAGCAGATCGCGCGTGTCGTCCACCTTGGTGCGCGAGGCGGCGTCCACCTCGATCAGGTCCACGAAGCGTCCCTCGTCCACTTCCTGGCAGGCGCTGCACTGGCCGCAGGGCTTCGAGGTAACGCCGGTTTCGCAGTTCAGGGATTTCGCGAGAATACGGGCGATGGTGGTCTTGCCCACCCCGCGGGTGCCGGTGAACAGAAAGGCATGATGCAACCGGCCATGGTCAAGCGCGTTGACCAGCGGCTGCACGACATGCTGTTGGCCCACGAGCTCGGAAAAGTTTCGGGGGCGCCATTTGCGCGCCAGAACCTGATAACTCATGGACGTTGGTATGCCATCGATAAAGGACTTCCGTAACGGGTGGCGGTTCGAGCCAACCACACCCCAGTACCCGAAATGCGTGCTGCGGCTGCTTCCTTCCGGACCTGACCGGGTTCACAAGCTTCCGTCGCCGAGGGGACCGGCTCTCACCGCCATAATCAATCTGTGGGACGAAAGTGTATCACGGTGTGGCGGTGGCGGTAACCGTAGCTGATAACAGGGAGTTAATAGGGAATCGTCTCGTTATGCTTTCCTCGCCGAAAACTTGGCATGGAAAAAAGCGGTCAAGTCAAACGACACGCTCGCGTACAGGGGGAGAAATTTCAAGCGAAGGACATAAACATTACGCACATACGAAAATCCTCAGCGTAACTGCTCCCCACCACCCGACCTCTCGATTACCGTTTTTCTGCCGTTCGGAGCCACGGTCAAATCGCCAGGCAAACCGGCAGGCACAGGGATAAGCATTTCCGGATACTGCCGCACCTCAGCACCTGCCACTACACGATTAGGCAATCTGACCGATTCCCGCGCACCCTGTTCCTGGCCAGCCCCGGTCCAGCCTGAATTCTAAAGGTTTTTCCGCCCCCTCCCCTCCCGCGCGGGCCGCCAGGCGCTGGCAGGACTTTTGCAAGATATGGGATGGCTTCCGCGCTTCTACGGTATCGGTACGGGAGTCAAGAGAACCGTTTCGTGACAAAGGCAAACCAGCCGAAAGGCTGGGACGCAAAGTTACCTGCCTGTGACTGGAAGGTCGTGGTAGAGGGACTGCCGCAGAAACGCGCACTGCCTTGATACTGGGCGTGTGTGATCAGGCCGCAGCGTCTCACTCCCTGAACCTTCCTTTCGCGGACGAAAGGAGGGCATCGTGAAATACGTAAAGATCTTGTTGGCGCTCTGGCTCGCGGGCAGCACCGAAATCGTCGCCGCCGGCAGCTTCGCGGACAGTTTCCGCAACTTCATCCTGGGCCAGGAAGCACAGGCGAACCCCGCGCCGGAAAACCTGGTGGACAAGATCGCGGGCGAATGTCTCGGATGCCACAACGGATCCACAGCCAAAAACGTCAACGTGCGCTACTCCTGGAACGGCGCGCCCAGTCACGGGTTCAGCATGGATAACGATCATCCCGTCGGGATGGTTTACGAAGAGTCCGTGCACAACAAACCACGGGGCTACTGGCCGGCCAGCCTCCTGAACCCGGACATCCGCTTGGTCGACGGCCGGGTGGCCTGCATCACCTGTCACAAGGTCAAGAACGAGACGGTGGCGCTCAACGAGACGTTGTCATCCGCCCAACCGGCGAAACCGCTGTGCACCGTCACGAAAGAGTTAACCACGGGCCGCTCACGCGACGAACTTTGTTTTTCCTGTCATGTGAAATAATCGTGCGGCTTCAGTGGAACAGCGGGCAGGTCTTGCCGCGAAAATAAGGGAGGTCGCTCCGCACTTTCTTCGCTGCGCTGTCCTGCTTCGCTCAAAAGCCGGGGCTCGGCATCCTGCCTCGCCCGCTCAGCGGGAAAAAGGTCCACTGGACCTTTTTCTATTCCGCTTCGCCCCTGTGCTCTCGCGACATTAGTGCATCCATGCACGTCAGGATTCCGAACCCTTCGGGTTCGAATACCTTTCACACTTTGCCATTACCCAAGCCGGGGGTAACAACCCCCGGCTTGGGTAATGGCGGAGAGGGAGGGATTCGAACCCTCGGTGCGTTTTTGACGCACACACACTTTCCAGGCGTGCTCCTTAAACCGCTCGGACACCTCTCCGAAATTCTGTGCCTGCCGTCCCTGGCGCAGCACCACGACCTCGATCTGCCCCGGCCCGCACATCCATGTGCGGGCGCTCGCCGGCGCGTATGCACGTTAAGTGCCTACGCGAATACTCCGGCTCGCCCACTCGGACACCTCTCCGGGATAACGCTTGGCGACTCGCGCCAAAACGGGACGCAAGGGTAAACTACCGGCCGGTTCTCCGCAATAAAGCAATCAGGCAGCGCGGGAAAGTCCGCCCAAACCGCCGCGCAGGACCGAAACCTCGAACCCCCGCTGGCTCAGCAGAAACGCCGCCGCGCAACTGCGGCTGCCGGTCTGGCAGAAGACGATATAGTGGCTCTTCGGGTCGAGGCTGGCGGCCTTGAGGCGCAGCAAATAAAGCGGCAGGTTCACGCTGCCCTTGATCGTGCCGTTGCGATATTCATCCTCGGTGCGCACGTCGAGCAGCCTGGCGCCGGCCTGTGCCTGCGTCTTGGCTTCATCCAGCGTCACCCATTTCACCAGCGGTTCGCGCATCAGTTCATCGAAGTCTTTTTTGGTGAGCTGCATCAGCACGCCGTCCGTCAGCATCACCACCGAGGCGTTGCGCGGCGCGCCGGACAACAGCGCCTCTTCGCCGAAACCATCGCCGTCGCCCAGTTGCGCCAGCAGCGATACCTTGCCGGTCTTGTCCGCCTTGCGCGAGACGCTGACCTTGCCGGTTTTGATGATGTAGTAGTATTTGCCGGGCTCGCCCTGCCGTATGATCGCCTGCCCCGCCTTGACCTCGACCGGAGCGAAACGCGCGAACAGTGCGTTGATGTTGGACGGCGGCAATTGCTGGAACGTCGCGCCGCGCAGCATGCGCATCATCCACTCGGTGTCCTGGCTGCCGTCGAATTCGGTGACCTCGTAACCGGTGGTCTGGTCCCAGGTGAGCAGCCGGTCCAGCAGCTGGCCGTCCACCCGCGCGACGGTGACCGGCGTTTTGGCGGTACCGGTGTACTGGCGTGGCTTGAGTTGCGCGAGCGCGTAGCGCGCCTCGTCGGTACCGGCCGCCACGTGCAGCGATAAATTGGTATTGGTGGAAGAAAGATCCACCTCGCCCGACAGCAGATAAATGGAAAGGCTGTCGTGGTCGCCCTGCTTGAACAGCTGGCTTCCGGCCGGAAACCTTTCGATGACGGCCTGGTTCGCCAGTTCCCGGAAGTTTTCCGGCGTCAGTGAATTGATCGGGACCAGGGTTTCGAGGATGTCCTTATCCATTCGGTCGGCGCGTGCAGTTTGTTATGAAAACATATTCTGATGTTACGCCGCGCGCCGGGTGGGAATCCGCTTGACGACACTGCGCATGCGCCGCTCCGCATGCCACAAATCATGGGCGGCCTGCAACCGCAGCCACAGGCCCGGGCCGTTGCCGCAGAACTTTCCCAGCCGTACGGCCATCTCGGGGGATACCGCCATCGCACCAGCCAGAATACGATGCAGCGTCTGGCGGCTGACCCGGAGGGCCCGCGCCGCTTCCGCCACAGTCAGACCCATCGCAGGGAGCATATCCTCGCGCAGGATTTCGCCCGGATGAACCGGCGGGGTCTTGGGGCTTTCGTTAACGGGGTACTCTTTTGCTCGCGCCATGATACAAACCTCTCTCGTCAGTGATACTGCTCCAGATCGACACGCCAAGCATCGCCGTCAATCCATTCGAATGTAATCCGCCAAGGTCCATTCACGGACGCTGCATAGCGTTTGGGTTTCCCATGCAATGTGTGGAGTCCAAAACCCGGATAGGCCAAGTCCGCCAGTGCGCGGGCCTGATTAAGCGCATTCAGCAAACGCGATGCCCGCTTCTGCAGGTCCGGCCGCACGCCGGAGCTCGTCCCTTCCATGAACAGGTCACGCAACCCCTTGTGGCGAAAACTCCGGATCACATGAAAAGTGTAGCGTATGACGCGACATGTGTAAACCATGGCGTGTCAGACGGTTCCGTATTAATGGCAGGGAAGCCCTGAACGTCCCCCGTTCGCGGTGAGCCGGTCGAATCGTGGACGGAGGACTCCTCAGGCCGCACCCTCCCTCTCCGGCTTTCGGAATCGCCTTTGATAACTTCGGCTGAACAGAATGAAGAATAGTTATTTTTACGTTCAGCTATCCGCGATTGTGATCTCAGCGTTTGTTGGAATCCCGAGTTTCAGCCAAGCACAGGCCGCCACCATCATGGTGGAGCCTGACAATTACTCTCTGGGCACAGACATCAGGTCAGTCTTTCCGGGTATTACGCTGTCCGTGCAAGGAGAGCCTTCAACCAAGGTAATTGTGGTCGATGGATATTCAACATTTGTTGGCACGAATGTGGCGACCACCGGCACAAAAATGTTTGGACAAGACCCAGTTTCCGGCACAACGATACCAGACGCAGAGAAAAACTGGGGTGACAACGCTATTGGGCTACTTCGGGCAGACTTCGCTTCCCCTGTGAATTATGTGCAGATTGATCTGATCTTTGATGACGATGACACGGGGTTCTTAAAAGCCTTCAATGCTAGTGGAAATTTGCTGGCCATTTTTATGGGACAAGGTGATGGTCGTGGTGCTTCTTCTCCATTTTGTCCACCCTTTTGCAGTCCCACTGTAACGGCCAGCATTTCACGACCGACAGCAGATATTGCTTACATCTTAGCTGGTGGGATCAGCGGTGAGGCGCATTACTTGGATAACCTTCAGGTACATGCTGTGCCACTCCCCACCGCCCTGTGGCTGTTTGGGTCGGGGTTGGTTGGGTTGTTTGGATTTATGCGACGAGATCGTATTCAACGAAGCATTTAGTTCGAGTCCGTCTGCTCACAGGCAAAAATAAAAGGGGCCCATTGGGCCCCTTTTATTTTGACTGGCGGAGAGGGAGGGATTCGAACCCCCGTGGCGTTTCCGCCCATCTGATTTCGAGTCAGCGCCGTTGTGACCGCTTCGGTACCTCTCCGGCGGCAACTATTATACCAGTACCTGCTGTTTCGGCCATGCATGATGTGCGTGACAAGCG
>ERZ1292633.4582-Hain-H41-02um-R1-4582-length-12767-cov-8_pt1 | contig 12767 bp, 4 predicted proteins | sample MGYA00564406_ERZ1292633 | MGnify/ENA primary metagenome ERZ1292633 (study PRJEB36523, sample SAMEA6512639) | groundwater metagenome | collected 2019-01-08 | study: AquaDiva: Metagenomics assemblies of 32 groundwater samples
CGAGGCCCGAGCATCGGGGAGGTCCCCTCCGCCGAGCGCGACGGCCGAAGAGGACGGCATGACGCTCGATGAACTATTGACGAGGCTTTCCACAGAGCAATTGCATCTTGAACGTCGCGCGTTGGCCACAAGTGCGAGTGCGTCCGGACTGGGCGCAGCGGGTCCTGCCTCTGGCCCTCGGTCGTTGCCGGGGGATGCCGAAAAGAAGAAAAAGACTGGCTGCAAGCAGCAATAGCCGTCCCCCCCGTTCTTGTGCCCACAGTCGGCTCCTGGCACCTTCAGTGTGGCTTCGCGTGTCAACGATGTCTGTGGACGGTTCGTACGCGGTGACCAATGTTTAGTCGAATCGCGCGTGTCACATTGGTTCCCACAGCCCCCTGGTTCTGTTCTATAATTTTTATTTAAACATCTGATAACCGCCATGATGACCACTGTTCCGCCGCGGATTCAATTGACGAATGGGGAACTGTGCGCGTTAGCTTCCGCTGTCAAAGCTCCTTGGTTGCTCGCGGCCGAATACGAGCTACGTACTTGCTGCTGTTCGACGGCGACACATCAGCCCTTCAAAGAGCTACGCTTCGCGGGAGTCGCTCCGAATCATCCGCTGCGGCCGCTTCTGTCGTCGCTTGCGGCTCGCTATGGACTCACCGCGGTGGACAACGCGGTATCCGCTCCTGCCGGTGTGTCGATCCTTGGCGACCCTTCACCACCGTCGCTTCTGTACGAAGACTACTTTCCAGGCCTCCTATCGTTGCCAGAAATCATGTCCGTGTTCGGTTTGCAACATGGCATTCGCGCGCCGCCGGGTGCCAATGGTGGAGCAGCGTCGGCATCGGCGCAGTCGGCGCCCGGGTATTACGTGGCGTCGCTCATCGACTACGCCGCCGTACGCCCCAACGAGGACACCGCGGAGGACGAAGCGATGCGGGCGCTGTCCGCCGACTTAGGCTTGCCTACCCCTGGAACACACCATTTGGCACTGATTCAACCCGCCAACGCGTGCTCGATGTCGATGGCCCTCATTTCGCTCGCAGCCTTCATCGACAGCGGACCGGCGGCAACCTTCACCACGGGCAATGCGCCGTCTGACCCTCATGCCGTCTCCGACGCCAATAACGGCTCGTTGACGGGTGCGCGCACCAGTCTTCCTGATTTCGCCAGTCGCTGCCGATGGGTGTCCTCCACGGGCGCCGCGATCGCCGCCCCACCGGATGGCGGTGCGAATGGGGGCATCGGCCATCCCCCCACGTTCGCTGCAAGCGCCGTCATCATCTTCGCGTCGGTGCACGACGCGTCGGACTTTTTCGAGCGATACGAGGACTTCGACGGCGACGGATTGACCGAGGAAGAAGGCTTGTTCCTACCGACGTCGCTCATGTTCCGAGCGGCTCCTGTGGGAAGTTTGTGTTGTCCCCAGGCTCTGGAAGATCACGTTGTGCGCCGCCATCGGACGAAAAACTTTCCTGCGCTCTTGCGCTATTGGCGTTTGGACAGCGCCGAGGGAACAGCGCCTCCTTCACTGCCCTGGTGGTGTGCTCAAGCGCGCACGGCACCGATCTCCACGCCGCCACCCCCGGCGCGTTTGTGTGTCTTGATCGCGAATCCGTCGCCCAACGCTTCCATCGAAGAATTGGTCGCTCATTTTGACGCGAGTGCCATTCAGCACGCGGAGCTGTTTGCGGAAACGGCGAACCTGTACGCCGCGCCTCGCCGCCGCCTCGTCATGCAATTTGCCACAGCGGATGCGGCGCGTGCTTGCTTAGATTTAGACGGGCAACGTGCGAGCTGCCTTTCCGGCAAGTCCTTGGTCAAGTGCGGCACCGCCTTGCCGCATTTCGACCCTGTGTCAAATGGACGCTCACTCGCCGTGTGGCGACGGCCGGCGATACTGCCGACGAAAGCGACGCCGAAGCCCGGGCCCCCAACGAAAAAGATAGCCGAGAAAGCCACGAAGTCTCCCGCCTTAGGACCGAGCAGCTCGGGACGATCACCGCAACTTGGTGCCCAGCGATCGCCCGTGCTGAACGCTGCCGCTGCCACATCGGCCCAGCGGTCCCCAGTCCCTGAAGTGCCCGTTGCGACGGTCGCGAATCGAAAGGCCGACATTCCCGCGACGACCGCATCGCTCTCGTCCCCTATCCCCCCTTCCACAATGGAAGCTGCGCCGGCAAAGCCAACGATGAACGCGGCGGCGAAAGAATTTTATCCACGGTCCGTTCCTCAGACGCACACACCCCCCGTTCGTCACGCAGACCCTGGCCTTGCTGCCCCTTCCCTTGTTGCCCCCGCGGCGCCGCCGCCTTCGTACGCAACGATTTCGCCGCAGGTCACCAGTCGTCCGCTACCCGCTGGCATCTCTCCGTACGTCACGCCTCCGCTGCCTCCCCCGCCTCCAACCTACGTCGCGACGATCAGCCCGAGCTCCCTGCCGCCTCCGCCCCCTCCGTACACTTTGTCGCCGATGCAGAAGCTTGATGGTGGCATGATGGGCGCCACACCGCCGCCGATGTATGGGGCCGGCGGTTTCGTGGGCGGTGTACTCCCGCCACCGATGGTCGGATCGGGGCTGCCGCCTCCCGCCTACTCCGACTATTTTCGCCACCCGGTCGCCGGTCAGCCTATGCCACCCCCTCCGTCGTATAAATCACACGCACCGCCGTCACAAGGCGTGTCGTAGCCGTTTGAACGCCTCCTTCTGTGCCGTTCGGTTTGTGTTGACCTCCCTCGGCGGCTGCGGTTTGTTAATGGGTCGAAACGCACTTACGAAGGTGGGCGGCACAAAAACAGGCGAATGCCGGGTGGATTTTTTTACGACCGGCTACCATCTCGTCAGACGATGGACTTGCAATCATCTGTCCCTCCCTTCTTCTGAGCTGGAAGGGTTCCCTCCCTTCGAAGCTAATCTTGTAACTTTGCATCCGCGATGCATGCGCCAGGAAAGGTGGCTGCCCTTGCAGGCGGACTTCCACCGGCAAGACGCATCTACGTCGTTCGCACGCCAGATGACTGCGGTTCATGGCATGCCGCCGTGCTGAGCGACGACGAACGCATGTCGCTGGCAGACGACAACGCCGTCGCCGCCACGACAGGGTGCCCTGACATCGTTTTGCCGCCCACGGTGATTGCAGCGTTGCGCACCGTTGACTCCGCTCCGGCGATGGCGTCCTCCTCCTCCTCTTCAGTTTCGCCGCCGCCTAAGAGGGCACCAACCGTTATTCGCATCGTCGCACCTCCTTTAGCGGCCATCGCGCAAGTCGCGTGCCTTACCCGCCGGCGGATGGTTGAGCTGCTAGCAACCAGAGGTCATGACGTGGGTCCAGTGGACGTCCAAGTGACATTAGACTACGGTTTGTTGCCAGTCTTCGCATCGTCGCACTTTGGCGTTAAGGAAAGTACGATTGGAACTGGGATTCCGCTTGACAAGGCCGCTGGCATCGTTTCCGCCGAGCTGGCCCCATCCGGGTCGGGGGCGAATCCTAAAGCGCGCGTGTCTGTGCTCGGTGGACGACCGTTGTGGGGGGAGTTGGAGGTCGGCATGTGCCGTCGAGTCCAATTAACGTTCGAGCGATACGTTCGGGATGTGGCGGAGGCTTTCAAATCCGACGTCGACCGCGTCTCGAAGCTAGAGCAACAGAGTCAAGGAAGGCCGAAGCCGAAGACTCCAGCGACGATATCGGCCGTTCCGAGGCGCATGTCAGTGGCTGGCGTGGACATGGCCGTCCGCAAAGCAGCATCTTCGGCCTTTGACGCGAATGGCGCCGACCCAACGTCGGAAGCCAAGGGACCGCCGGACATCTTGATATTACTTGTCCCGGCATCCGTCAGCCGAGTCATGTATCCTTTGGCCGCCAAGATCTGTGGCATGCACGGCGTCACCTCGCAGCAAGCAAGCGATGGGGGAGTCACGGCACCTTATCAGCTTTCGGAGGAGCTGCAAGATGACGATGACGGCGATTTGGATCCGACGGCAGCCAACAGTTTCGGAGGGGCCAACGCTTCCTTCGGCCTGGACCGGGAACTGATGTTGCCGGTAGGAGATCACTTTGGAATGACGTTCGGCTCAACGTGCGACCGATCGGTCGAATCATCCACCCCATCTCCCCAAGTGGTGCCACTAGGTAGTCCCGACACTAACAACTTCGCTTATTGGGCTTTCGATCGAGCGCCGAGCGGGCGCGTGGTATTTCCGTTCCTCAAGCTTGCCGCACGAAGTCACGGAAGTGCCACGTTCGTGGCGGAGTCCGGCGGCTCATTGCGGCCGCGACGTCATTCAAGGGCGGATTCAGGGGGATCTCGCATCGGTCGCCATAGCAGCGTTCCAGGCGACGGCTCTCATCTGTCCTTCACAGTGCCGCGACGGGACTCGCGAAGGTCCCTGTCTGCTTCTGCACCGCCGTCGTCATCTCCTGGCGCAGGTCATTACACGTCTCTTGTGGATGCCATAGCTTCTCCTGCGCTCGCGGACGCAACATCCGATTCGCCGGCGGCGTCATTTGTGATGTCCCCTGACGGCGTGCTCCCCTCTGGCGTTGTATCGTCGTCAGTACTGATGAATGACACCACCCCTGCGAGACCACGTCGCGTGTCGTTTCATCATGATCAATACGACTTCACGTCGACCTCCTTCGGCGTGGCCGCCCGACCGCAGGCCACCGTTGGCTCAGAAGCGTCCCCATCGCTCCAATGGCCAAACACATCTGGACTAGTGGCCACCCCGCGAATGTCATTGTCAGGCCGCCGGAGCTCGGTCGCGTCGTCGGATTCGTCGACTCCGAACGGTCATCGACACCAGGAGACTCCCCTTCCCCCATCGCACTTAGTCCGCTCGCCAGAACCTCTTGGCTTCCACTCTCCTGCTGGGCTACCACCGCGATCGATGTCCGAAATTTCTTGCTCGACGGCATCGCTGCAAGCCACTCAACCTGGAGTCGGTGTTTCTCGAACACCATTGTTGCCAAGGTCGGCAATGTCAAGCGTGGAACAGGAGGAGGGCGTCGCCCGCAAAGCAGAGCTTGGGTCCGTTTACGATCTCGAAGCGAAGTCGTTGCTCGCGTGTCGCACGTGGCTGCTTCATCTGACGAGGTCCTTGCCGGAGCTGGAGCGCTACGAACGCGCCATGAGGGACAATCACGAAGCAGAATGCACACAAACTATATCTGCAGTCGCAGCAGACATGAAGGGCGCGACATGGCGTGAAAAGGGTCGTCAACCCTCTAGAACCGTTCGCTTTTTTGATTCGATTTTGCTGCCCGAGGCGGTAGCCCAGCCGCCCTCCGGGCGTCGCCTGTCGACGGTGGAATCCGCGAACCTCATTACCGTACCGGGTTCACCAAACGGTGATTCGCGAGAGGGCACTCGGGACCGCGCATCGTCCATGCCGTCCTCGCCTCTTGGCAGTCCCCGCTATCGACATGACCCTGAATGGGCGTCGCTGGTAAGGTATGGTGGACAAATGTTTCACCTCTGGTTGGAAAAAGGTGATAAATCGCTTCACGCATTGCAAGCAACGAGGCGGCAAATCTCAGATGCGCCAGGGACGCCGGGAGGCAGGACACCTCGAACCAAATTTTCGATCGACTTTATCGTCAGCAGTGAAGAGCACTTGCGCGATGCCGTCACGAGAACGGAAGAAGACCTCTTCTTGGACCTCACGGCCATCTTGTGGTTGGATCGGCATTTGATGACCGATTCCACAGCGCCCATACCAGACGCCGTGTCGGCAATGGTTCGGCACCGACTGCTAGGGTGCGACATCCGTGAACTGATCACGACCCGGGAAGGTGGCACTCGTCTCGCGGTCGTAGGACAAGAGGAAGCTGGATGGCTGCAGGTGTTCGAGACGTCAAACGCGGCGCTTCAGCAATTGTACCGTCACGAAGCAATCACGGTTGTTGCCGTCTCGCAACGAACGGTTTCCCAACTGCGCGATGCGCAAACGAGCGAACAAGCATCTCGGGCGGAAATCGATCGCGCAGAGGCACACATGCGTTCACAAACAATCGCCGCTCGGGAAAAGCATTCGCCGAGCAACGACGCGCGCGACAGGGCTGCAGCGGCGATGATAAATGCAATGCATAGCGAGTGGATTGGACGACAGCTTTGCGCGCTCGACCAGACGATTCGCTGGCAGGCGATTCAGGCGGCCATCGCCATGCCCAATGAGGCCATCTCATCGCGACGACGGCAGCGCGCGCGGACAGCGTTTCCGACAACGCGGCGCCGCGGCGGCGATGGGCAAGACACGAGAGCAATGTTGGGCGATGTGCAACGGTGTAACGCCGCGGCCTTTGTAGACTGCTCTGTGCACGGACGCGCTTCGCGCGAGGCGGCCGCGGCGCAACTGCGCGGCCGGCGTGATCACAGCGCAGAGAGTCGCGAGGCGGAGCACGGGCACCGCGTGGGGGCCGCGGCGGTCGAGGAGGACTTGGCGCTTGCGGCCTCCTGGCGGGTGCACCGCGCGGCTGCGGAGTCGGACGAGCGCGGCGGCCGAGATGCGATTGCCCGCGACGAAGGCGCAGCGGCCGTGGCGGCGGGCGCAACGGCGCACCGGCTGGCCTGCACCGCGCTGCAGCAGGCCCACGCGGGCACGGCGGGCGTCATCGAGAGCGACGAGACGCGCGTTCGCGCCGCATTGCGCGCTGCTGGCGACGTGGGCGCGGCTGCGGCGCTGCTGGCGGCCGAAGACGCATGGCGACGCGCGACAACGGCGGAGGAGGCGGCCGCACGGAGGAGCAAGGTGCCGCTCGAGGCGGCGGCGCGGCGCGTCACGGAGGAGTCCGCGAGCAAGCGCGCGGCCGCGCGGTTGGCGGTGGAGCGCGCGTGCGCAAGCGCGGCGGCGTCCGTCGACCGGGACCAAGCAACGGCGCGCCAGGCTTTGGAGGGCGCGGCGTGGGATGGCGCGCAGCGGGCACGCGCGGCAACGGTGGAGGCGTCGGAGCGGTTGGCGCGGACGGCGATCGCCGAGCGGGAGGCAGCGGCGCGCGCGGACTACCTGGCGGAGCGCCGGGCTTCGCGTGAAACGGCGACTGCCGTTGCGGCACGGCGGGGCGCGGAGCGTCGCCAGGCGGAGCACGGGCACCGCGTGGGGGCCGCGGCGGTCGAGGAGGAAGAAGCCGACGCGCGGCATGCCCTGCGGCGCTTGGCGCTTGCGGCCTCCTGGCGGGTGCACCGCGCGGCTGCGGAGTCGGACGAGCGCGGCGGCCGAGATGCGATTGCCCGCGACGAAGGCGCAGCGGCCGTGGCGGCGGGCGCAACGGCGCACCGGCTGGCCTGCACCGTGCTGCAGCAGGCCCACGCGGGCATGGCGGGCGTCATCGAGAGCGACGAGGCCGTCGGCTCGCGTGACGATTGCCTACCAGGCACGCCTCGCCAAAGCATTGGGGCAGTGTACTCTACCCATGAGAGTCGACCGAGCGGCTTCCCGTATGCCCCTGCCGACGCATCTTCCATGAACCTTGTCGCCGAGGTCCGAACACCGCGAACGCACCGCGCTGCTGTCAGCCGGCGCAATGTGCCGCTGACGCCTCGACCCGTTACCGACGTTCGTGATTCAAGTAGCAAGCCGATGGCGCAACGGGGCGATTTGGCGTATGCAAGCCGGCTGCGAATGAACAATTACACCTCGCCCATAGGTTGCGGCCTTGCCAGCGGGCTTGTGGATTCTGGCAGCGAGAGCGACGTCATGTACGTGCAACTGTGCGAAGATTTCTGATGTCACCTTTTCCCGCTTCTCGCAAGTCACACGGATGCCACCCCTGTGTGCCACCGGCAAAGTCAACCTCGGTACGTGCCGACTGGCGCCCTCCAGGTCATCAACTAGAACATGTTTTCGGGACTGATGCCGTGCTTTACCAAAAAGCTGATTATTTAGCGCCATCCACACCAACTTTTAACACATTTTTGCCGCCTCGGTGATGGCTGTTACTCCGTTTCTCGTCGCGATCGTTCTGGCCGTCTCGGTTGGCGTCGCTTGCTCCGCGAGCCCTCCCCCTTGCACCGACGACAACGTGCGCTACACCTTTACCGCTTGTGACGAGCAAGCCAACGTCATGACGAGCGTCGCGTACTACAACTTAACCTGCAGCGAAATCAACGACTCGGTTTTCTTGCCACTTCCCACTCAACTGAACTGCACGCAGCACTGCCCCGATGGACAATTTTTCTCCCCGCGCGAGTTGCAGTGCACGGCGTGTGCCAAGGGCCAATACTCCAGCGGGGAAGCGGTCGTCTTAAATGACTTCCACAATGGGTTGCCGAGCGGTTTTACGTCGTTTTGCTCGCCTGCACCCTGTGCGGCCTGGAAGGCGGCTTGCGACGGAGGACACCTCTTTTCAGGCAATCAGTCCGCCTTTTCGCGCCGATCCAAGTGGGGAGACTTCCCAGATGAGTCGGTCGAGTCCACCCTCGTGTCGATCATCAACGTCGTGAATCCCAACGGCGGCAGCTTGTCCTTTTCCTATCGAGTCGAGAGCGAAGTGCATTACGACGGACTACAAGTGTTTATTAACGGCAGCGCCTACGCCGCACCCGTACTCGTCCCGGGTAGCGGCAGTCCGCCGGCCTCGCCGCCAACAACCGATGCGACAGCTTGGTTGCAAGATGCCGACAGGCAGTTCGTGCTCACGGGCTTGTACTACTCCTGGCGCCGGGCTCGTATTCCGCTTCCCTTCGGTCGCACGGAAGTTCGGTGGGTATACCGTAAGGACGAAGATTCAAATTCCGAAACCGCACGTGCCAAAGGTGTCGGTCAAGACGGCGGCTTCCTGCGAAACATCACGATGCGCGGGGTGTATCGGTACCTGGACAAGTGTACGTCCTGCGCCGGTGGCACCTATTCTCCTGTCGTCGGTGCAACCAACTGCCTTTCATGCCCGACGGGCTTCCACAGCCCTGCCGGCGCGTCGGCGTGCAGTCCTTGCGCGGCATCGACGTGGTCGCCAATCGGGTCGGCGACGTGTTTCGCTAAGCAGGAGTGCACCGTGGATGACTACATCGCAGCGTATGGGCCGTGCGACACTCGCCTTAGTTCCCGCCAGCGGAGCTGGAAGCTGCGCTCCTCAAATTGCGTTCCGCCGCCATCGTCGCGCACTCCTGGCTCCATTGACGTGTCGTGCTCGTTGTGCCTTCCTGGATTCTACAGCGGCCCGACGGGCGGGGATCCGTGCAAGCCCTGCGATCCTGGCCATGCCTACATGAATATGCAGTGCGCACCGTGCCCCGCGGGAACCGCCGCCATCCCTGACCTCTCGTTTATCGGGTTTGATGCATTCACCGACACGTGGCGCTTCGAAGACTATTTTACGCAGCAGCAGTGTGTGGGTCAGTGCGCTGGCTGCCACGGTCAGAGCGCAACTCAGTGCACCACCACGGCCGACGCCTTCGTCGTCGAGTCCATTTCCGCCGATCCAGCGAGTCGCACCCCGGACAAAGATGTGGTTGTCGTCGTGCGCACCAACCCCAATTCCGGTTCCCGATATACGAGTTCCATCACGTTTCCGTTTTCTGTGACGTCACCGGGTTCGATCACGATTACGTACTTTTTCCTTTTCCCAGGGCAAGCGGCCGGTACCGCCGTCGTCAGCGCCGACGCGTTCACTGCCTTTGCCACCGTCGACAACGTCGAGCATCCCTTGAACAGCGAGTCGGTGAGACCCGATGGAGGTTCACTCAAGATCGCCGTCCCTCGGGTCGGAGCTCATGAGTTGCGTATCACCGTCCAGCAGCGCGAGGTCGTCAACGGGGGCCTTCCTCCCGTGTTCGCCCTCACCGGCTTGGCTGTTTTTGGCGATCCCCGTGGCGCAGCCAGCACGTGTGATCCGTGCCCAACCGGCAGCTACTGTCCTTCACAGACTGATAAGTTCGTTCCTTGCCCTGTTTCGCATTACAGCAGCACCTCGGGCTCCACATCTTGCAAATCCTGCCAGGCCGGCTTCGTCGCCAAGGATGTGGGGCAGGCGTTTTGCCGGCAATGCCCGCCTGGCACGCAGCCCGCAGCCACCGGAGATCGTTGCGTGCCCACCTGCGACATCACGTTTCCCACGGGCCGTTTTGTCTTAGAGCCGTTCCGCAACATGACATTCGGTCCTATCTTTCGACGTCCGTTTGATCGGCCCTTAACACCGGGCGCGGCCGATGCAGCGGACGAGACGCGCTTTTATATCTCGCTTTGCGATTATGTGAACAGCAAACCCGGCCAAGACACGTGCCGCCGACGAAGTGGTCAAGACATCGAGCGTGCCTTCTCCTGCGAACGTATCAACGCCGACCGCGGATACAGCTCGGGTGATTTCGTCCGCTATTCCTTGTCGCCCACTGGGCAGCTGGTCGTCATGATGGAGGGCGGCGACGTGTGCAGCCACGGTGGAATGGAACGAACGACCAATGTGACCTTCACGTGCATGCCGAGCATGTCAGGGCTGGGCGAACTTTCCTTCGTGTCCGAATTTCCCCACTGCACGTACAACTTTCAGCTCGCGTCTCAGTATGCGTGCCCCATTTGCACTAGCGAATCCTTCTCCAAGTCCGTGGGCCTCTGCGACAAGGACGGCTTTCGCACGATTCAATGGCTGAAGCGGCCAGGATTGGTCCCATGCGCAGGAGGTTTTGTCCCATCTGCGCCGACGAAGCAGAGTTGCGACTTCTGCAAAGTGGAGGATTACGAAAAGCACTGGACGGAGTGCCGACAGGGATGGCGCTACACGGTGTACGTGCTGCGTGCGAACCGCACGAATTGCACGTACGATGAGCACGTCACGAACCCGGTTGAGCGCCAACCGTGCCGCGTCATCGATGCGCGGGTCGGGTTGAACACCTTTACGATTGTCCTCTTGATCGTCGCCATTGCTTTGCTGCTCCTTGTCGTGCTGCTCACGGTCGTGTACCACAAGCACCGCACACTCAGCGTGCAGTACGCGCGGCTTAGCTCGAGCGCCACGGAGAGCAACGAAATGCACGATGTCACGGTGGATGAAGACGTACCCGATGACGCTTGAAACAAAACAATCCCAACGGCTTTTTCGGCGGGGTGGCCCCGCAAAAAGAAACCTTTCACTTCTGGTCACATTTTGATGGGGTGGGAGGGCCGGTTAGTAATTCAATCGACGATAATGTGAAATAATCCCTTGTATGGGTCGACTCTTTTTTCTTCTTGGGGATGGGAGAAGTTCCAATATCTTCGAACATCGTCGATTTCTATTTTTTTCGGACCACCGGGGCGCGTATTGCCAAGCGAACAACAGTTCGATCCGACAACTCGTCGTCTCAATGCTGCTGCCGCTGCTCACGCACATACACGATCTTGCCGGCTCTGGTGAATTAACTTTGCTTCACACATTTCCCCAGTCTTTGCGTGGCTTTTTCGATGTCCGCTTTCGCAGTCGTTGATGGCTCGTTACTCTTGTGCACGAGGCCGATCACACCACATACGTGGTTGCACCGTTTCAGGTCCGATCGATACGGCTCAATGGTTTCCGGCTTTGTTCCGTCTCGCCCTTATCTTTTGCCTCCCCTTCTCAAGGGCGTTAGCTTGCACCGCACCGGCATCGTGTGACAGGACGGAGGCGACAATATGGACGCCCCGCAGCCGGCCGCAGCCCTTCCCCCTGGCAACGATGGCATGGATATGGAGCGGCTCAACCAATCGTCGTCTGGCAGCCGCACAGTGTCGTGCACGAGCGAAGAGCTGGCCGTTCCCGACCCGGCCTACACGATGAATGGGACAGAGAAGTCTCAGGGGGACGGGTTGCTTCAAACAGGGCCCGGTGCCGCAGCCGCGGGGCCTTTAACGCCTCAAGCAGTCGATGGGGATGACGGCCACGGCGCAACCAGAGAAGCGAACGCCGCCGGAGCTGTGACCCCTGCGCCAGCGATCAGGATGATCGTGACGCCACCGACGTCGGCGTCGTATCGGGAACGAATTTCCAGGATGTACGCGACCTACGATGCGGAAAAAACATCCAACGTTGACGCGCTGCTGGCAAAATACAGCGGCCGAGGAGTTCAACTACTCACGGCACTGGTGAAAAAGTATGGTCCCGAGCCCGCTGGCGAGAGGGCGGCATCCGTGGACGCGGAGACCAACCGGGCGCCTCCACCGATCCGCGAGGACGCTTCTGCGTGCGATGCAAGTCTCGCCAGTCGGACGTCCGATCGCGAACGAATTGTGGCCATGTACGCGTTCTACGACCCTGACAAACTTCCGCATGTGGACATGCTTCTGGAAAAGTATGTTGGGAAGGAGTCACAGGTCCTTCTCGCGCTCAAGCGAAAGTACGGTCCAGAACCGCCCGTCACACCAGGCGTCGATTCACTTTCAAGGGAAGTCACGCCGAGCACAGTCACGAAGCATGATCCCAGCAGCCAGACCCAGGAACACGAACTGCGTCTCAGAGCCCTGTTTCTGCAGCACGACCCAGACCACCTCGGGCAGGTCGCCGGCATGCTTCGAAAATATGCGGGAAAAGAGGAACAATTGATAGCGTACTGGCAGCGAAAGTTTCTGGCGGCTTCGGATGCCGCCGGCACGCCACAGGGTCTCCAGTCTAGGCAGCCGTCTGCCGGCACCATCGCATCGGCGGAAGCGCGACCAGCGGTCGCCCCTGCGAGCGATCCTCCTGCGCAGGCCCAGGCCGGCGCCGTCGCATCGGCGGAAGCCCAACCAGTACTCACCGTCGCGAACGATCCTCCCGCGCAGGCGCAGCCCGCACCCGGCACCGTCGCAGCGGCAGAAGCCCAACCAGTGGTCGCCGTCGCGAACGATCTTCCCGCGC
>ERZ1292633.4583-Hain-H41-02um-R1-4583-length-12767-cov-4_pt1 | contig 12767 bp, 15 predicted proteins | sample MGYA00564406_ERZ1292633 | MGnify/ENA primary metagenome ERZ1292633 (study PRJEB36523, sample SAMEA6512639) | groundwater metagenome | collected 2019-01-08 | study: AquaDiva: Metagenomics assemblies of 32 groundwater samples
TTGTTCGTTGGATGATACTCGGCTTACCGTTTGCGGCAGTTAGTTGTTTTGCCTCAACTTTTGTGATTTTGCATCTTTTTTTGAATAAAGAAGAACGGGACGGAATAATTCTCATCAATAGCGAAATGGTTTTGAACGAACAAAACATTGCCAACAATTGGAGTAGAGACGAAAAATTTGCCCTTAGTTTGATTATCGTTTTGGTGTCTTTGTGGATGACGGAAGCGATTCACGGAATCAATGCCGCAAAGGTTGCGTTGGTTGGGGCGTTAATCGTGACAACTCCGAAAATCGGCAATCTCAATTTCAAAGACGGCATCAAGCAAATCAATTGGAGTTTGCTGCTTTTTATGGCGGCAACGCTCCAAATTGGCAAAACATTAATTGAAACAGGTGGTGCAAAATGGGTGGTTACAAAATCTTTTGCAATGATTCAAAACGGATTGTCCGGCAATGCTTTGATGGTCGTTTCGATTGTGACAATCATTTCTTTATTGTCTCATTTGCTCATCAATTCACGCACTGCACGTTCTTCGGTTTTGATTCCGATTGTCGTGTTATTTGCTCTTTCAGTTGGTTTTAATGCAACAACTTTGGCTTTTATCTCAACGGCTGCTGCTGGATTTTGTTTGACTTTAACTGTCAGTGCAAAGCCCGTGATGATGTTTAGTCAATACGAGGGCGATACTTTTCAACAGAAAGATTTATGGCGTTTAAGCACGGTTCTCTTGCCGTTGCATTTTGTCCTTTTAATCATTTTTACATTTTTAATCTATCCGATTTTGGGTTTGGATTTGTATCAGTCAAATACTTCAGTCAATCCGATCCAGAATCAATAATTCATACAAATCAAGGAGGGAATAATATGTCTTTAAGAATTTTAGTCGCACCATCAGGGTTCAAGGAAAGTCTGGGGGCGGAAGAAGTCGCTGACTTAATCGAAATTGGTATCAAACGGGTAATTCCCGAGGCAATCGTTCATAAAGCCCCATTAGTGGATGGTGGAGAGGGGTTTACCAAAACTTTAGTTCGGACAACGGGTGGAACGATTCATACTGTAGAAGTAACAGGTCCGGTTGGAAAAAGAATTCCGTCACATTTCGGCTTTTTAGGCGGTTCAGAGGGGCGAACTGCGGTGCTGGAAATGTCGGCGGCGGCGGGTTTGCGGCTCGTGCCGACGAACGAACGCAACCCGCTTGTCACAACTACTTATGGCGTTGGCGAACTAATCAAAGCTGCCTTAGATGCAGGTGCAGAACGAATTCTTATCGGTTGCGGCGATTCGGGGACAAATGACGGCGGTGCTGGAATGGCACAGGCTCTCGGCATACAATTGCTGGACAAAACCGGTGCTGAACTCGGCTTCGGCGGACAATACTTAAAGCGTCTGGCAAAAATTGATATGTCCAATCGTGACAAGCGTTTAGACTCTGTTCAAATTGACGTTGCTTGCAACTGGCATAATGTTTTATGCGGTGAAAACGGGGTTGCCCGCGTCTTCGGTCCGCAAAAAGGAGCATCACCCGAAACGGTTCAAATATTGGCGGATGCTCTGGACAATTTGGCAGATGTTGTCCAAAAAGATTTAGCGATAGATGTTAGATATATTAACGGCGGAGGTGCATCCGGCGGACTTGGAGCAGGTCTTTCTGCTTTAATCGGGGCAAAACTTCATCCACGTTTTGAAATTGTCATGCAATATTTAGAACTCGATGAATTACTAAAAGAGTCTGACTTGGTGCTAACTGCTGAAGGCGGAATTGATTTTCAAACTCCCCGTGGAAAAATCCCTTCAGAAGTTGCCACTCGTGCCAAAAGATTTGGTTTGCCGGTCATCGCACTGGCAGGAACTGTCGGTAAGGGAGCAAAAATCAATTATGAGCATGGAATAGACTCTTTTTTATCAATTCTGGATAAACCATGCAGTCTGTCCGAAGCAATCGAAAATGCTCCGAGTTTACTCAAACACGCCGCTGAACGGGCAATGCGTTTTGTGATGATTGGAAATATGCTTTCGTTCAGCAAATAACATTGTCGAATACACACAATGCAACCACGAACCGAATTCACAGGAGAATCCTCACACTTTTCTTACATTTTAGAACAAATTAACTTATGGTTTTTAATTACCACAAGATGTCTCTACCCTTTGATATTTATAACTTAAACCTTAAAAACAAGTCATAGCTTAAAATTTATTGCTACAAAATCAGGATGTTTTTACAGAGTATCAACGATAAGTTTAATTACAAAGATAACTTCTGCAAAACTTTTTTTTCAGAAGACTTACAAGCACACAGAGGAGATGTATGCGAAGAATTAATTTCTTGGAGATTTGGTATGGTCGTCGCTGTGTTAGGAAATTCAAAAGAGTCACTGGAAAAGTATTTCACCCTCCAAGAATTATCATTAAATTCTAGCGAGGAAAGATTTTCAACCCAATCTCCGCTGTTAAGGTAAACGGTTTCGCCCTGCGGATTTGACATCTTTTTAATCACCGGTTCGTGAATATGTCCACAAATTACATATTCATAGCCGTTCTCAATGGCGATGTTGGCAACAGTCTGCTCAAAGTTATTGATATGGCGAAGTGCGGCTTTGACACTGCCTTTTACTTTTTTGGAAAACGAGTATTTTTCATATCCTAAACTTTCCAATAAGGAATTAACCGAGCGATTTATCAAAATCAAGAGGTCATAACCTAAACCACCTAATTTTGCCAGCCATTTTCCGTGCTGCATAGACATATCAAATACATCACCGTGAAAAAACCAAAATTTTTTGTTATTAAAAGTGAGCAAGAATTTGTCTTCAAGCAGAAAATTTCCCAAACTGAAACCGCTAAAACTTCTCAAAACCTCGTCGTGATTGCCCGTTACATAAACGACTTTGACTCCATTGGTCATCATTTCAAGAACTGTTTGAAGAACTCTAGTATGACTTTCGGGAAAATACCGTTTGCTAAATTGCCAACCATCAATAAAATCTCCGTTGATTATGAGCCATTGTGGCTGGATTGAGCCTAAATACTGAGCTAATTCGTCGGCGTGACATCCGTATGTTCCTAAATGAACATCTGAAACGACGGCAATATCCATTCTTCGTTTTAACATTCTTCTAAGTAGGTTTACACCGATGTCTGACGAATTGGTTAAGAAAAGATTAAGAATTTGTTAAATTCAACTAAGAAAAATCATCCGAAATAAATTCCCCATCTTCCTGAGAAAGTAATTCAGGTAAGTTTTGTGAAAGCTGTTTCCAGAGTTTTTCTGCCTTTTTTCCTTCGACAGTCAAAGAATTTCCACCACGCAAGTAGATCTTAATTTCTCTCATCGACTCGTTAAAATCGAGGGCGATTACTTCGTCTTTATCAAATGCTAAATGCCGATTGTTCTTAATTACTAATTTTTCCAGAGCCATATTTTTTTTACGCTGTAGTTACCTCTATCTTTTCGTTTGATGAAAACAAAGATGAATTGATTATCGAAAATGATTTCTCTTTCTTTGCCTCAATCCTGGCAATTAAAAGATCAATAACCTCAGACCAAATATCACCAATAAAAATTTGAGTTCTGGGTCCGGTTTCAAAGCTGATATTAATCTCTTCAACAAAAAGCCTACCTTCGGTCGTTCTGGCAATATCTACACCGGCGACATCAGCCGAAACAGTTGCCAATGCTCTTTCGCCCAAATCTGATATTTCCGGCGATAAGTTTTTAATTTCAGTTACATAACCGCCATGAGAAGAATTTGTTAGAAAATTACTTGATTTGGCATTCCGGTGAACAGCTCCGAGTGTTTTAGGTTTTCCCGTTCTTTTGTCTCGCACTACCCAAACACGGTAGTCCCTTACCTCTCCCTTACGGTTTCGTTCCAGATACAAAAACTCCTGATAAAAAAGCACTTCTTTTGGATCAAAACAACTTTCATGGAGCCTTTCCAAACTTTTAAAACTATCAACTTTATAAACACCGGTTCCTCTTGAGCCATAAATTTTCTTGATGACAAATGGAAAGTTAAGTTTTCCTTCATCGAGCAATTTGATTCCGCTTTTATATTCATATGTGATGAATGTTTTCGGAGTCGGGATTCCGTTTTGGGCTAAACAGTAGTGAGTGCGGAATTTATCCTGACATTTAATGATTGATTGCGAAGAATTGATAATCGGAATGTTTTTGTTTTCATAAAATTGCAGCAAACGTAGATAGGCTTCACATTCAGCCGCCAGACAACTGCTGATTTCACAACGCGAAATTATTCCGTCGCATTTAAGAATCTTCCCATGATTACAGATAAAATCAGGCTGAATTCCAATAGTAATCGTAAAAGGATCAATAATGACTATTTCAACATCCTTTTCTCGTCCAGCGGCAATGATTTGCTCTTCAGCGTGTCCAATCTCTTCATGACGCAATACTCCGATGATATATTTCATATTTTCATTTTTCTCGGTATATAATCTCTATACTAAATCAAAGAACATTTTTCTAATCCGCTGGTCTATCGTTTCAAGATCAAATAAAACAAAGAAATCAATTGTCTGAAAATCCCTGTCAATCGCGGGAGGACTGCAAACTTTCGCCCCAAACCGTAAATATGTCTGAAAGAGTTTCGGGAGTTTGACAGCTATGTCTGTATTTTCAAAGATGTCTCCTCTAAGCAAATATCCGGCTTGCGGAGCAACCCAGAAAGATTCATGAAAACTATTTCCCTTCTGTAACAACCGAAAGACTTTGAATCCTTCCTCTTCTGATTGCGAAGTAAGTGAACAGCAACCGAAAAAATATCGCTTTCCCTGTAATTTAGCCAAACGAGCCAAGCCTTTCCAAAGCAAAAACAGGACTTTCGTATGGCGATGCTGACGGGCGATACAGGCTCGTCCCATTTCTAATCCTGCGGTCAATACTTCCAGCGGAAGCTCTCCGAGTTTAAACTCGGTCGAGGTATAGAAACCTGACACAGTGCAGGCTGTTTCCCAGATTTGCAACCGATAAGTGCCGACAATCTCATTCGTATTCTTTTCCAGACAAATTAAATGAAAGGCAAATCTATCAAATTTATCTTCATCCCTTCCGGTTAAATAGGAAGTTTGTAATCCCTCACCAAGTTCCAGATTGAAAACCGCAAACCTCAAACGAAGAGCGGCATCAATCTCAGTCCAACTGCGGGCAAAACGGACTATGTAGTTTCCTTCAGCAATTTCAATTTCATTTAATGGTTGATGAACAATCTCAGCGTTACTGAGGTCTGATAGTCGTGAAATTTTATTCAATAATTTGGTCGTCACTTAATAGATTTCCTCATGCTTTTCCGTCTAATAACTCAGATAACCAACCGTGCAATTGTTTAATTTGGTCAAAAGAAAAAGTCGCTCCACTACCACCCATTTCACCTTGTATTGATAGATGAAATTCACTTTTATTCTTTCTATTTTTCCTTTCTTCCAACTCAAATTCCCAATTTTCCATTCTTAAGCGGTCGTTTTCCCAAATACTTCCGTGAACTTCGAGTTTGAGAATTTCAAGTTGTTTCATAAATCAGGAATCAAAAAAATACGAGATTTGGTTTAATCTGGAGTTTAAAGGCTTGCTGTTACGAAAATCGGAAAAATATATGAACTTTTAGCAAACTATTTAATTGAAGAGTGTGCATAATTCGTCGCGTAGCGACAACTTGAATTTAGACATAGTTTCCTACGGTGGGTTGAAACTCATGTCTAAATTCATTAAACCGCTAACGCGTTCAAAACAAAGAGTTTATTTATGCACAGACTTGAGTTAAATATGGTGGAAATATTGCACAAGGATTAAACCTATCGAAACTTTCTCTAAACAAATATTCCGAAATCAGATTCCTGGATTACTTTTCGTTATGTAACAAATATTTAGCATTGATTAAATATGATATAGCCATAATATGAATTTTAGATGGAAAAAACGGTTGATAGTTTTCCTCTTGACAGGATTATTGCTGTTTGCCTTGAGCAGTTGCAGGCATTCTAAGGTTGAAATCGTGACAATAAAAGGCTCAGACACAGAAGTGAATTTAGTGCAGGAATTAGCCGAGCAATTTATGGAAAATGATGCCGATATTTCTCTGACGATTACTGGCGGAGGCTCAGGATACGGAATAGCTTCTCTCATCAATCAGAAAACCGACATTGCCAATTCATCACGTCCACTTAATACCAAAGAAAAACAACTGATTGAAAAGCAAGGATTAAAAGTTTATCCGGTGATTTTCGCTCAAGATGCCATTGCCGTCGTCGTTCATCCCCAAACAAAGATAACCGAACTTAGTTTAGATGATGTCGGAAAAATCTTTCGCGGTGAGATAAAAAACTGGAAAGAATTAGGTGGTGAAGATATTGTGATTTCGCTTTATGGAAGACAAAGCAATTCAGGAACATTCGTCTATTTCCGCGAACGGATTCTGAAAGGTGAGTATGATTCTTCGATCAGACAAATGAATGGCACTGCACAGCTAATTGAAGCAGTTAAACAAGATATTGGCGGAATTGGCTACGTTGGGATTGGTTATTTACTCAATAAAAAAGATGAGGTAGCCAGCACAATTACTGCCGTTAAACTCCGTGAAAACGATAAAACTTCCGTTTCGCCATTAGACAAAGAGGCAATTATTGACGGACGTTATCCAATTATTCGTCCGCTTTTTCAGTTTCTAAACGGAAAGCCACAGGGAAAAAGCCTTGAGTTTTTACGTTATGAATTAAGTTATGAAGGACAAAAAATCGTTGCTCAAAGCGGATATTTTGAGATTAATAAACAACAACAGGAACAAAACAACGCACTTGGAGTCGGGTTATAGGTATTTATGGAACAACGAATTTTAGCCGACAGAGCCTTTTACTGGATTTTCCGCTCCGCTGCAATCCTTTCAATTCTGATTTTGTTGGGAATTTTTCTGATGCTAATCGTCAACGGTGCGGGAACATTCAGCGAAGTCAGCATTGGTGAATTTCTTTTCGGCAAAATCTGGAATCCGTCGGCTTACGGCGATGAACAATACGGAATTCTTTCGATGATTGCCGGAACGCTTTTAGTAACGCTGATTGCGATGCTGATTGCCGCCCCACTCGGTATTGGAACGGCTGCCTTTCTATCCGAATTTGCACCACAAAGATTAGCGGCGGTTATCAAACCTTTGATCGAGATGCTCGCGGCAGTCCCATCGGTAGCAGTAGGGTTTATCGGAATTGTTTTTGTCGGACCTTTGATTGCCAACACTTTTGGTTTGAATAACGGTTTGAATGCCCTCAATGGAGCGATCTTACTTGCGGTTATGTCTTTACCGACTGTCATAACGGTTGCTGAAGATGCAATTCGGGCAGTCCCCGAAAATTACAAAGAAGCATCGTATGCACTCGGTGCAAACCGTTGGGAAACTCTTGTCAAAGTGACAATTCCGGCAGCTACTTCGGGAATTATCGCCGCTCTGATTTTAGGAGTCGGACGGGCAGTCGGCGAAACAATGACCGTTTTGATGGCAACGGGAAATGCAACTGCGATGCCTTACAGCATTTTTGATTCGGTGCGGACAATGACGGCTACAATCGCTATCGAACTCGGCGAAGTTCCCTTTCAAACAATTCATTACCACAGTCTTTTTGCGGTCGGGGCAGTTCTTTTTCTGATTACGCTGAGCGTTAATATGGCGGCTGAATGGATTGCGGCAGGCTATCGCCAAAACGGACAATAGGGAGATTTTATGAGTGATTTTTCAATCAAAAAAGTAATTCAGGCAATGGGCATCGGGAGTTTGATTCTCTGTTCGTTGGTTGTCGTCGGCTGTTTAGCGATTATTTTATTTGAACTGCTGAATAATGGGCTAGGCGTTTTATCAACTAATTTTCTGAGTGCGTATCCGAAGAAAGGAATGACCAGCGGCGGAATTTTACCAACCATCGTCGGAACAATTTGCGTGACAATGGTAACGGCTTTCTGTTCGTTGCCTTTTGGAATCGCCTGTGCAGTTTATCTCAATGAATATGCTCAGGATAGTTGGGTAAATCGCCTGATTCGGGCGGCGATCCGCAATTTGGCAGGAGTTCCTTCAATCATTTACGGACTTTTCGGAGTCGCCCTTTTTGTTCAGGCATTGCAATTCGGAACCTCAATTCTCTCGGCAGGCATGACACTCGGATTATTGACCTTGCCGTATATTATTACCACAACCGAAGAAGCCTTAAAAAATGTCCCGATGGGAATTAGAGAGGGTGCTTTGGCACTTGGAGCGACTCGTTGGGAAACTATCCGAACGGTTGTTTTACCGGCGGCATTGTCGGGAATTATGACGGGAAGCATTTTGGGTTTGTCGCGTGCAGCGGGCGAGACTGCTCCAATTCTGTTCACAGGAGTAGCATTTTATCTCCGCTATTTGCCCTCGTCACCGTTTGATGAATTTATGGCACTACCTTATCACGTTTATATTCTTTCTACCCAGCATCACTCAATCGAAGAAGTCCGCCCGTTAGCTTACGGAACAGCCTTGGTTTTGCTGGCGGTCGTCTTTCTAATGAATCTGGCGGCATTTATCGTCAGAGCAAAATACAGAGTAAAACTTTCATAATGAAGAAGTTAATTGAAATCCAAAATATTAGCCTCAGTTTCGGGGAAAAAGAAGTCCTGAAAGAGGTTTCGCTTAGTATTCCCGAAAAGAAAATCGTGGCTTTGATAGGACCATCGGGTTGCGGAAAATCAACCCTTTTACGTTGTTTGAACAGGATGCACGACCTCAACTCCAACGTCAAAATCCAAGGTCAAATTTTGCTTGACGGAGTTGATATTCTGCATACAAAAACGAATGTCGTTGAAATCAGACGTAACGTTGGAATGGTTTTTCAAAAGCCGAATCCTTTTCCTAAATCTATTTTTGAAAATATTGCATACGGTTTACGAATCAACGGCACAAAGGACAAAGAAACGTTGCACAAAGCAGTTGAGAAAAGTCTCAAAGATTCATTTTTATGGGATGAAGTAAAGGACGATCTGGAGAAATCAGGATTACAACTTTCCGGCGGACAGCAGCAAAGACTTTGCATAGCACGGGCGATAGCCGTCAAACCGCAAGTGATTCTCATGGATGAGCCTTGTTCTGCACTTGATCCAATCAGCACTGCGAAGATCGAAGCACTCCTCTTAAACCTCAAAAAAGATTATACAATCGTAATTGTGACTCATAATATGCAGCAGGCTCAACGGGTAGCGGATTACACAGCCGTTATGTATTTAGGCGAAATGGTCGAATACGGTGAGACTAAACAAATTTTTGAAAATGCCCAAAATGAAACTGCCCGAAATTATGTGAACGGAGTTTTTGGATAATTGAACCCAAAGTATTCAGAAATGATTTAGACTATAAATCTTAGCTGATTTTGATGGACATAATTTTGAAGTCTCGCAATTTCTTCGAGAGCATTTTTGCTATGATTCTTCCGCATTCCAGTTGAAAACTCAATATTAGTCAATTTGTTGATTATGGAATTCTTACTATTTGAGACGGATTGATTTTGAAAAAGAGTTGATCATTTATTCTGGAAACCTCACCTGAAATTTCAATCGGTTCCGCAACAAAATCAAGAATCTCTTTATTTACAGACTCGCCTTTTTCAGATAAAAGCCATAATTCAGAAACATTTCCCGAAGAATCTTTAACTACGAAAAGCGGCGGAATTCCTCCACGAAGGCAGGCAACAGCACAATCACGATGAGATTTCGATTGTCCGGGATTCATCACGCCCAAATAGCATTTTGAATCAACAATCTCCCCTTTCAATGTAAATTTTCCTAATGATTCACTTTTTTCTCCAAACGGACTTGTTTTAGCTCCAAATTTTTCAATTGAATCGCTTGCCACCTCTATCATCTTTAAATCATCCCGGTAAATTAGAGTTCCTTTTAACTTTACCCATTGACCGTCGAGCGATTTTGCTTCAAGTCCGTGTTTCCCTTCAGCAACTAAGGGGATTCTTTCAAACATAGGCAAACCATTATTCTTTTCTTCTTTTTCAATCAACAAAAATGGTATCGGTTGAGCCTGAATTGTCCCTTCAAAATCTTTGACTGAGCCGAATTCAAAAATACTTTTTGCAAACGGCTTTTGGGCAATCCACAAAACAACCACTAAACCAATTCCAACAACAATTGCCGAAACTACAAATACTTTACCAGCTTTCGCTATAGATTTTGGCATTTTCGACAAGTATCCAATATAAAAATCCTCATTCATATTTCACCCCTTCAACAAAAGTTCCCGGTTTATTTGGCTTTGAATTGACAAAAACTTTTCCATTTTCAATTTTCACAACAAAAGTCGGAACTTTTTCAGTAAATGGGGCAGGTGAAGCACCGGTTTTTGGTAAATATTGGAAACCGTGCCACGGACAAGTGATACAGCCGTCAATAATTCGACCTTCACCAAGAGGTCCGTTTTGGTGTTGGCAAACATTTGAAACAGCGGAAATTTTGCCATCGTATTTAAAAATCGCTACCCTTTCGCCGGAAATTGTCCGAATACATGCCCGCTTTTCAGGAATTTCCTCAATTAAACAGGCTTCCACAAATCCTTCGTTTGAAGAAATCTCTTTGTCTAATTTTGTTTCTTTGAAAGCCGAAATCAGATGTAATCCAATCACTAAAAACATTCCAATTCCTAATAATACAGCTAAAATCGGTGAAGTTTCAGCTTGTAAAACTCCTAATGCAACGTGACCGATTAGCAAGGCATAAGCAATATAAACAAGCGTGTGAAGAGTTTTCCAAACGGGTGCAGTTAAATTATTTAACCAAAAATCGTGGCTTGTAACCGCCATTAAAAATAAAATAATCAAAGCAATTAAACCCAAAATCTGAAAAGGAAAATCTGCGATGCTGTTAAATCGGGTGTTACTGACCAAAATACTGACGAATGGATTAATTGTTCCAAGTGAATGAAATTGAATAATCGAAAAAACAGCATGAACTCCGCCAACCAGAAAAGTAGTTACGCCCAAATGTCTGCGATTGTAGAGCAATGGAAGAAATTTTGGCGAAATGCGACAAAGCGGACCCATGATCAAAACGAGATGCAGCAGCAAAATTGCACAAGTTCCAAAACCACGGATGATCAGAGTTTCAATGGTTGCATTCGGTTGCAAAAAACTACCTAAACCAATGAACAGCAACAGATAAACCGCTACGCCTGTCCACAAAATTGCGTCGTAGATTTTCTTTTGCCGATTCCAACTGATTGCAAGGTATTTTTCACTCATAAACTTTTAGCCACGAACAAACACTAAATGTCACGAAAATATTTTCAAAATATCTTCGTTTATTTTTGCGGATCTGCCTTTAATTTCTTGCTTGGAATACTTTCGTTAATCGGTTCATTGTGCCGATAGACAATGCTGGCAATAAATAAAATCGGTAACAAAATTGCCAGAATTAGCCAAATGAATTTATGTTTTTTGCGAATGGAACGAATCATTTTTCAGCCTCTGTGCGATGTTCATTTTTTTCAAGCGGAAGTTTTTCACCTTTCCAAAATCTTTTAGCTAATAAAATCCAAAAAGGAATTGCTCCGAAAAAGATCAGAAAACGAAAACCAATGCTTGTGTTTTTGGCGGAATCGTCTAATTTTGTTATGCCGAAAACAACAAACCAAATAGCAAACAAAAAGCCGATTGCCAGATAAATAGAAATTGTATAAATGATGATTTCCGCCAATATCATAAAAAACACATCACAAGTTCCAAATCATTTCTTTTGCCGATTTCGACAATTTTTGCTATATCAACTTGTTTTAGTTTATGGACTTCCGCAAAAAACATTTCAAAACCGCTCGGCGTAATAATCGCTAACATTTTGCTCTCAGTATCGAGCAAATTGCGAAATCCGTGCGGTGTTTTTCGCGGAATAACCAACATTTCGCCTCGTGGGGCAATTGTAATTATGCCGTCAATTTCAAATTCGTATTTACCTTCTAAAATATAGATAATTTCGTCAGTTTCATTGTGAAAATGCGGCGGAACTGCGCTTTTTGCAGGAGAAATTTCTTTAACTACGGCAAATCTGCCGAAAGTGTCTTTTCCTGGCACTTTGCAGGTGATTTTTTCACCAAAAACATCCCAAACTTCAGTTTGTTCTTTTTCTATCGGTTTCGTCATAAAATCCTTAATCATTAAATCAAAGCAATGAATCTATTTATTCCAAGTTTATTCGCCTGATTGTTGTAATAATTTGGCAACTAAACCCGTCCAACCTGTTTGATGACTCGCTCCAACGCCTGAACCGTTATCGCCATGAAAATACTCGTAAAAGAGAATATAATCACTCCAATTCTCGTCGCTTTGAAATTTCTCTAAATCGCTATAAACAGGTCGTTTGCCCTCCCTATCTTTCAAGAAAATATGAGATAAACGCTGTGAAAGTTCTTGCGAAACTTCCCACAGATTCATCATATTTCCTGAACCGCTCGGACATTCGACTTTCAGGTCATCCCCATAAAAATGATGAAATTTTTGTAACGATTCAATCAGCAAATAGTTGACAGGAAACCAGATCGGACCACGCCAGTTTGAGTTTCCGCCGAAAAGTCCGCTTGAAGATTCGGCAGGTTCGTAATCAACCCGATGCTCGTTGCCATTGACATTCAGAATATACGGATGGTCCTTGTGATAGCGTGATAAAGCACGAATGCCAAACGGCGACAGAAATTCGTTTTCGTCGAGCATTACTTTCAAAACTCGCTCCAATCTTTCACGATAGGCG
>ERZ1292633.3219-Hain-H41-02um-R1-3219-length-16080-cov-6_pt1 | contig 12763 bp, 7 predicted proteins | sample MGYA00564406_ERZ1292633 | MGnify/ENA primary metagenome ERZ1292633 (study PRJEB36523, sample SAMEA6512639) | groundwater metagenome | collected 2019-01-08 | study: AquaDiva: Metagenomics assemblies of 32 groundwater samples
CGGGGGCGGTTCCAGCCATCCCACTTTCGGCCTTCGCTCCTCCCCGCGCTTGCGTAAATCAGCCACATATCACGGTTCCCCCGGCCCCAGCGTTCGCGGTGGGCTATGTCCCGCCGCGCGCCGCGCCGTTCATCACCGGCGCTTCGCTGCTGGATTCGCCAGCGGCGCCACCTGGCGCGACAGACTTTTGGGGTGCCCAGCCGCAACGGCCGCTTTTCAGTTCAGGCACCAAGACGGCGAGCACACCACGTTCAGGGGGCAGCTCCATGTTCCCGGCCGATCAGGGAGGTTCGACCGTCCGTCCCTTGCCACTGGTGTCGTCCTCGGCGTCGATGCAAACCGAAACGGCGTCGTCATCACAAAACCTACGACTGGCGGGCGTAGGTCGCGCGCTCTCCACGTCGCCGCAAGCAGCGGGAATGCCTGCTCCGCGAGCGTTCACGCCTCCGACGCGTGCGCGACCGCGAGCTAAGGACCCACCGCCTACGAAAATCTTGGAGTTTCTGTACTTAGGCTGCATCGGCGACGCCCACAACGAGCAGTTTCTAAGGGAGAACAACATCAGCGTCATTATCAACTTGTCACAGCAGCGGTACTGGCTCGCCGACCCAGCCATCCGTGTGCTTTACCTGAGCATAAGCGACGTGGCGACCGCACCGATTGCCGAGTTATTTCCCAGGGTGATTCGCACGCTCGAGAGGGCCAAGCGGCGTTACTATGCGGTTTCGACAAGGGCTGACCAACCCGAGACCCGACGAAACCTGCGTCGTGGTTCTATTCCCAACGAAAATACCGGGCACGTTCGAAAGCTATCCGCACTCTCGGATCATGAGGCCCCGGCCCGCCCTCAACGTGGCACCTCGTCGGACTCCTCGAACACTCCGACGGGTCAGAAGACGTCGCAAGCCAAGCTGCCAGCGACTCCGCGGACCACTGAAGCGCTTGGCCCCGACTCAGCCGCCGCCGCTTGCGCTTCCCTGGCGTCGCAGGACTCCACCCCGAGCGAAGATAGCCGCCGAGCGACGCAGCTCGGGTCCTCGTCCCTCCCCACCTCACAGCGCAGCGCGCCGGGATCGCCTGGCACGACCACCCTGAAGGAAGATCGTTCCCACGAGGGGGGGCAGTCAAGCGCCTCTTCGTCGCATCCGCCGCCGCCGTTCGTCGAGTCTTCGAAGGCACCCGATGCGGCGGACGAACGACCGTCGTCGCCCCGCCCGCCGTGCGTCCTGGTGCACTGCCTCAAAGGCGTCTCCCGCTCCCCCTCCGCCGTGGCGGCTTTTCTCATCAAAGCCAACGGCTGGACGGACGAAGAGGCCGTGCAATACCTGCGCCATCGCCGATCGATCGTGGAACCCAACATGGGATTCCAAGCGGCTCTGAAGTCCATCAGCGACGAGGAGCAGTCCAATCCTGCCGCCCGCATGACGAAGCGCACCGCGCTGTGCCTCGTGCTGCTCAACGTGCGTGTCGATGCTACGGACGATGAGGTGTCCGCTGTCGTGCAGTCGGTTGGGGACGTGTGGCAGGTGAAGCGCAAGGACACGACGTGCGCGGTGTTCTTCGCGGCCACGCCACAGGTCCGCCCCGCGATGCACAAACTACGGGACACGTACCCCACCGGCGGGAACATCACGACGCCCCACGGCGCGCCGTTTCGCTTCGGCAAGCCGCCATCTGACAGGAAGGCTAGCACCGGCCGACAGCAAGCAGGAGGAGGAGGAGGAGGTGGAACGGGAGCAGCGGCCCTGCCTTCGGGGGACGCGCCGACCGCCACTCAATAGCGCGCGGGTGTTCGTTCGACGTTTTCAGTGGTTTCTTTTTTCGCCCAAGTTTCACAAATTGTTCTCTTTTCGGTCATGCGCAGTTGTCCTTACATCGCCGTCGTTGTGACTTTCCTCTCTCTCGTACGACCGCCCTTCCCTAAAATAGCGAACACGCTGCGCGATCACCGAACACACAAGTCACACTGTTACGCCATGTCGCTGGATGCCGCGACGCAGCGTGACCTGATGGCGTATTCGCAAGGTCTCGAGCTGCTGCAACAGCGCGTCGCCCATGAGAAAAGGCGAATCGGCGTCGACACGGCGACAACCAGGGGACCTCCCACGCCGCTCCACCCAACCGCCGCGGCGGCGCCTTCCTCGTCGTTTCAGGCGGAAGTCAAGGCCATTCAGGCGGAGGCACAGCGAATGGTGTCAAGGCCGTCGCCACCCCCTCTGGAGGGAAGCCAGCCGTCGGTGCCGTTTCCCGGTGCCATTGTGTCGTCCCCGCATCCGTCGCCCTTGTCGCCGTCGTCCCCGCGCCGCCACGACGCCATGTACGAGGCGCTGCACGGCGAGCTCGACCAGGTGACGCGCGCGTTCGCCGCCATGCGCAACGAGCGGCTCGAGTCCGAGCGTTACCACGCGGAACAGCTGCGATCGTTGCAAGCCTCCCTATCGGAGAAGGACGCGACGATCGCGATGCAACAGTCGCGCATTCACGAGCAGCGCACAGAAATCGACCAACTAAGACGGCAGGTACTCTTCAGCGATGCCACGCCCAGCGCGTCGACCGACGTCCCCGCTCCAGCTCTCGTCGCGCCCCCTGCCCTTCCGTCAACGCGGCCGGCCGACATCGAGTTACGGCGCAGGGTGTCGAGTCTTGAGTCGGACGCGTCGGAACGAGAGGCGCTCCTCTCGTTTCAGGAGGGGATCATTCGGCAACTCGAAGGGAGGTGCGAATCACTGACGATGTCGCTCCGCGAGGCGGAAAGCCGCGGGGCCGCGATGGAGAAGAAGATGGCATCCGACAGCGCGTCGCACAAAGAGCGGCTCGCAGCGGCGACGGCTATCGCGGAGCTCCACGAGCGCCGAGTCACCATGGTGACGGCGGCCTTGAACGCGACGGCTGGCTCGCTGCCCTCCCCGCGCCACTCGGCCCCATCGTCCGACGCCACCACGGAAGGGGAAGGCAGTCCGCTGTCGACTGCGCTGCAGCGGGTGCAGAATAAATCCGCACAGTATGCCGTCAGCCTCACCGAGTCGGAGCGCGACCGCGCGGAGTTGCTCGACGTCATCAACCGTTTGCGGCAGGACGCGGAACGTCAAGACGCGCGAAGCGCGGAACTGCTCGAGCGCATGGGCACCATCTCGGATGCCGCGGAGCAAAGGCGCTTGCGTGACGTCACACAGGTGCAAGCCGAGGCGACGGCCGAAAAAGACCGCTGCCGCCAACTGGACGAACGGCTCACCAAAGCAACGGCTGGCTTGGCCTTGGCTCAAGATGCCATCCGAGAAGCGGCGGCCGCACATGAAGGGCGCGTGATGGAACTCGCATCGACCATCGCGTCGATGAGAGAACGAGAACAAGCCGCGACCGAAACGGTGCCCGCGTTGCGCGCCCAGTCAATGGCCGCGCTGGAGGACAGGGAGTCGATATTGTCGCTCACCCACGATGCGATCGCGAGCGCCGCCGAAACGACATCCCTAGTGGACGCGCGGGTGACGGAGATCCACCGTTTTGTGGCTCAAATCGCGGCTGCCGTCTCGGAAGAGCGCCGCCAGTTCGGAGTGCTCGACGACGGCATCACCGCGGCATTGCGAGAGAGGGAAGAAGCCCTCCAAGCCATGCAGGCCTACGGACTGAAGATGGAAACCGATCGCAATCTGCGAGCGGCTGAAAGTGCGAACTTGAAACGCGAGATCGGCGAAATGCATCGGCGTCACGAAGTGGCTGTGGCACGGTGTGAGGCGTTGCAGCACGCCCTCGACAATGCGGAGGAGGCGGCACAGAACCAGGCTCAGCAAAGAGTTCAACAGCTCGTGCGACATTTGGAAAAACAGGAATCCGAACTCTCGGCACTACGACAGCGCGCGTATCTCCATGAGGCCGCGGCAGCGTCCGAACACCATCGACGAGAAGACGTCTCCAGAAGGGCTGTGGGTAGGGAGCCTCAGGCGATCAGCCCCGGCGCACCCGTGGAGCGGTTTGTGTCGTCGGCGCAACCGATTGACGCTTCGTCCCTCCCCGCGTCCATCGCGGCCATCCTCGCGTAACGTAGGGAATCCACTTGTACGACCCGCGACGTATCTCAGTTTGTTGGTCTTTCTGACACTCCTGAGCCTCAGGTTCTCACTGCGCGAGTTTGATTGAATGATGTTTTGTCCCTTCCTTGCAATTAGAAGCGTTACTTCCACCCTCAATGTTGGTCCGTGGACGATGGCTGCTCATCGCGCCGTGGGTACCACCGCCTCGACTCGACACGGCGGTGACCGTCCCGCCACCCCCGGCCGTCGAAGCGGGTGGACTGCCAGGAACCGCGGTCGCATACTCGCCCCGCGTGGCCGAAACGCCCCACTGGAAGCGCATGGCCCACTCGACGTACGCCACTCGCATGGACGAGATGCAGTCGCACTATCCGATGAGTAAGCTCCGCCCCGGCGACTACGACGTGCGCTGGCTGCCGAAGCCGTGGCCGGACTTCACTTGGGGGCCAAGAAAGCCGCTGCACGAAGTCGGCGAACCGAATAACATTCCCAGCGTCGAAGTGCCGGTGATATTCCTCGCCACGGTGGTCAACGAAGCGGACAATACGGTCATCGGCAGGCTGCACGAGACGCGATACGTCAGCGGCGGATTCATGCGGCAGGAGCTTCATCCCCAGAGGCTGGCCGTGTACGCGACACCCGACAACTACCGGCTGCTAGGATTGCCCGAACGCGACCACCGCATTCATGCGTCGGTGCCGAAATCGAGAAAGGAGTACGAAAAACTTCGCAAACGATGGTTATGGGACAATGAACCCTGGCGGTTCACGGTGGACTTTTTGTTCAGAAAGTACGAGGCGGGTCCGCCGGAACTCCGCGACGACCCAACCTGGGATGGCGATGAAGGCCTCGTTCAGTCCGAGGGCGGCGCCGGCGCCTCCACGGGCACAGGGCGGAAGGGGAGCGGGCCGGTGGTGAACAGAAAGGCCAAGAAGGTCAAGCTCTTTTAGGAGTGCCATACACGCACAGTTGCACGGAGGCGTCGATCAGGGAGCACGTTGATCCGCATGCGCTGCTGTTGTGTGCCTTTCCCCCTCCCCGAAATTACAGCGTACCGTACGCGCCATGCCCGAGACACGCGGCAGTCGACCCGCGACCGCGTCGGCCCCGATGCGCCCCAAGCCGCACCAAGCGATCCCCATTGTGATCCCCGCCACCAACCGGGCCAACCTGCCCCAAGGCAGCGTCGAAGACGTCGCCTTCCTGAGATACGCATCCATGCGAGAGGGGGGCGCGAGCGTTTCCCTTTCGGCTCGCGGGCAACCCAACCGTCCACCGACGGTGCTCACACCTTCCGGCAAGGTTGGACAGATGCGGCAAACAGCCGATGAGGTGGCCCGGGGCCCTCAGACCGCCGCCGTCGTTCGCCGCAGCTGCTTTTCGCACACCGTTGGCCTTGCGTCCCTCCGCATCAATCTCGTCGTGGACGATCTCAAGGCGGATTACTCCACACGGCCGCATCGTGTGCAGCAAGGAAAACTGGACGCAGCTGCACGCCGCAACGACCTCGGGGCCGTGCTATTTCCAGATCTCGACGACACTCGGAACACGTCGGACGTGAAGGCACGTCTGGCTGCGTTCGAAACGTTGCCCGTCGGCGTGCTGGATGCGAATCCGTATTTACAAGTGCTGCATGCCGCGCTGCGAGCAGAGTTGGCGCGACGATTAGACGCCGAACACACCGCGCCGCAAGCCGCTGTTGACCACGTCGAAGGGCCGTCGCACGACGCCGGAAACAGGCAACTTCCGAGCGCTTCAGCTTCGACGAACGGCCCCAACACCAACAGCGTCCACGAGGAGGATGAGCAAGCCATGTTCGCCGCTTGGGAAGCGTATGCGGCGAAAGAGTTATTGCCAACGCTCGCCCTCAGCCGTGACGTGGACGGTGACACGAAACGCGCCTTCGCCGACCATGTCAGGCGGTGGAGAATGGAACACCCAGCCGAGGGGCTTAAACCCTACGAAGCGCCGCCGGTGGTCGACGCCCCTCCGCCGATGTCCTCGCGCCAAAGCGCCGCGACGCTCGACGACCTCCCCGCGCCCAGCAGCACGGCGACGCAGCCGCCTCCCGCCCCGCTTCCTAACGTCCCCCCCAAGAGACCGTGGGAACGGCCGCCGTCCGGCGACTCGTCCGCCCGCGCCGACCGCCCACGGTCGGCGCACGATCCCGCCCCGTTCATGCTCACCGTGTCGGAGAAGCGGCAACGGCAGCAACGGTTAGAAGCGCTCGCGTCCTCACCGAAGCGACACGAGCGGCATCATCCCGCACCTGGAGAGACAGCCGGGGGGCCACTACGCTGCCCGACACCCCCGCAGCCTCATCAAGGGCACCATGGCGCGCGACCTCTGCAGGTGGCGTCCGAGGCGGAAGCCATCATGCGTGCGCACGAGAGGTATCACGTGCAGTGCCGCCAACTGCAGCAGCTCCGATTCAACGAGAAGGCCCGACGCGCCACCAATGTGCTGCAAACGAAGCACCACTACCCCACAACCATGAGCGGTCGCTCGTCCCCAGCGCCTTTGCCCGGGACCCGCCGGACGATGCTGGACTTCGCTGGCACGGTGCTCTTGCACAATCTGAACGCAGCGGCGGGATCGGCGCCTCCTCCACACTTGTAGAATTTTCATTCCCTGCTCATACAAACGGACCCTCGCGACATCACCTCGACACGGGCGGGTCGGTCCTGGTGCCGCGTCCTTCCCGCGCAGCTGTTTCCCCTCACTATAGAGAGAGCTCCGTTCCCGTCGCGTTCTTCCCGAAAATGGGGAGCTGTTGCTCCGGGACGACCAAACGCCGCCCACCGCACAAAGCGAAGTCAGAGCCGAAGGTAAAACGCTCCTCGCGGAAGCATCACAGCGGTGACCGTGGGACCACCGACGGGGGTGGCATCATGACCCACGATTTTTCCGACGCTTTGAATGTCGGCGGGGAGAAGGACTCAACGAATGAACCGCATCCACCGGCGAGGAAGAAGCGGTCGGCCGCCTCCTCGCAAAAAGAACCAAAACACGCCCCTTCGCCTGCGGTCCCTTCCTTTCTTAATGGTGCCCACCTCGTGCCGGCACCTATGACGCCGCCTGTTGAGCGACGGCGATCGGGTGAACGAAACCCCTTATGTGTCGACTTTAGCGCCGCGGACTTCAAAGCACTGACACCTCCGCCGACGGAAGCTCGCGTCATGTCCCAAGGCCTGGGGATATCGACCGGCGATCTGACCCTCGACACGCCGGAGGAATGCCTCGACTGCCCCACGATTGACGCGTTACTCAAGGCGATTTTTCACTCACGAAAGGAGGTGGAGCTGGAGTGGGCGAATATCAACGCCATGAGCCGGCCGGAAGTCGTCTACAAAAACCGTCCTCACTTTGAGAAGTTCAAGACATATCGCATCCAAGCGTGGATGGACTCGATCGGCGGCCCGCGGAAGGTAAGCTTTCAGCCCATGCACGAGCTGTTTGCTGCATTTGCAACGTCCGGTGGCCTCACGCAAGCAGCGATCGCGGAACATGACCTCTTGCACGCCCGATTCCAAAAGGTTCCGAACACGCAATCCACTCTGCCCCCCAGATTGCAGTTTGCGGCCGACCCGTCGGTGGATGACCTCGTGCGATTGACGGACTCGCCGACCAGTCGACAAAATTCCATTTCCCTCTCGATGACCACCGCCGCGGCCTCCACGGCGTCGGATGGGAATGCGGTGCTGCAGGACTTGGACGACCTTATCGATGATGAGAACACGGCCGACGAGGCTGACAAAGGCCCTCCTCCTTCCTCTGGCAGCGAGGGAGTGGCGCGCCGACCTCCTCGCGCGCCCAAGCGGCTTTTCCTTCGCGATGACGGCGATATTACTTCCGTCTGCGCTGTTGGTGGACGCAGCGTCGCCACAACGGCCGATAACGGACTGCTGGATGTGTACGACCGCCCAGGAGATCGCGCCGCCACTGCGTAGCGCGCCATATTGACCATGACATTCAGATTCTCGCTGAGGCTCAATCGAACGGTTCAGAACTGTGACGTCAGTTTCCACCATATTTTTGTCTTGATGTGAAATGCTCTCCGATCCCCTCTTTTGCACTGGCGCGTTGTTGACCGTGTCACGCAAAGCGCTCTCCCCCGCTCCTCCCCCACACTCCTTATCTTGATCCCCGCCTTCGACGGCTTTCTAAGACAAGGGCCGATTCTTCCAACGTTTCCATGCTTCGAACTACCCACGCGGCGCTGTTTCGCCGCAAGCAAAAGTACCCGTACCTTGTCAGCTACCACCAGCTGCCCTGGGCCTGCGTCGAGCCCGGGAGCGAGTTGCTTCACAAAACGATGGGGCCCCACATGGTGCAGGTCTTCGAGGCGGTGACCCGCAGCCAATTGGCGACGGCGTCCTCCAGGGCGTCCCTCCTCCGGAGCGTGATCTTCGACGCCCACGCACGCGTCCCGCCCGACCAGTGGCTGCAGCTGCTCCCCGGGAGCATGTACTTCATCCCCGACCGGCAACCACTGACCACGCTGCTGCTCGATGCACAGCAAAAAACGGCTGACTTGGCGGCTCAAGGCGACGGAAGCGGGGACGCCGTCCTGCCGTGGGTGCTTGACGCCACGACGCGGGAGGCAGAGGACACCGCTTATTCGGCGGCGTATGCTCCCTACGCCGGGTGGCAGGGTCGGATCGTGCGAGACTCGAGGCACATGTCCCACTATGGCCCAGTCACGCGATACGCGCCGGTCTTGGGCCTCGGCGAGTTCTCCTCACCGGATCTGCGGCTGTGCTGCACGGCCGTTCATTTCGGGCGACTGTCCGCGTCAGCGAGAGGGCGGATGAACGTGCTGTCTGCTCCGCCAGCGGCAGTCGCTGCGGCGGGGTCGGTCGCGAAGGAGTTTTCGACCACGGAAGCGTTTTCATTTTATTTCTTCTACCGCCCGAATCGCCCGCGTTCCGAAATCGCGTCTCCGTTTCAACGCTTCTACGCACATCGACCGGACGCTTTGTCCCCCATTCTAGGATTGGCGACGAACCCCAAATGGGTCCCTGTCACGCGCCCGCCCGCACGTCCCGCTCATGCCAAGGCGGCGCCCATGCCGGACCTGCAGCCGCTCGCGACGCCGTCCTACCGGCTTCCGGAGCGGGAGGCCATCATCCCAGGCGACTGCTTTGGTGACCGCGCGTTGATGTGGGGGATGGGTTTCTAGCACCACGCCAGGGCACCACCGCTTAGTGCAAAGATGTGTGATGGCGCAACAAAAAAAAGAAACCTCGGCCTTGCATCCCCACGGCCTTTGCACGTTCCCCTTCTTTTGATCGCAGGGCCACAAAGTGACTGCAAAGTCGCGCGTCCAGCAGCATATGATGCGCGCCAGCAGCCGCTTGCTGGTGTCGTCGGCGGCGACGGGTTCGAGGGGCGTGACGAGGCCGTCACTGCAGCAGTGGTCGAAGCAGTTCCCAAAGTGGATGCGGTGGCCGCAATTGTCGCTGCGCCCGTTTTTCGAAGCGCATTTTGGTACGATGAAGACACGGAAGGTGAAGGTCCTACGAGCGCGCCCTCGACGTCCGTCGGTTCCTTTGGAATCGACGAAGGTGTCGTCGGCGCGACGCAAGAAGGGCCCATCCCCCGCCGTTAAAGCATTAGTCGTCGGTCGATCGACACCGAGGTCCGTAGTGCCATCGTCCTCCTCCTCCGCCATCCACGATGGCCTGCCGCCATCCAAAACGTTTGCCTACGCAGCGTTTCATGACTGTATGAGGGGCTTTTGCGTGGACCACATGTCTGGCGTGCCTCGGAAGTATCTCGAGCGCTACTGGGCGCAATTGACGAACAGCCAAAAGCGCCACTTTCTCGCCTTGACTCGGCCAAACCAGTCGTAGCTTTTTTGTTCATTCAAATTGTAGCATTTTTGTATTCAACGGTCCGTTCCTTCCGGCTGGAACTGTGACGCCAATGTGAAAGGCGGTGGGCTGGACGACAGCGACGAGAGAGTATTACCTTCATGCCTCGCGCCGCACACCAGCACATCGTTTCTCCGTTGTTTCCCCTTTGTACTCTGTTTCAAATGGCGGAGTTGTCCCCCGAAGCGTCCGTCGCTGGGTCTCCCGTCGAAGCGCACGGCGAGCAGTCCAACGTGAAGGTCATGGTCCGCGTGCGCCTCTTCAACTCCCGCGAAATCGACATTTCCGCGAAGAAAAAGGAGCTCATTCGGTCCTGCGTCAAGATGCGCGACAAGACGTGCGTCATCGTGGAGCACACGACGGACGACAAGGGGTTCCCCATTGAGCGCGAACGCGACGCGTTCGATTTTGATGAATGCTTCTGGTCGCTGCCCGCTGAGCAACAGGGCAGCGCCATGCCGTTCGCGACACAGCAGTATGTGTACGAGCGGTCCGGGTTGCTCGCCATGCAGGCGGCGTTTCAGGGGTTCAACGTGTGCATCTTTGCGTACGGCCAGACAGGCTCCGGTAAGACATACTCGATGCTCGGCACGGAGAATGATCCCGGCATTTCGCCTCGCCTGGTCGACGATCTCTTCGCGCAGCTCCACAGCAATCCCATGGTGAAGTCGTCCGTTGAGTGCATGTTCTACGAGATTTACAACGAAAAGTGCCGCGACTTGTTTAACAAGAAGTCCAAGGTTGGGGAGTACGACGCCCCGAAGATCCGCCAGCACCCAACGCGCGGTGTCTTCGTCGAGGGCCTCATCCGAAAGGAAGTCGCAACGGCTGACGTGACGAAGCGCCTCATCGAGAAGGGCACCAAGGAGCGCGCCATGGCGGAGACGAAGATGAATGCCCACTCGAGCCGCTCGCACGCCATCTTCCAGATCCAGCTCATTCAGAACGATGCGATGAAAGGCACGCAGAAGGTGTCCACCATCAACTTGGTCGACTTGGCTGGCTCGGAGAAGATCAAACTGTCGGGGGCGGCCGGTGACGTCCTCACGGAAGCCAAGAACATCAACCAGTCGCTGTCGACGCTCCGCAAGGTGATTGACGTGCTCATCGAGAATAGCACGATCAAGCAGAAGAAGAACCGCAAGATTCCGCCGTTCCGCGAGTCCGTCCTCACGTGGGTGCTGTCCGACTCGCTTGGCGGCAACTCCAAGACGATGATGATCTCGACCATCTCCCCGCATGAGTGCAACATCGAGGACACCCTCGGCACGCTGCGCTATGCCCTCCGCGCGAAGAGCATCGTGTGCAACGCTCGCGTGAACGAGGAAAAGAGCGCCGCCATGTTGGACTCCATGCGCGACGAGATTCTCGCCCTCCAGCAAAAGCTGCGCGACGGCGGCGGCAAAGGCATGTCCTCGGACATCAAAAAGGAGATTGAGATGCGCGAGGCGGAGGTGCGCAAGATGGAGGAGACCCAGCACGAAATGGAGTCCGCGCTGGCGGAGGCCAAGGAAAAGGAAGTCGCCATGACGGAGGCCCTCAAGCAGGCGGACGAGGCCAAGGCCGAGCTGAACTTGAACTTCATGCAGCAGAAGCGCGAGCGGTTCGCGACGGCCTTCCGCAACGCATTCTTGCTCTCTGCGGAGAAGAAGAAAATTGAGTCTTCGCATCGCGAGTTCGAAGCGCTCCAGCAGTCCCACACGCAGCTGGAAGAGGAACGCAAGTATCTCTCGGCGGAGCTGCAGACCACCCGGGCGTGCCTGGACGATTTGCAGCGCACCACGGAGGCGCAAAACACGAAGTTCGCGGCCGACATGGCCCAACGGGACGCGGCCATCGGCCAGTTCAAGCGGCAGGTCGCCAACCAGTCCGACGAGCTTGGCTATCTGCGGGACCAAAACGACAAGCTAGTCGCCAAGGTGCAGGGCCTGGATGGCGCGAAGGCGGAACTGGAGCGCCGTGTCCAGCGCCTGCAAGAGGAGGTGCTGGTCGCCAACGCTGCGATCGACCGAGAGAAGACCGAAAAGTCCCGCGCACAGGCCCACTTCGAGTCCAACTTGCAATCGATGAAGGACGAGCTGGAAAATCTGCGGAAGCGGAAGGACAAGTACAAGCAGATGTTCATGGAGATCAACGCCAAGGCCGAGGCGCGCACCACGGTGATCAATGCGTTGCAGGAGGACCGCGAGTCGTTCCTGACGACGATCAAGGCTCAGCAGGGCGTCGTCGCAGAGCACGGCAGCAATGTCCAGCGAGTGTTGACGGAGCGCCGTGTTGTTGAGCAGCGAGCGTCCGAGCTGGAATCGAAGCTACACCGTAAGGACGAAGATGCCCGCGCCGCCAGCGAAGCCCTTCGGGAGTATCAAAGCGCGGCGGCCGAGTGGATGTACGAAAACCACGCGGTCAATCGGGAGCTCCAGCGCGTCGCGAAGGGCTACGACGACTTGAAGGAATTCGTCGAAACATCGCAGCTCCGCGGCGGGGCGACGGTGTCGCAAGGTTGGGCACAGCCTGCGGCGGCACTCAGCCCCGTCACGTCCCCGCCGGCGGCTCCAACTCGTTATTCTCCTTCGCCCGCCCGCGGTGTCGCCAGCCCGGCGGTGCGACCCAGCCTGCAGCGCGCGGCGTTCGTCGACCCGAGCCGCCTTGGATCGACCCCGACTCGTCGCGCGTCTCCGGCTCGCTTCTAAACGCGCTTCACCACGAAAGTGTTGGTTCCGCCGCATCCCTTTCATGTGAGTGTTATGGCTCCCGCCCTCCCCCTTTCGGTTCCCTTTCCCACGCTCGTTTCGCCACGTGATCGGCGTTTCGCCACGTGATCGGCGTTTCGCCACGTGATCGGCGTTTCGCCACGTGATC
>ERZ1292633.4586-Hain-H41-02um-R1-4586-length-12761-cov-8_pt1 | contig 12761 bp, 4 predicted proteins | sample MGYA00564406_ERZ1292633 | MGnify/ENA primary metagenome ERZ1292633 (study PRJEB36523, sample SAMEA6512639) | groundwater metagenome | collected 2019-01-08 | study: AquaDiva: Metagenomics assemblies of 32 groundwater samples
GCGTCCTTCAGCACGTGGGCCGTCCTCACGCACACGACGACCAACGCCAAGGGGAACACGTCCACGGACGGGTCGTATGGCATGCACGTCAACGTGCTCGTGGGAAACAGCGGCAGCAGCGCGAGCGGCGATCACGAGGAAAATGGGGTCGAGCAAGATGAACCATCCATGCACAACAACAAAATCTTCTGCCGCTACAACGAACAGCTACTTCTCCCTGAACCTTCGAACTACACGCGCAACGTGGTCGTGAATTACACATCGCAAGTTGAAACGTCGCGGTATTTTTCCATTATCGACGGCGATGCGTCCAATTGCACGTCCACCCCGGTGACCTCACCGCTTCCCTTTGGTGGCCCGTGGTGGATGGCACCATCGCCAGCGCGACTCCAGCTGTTTAAATTTTTGGAATTCACCCAAATCGGCCCGTTGAACTGCACGGTATGGATGTACGTTGAGAACGTCCCGGGCAACAAGCAACGTATTTTCACGTGGATCGTTTCCTTGGACGGCGGGATTCCGCAGTCGTACACCAACGTCACGAAGGACTTGACCGACAACACGCAGCACGTGCTGAGCACCGCTTTTCAGGGCTACCACCAGATCGACATGTTAAACGAGGCATGCGTCGAGCCCTTCGCCTGCGGCGCGTCCGTCTGCGTCGCGAATCCGAAGGCAACAATGTGACGATGCTCGGCGCCTTGCAGTGGGCGTGCGCCGAAGGTGGCATCGACTGCGACAATATCAGCTACGGCGGTCCCGATTACTACCCAAATTCGCTCATCGCTCACGCGAGTTGGGCCTTCAATCAGTACTATCAGGCGAACTTGATTGACGGGGCTGTGTCCTGCGAATTTGGTCTTGTGGCGATTTGCAACACGAACTGCACCAAATGCCAAGCCACGCCGAACGCCTCCGACGCCGCCCTCGGCGCGGCGCTGACGTGGGTATGCGGACCCCAAGGGATTCAAACGTGCGAGCCCATACAACCCGGTGGAAGCAACTTCCTACCCAACACCACGCAAGCGCATGCGAGCTGGGCCTTCAACGTCTACTACCAAGGATACAAGTGCCAGCCTGACTGGCCGTCGTGCGACTTTGGCGGCACCGCGGAAGTTGTCACCTGCTGATCAAGGTGACCTCTTCGGGGGGCGGATTGCGGGCCTGCACTACTGACCGTCTTTTCCCCCCGCCAACGCTCGCGAGTGAAATTATTTTGACGCCCATGACAGTCAACTCGAACACGACGACGACGACGACGACGAGGACGTGACGCGATCCGAAAGCTCCCTTCGGTTTCTCAAGACTTGGTCCCTCAAACCGGTGCCACGGTATGCATGTTTGTCATTTGCAAAGAAAGAGTCGTAACACGCGTAGATTTTGGTCATCCCACATCTGCGACATGAGCCGACCGTACGATATCGTCGTGTGGGGGGCGAACGGGTTCACCGGCAGGAAGGTCGCAAAGTACCTCGGCGTCACACGGCCTGCCGCAAATGGGTCGTCGACCCCCATTCGGTGGGCAGCCGCGGGCCGTGACGCTGCCAGAGTTCGAGCGGCGCTTTGCGAAAGCGGCATACCCGCCGGGTCCGTTCCAGAGGTGCTCGTCGCGGACATTAACGCTCCTCACACGTTGGATGAGATGTGCAAGAAGGCGCGAGTGATCATTGCCTGCGCGGGGCCGTTTGCCAATGTTGGCTTCCCCGTGGCGGCCGCCTGCGTGCGCAACGGCACCCACTATGTTGACATCACCGGTGAGTTCCCGTACGTCCGCACGTTGGTCGAAAAGTTGCACGACGCTGCCGTGGTGGCAGGTGTCTGCGTGGTCCCATGCTGTGGTTTCGACTCAATGCCGAGCGACTTGGTAAACTGGCGCCTCCACCGGCTTGCGGAGGCGAAGGGCCAACGGCTCGTGGATGTCAAGACGTACTTCTCCGTTCGCGGTGGGTTCAGCCGTGGTACGATGGACTCCATTTTGAACATTTTCGAAACGATCACGAAGGAGGATCTGCACCCATTGGCCCTCGTCCCGCGCGACCAACGCGGCGGGATTCCGAAGGCGACGTCCGCGATCGGAGTGAGCTACGCGAGCTTAATGAAATCGTGGACGTGCCCGTTCCTGATGGCGGGCATCAACGAGAAGGTTGTCCGACGGTCGAATTTTCTCATGTCTCGACGCGCGGCTTATGCTGAAGCGATGCTTGGGGGATTTTGGACGTGCCTGCTCGTCACGACGTTTGTGTATGTGAGCGGCTTGCTCATGATACCCTTTGTGCGCCGCCTCGTCACGCGCTGGCTGCCTCCCGCCCGGGGCGGCCCTTCGAGCGAGCAGACCTCCAAGGGTTGCTTCACCGTCGTTGGCTTTGGTTCCATCGCGGCGGCGTCGTCAGCCGCCCAGCTGAGCCCACTCAAAGCAACGCTGAAGAGTGACCGCGGCCTGGAGGGCTATGAAGGAACGGCGGTGATGGTCTCGGAGGCCGCCATCGCCATCGCCTTGGGCGAGTTCAATGCTGATGTCGCCTACACCGCCGGGGTCGTCGGGGCGACGGGCCGTCCGAGTGGAGTGCTGACGCCGGCGTTCACCGTAGGGGACGCGCTGATTCGACGCCTGGACGGGGCCGGCATTCATATGTCGAACGCAGCAAGCCTCTAAAACTCCTAAAGCGGCCAGTGGGCGCGGTCCGTGTCGTCCAGTTGCTCGATTTACGGTTTCGACTCGAATAGAGGGCTGGAAGACAAGAACGGTATTACACACAACAAAACTTGGGGAAAAACATGAGTCCAACAGAACTGTGCCCACAACGTGTATTTCTTGTCGCCATCAATGCAATCCCCCACAAAAAAAGAACATCCCACACACACCGACGCGCACTAAAGAGAGATAGGCCATTCTCCTACTGCTCATCACTCTACAGTGCCGTTGACGTCCATCTCTGCCATCACACCGGCTTTCTATCGTTTGGAAATGCCACCGAAGGCGAAAAAGCCGAACAAGGCGCAGTTACTTGCCGAGGCGATTGCCGCGCTAGAGTCTCAGCAAGATGACTGGATGAGAGAACGGATCCTACTGCAAACGAAGCTCGCCTTCGCGCGCCGTTTCCTTTCGCGCCGACTGGAAGAAAAGGAGACGGAGGAGGTCATGCTGACTCGGGTCAGTCGCACTCGCGCGTCTCACTCTGCTAAGAGCGACAGTCGGCAGGTGGTGCTGCGAGAGGCGACGGCGGAGTTGACCTCTGCCGTCGCTCAGGATGCCCGGAGCATCGCCGAGCAATTGTCCCACGTCACCGACTTACAAGACGAGGTGCGACGGAAGGCCACAAGATCTGCTGAATCGCGCCAAGCTGTCGTCGGCGCGGGCCGCGCGGTCTCCGCCACCACCGGACGTACGAGGGTGGCCATCGAAAAAGCACTGGAACGACGACTTGCCGCACTCATGCATGAGACCTTTACCGTCTCCGCGATGTTTCGCGAGACCGAAAAGAGAGTTGTTGCTCCGCAGAAGGTCGGAAGAGGACGCGGTGGCCAATCAGAAGGGGGTGACAAGAAAAAGCCATCATCGAACGTCCTAACCACCGGCGTCGGTCGGGGGGCGATTCCATGGGGAGAGCTGTGCATTCGCACGGAAGCCGTGATGGGACACATGGGTGCCAAAGCCCTGGCGTCTGCGCACTTTACCGCTGCCGCGCGGGCGGCTATTACGATGAGCCCTGAGAGGAGAGCACCCCTCGATGGTGCGTTCTCCACCAGCCAGTGCCCCCCGCAGCCGTTCTTAGAGCGATCGCGCCCCGTGGTGGTAGCCACATCGCATGGTCCGCGGCCCCCCGTCATTGCTCAGCATGTGGTGATCGTGCATCCAAGTGCATCATATGTTTGGCGTTTGTCCCAGGCGCTGCTGCTCGCGAGCCCGACCGTGTATGTGACGGCCATCATCGTCGACGAGGGCTCACCACCGGAGAGGCCCACGCCACACCTTCCTCCTCCTCGTGCCGCTAAGGATATGCCCGGCGACCGTGTGGCGCAGCAGCAGCACGATCCGCCAAGCGCGCTTTCTGCCGTGGATGCGCTGGCTTGCCGGCTTTCGCTGCGAACGATTTTCATGGCGGACGCCGCCGCCGCGAGCGGCAACAAGGGAAGCCGCCACCATCCAGAGGGACAAGGAGGGACCGACGCAAGAAGTGCGACATCGGCGGCGCGCGAGGATGCCACGCGCGCGATTGCGGCGGTGATTTACAGTGTGGCGTCCCAGCTCAGTGGTGAGTGTGAGGCATTGCTCGTCGTGGGCGGCCGCGTGGTGATTGAGGCCGACCATGACCAGGGCAAGGAGTATGTTGGCTGGCACGGGTACGATGACGCGGAAGGTCATGACGACGATCATGGTCAACGCAAAGCACCAGCCGCACAGAAGCGAGGCCTCGTCATCGGAGGCGCGCGGCTGGACTTGAACGACCTCGTGAACACCTTTATCAAATCGTCTAATCACGAGACTCTCCGCGTTTCTTTGTTGGTTGATGTGGTGGGGGCAAGCGTGTCGACCACGACGACGACGACGGCGGCGGCGGCGGCCACCCGAGACAGTTTCCCCTCCACAGTGGTTCAGCACCGCGACGGGTACGGCGTTTTCATCCCCTGTCGGCCTTGGGACGACCCAGTGGCGAGTCACGCGACATCGCCGTGGGGCCCGGTCGCAATTCGGTACGGGTCGAGCATGCCCACGACCACCACGACGTCAACGACAGCGCCAACGTTGACCACGAATGCGGCCAGCTCTCCCGCGACAACAGGCGAACCCCACGCAGCAGCAGCGGTGTCGACGACCACCTGCTGCTGGGCGGCCAGTCCGTGTTTTCATGGGTCGATGGCCCAAACGTTTCTCCTCGTGTGCGAGCTGATGGCTTCGAGCGTAGAGGACGACGCTCCGCTCCTGCCGCACATGGCCGACGACATGTTGCTGTTCCATTCCGCGGCCTCGTCACCCGTCGGGGTGGTCAAGGAAGAAGGGCATCAGAATGAATGGATAAGTCGCGCTCGCAAGGTCCTGCGCTGCCGCCAGGACTGGCTTCGGCAGTGCTCGCGACCTACCACCGCAGCGTCCACCTCGGACAATGACGGGATGATCCAAGGCAACTGGAGCAGCCGTGGCTTCCTGGGTTTGCCGTGGCCGGTCGAGCGCGTGCGTGCGACCATGGTGTCGCTACTTTGCCCATCTTCGCCTTCCCCGTCCGCGACCGCCGCCGTGGCGCTTCCCCATCGGCATCCCTCAGGCGTGTTCGAAGTCGTCTGGGATCATACACGGTGGCCGTCTTGGGCGCAATCGGCCGCAAGCCATGTGAAACGGGGCACCTACGAGGGCGGCCAAGCGCACCCGCCAGTCGACACCGTAGTAGCTGATTCGCTTCTTCGCACCTGGGCCATGACTCCCTGCGCGGTGGAAGCTCAGATGGCGGTGGTGGTCCCCGACGACAACGACAACGACCACGAAGCGCCGCTTCCCGAGCCCGCGGCCATTGAGCAGGAGCTACGCCGTGCCATGCGTGAGCAAATGAACGACCGTTGCCACCGAGGCGTCTTCGGCGCGCTGGACGACCGACCCGTCATCGACAGCGTGCGATGTGGCGATGTCGAGGTTGAGGATGGGGGACAAGACTCATCAGCCGTCGCGACCCAGAGGCACTGGTACTTCGTTGCGACGTGCCTGTCGTGTGAGGGTTTCTGCAACGCCGTGAACGCGTCACTGGACGACCTCATCAAAACCGAAGGGTGGTCGGCCGCAAACGTGAACGATCGCCTCACAGATATCGCCGCTGCCTCCTTCCCGGTGGTGTCATGGGTGCGCCCCGTCAACCTCGGTCAGCCGTGGGCAGTGCCCCCACGCGGCGCGGCCGTGACCAACACGGCGACCGTTACGTTCTTCGTCGATTTACGCCTAGGAGGTTGCCAGCTCCAGCGCAAGGCGGCCAACGGCGGCAGCAGCGGCGCGATGACGGCTACGGTGAGCGCCCTATTCTGCCGCTTACTCCGCCGCGACCACAAGGCGCTGTTTTTCGATAGTGTGGCCGTTCGCGTGGCCCCGTTCCGTTTGACAGTCGAGGTATGCCAGGCGGCCGCGACTCTCCTCGAACGTCGGTGCCACGCCACCTGGCAGGCGGTTCAGCTGCATTCACCATCATCCGAATCGGCCCGCGATCCGCGGCCCTCGGTTCCGTCCTTGGTGATCCTCGACGTGTTGCGGATTCCAGCGCTGGCACAGCTTTCCACTGTGGCGCAGGCGATCGAGCAGCAGCATGTCAAAATGGACCGCCCTGAGGAGCTTAGCACCGAGCTACAGCGGGCCATCGGCCAGCCAAGAGTCAACGACCGGGCACCTTCCTCGTCGTTCTCTGAGGACGACACCCGGCATGGAACGGGTGTTGGGACGAAAAAGCACCTGTATCCGGGTTCCGTGCACGGCGGCGTGCGGCTTGGGTTCGTGGTGCGGCCTCGTTGGCCCGCCCTGTCCACTCGCCTCATCCTGCAAGAGCCATCTACCATTCGCCTGGACTGCCTAATTTCCTTCGCGGTCGACGATCCTGGAATTTGGAGTTCCACGGAGGTCGCGCGATGCGCAACCACGACGGTGGCGGCCCAGCGTCGCATGGCAGCGGCGGCGCTGGCGATGCTTTCCCGCACGTTACCAACGGAGGTTCTCGCGACGCTAAGGTTTAGCTGCGCCTTCAACAGCTACCCGGCGGCGCATGTGAGTGAAACGTCATCCGAGCAGCAGGCCAGTACGGTGCACCCGGTGTCAGTGCACGTAGAGCGCCGCTTGCCGCCGTGGGCATTGGGGATGGATCACTTCTGCGACGAAGCGGTGCCCCAGCACCTTAGTTCGAGTCAAAAGGTTGACCCTTCTCTACCGACCCGCGTCGATCGCGCAAGTAGTAGATCACTCCATTCGGCGGCATCCCCGGCGATCGTGGCGTACCCACCGGGCCACGTGAGGGGGGCACCTTGCGGTGACGGAGTCGCCGCCGTCCGGGTGCCGGAGGAGCTCTGCTACTTCTCCCCGGCGAACAGCAGCGGTAGCGACGACGGTGACGGCGGCAGCAAGGGGGGTTCCCGCCGTTTCGCCGCCGTGACCGTTCCGCAGGTAGGGGCAACGGCCTCGCCATCAACCGGCGGTCGCCACGCTGCCGCGATCGTTGTGGTGTTCTCGCCCACGTTTCTGGCTTACTCGATCCAACAAATGTACGCTGCGATGACGACGTTACCGACCGGTGTTTGATCAACCGGTTTACCATTTTCGGTTATTTTTTGTAGAAACACAGAGTTTAACTTCGGACGCAACTGTGTGCACCACCAGCTGGAGAATGAAATGGTATGCACACACTCTCACCTCCTCCTTCCACCCTCTTCACCACGTTGGGCCCCGGTTCCTCTGGGCCCAGAAATGTCTTAGACTGTTCTCCCGTCCTTGTATTGGAAAGAGAGAACAGAGGAGACCCTTCTGTTCCCGCCTCCCGACGCTCCACCAAAACATACTACGGAGGCCATGTCGTTCTCCACGGCGCTTCGCAGGGAAGCTACGGGCAGTGCCGTGTCGTCGTCGGCGGCGGCAGCCTCTCCGTCGTCTTCGACGCCGCAGCGGCTTGACATGCCCACCGCGATGGCCATTGCCGCAAGCACGCAGACGCGCACCCTGTTGCCTCATCTGTGCACCGCGCTGCTGCCCTTTCTCGATCGCTCCACGAGCCAATTGCGTTGGAATGGAAGCAAGATTACCGAACAGGCCTTCTTGTCGAGATTGAGTCCGGCACTGAGCGCCACGCTGAGCGAACGCCGGGGAGGGGGCGGCGCGCACCACCACCCCCGCTTGACGACCCTTGGCCCGGTCCCAGCGATGCTGGAACAGGAATCGGTGACGCATGCGGCTCGCCATTTTGCCGGTCATGTGGCTGCAGAAGCAGCCGCGGCGATGGCCCCTCCCTTGGATCGCACAGGTGAGACCAAGGCGAATGCACCGTTCAATCACTCCTCACAGCGACCTTCTCGGGTGACCATCGACTCTTACGACGCTCGGGCGTCGTCCTCATCCGCAGCCGGAGCGCCGACGGTGCCCCCCACGATCGCTTGGGCAAATCCCTCGGCGGTTCTCCACCACGCCGAAGCCGTGGCCGCCGTGCTGTTGCAATGTGCGCTTCGGCACGCCCGTGAGGCGCGAATGCGAAAATTGGAGGAAACCGGAGGGGACGTCGAAGATGGAGGGGGCGACGTGGATGGGGAAAGACTCGAAGGCGACGGTGACGATGTCGACGGCGAAGACGAGAATGACGACTCCGGAGATTCGAGCGGCAAGGCGTCACCGAGCCAGAGATCATCGTCGTCGCGATTCATATCCGGTAGTCCGCTTCGCGCGCGACTCATGCAACTACAACGCGGCGAAAGCACGCGCTCGGTTGCTTCCGAAGGTAGTGCCAGCGGGCGGCGCAGCGTTCGCCGTCGCGTGCGCCACGGTGCGTCGTTGGGCATGCGCACCTTTCCCTTGTCGTGGGATGCATTCTGCGCCTTCATGGTCGATGAGGCCATTTCGGGCGGGTCGTCGCACCAGGAGGAGGGGGGGAGCGGCGGCGCGACGACCGCCGCCTCGTCTGCGATGTCAATGGAATCTCGCTTCTACGTCTTGCACCACACGACCAAGTTTAGCGTCGCGTGCCGGTTTGCAACGTTGGTGAGCGCAGGACGGATGTTGATCGTGCAGCAAAATAACCCCGCCTCGCTGCCAGAGGCCATCATCGTAGATCTCCCTGACTGCACCGTCTCGTCGAGAGCCTTCTGGCCGTATATGGTGAAGGCCGTGGTGACCCTGGGGGGCGGCGGTTCCAGTCCATGTTATTGCTGCCTCGCGGAGCTCAGCGTGTTCTTCGTCGAGAAGCGCCTCTGTTGCGATGTCGTGGGTCAACTCTCGATCGACGACTTAGGCGACGCCCCGTCGTCCGCAATGTGGTGGGAGGCACAAAGCGCGTTATTCGTCGGTGGTCTCACCGGGCGGCTTTGGATCGTGCAACCGCCAACCTGGGTGCAGCGCACGGGGCAGTGGCGGGGCCCGAAGATCGTCAAAGCCACCACGGTCATATCCGACGCGCTGCAGGCGGCGGAGCCGATTGTGGCGATGGGGATTGGCACCATCCCAGGAGTAGCGCTGCTGCTCACGTCCAAGTGCCACGTCGCGGTGTACCACCACGTTCAAGGTGTCGTGCTGTCGGTGCTGAGCGGGGCTCACTACGGCATGTCGCTGTCCAGCTCGCTGCGCGTGAGTCACGCTTCGGACTTCGCCGTCGTTGGGGGCGAAGCGACGTTTCTGTTGGCCTGGCAGCCGCGGAACTCGCCGAACCAGCAACCGACGATTCTTGATGATCCGGGCTTTCCGCACGCCTGCCATGTCATCGGGCTCGTGATTGACGCCATTGCCCCCGTCATTGCCTCAATCGACGGACATGGAATTTTGAAGTTGTGGAATTTCGATACCTTGCAGCCAACCCAAACCCTCCGGGTCACGCTGTCCGCGGAAACGGATTTTGTGGCGATGTTCTTCGATGGGCAATTGTTGGTCATCGTGCTTCAGCGGCAGTTGATTTTGTACAAAATCGACGACGACTACCGAGAGTGCCCCGTCCGAGGCCTGACGGTGCATCCACGGGGAGGCATCGTCACCGGGGCGGTCGCCCGTGACATCGTCGAGTTCAACAGCCGAAACGGCCGCCGCCTCGTGCACCACCGCAACGTCCTGCCGCGGGGCGAAATCATGGCGCTGGCCTACTCCACGGACGCCAGCATCCTGTACGTCCTCTCCAACCAAGGCGAGCTGTCCGCGCACAGTTCCGCGACCACGAAGCGGTTGTGCGCATGGGATAAGCGAACGCTCGAGAGCGAACCTCTGGGGATGACCTTCTGCAAAGTGACCCACCGCCTCGTGGTCATCACTGTCGACCACCTCGTGTGGGTGCTCCCCTCGAGCGCCATTCGCGTCGTGGGGGGTACGAGTGACGGAGGAGGAGGCGTCAGCAAAGCGGCAGCGATCGTTGCGGAAGACGGAACGTCGTCGTCGCCGCGTTCATCGTCGAGAAAGCCGCCGTTGCCGACGTTCGTGGGTCTCAAGCTAGTTCGAGGAGGAGGACATGACAACGCGGCGGCGGCCGACGAGGGCTCCAACACGAACCTCCCCGACGAGCGCGTCACGAGTCAGGCGCCGATCAAGGTGGCACTCACTGGCGGCCGTAGTGCAAGTTGCGCCTGCGTTGCCGTAGGTAAAATCGACTCCGGTCAGATCACCTACTTCGTTGGCACTTCCGACAATCGGCTACATTTTTTGGTCAACAAGTCCCGCCATGTCGTGGCCGATGTCCTGACACTCGACATGCCATCGTGCAGTCCATCCATGGCCGTCTCGCAATTGCCACAGACACTCGCGGTGGGTCGAGGTGGTGGCCGGGGGGATCCTCGCACAACGCCCCCTCCGGCTGCGGCTGCGACGGGCCGCGACACCACCCGAGCGGCGGACAACGACACGGCGACGCCGGTGACCGCGGAGTCCCCTTCCGCCGCGGGTGGAAGCGTGGGCCGCGGGGAGCACATCGTGGCGCTCTGCTACTCCGACCACAGCTTGATCGCGTGTGATAGCGGCGGCACGATTGCCGTGTTTCTGCTCCGCACCTTGAAGGTGGTCTTCGTGGCTCGCTGGGCCGACATGGTGTCGCGGCATCATTTCCAGGCGTCGTCGATGTCCTTCCGGTCCTCCGGCGGCATGCCTCCTCCTCCCCCCTTTGGCCCCACGGCCGCCGGCGACAGCCATGGGGGACACCGAACGCCCAACTCACAGCCGTCGCCCGCTGCCTTTCCCAGCCTCTCTCTCGGCAGCCATTCATCCATGAAAAAAGGGGCGCTGATGCTCGACGCACCGGTGGGAGGCGGTGGTGGGGGCTGGCTACAACTTCCGGGCATTGTGCAGCAAGCATCCTTTGTGCTCAGAGAACAGCAACAACAACACTACAACGGTACCTCAACCGCATCTCCGTCGCCCAAGGCCATCGCAGCCGCCGCGGCACAGCTGACCATCGACGCCGGCCATACACAAAGCGCCAACGCATCGCCTCAAGCCAGCCACTTGCTGCCTCTTGGTCCTCCTCTGTCAGGCGGTGGGACCGTCGTCGCGGGCGGCATGATGATGATGCACCCCGCCACGCCGATGTCCATCATGACCCCGGACATCCCGCCAAGCCCCTTCCGAGGCATGTACGATCCAAGTGCGGCATTGCTGGCCAACATGGCAAGCCACGAGGCGGACCTGTACATCTCGCACGCCATCACATTCATCGCAGGACACTGTTTTCTCGTCGCGGACAATATGGGCTGCATCTCGGTCGTGCAGTGTCTCCGAAAGCAACCGCTTCGCATCTTGTGCCGATTTCCTACGACAAATACCCGAGGAGGCCACGACATGGGCTACGACATGATGGGGCAACAAACCAATGCAGCCTCCTTCGACGACGGCCCCACAGCCACTGCGGGTGCTGGCGTCCTGGGACGAATGCACTCGGTGCGCTCCACGGCGACGTCTTCAGCACACGGCGCCTCGGCCAATCCGTTGGCGGGTCTTGCCGTGGACGACAATGACGTGGTATTCGCCTCCGCGCTGAACAACGATCACACGCTGGCGGCTTGGAGTTTAGACGGGGAGAAGCTCGGCGAGCTCTGGGGCAAGGACAGCAACGCCCACAATGCCATATCCCTTGCAAAGCTGGCCCCGAGGCAAGGGGGGTCGCCTGTTACCAACACCCCGGGGCAGCCGACGACGATGTTTTGTCCAAAGACCCCCAAATGGTTGGAGCAGTTTGATGCGGCCGAGGCGAGCAAGGCAATCCCGCCGGCGTTGATAGTGGGAAGTCACACGAGTCAACTGACTTCGCCAACGGCCGCTGCCTCGGAAGGAGCTGCGGCGAAGCCGACGCTTTCTTTGTTACCCGCGACGCGTGGGTCATCGTCGCGGCGGCGCCAACAGCAATCGTCATACGTTTCGCTCGGGGCGGCGGGGTCTGATGCCGCCACGACGATGACCACCTCCAACGCCAGGTCGCTGTTGCTCGCGCCCCAAGCCACCACCATGTCGACGGTTCGCAACCGTGGCGATCACCTCTCGCAGCAGCACATTCGACAACGCGCGGCCGATATTGGTGTCGCGACCGCGGAAGTGAGTCATCATCATCAGCTACCTGAGGATGGACACGACGGCGACGACGGCGGCGGCGACGGCGGCGGTGGTGGTGGTGGTGAAGAGGCTGCAGGCTACCAACGAGAGAAAACAGTCGACCACGAGGCCAACACGGCGGCGACCCAACATTTGGTTGTCGCTGTGGTGCCCTCCGATGCCCGTGCCTTGTCCCTCGCCCCCGTCATGCTGGATCCCACTGCGCAAGGCAGCGTCCCTGCCCTGGTGAAGCAGGCAGGCATGAGCGGAAACGACGAGTGCGACACGGCGTTGATCGTGCAACACCAGCGACACACGCCCCGGGGCATCGACGCGCCAGCGCGAACGGCAGAGGGACCGTCACTGCCAGGAGGGTCGCTGTCCCCACCGCCCACCATCGGCAACAACAACCGCAACACATCTGTTTCGCCGGCGATCGAATCGCCCAAAGCGGCGGCCGGTGAAGGGCTGCGTGCCATTGATCGCCGGTCGCTACGACGAGGATCTCATTTATCCGGTACCATGGGACCTTCGGTACTACCAG
>ERZ1292633.4587-Hain-H41-02um-R1-4587-length-12758-cov-6_pt1 | contig 12758 bp, 11 predicted proteins | sample MGYA00564406_ERZ1292633 | MGnify/ENA primary metagenome ERZ1292633 (study PRJEB36523, sample SAMEA6512639) | groundwater metagenome | collected 2019-01-08 | study: AquaDiva: Metagenomics assemblies of 32 groundwater samples
ATCTTGGTTATTTTCGGTCTTTCGTTCGTGGCGGAGACCAACGCTTTGTCCACAAAGGGCTATACCATCTCCGCTTTGGAGGATGATATTACGGAATTGGAAAATCAAAATCGCCGGCTGGAAGCCGAAATCGCGCGCTACCAATCACTCTCCAGCATCAAGGAGAGAATCAAAGAAAGTAATTTGGTGGCGGTTGGCACGCCGGAATTTTTGAACGCTCCCGGCACGGCCATCGCCAAAAGATAATTTAGCGGTTAACATAAAACTTCTCCAACACGGAGATTTTTTATTTTTGTCCGGATGTGGTAAAATACACCGTGTGATTAATTCGCGTATCGTATGACCTGGCTTTTTGTTTTTCAACGCCTCGTTCTGGAATTTATCCTGGATTTCTTGTTGTTCCCATTTTGGTGGTACACCGTCGGCGCGAAGCGCGCGCTCACGTATTGTTTTAATTTTTTTCGTTCCGGCAATGAACTGCTCGCGCCCGGATTGTGGCTCAAAAATATCTTCGTGCCGATGTTCGGGCAGACCGATTGGCAGGGCAGGTTGGTCAGTTTCTTTATGCGTCTTGGCAATGTGATTGGCCGGACGATCGCGCTCTTAGTCTGGCTGATCTTGGCATTGACATTATTGTCTTTGTGGCTCGCTATTCCGGTTTTTGTTTTCTATATGCTGGTAATATCGTTCTAAATATGCTTTTCGCGAAAAATAATCCATTGAATATCCTCACTTGTCCGACTTGTAAAGGAACGGGACGGATCAATAATTTCACTTGCGCCTCCTGCAAAGGGATGGGTATGGTCATGATTTCCCAAGGGCGTTTTTGGTATTATGGCGAACCGCTCACGAGATACCATATTTGGCTAAGGCGAGCGCGCAAGGTCTTGAACATTTTCCGGCTGGCCGGCGCGCTGGTATTCGGTTTGGGAATGATCGGATTATTTTTTTGGGGATTATCATCAAAAAAAATCATCGGCCGGATTTTCGACACCAAATTTTGGTTGTCCGGCGGATTGACGGAAAAAACCATGTTTTGGATCGGCATTGCCGCCATGATTTACTTATGGTATCGCAGTCTCGCGAGCGCGGACGAACCGGAGTCAATCATCCCGGTGGATAATGTCGTCAATCCTCGCCCGGAAGAGAATAGCGTCACGGATTGGACTGAAATTAAACGCGCTCGGCGCAATCGCAAAATTAATATCGCTTTGAACTTTACTCCATCCGCCAAAGTCGGTTTGGAAAAATCTTTCCTATTCGCCGCGAGGCATCGGCACGAGCAATTAGGGACGGTGGATCTTTTTTATGTTCTACTGGACTCAACCGATGTTCGCGGTATTTTCATCCGGCTCGGAATCACGCCGAAATTATTGAAGTCAAAAGTCGCGGAATTGATCTCCCGCGGGCAGAGCTCCAAGGAGCCGGAATTGTCTCCGGATGTTCAGCAGGTGATTTTCGGGGCTTTTGAAATGGCGCGAGTATTGCGCGACAGTCGGGTGCGCGAGACTGAATTGCTTCTCGTCGCGGTCAAGCAATCCGAACCGTTGCAGGAAATTCTTTATGATTTGAATGTGGACAGCCAGAAATTGCAGAATGTGATTGAATGGGTGCGAATCCGCGAACGATTGCGCGAGCAGTATTTTCGGTTTAGAAAAGCGGCGGCGAAGCGCAGCAAATACGGATTGGACCGGGCGATGACCGCGGTCGCCACGCCTTTCCTGAATAGTTTTAGCCAGGATCTGACGATGGCCGCCAAATTTGGTCGACTCTCGCCCTGTATCGCCCGAGATAAGGAAATCGATGAGATTTTTCGGATCATTGAAGGTGGCCGTCAAAGCGTGGTCTTGGTCGGCGAACGAGGAGTGGGGAAAATGAGCATTATTGAGGGCATCGCCCAAAGAATGGTGGAAGAAACCGTGCCGGAGAGAATTAAGGACAAACGGCTGGTGCAATTATCCAATTCCGCTTTGCTGGCGGGCACATCGGTAAGCGGAGCGCAAGAAAGACTGATTAAAATAATGAATGAAGTCGCTCATGCCAAAAATATTATTTTATACATCCATAATCTTAATGAATTGGTCGGGGTGTCGGATTCTCATGGACAGGGGATGGATGTTACCGAAACATTGGCTGAATATCTGGGACCGGGAAAGTTTCTGACATTGGCGACAACCGTGCCGGATGGTTATAATCGTCATATCGTGAACAGCGGCGTCGGGAAAGTGCTCGCCAAAGTGGACATCAAAGAAATGGATGTTAATCAGGCGATTCAAGTATTGGAATCAAAAGTGGGCGGCGTGGAGTTCAAGAATAATATCTTTTTTTCTTATGACGCGATTGAGTCCTGCGTCTCACTCGCCAAAAGATTTTTGCATGATCAGAATTTACCGGAAAGCGCCATGGCGATTATGTCCGAGGTGGCCGGTTTTACGCGACAGACCAAAGGGCAAGATCAGTTGGTAACCAAAGATGATGTGGCGACAATAATTGGCCAAAAGACCGGTATTCCCGCGACTACAATCACGCTTGATGAATCCGCCAAACTGATGAAACTGGAAGAAGAAATGCATAAGCGCGTGGTTGGTCAGGCGGAGGCGGTGACGGCGGTGGCCGGTTCATTGCGTCGCGCTCGCGCCGAAATCCGCTCGGATAATCGCCCGATCGCCAATTTTCTTTTCCTGGGGCCGACCGGCGTCGGTAAAACCGAATTGGCCAAAACCATTGCCGAGGTTTATTTTGGCGGAGAAAATCGCATGATTCGCGTGGATATGAGCGAATATCAGGACAAAAGTGGCATTTACCGTTTGATCGGCCAGCCCGGTCAGCAGGGAACCGGTCTACTTACCGAAGCGGTGCGCCAAAATCCCTTTTCGCTTGTTTTGCTGGACGAGTTGGAAAAAGCCGATCCGGATATTCTGAATTTGTTTTTGCAGGTGTTTGACGACGCTCGTTTGACCGACAGCGTGGGGCGAGTGATAGATTTCACCAATACGATTATTATTGCGACCTCCAACGCCGGTACCGCCTTTGTTCAGGATCAATTGAAGAAAGGCGTGGAATTGAGTGTAATCAAGGAACATTTAATGAGAGAAGAATTGCGCCAATACTATCGACCGGAATTTTTGAATCGTTTTGACGGCGTAGTGTTGTTTCGGCCGCTTAATCGGGAGGAAATCAAGCAAATTGCCGGCTTCATGTTGAAAGGCGTCGGCAAGGATTTGCTCGTCCGAGGGGTATCATTGCGCGTGGAAGACGGCGCGCTTGAAGCTCTGGCTAAAATCGGTTTTGATCCGGATTTTGGCGCTCGCCCGATGCGTCGCGCCATTCAAGACAAAGTAGAAAATAAATTGGCGGAATTGGTGCTCGGGGGAAAGTTGCAAAGGCGGGATACCGTCGTGATTGGGGAGGGGGCGGAGATTCGAGTGGAACGGGGGTGACGGAATTACGAATTAGGAATGACGCGGGGCTGTTGCCGAGTGTCAATTTTTGTCATTTCCGCGAAGGTGTGGGGATCCGGCAAATTTGGCGACAGACCAAGATAAAGTGGATAGCCAGCCTTTGATTTTCGGAAAATTTTCGGGTATAATATGATTATATTGCCGCATTAAAATCAATCAAGTGTTAACTAACAAAATTATCAACAGTATGTCTACACAAACTAAAAAACAAAAAGAGGTTCTGGATTTTATAACTTCTTATATAAATAAACGTGGAATATCCCCAACCATTGAGGAGACCGCCAAACATTTTAAACGTGCAGTTGGTACGGTACATGAGCATATAATGGAATTAGTAGAAAAAGGATTCATTAAAAAAAATAACTCAGTACGTGGAATTGAAATTACAGAAAAAGAAGCTGCTATTAAAATCTCGATTGTAGGTACAATTGCCGCAGGGCAACCAATTGAAGCGATTGAAAATATCCAAGAAACGATATCTATTGTTAATCCAAATATTAAAAATCCGAAAGACTATTATGCTCTCCGCGTTATTGGCAACAGTATGGTTGAGGATGGGATACTAGAAAATGATATAGTAGTTATAAGAAAACAATCTGTCGCAGAAGACGGACAAACTGTTGTGGCTATAATTGACGACAATGAAGCAACATTAAAAAAACTATACCGCGAAAAGAAGGGGTTTCGTCTTGAACCGAGAAATCAAGGTATGCTTCCTTTTTTTAGGAAAGAAGTTGAAATTAGAGGTATAGTAGTGCAAATAGTTAGAAATTTAAATGAATGTAATTTTAGAAATGGAAAAAACATTCTTAGAATGATAGATCTTTTTGCTGGCATAGGAGGTATTAGATTGGGATTTGAAAGTATTGGAGCAAAATCCGTTTTCAGCTCCGAATGGGACGAACAAGCACAAAAAACATACTGCACAAATTTCAATGACATTCCGTTTGGTGACATAACAAAACTTAAACCTGATGAAATACCACCCTTTGATATATTGCTGGCCGGCTTTCCATGTCAACCGTTTTCACAAGCTGGTAAAAAACTTGGGCTTGCGGATACAAGAGGTACATTATTTTTTGATATTGCTAAAATATTAGAGCACAACAGACCAAAAGTTGTTTTTTTAGAAAATGTTAAAAGATTTAAAAGCCATGATAACGGTAAAACCTTTGAAACGGTAAAAAATGTACTTGAACAACTTGGGTATGAAGTTTATTCAAAAGTTCTTAACGCCAAAGATTTTGGCGTTCCTCAAAATAGAGAACGCATTTATATAATAGGATTTTTAGGAAAAACTAATTTTTCCTTCCCTGAACTTTTAAATAAAAAAACTCGTTTAGGAGACATCCTTGAAAAGAATGTTGATCCTAAATACACGCTATCCGATAAATTGTGGAAAGGACATCAAAGAAGAAAAAAAGAACATAGAGAAAAAGGGAATGGCTTTGGTTATTCTATGTTTAATGAAAATTCAGAGTATACTAGTACAATATCCGCGCGATATTATAAAGATGGGTCAGAAATTTTGATTGAACAAAAAGGCAAAAATCCAAGAAAACTTACTCCTAGAGAAGCAGCCCGACTGCAAGGGTATGATGATTCGTACAAAATACCTGTCAGCGACGCGCAAGCATATAAACAATTCGGTAATAGTGTTGCCGTACCGGTGATTAAAGCGCTGGCGCGCGAAGTTGCAACAGCTTTACTACAATTAAAAAAAGTATCACCAGAAAAATTAGAAAAGGTTGATATAGAAAAAATTAAGAAATTTAGCGTCAGGAAAGTACTTGAAAAAAATATGTCAGTGTAAATTTAATATTTTCCAATAACCAAGGAATCCCAATATTTATTATTTGCTCTCCAATTAGAGTATGGTCTGTTGTTGCCGACATGCATACCACTATCAAAAAATATGAAACCTTTTTTGACGCCATTTATCCAAGATTTAAAATTTATAGGACCACCAAAAACTATATGGGAATAAACACCGGTTTTTGTATTTTCAATACATTTGAACCATCCTGATTTATTGAATTTGTTCTCAACTTTTAATGCTATTATTTGCGCACGCCATTTTGCCAAAATCAAGTCATCTTTTCTCATAGTAAGAGGAATTATTTTTTTCTTATTTTTTCTCTTGTCCGACTTAAAAGAATAGACAGCTATAATGTTATTTTGCTTGTCTATAATAAGTTTCTGTCCAAACTCATTATATGAACCAATTTTTGGGGTTGGCTTGCCAGACCATGCATACCTATTATTTCTTTTTGAATTTGGCGCGCCAAAAATTTCCATGAATTTATCTCTATTTTTTGTTCCTTTATTTTTAAGGAAATATTTTTGATCTTTAAATATATAATAATCTGCAGACCAATCCCCGAATGTAGTCTTTGATGTGGTATGATTTTTCATTTCAAACCCCCAAAGATCCGGAGCATTATTAGCATTATGAGTAATACGCATTTGATTTTCTAACCAATGGCCAGCTTTACCGTCATGCCCTAAATTTGAAGAAGATGTGTTTGGCTTTTTTCCTTTAACATTTTTATTAAATAATCTCACAATTCTTTTTATTACTTGTTCTTTTTTTTCTGTACCCACAAAATTAGTTAATAAAATAATTTAAAGATTTTTTATAAATTTTTGCAAAGTTTTTCATTTGAACGACATCAACTCTTCTTTGTCCAGATTCAACTTTAGAAATATAAGATTGGGTCATCCCCAATAAACTGGCAGCTTTTTTTTGGTCAATACCTGTCTCAATTCTAGCCTGTTTCAATTTGCTTACAAATTTTTTGTGATCCTGAGAATATATAGTTTTATCCATATGTTTTCTTTAAGTATTAGTATGATATATTCCAAAATGTAATATGCCAAAATGGAATACTACTAGTCGGGGAGAGTATATGCATGCAAGGGAGGTTAGGGCAAGTGCTAGGATGAAAATAAGAATGGCGGACTCATGAAATCCCATGGTCTCGGTTTTCGGGGTATTGTCAATTTGATGGGAATCCGCTATAATCCGGCAACTACGACTGTGTAATTCGTAAAGAATAAGTCTGCGGTCTTAAGTAATTCTAAATTCCACCACTATGTATTTCGCCTATTTCTTCACCACTTTCATCTTGGCTATCTTGGTGACTCCGGTTGTTCACATCGTCATGAGGCGGCTCGGCGTCATTGATCGTCCGAAGACGGCGGAGCGTAAAATTCACAAAAAGCCGGTGCCCCTGGGTGGCGGTTGGGTGATATTCATCAGTTTTTTTGTCAGTTTGGGAATTGCAGTCACGAGCACGCATATTTTCGGCTATGACATTGCCAAAAAACAATTGGTCGGATTATTCATCGGCAGTCTGATTTTGATGATTGGTGGAATGTTGGATGATAAGTTTAATTTGAAAGCCAGATATCAGCTGATTTTTCCGATTATCGCCGCCTTGACGATCATCGGATTTGGCGTCGGTCCGCATCAATTTACCAATCCGGTCGGCGGAGTTTTGGATTTATCCGGGTATAAAATCAGCATTGACGGCCTCGGCAACTGGTTTGTGATCGCCGACACGATTGTCTTTCTTTGGCTGATGGGGATGATGTTCACCACTAAATTTTTGGACGGACTGGATGGTCTGGTCACCGGCATCGTCGGGATCGGCGCGATTATCATTTATTTTTTGAGCCGTCAGCCACAGTGGTATCAGCCGGAAGTGGCGCTTACCGCCATTATTTTTGCCGGCGCCTGTCTCGGATTCCTGGTTTGGAATTGGCATCCGGCTAAAATTTTCCTGGGGCAGGGGGGCAGTCTCATCACCGGTTACATCCTCGGAGTTTTGGCGATTATCTCCGGTGGCAAGGTAGCCACCACTCTCCTTGTCATGGGCATACCGGCGCTGGATGTTCTACGCGTTATCATTATGAGAATCAAGAATAAAAAATCAATTTTTGTGGGAGACGACGAACATCTTCATTACCGGTTAATCGGCTCCGGTCTTCACCACCGTCAGACCGTGGCGCTGTTTTATACAATTTCGCTCGTCTTTGGCGTCTCCGCGCTTTTTCTCCACAGCGCTTATAAATTGATCGCATTCATGGTATTATTAGTAGTGATGGCGGTGGTTGGCGCCTGGATGACGAAGAATAAAACCGATAAATAGCACGCCATCGCGAGGAGCCAAGTTAGGCGACATCCATCGGTTGTTGAGGTAGACGGTGCTAAATGGCTAAATTGTCACATTGTTAAATTGAGAATTGTTTAGAAATTGAAAATTAAGAATTGAAAATTTTTAATTTTGCGTTTATGTCTTACTCCAAAATAAAAGTGAGCAATCGCATTAAGGTATTCGCGGCGGTTTTCATAGTCGCGGCCATCTTTCTGCAATTTTGGAGGTATCATTGGAGTACGACGGAGATCGGTTTGAAGGGACAGACTTTGAATGTGCTGGTCGCGAAAACGCTTTACCAACACAAGAAAGGCTTGGGCGGACGCGATTCAATCGCTCCTTATGATGGTATGTTGTTTTTGTTTCCATTTTCCCGCAAAGAAGGATTTGTGATGCGCGATAAGAAGTTTCCGATTGACATTATCTGGTTTGATAACGGCCGAGTGGTGGACATCGCCCCGAATTTACCGCTTGATTCGGCGCCCGAGGAGCAGTTGCGTCGCTATTATCCTCGGGTCAATGCTAATGTGGTTCTGGAGTTGCCGGCCGGGTGGGCGACGGCGCGCGGACTTAAGATCGGAGATGTCTTGACGGTACGACCATAGTCGGTCTTGACTTTCTGTCGGCAGGAGGGTATAATAGCCCCATTCTTATTTATCCATAATTAGTGTATATGTTCGCAGTTATTCAGACCGGTGGCAAACAGTATCTGGTAAAAACCGGTGATACTTTGAAAATTGAAAAATTAGCCGTGGAAGCGGGCAAGGCAATGGTATTTGACAAGGTGTTATTGACCGCGAATGACGATGGAGCGGGAGTGGCTGTTGGTCATCCTTACCTTGATGGTGTCGCGGTTGAAGCCGAAGTTTTGGAACAGGGCAAAGCCGACAAAATTCGGGTCGTTAAATACAAGAGAAAAACCCGTTATCGAAGAGTAATCGGGCATCGTCAGCCATTTACCAAAATAAAAGTCGGGGCGATAAAATAAGCAAATTGGAAATCCGCCAAATCGGCGGATTTTTGATATTGACAAGAGTGATATTTCGTGATAAATTTTTCTGTCCGTTTCTCTCTCGCCATTTGTTTTTTTTGAAAAGAAAATAAATGGGGGGCAGGGGAGGAGGGAATGAGGATCGTACAAACCGCAACGCGGGAGGAGATGCTCCAGATCTCATGGAGCCGTGCCGAGGCCGAGATGGCTCGGCGGATGATCGAGGAATTTCGACAGTCTCACAAGGCACACGATGGCTGGGAGACAGATGAAGTCCCCCAAGGCCAACAGTTCAGGCGGTTGACGGCCCGCCTGGAAGTCGCCATCGACAGGCCAACGACCGTCGACGATCCTACGCTGGCCAGGGACAGCAACACCGCCTGGTAGTCAAGGAGAAGATCGGCCGGGAGCGCATATCAAACGCCCCCAACACGCGCACCCGGCCGGTCGCACATCATTCGCGCGACGCTAGATTTTATTGCGATGTTTGAGAGCGCTTCCGAGCGTTATCTCATCGGCATATTGCAAATCGCTCCCCATCGGCAAACCGCGCGCCAGTCGGGAGATAATCAATTCAGAGGATATTCCCCTGATTTTTTTTTCTAAAAACATCATCGTCGTTTCTCCGCGCAAATCCGGGTTGAGAGCCAAAATGATTTCTTTGACGCTCCCCGGCGACAATCTTTGCAACAATTCCTTGATTTTCAGAGAATTCAAAGTATTTTCGTCTTCAACATTGATCGTGCCGCGCAAAATATGGTAGCGGCCGCGATAAAGTCCGGTTTTTTCAATCGCCCGCAAGTCCTGAGTTTCCGCCACTACGCAGACAAGGCTCGCGTCCCGATCCTGATTGGCGCAAATTCGGCAGGGGTTGGTGTCCGAGAAATCCCAACAGGTTTCGCAGCTTTTCACTTTTTCAATCAGATTTTTGAGAGCGAGCGTCAATTCGGCGACATCTTTTTTTCCGGATTTCAAGAGATGATAAACAAACCGTTCCGCCGTGCGGCGGCCGACCGAGGGTAAACGGCAAAAACCGTTTATCAATGTTTCAATCGGTTGAACGAAGCTCATATCAATTCAATCCCGGGATATTCGGCAGTCCGCCCATTTCCTTCATTTTCACGGCCATTATTCTTTGCATTTTTTTCATCGCATCGGCATGGGCTTCTTTAATCGCTTCTTGAAGTTTGTTTTTTTTGTCCGGCGAGAGCAGTTCATCGTCAATGGCGAGCGCGGTCATTTGCAGGTTTCCGTCCATAGTAAGCACGACCTTATCGCCGGCGGCGCGTACGGTTACCGATTCCAGCGCCAGTTTTCCCTGCAATTCCTTGGCTTGATCGCGCAAGTCTTTGAACTGTTTCAGTTTGTTGAACATAGGGTTGGCAATTACGAATTAAAAATTACGAATTACGAATTTTGGGGCTGTCGCCGGGTGTCATTTTTTGTCATTCCCGCGAAGGCGGGAATCTAGCGGATTTGGTTAGGTTGTACTATTTCTGGATTCCCGCCTGCGCGGGAATGACATTTCCCCATTTTGGCGACAATGCCATTTAGGCGAATTACAAATTTTGTTCAATGTTCCATGATCCATGTCTAAAACGTCGGCACGCGGGGGGCGTGGGGGGCGGCGGGACGGGGCGCGGGCGGTGGGGCGGACGGAGCGGTAAATTGGGTTTCCAAATTGCGAAAGCTGGCGCGAGTTTCGTCAAAAAAAACTTTGGCCATACCGGTTGGACCGTTGCGGTGTTTGGCGATGTGAATTTCCGCCAAATAGCGTTCGTCCGGCGGGATGTCCTCAATTCGGTAGTTTCTATCGGCCGCTTTGCGATAAATGAATAATACCACATCGGCATCCTGCTCTATACTACCAGATTCGCGCAGATGTGCCAACTTCGGAATGGCCGGTTTGGTTTGCTCTACCGCCCGCGAGAGCTGGGACAACGCCAGTACCGGCACATTCAATTCGCGCGCGATCGCTTTCAGATTTCGGCTCATTTCCGCCACTTCCTGTACCCGATTTTCGCTGTGTTTGTTGTTGTGCGATTCCATCAGTTGCATGTAGTCAATGATAATCAGCCCCAAACCATGCTCCATCTTCAATCTTCGGGCTTTAGTGCGAATTTGCATGACATTGTTGCCGGGGAAATCATCAATATAAATCGGCGATTCGGAAAGCACTCCCATGGCGTGTCCGATGCGTGGGAAATCATCGCTGTCCGGTTTGTCGGAGAGGTTGCCGGTGCGCATTTTCCAGAGGTCTACGCCGGCTTCGGCGCATAACATTCTGTCCACGAATTGTTCCTTGCTCATTTCCAAAGAAAAAATTCCGACCGGCACTTTTTCGCGCACCGCCACATTTCTGGCGATGTCCAAGGCAAATGAGGTCTTGCCGACTGACGGCCTGGCCGCCAAAATAATCAGATCGGATTTTTGCAGGCCGGCCAGCAAATTATCCAATTGTTTGAAACCGGTGGCGATGCCTTTCAGTTTGCCTTTTTCGCGGTGCAGTTCGTCTATCCGATCAAAAGCGTCGCTCAAAATTCCACGAATCGGGGTAAATACCTGTTTGATATGGCGTTCGGTGATGCCGTAGATGTGCTTTTGGGCTTCGTCCAAAATCTCCTCCATGTTTTCCCTCTCTTCATCATAACCCAGACGGCCGATTTCGTGAGCCGAGGTGATCAATTTGCGTAAAGTCGCTTTCCGAGTGACTATATCGGCGTAATTTTTTATGTGGGAAGCGGTGGGGGTGGCATTGGAGAGAGCCACGAGGTAACTGCGTCCGCCGACTCGTTCCAGCAGAGTTTTTTCTTCCAGACGATTGCTCAAAGTGAGAATATCAATCGGCTCGCCTTTGGAATATAACTCTTGCATGGTTTCGTAAATATCGGTATGCGCCCGCTTGTAGAAATCCTCCGGCTGCAAAAAATCCGCGATTTTCAGCATGGCATCTTTGTCGATCAAAATAGAGCCCAGCAAGGACATTTCCGCTTCCAGATTATGCGGTGGAATTTTTTCCAGTTCGGTGATGGTGGACATGGGTGGGAATTACGAATTAAAAATTACTCGGCTTCGCTTCGCTACGCCGAGCAGGCGAATTAGGTAAGATCCAGACTTATCCCGTTAGGGGAAAGACCCAGACTTATTCCTTTTTTTTTGGGGGGATTGTGGATTCTCTTACCGGATATTTCCATATAATCAAGTTCTTGTATAATAGCCGACCCGAGGAGATTGTTCAACCGTCTTACTGGGATAAGATGTGGGGAACATGTTGATAGACGGTGGAGGGTTGAAAAATCTCCTGAAAAAGGCTAGAATTACCGCATGAAAATTTGCATTATCAACAATTTGTATCCACCCTATGATCGCGGTGGCGCGGAGCAGGTGGTGATTAAAACCGTGGCCGGGCTCGTCGGGCAAGGTCACGAGGTGGCAATCATCACTACCACTCCCGGGCGCGAGGAGGTGGAACGGCGCGAGCGGCTGACAATTTACCGCGTTCGTTCGCCTAATTTATTTTTTTACACCGCCTCGCAGAAGCATAATTTCGGGGCGCGTTTTTTGTGGCACGCGATTGATATGTTTAATTTCGTCACGGCCGGCAAAGTCAAGAAAATTCTGCTGATGGAACGGCCGGACGCGGTACACACGCACAATTTGATGGGAGTGAGTTTTTTGGTTCCGAGAGTGATCCGCAGTTTGGGTTTGCGCCATATTCACACGGTTCACGATGTGCAATTGGTTGAACCGAGCGGAATGATTTTGAAGGAAAAAGAAAGAAGCTGGCGCTATACCGGACTGCCGACCAAAATTTATTCCCACATAGTAAAAAAATTGTTCGGTTCTCCCGATATCGTCATTTCTCCGTCGCAATTTTTACATCAATTTTACCGCGAAAGAAAATTTTTTCCCGGCTCCGGCTACGAGATCGTGCGCAATCCCTTGACCTTTGATTATCCGGTAGTCAAAACCGTTCGCTCCGGAGCGGATTTCAATCTGCTCTATGTCGGTCAGATTGAGAGCCACAAAGGAGTGGATGTTTTGTTGCAAGCGTTTGCCGAACTTCGCGTCCTGAAATCCAACTGCCGATTGCATATCGTCGGGAGCGGTTCCAAACTTTTCGAAATCAAAAAAAAATTCAGCGAT
>ERZ1292633.4589-Hain-H41-02um-R1-4589-length-12754-cov-6_pt1 | contig 12754 bp, 4 predicted proteins | sample MGYA00564406_ERZ1292633 | MGnify/ENA primary metagenome ERZ1292633 (study PRJEB36523, sample SAMEA6512639) | groundwater metagenome | collected 2019-01-08 | study: AquaDiva: Metagenomics assemblies of 32 groundwater samples
TACTGCGAAAAGAGCGGCAGGTACGGCTTCTCGCGTGTGATCATCACCACCACAGTAACCTCTTTGCCTCGTGCAGCGAAGAGGAGAGGAAACAAGAAACATCACTCACACATACATACACCACCATCCACGGAAGGTGGGGAGAGAGATTCGGCCGCCCGATTTGGGAACAATTTTAAAAGTGAGAGGGCACTCGGGGATGGATGGATGGAACACCGTCCGCCCTTTTGCTCCGCCGCGGAGCTCCACTTATGGCTGTTTCACTTGACCGCTCTCCTTCCTTGTGTGTCCTCTGGACGTTCCATGCCGCTCCTTCGGTTCGTATATGTCTGCCACCCCTCCGGGGGCCGTCCCATCCTCCTCCTCTTTGTTCATTCGACAGATTTTCCTCTTCCTTCTCAGAAAATGAAAGGGGCGATCGTTCGTGGCCGAAAGATCAGCATCATGCTGTCTGTATGCTTCTTATTGACCATTATGATGATGTCATCGAGCCCCCGTTTCCATGTCGAGATCCGATCGAGACCCCTCCCACGCTTCACCACATCCTCCTCTTCGTTCGTCGATCGACGTACGAACGAGAAAACGGCAAGAGCGACGATGTTCGTCCACGCCACCGAATTCGATCCCGCCAAATCTCGCTTTCCGCAGTCTCGCACGTTGAGCCGACTGTTCGCGGTCGTGAGCCAAGACGTTGTCCCGTGGGCCTCCGCTATGACTGCGTGCCGTAACTGGACGCTCAACGGCATCCCGGGCTGGCTGGCGACGCCGAACGGTGTGACCGAGGATCTTGCGGTGACGGCCGTGCAGAAGCAATTTGGAGGAGCAGGCCCAGAACTCTGGATGGGCGGCAACGACGAAGTGGGAACCGCGGTCGTCGAGGCACGATGGTCCTTTGTCGTCGGCCCCGCAGAGGACCGCTACCAGTTTGCCAAGGGGGCGACTTGCCTGCCGCAGCGGTTCTGCAACTTCCAGACGAATGAGCCGAATGGCTTCGTAGGGGAAAATTGCCTGCTGAAGCTAAATGGCGGCCGCGGTAACTGGTGGGACGACCGGACGTGCAGCGCCCCTTTGCAGTACCTTTGTGAGTTCCGGCTGGATGTCGCTTTGGTCGTTCGGGCCGCCACGGCGAACGACACCACTCTGGGAGGGACGCGGTCCGCCACCTCCAGTGCCGTTTCGAACGTGGCGTACTTTTACGATGTGCTCGCCCAGCGCGTGAACTACACGACGGCATCGCAGCTCTGCGGCGCCACCCGACCCGGAGTGTGTTCGTCGCTGCCCGTCGTGGCGTCCGAGGAAATGAATGGCCGCTTGATGGCGGGCATCGCGTTACTCCCCATGTTGGGCATCACAACGGTTTGGCTTGCGGGCGTGGCGTCGCGTACGATGGACGCGGCCGCGATGGACGCCGCTTTAACCGATTCATCCACTCGGCTGGAGGTTCCTTACCGATGGCCACCGAATGGACGAGGCGAGGAGGTATTCTCCACCGTCGGCGCCTCGACCGGCGCGGTGTCATGCGCGGGGGCGACCAGCTACTGCCATTGGGCCGCCAACACGTCGCTTCCGATCGCCTCCACCGAAACCGATAACGACGGCGTGCCGTGGCGGACGCCACCTCCCCTAAGCTCAGCCGACGCAACCGCGCAGTCTGCAGCGGGCGCCAAAACCATCGGTGGCTGCCAAATGCTATCCGCGTCAACCGGAACGTGGAAGGCCACGTCTTGCGCCGCGACGGCGTCCGTGATGTGCATGCGGAGCGTACCCACCTCAGCCGCGTCAAGGCGGCAATATGGACTTTTTGGCCCGGCCAAGTCGAGGAGTATGGCGATAGAGGCGTGCGCGTCGCTGATGCTCGATGGACAGCACACGGGCTGGCTTGCCACGCCGAACACGGCGGAGGAGCAATTCGCCATCTTGTCGCTTATCAACGCGACCCTGTCGATCTACCTAGGGGGAGAAATGCGGTATCCGACCGCTCAAGTCGGACAGCAAGTGATAGTAGGCACGTGGACTGAAGGGCCAGCTGCAGATCGAACGCTTTTCTGGAACGCATCGACATCCACCTGCGCGCTCTTCGCGACGCAGTGGGTCGATTTCTCCGCTGGCAACGCCTCCTCCTCGACGGGCGACGCGCCGACGGATGAGGGGATGGTACCTGGCACGACGGCCGCCGGCTCCTCCACGATGGCCCCCCCCTACTGCAACGTCGCACGCCCGCCGCTGTCCCGGTTTCCGCTGCCCACCGCCGCGGCGCTGCAGCGGCGAACCCCATTTTACTTGGAATTATTAAACGACGACCCATTCACCATGGCCGACGGCATGTGGACGTGGCGAACCGACGCCTACGCGCCGCGGCTATTCGTCTGCGAGTTTGAGTGCCCGGCGTGTGCTGGGGACGCCGTCTCGGGTCCGACCCCCTCTAGCGGAAATGTGGTTCTCTCAACCACTGGCGACGCCTCTTCCTCTGATTCATGCCTGGCGCGCCTGCGGAGGGATGGGACAGACTCCGCCCGGACACCAAGTCGCACGGTCTCGTCACTTCTGCCTTCGGATACGTGGACCGTCAACCGGGGCGCGTCGGCGTCGAGGTCGCCGCGTCGGCGTCTAGGTGGCCGCGTCGGTGGTAGGCCGCTGAGCCGTCCGAGCGACTCCATCTCAGCAGACCTCGTCGAATCAGAGTCAGCGGGCACCGCCGCCACGCACACCCGATCCCTCCTCCCCGAGGCTCCAACCGGGACTGAGATCGCCTCGACTACCCAGATCACCTCTTTGGAGCTCGCGGGCGGGTTACCGATTGCGACACCCCCACCTCCGCTTCTCACGGCGCCGCCTTCCACCCTGCCTGTCGCTCGGGCGGAAGCCTTGATCAGCACTTCCGGCTCGTCCGATCCCGGCCACGTATCCGATGTCACGAAGGCAGCGGGCGTGACGGCCGCCGTCTCCGCGGCGTTCGGCCAACCACTCGCCGCGAACAAGGCGATGACGGCCGCGCGCTTGTCCTCGGTCTACGGCTGCGCCGATGAGGCGGCCAGCGAGGATGGTACGGACCCGATTGTAGCGTCGCTCGTTGAGAATTCGATGATGTTTATCGCAGTCGTTCCCGTGGGATCGCGACGCGACTCGCTTCTGTACCAAAAGGCCGCTGGCGCTCTCCTCACGACGACGTTGGCTCAGCTCCTGGCGCTCCTCACCATGGTCATCGTGGGCCAACTGGCGCTGTCGGAGCTTCACAGCAGTACAAACGCCGATGCGCCAATGTCGACGGCGGTGAACGCCACCGCCGCAACCTCTTCAGCGATGAAACGCTCGAAGGAGCCACCGTTACCGACCGGGGGGCGCAACACCACCGCCGATGCCCACTCCCGCCGCTCCGATCTGTTGATCCGCATCTTCGCGGGATCGCGCGTGGCGTGCGCCATTTCCCTATGCTACTTCGGTCCCAACCTGGTCGCCTTGGCCGTGGCCGTCATGGCGGCCCCGACAAGTCACACCGGTCGGGATGGGACCCTCCGTGCGATGGCGGGTGTCCTTGCGCCAGTGGCCCTCGTAACCCAAGCGGCGATCTTTGTCTTGGCCGCGGTTGCCGTCGTGGTATATTGGCGCCGGAACAGCGACGAGGCAACGTCGGTGACGACGGCCATTCCGTCCGAACCGGCCATCGCGCCCGGTCTCGATGACGACCCCCGGATGTGCTTGCTGCGCCGCGACTTCATCACGGCCTGCCACGCGCCACTCTACGACGACTGCCGACTCATCGACAGGGGCTATGTTCGCGCGTACACGATCGAAGACGCCGCCGCCGCGATGCTGCAGGCCGCGCTGACGTCGCTTCCCGGGAGGCTGGGGTGCCGTCCGGCACAGTTTGCACTTGTGGCCCTGGCCGTCGCCCATATGGCGTACGTCGTTGGGATGAGGCCGATCTCCAAATACTTCGACCTAGGATGCGCAGGGGTCCTCGCCGCTGCCAACGCCGTGTTGGCGGTGACCGTGGTCGCCGCGCCGCGCCACATGGACGTGTGGTCGCAGCGAATTGACATCATGGCGCAGGCGGTGTGCGGCTTGACCTTCGTGTCCCTTGGCGGAGCGTGCGTGAATGCCCTCCGCCTCGCGTGGAAGCGGCACCAACGTAACGCAACGGCCGGCGGGCTGCCGCGTCAACATGGGTGCGACACACCGACGACGGTGACGTCGGGTCGTTCCACCCCAGCACCGGACGCCACGGCGGGCACCACCACGCCGCAACCCCAGATCGATGGTGCTGCGCTCCTTGGAATTCCGTTTCTCGTCGACGACGACGACTCACACGTCATGTCAGACGAACGGGTGGAAAGGGCCACGACTCACGATCTGAGCGCGCGAAGGGCAGGTCATCCACGCTCTTTCGCAGCGGCCACGTCGTCGTCCGCTCGCAGCAACAGCACATCGTGGCCCAATCCTCCTCCTGACTTTCACGTCTCCACGAACGGTGCGAGCGCCACGTCCACGGGGAGTCGGCGTCGCTTGGTCGCTAGCGCGGCGGGCAGTAATCCACTCAACGTGATGAGGTGAAGTGGCCTTCGTTTTCCCTTTTGTTTCGTTCTCCAACCCGTCCGAATCGTTTGGAATTTGGGCCCCCTTGCATCCGATTTTGAATGACCATTTCCGTGGGCAACGTATTTATCCATCCGTTGTATTCCATGATACTTGTCGCTACAATTCTTCCGCTACGCCCCTTTCATCTAACCCCGCCCATTCCAGTGTCGTTTCCCCCCTTCTCTCCCCGGATTGCGGCGGTTTTGTTTTTTTCGAGAATTCGATACGGTTTTGGTTCGCGTGCCGTCGTCTGCCGTGTGGTGACCGCCCTCGTAGACGGTCAGTGGGGGGGGAAGGGCGTATCCGTCCTCCCCACTCACCGTCCCCCTTTTGTTGCATATCGCTCTCAGACAGCGACAAAGTGTATGGCGCGAAGTGTTCTCTCGTTTGTTTCGCCGCGTTCGTTAAGAATCCGTCGGCCCAGCTGTCCCCAAATGGTATTATTTAATAAGTAACGCACCCCACCGGAAAAGTTGCACCTCATCGGGAAGGAAGGAATGGGTGGAGGAGGCCATCGGCCATTGTCACACACTTCTCTCACACCTACTCGCTGGTCCAATGTCGTCGATCGTCGTTGCCCTCCCCACTCACCTCGTCCGTCCTCCGCAGGGGCACGTGCCACGTCGCTCGCACGCGGCCGCCGGGCCGGCGCACCAGCAAGGCGGAGAAGGAGGCGACGCAACGGCACTCACTGGGGGTGCTCGCCACGGCGGAGGTGGCCCAGGCGACGACAGCGGCGGCGGGGTCCAGACGCGCCTCCAAATCGTCGCCGATGCCTCGTCATGGTACGCCGAAAAGGGCACCAAGCGCGGGGTGCGAGCCGCCGCCGCCGCAAGGGGCGACCCGTCGAGCCGGCACATGGAAGACAGAAACAAATCCGTTGCGGAGCGTTGGTGCGGCGAAGCCGAGCGGCGCACACGGCTGATCGCCGATGTGGTGGACCTCGTGAACCGCACCAGCGGGGGGTCGAGCACTGCCTCAGGTGGGCACCACCATTGCGATGCGTCCATGGTCCGCGTTGCGTTGCCGGATTGGTTGCGTGGGGTTCGCCACATTGCACTTGGAGGCGACATCCAGAAGGGCGAAGTTACGAGCCATGTGTCAGAGGAAGCCACGCACGCGACGACACGACCACCACCAGCCGCCAAAGGGTCACCAGGCGACCGGATGCTTCCTTCGCCAGGGGACGTGGTGGCTAGTAGGGTTGCGGGGCACACCACAGGAAAGGCGAGGCACGGGGGAACCAATCGGTCATCGGCGGTGGTCGTGACCGTCGCCGAGGCGGCGCCCCCGCTTCAACCAATCGCTGCGACGAATCTACCCGGTGAAATGTTACCTGGACCAGCGCCTGCCGCACTGAACACGTCTTGCTATGTTTCTGGGCGGACATCGACCATGTCGCCCGCATTCTTCTCGCAAACGAGCAACGCGGCTTATTCCGGGACGCTGCTGGATCCCCGCGGCGTCGGGGGCATCCGCTCCTTCGCCTTGTCATCCTGCGCGCTGTCATCCCCGTCCCCAATGGATGCCGCGGCGGCGGACGGCGAAGTGCCCTTGCGACGGTCCGCGAGTCCAGGAGGCTTCAGCCACCACGGCCCCGACGGCGGTGTGTTGGTGTCGTTCGATACCGCGCCGGATCCGTGTCGCCGTCAAACCCCCACCGCAGACGGCACCGTCGCAGGAGGAGGAGGAGGTCGCAGCCATGCTAAGGCCGGCGATCCCGGAGCGCCCGCGACGTCCCAAACGACCGGCCATGCTGGGGCGTCGTCCACGCAAGCGCCTGCCCACGCTGTTGCCGTTGTTGCTACCCCCTCGTCATCGGCGCCGGATCAGGCAGCAGAGAGTGGAGATGCACCCCCTGGGGGACACTGCGACGCCGGCGTCAATCATGACCCGATCCACGAGCGAATTGCGCTGCTGCGATCCGCCACCAAGGAGGCCTGGAACGTGGCGGGGGCGATTGAGGACGAACGGCTTCGCGTTTCACGCCAGCAAGTGCCCGTCGTCACCGACAAAGTGCAAGTCCTTGCCGGTCCGTTCACCGCGCTTCCAGGGGTGCTGCCTCCCCCTTCCGGACTCCGCAGCGCCGAAAGCAATGACAAGGAACCCATGACCGGCAACAACAACAACGTTGCTGCCCTCCCGTCGGCCGCGCGTGATCTCGCCGTGTCCTTCCGCCAGGCCATGTCCGACGTGTCCATGTTGCTGGGCGAAATGATTGAGTCCACGCGCAAACAGCTGCAAGAGCAGGAGGATCCCATGAGCGCGATCGCCTCGCGAGCCTCTTTGCAGCAACCACTCCCGTGGACATTTCCAGGAGGAGGTGGCCACCCTGCAGGCATGGGCGCCAGCGTCGCCACGAGCGGCGGTGGCCTCCAACACGGCTTTCTGGCCGACCCCTCCAGGCACCACCATCACCGGTCGTCATCCGCCCGCCTTCACCGCCGTCGGTCGTCCGTCGGCACGTCGATGATCGACCCATCTGCGGTTGCCGACCTTCCTTCGGCGACACAAGACGTCGCTGGTGGTAGCGCCGACGTGGCGAATGCGTCGGAATCGGCACGGTGGGCGGCCGCCGTTCCGTTGCGATCCGCATCGTCGCGGAGGTACTCGGTGAAACCGATCGTCGTGCACGTCGTGCACCAGGAGCCCCTGGAGCCCGTTCCTTACGCGAGAGCGCCACGATCAAATCCTGACGCTGTCGGACAACGGTCTGCGGCAGACTTCACCATGGGGTCGCCCGGCTCGTCGCTGGATCCCACCTGCACACCTCGCTATATCTCGACGTGGACGTCGAAAGGACAGAAGGGCTCCTCTCCGCCGCCGACTGGCCGCACCGGTGGGGCCGCAGCCGCTGCCGGTCGCAACCAGCAGGGGTCATTCGCCGCGCCGTCGCCCCCCAGCCACGGCCGATCGACGGATGTGTCACCCCAACGCACGCGAGACAACAACAAGCCAACGAGCCCGAGGTCGTACCGCCGCAGTGATAGCGTCGTGTCCGACTACAGCGTGGCCAGCTACAGCGCTGAGCGTCGGCATTAGATTAGATTTTTTTCTTCTTACATTACTTTTCTTTGCCAGGCGACGCAGCGTTCACGTGCATCACCCAGCTACAGCGCTGAGTGTGCGCCAATGTAACCGACTGTGCTGTCTTAGGTGGTCGTCTTACATTAAAATTTTCTTCCAGGGTTTCTTCGTAGGTGGTCGTGTGGATCCATTTGCTGTCAGGTGTGGTGTCCGGCTATATGGATTCGTGTGGCCGCAATGTTCTCGCCAACCCAAGCGGCCCGGCCACAAACGCCTTTTTACGCCGCGGATTCCCTCTGTTCATTTTGCAGGGAAAAAAAGAGTGTTTTGGTTTTTTTCCCCTTCCTCCCTAACCCTCCCCCCGCCGCGCGATCACAACCGCAATGGAGGAGCGGTCACACGTCTCCTCCGTGGAGGATCGCTGGCGGGCCCTACTTGCGAGCGCCGTGCTCATGCTGACGTCGGGGTCGATCTACCTCTTCTCTGCGTACAGCGCGACGCTGTCGGAGACGCTGAAATTGAGCAGTTCGCAGCTGGCGCTCGCAGGAGCGGCCAGCAACGTTGGGACGTGGCTCGGACTCGGAGGGGGCCTGTTTTGCGACTGGTACGGAGCGTGGCTGGGAGGTCTCGCCGGCGCCTGCCTCGCGTGCCTTGGATATGGCTGCATGGGCCTGGCCGTGGACGATGTGATTCCCAACGGAGTCCTTGCACTCGCATGCTATCAATTCATCCTCGCACAAGGGGCGGGCTGGACGTATGTGGCCGCCGCGAAAAGTGCCTTCAGCCTGTTTCATGAAGCGGATCGAGGAACGTTGTCCGGCGTGCTCGTGTGCTTCTTCGCGCTGTGCGCTGGCGTGTTTACGCACACCTTCAAGGCGGTGTTCCTCGCCCGTCGTCTGCATTTATCGTCGTTCATGTATTTCATGGCCGTCGCTCTCTTCGCGCTGCAAAGCGCAGCCGCGGTCCTAGGGGTACGCCGATACGCGCCGTCGCCCAGGCAGAGCCGCCCCGATGGTGGGGCCCATCATCGGCTGCTCGCAAGTCACGGCCGTGACGGCAGAGCCGCCGCCCAGGAGGGGGAGGAGGAGTTGCCCACGCTTCGGCGCGCTGGCATTCCGGCCAATGATGCGGGCCCGTGCCCCACCGCGGAATTACGAATATTGGACAACGGCAGTCCCGCCGTGGTGTTGACGCCTCATCAGCGACTCGCGATGGGCGACGACCCGTCATCGTCGCCGCGACTGCGACTGCCAGGGCGGCTCAGCCCGCAGGAACAACGGCGGCTCCGTTCGCTGCTGGCCTTCGCCGTCGCGTTGGCCTTTTGGCTCTCCGGGATGGGCATCCAGCACATGACGGCACTCCGAAGTTCGTCGGTCGCCGACGCCGATCAAACGTACTTTGCGCTGTGGGTCGTGATGGTCGTGCTGGTGGGCGTGGCCTTTCCCGCCTTGGTGCTGCTGGTGTGGCCGCGATGGCTGCCGATTGAAACCCCACCACCGTCCGTTGGAGACGCCGCGACGCCACCAGAAGTTGGCGGCGACGAGCTGCCCGCCGCGGCTGCCAACGACGACGACGACGAAGCGACGAGGCGGCTCGACAGACCCCCCGACGCACCATCCTCCGCTGTCGGAGCGCCGGTGGTTTCCACCACCCCATTGAACTCAGTTTCGATGGGCACGAGGCTTCGCGTGATGTTCGCGTCGCAAATGGAAGTCGACTTCTGGATCCTGCTGGCCGCCTATGCGACCGTGTTGGGATTCGGCGTGACCTTTGTGAACAACTTAGCGACGATCACCGCGAGCGTGTGGCCGGACATCACGCCGGGGACCTCTTGGCCCGCGAACAGCCCCGAAGAGCGCGCGTTTGAGGCGCACACGGGCACGGAAGTCGTGTTATTTAGCCACACCAACACGATGGGCCGCATTGTCGCAGGTGTCTTGGCAGATAAGTTTCATGGTCGAATTCCCCGCCTTGTGTGGCTCGTTGCGGCCGCAGTCATTCTAACCGTGTGCAACCTGACATTGCTCGTCAGCTGCACAGTGACGACTGTGTTCACAGTGACGATTTTCACTGGACTAGGCTGGGGCGCCGTTTTTGCGGCCGTGCCCCTCGCCGTCTCGGATCTATTCGGGGTGTCTCGTTTCGCCACCAACTTTGGTGTCATTGGGACGTCGCCCTGCTTCTCGGCGGTGCTATTGGCCGGCGTGTTGGCCGGGCACGTTGCTGATGACGCCGCCGCTCAGAATACCGGCTTGCTCATTCGGGGTCGAAAGTTTTGCCTCGGTACCGCCTGCTATCGCACGACATTTTTGGTCACATTTTTGGTGGCAGTCGTCGCAGTGGCGGTGTCCGTCGCCATTACATTTCGCTCCACAAGAAGGCCGTCGTGTCAGTGATATCGTGCCAAAGGAGGTGGGTGAAGAGTGCCGGCTGGACCGGCACGACACCGCAGTGTTTTGCGCTGTCTTTCAAAAATGAAAAGAAAAGCTGTGGGTGCCTTTTGGCGAAGTTTTTTCCATTCCCGTGGGGTTTTGTTGCTCGTGACTGCCCTCTTCGTCCGTTTAGAGTCATTTTTGCTCCCCTCCCCCGTCCCGTGGTTGGACCGCTACGCCGCCATCGTCAAAGGGAATGCGCAGGAGCACACAGACGTCGCGCGCCGCAGCGCCGACCGCGCGGTCAGACACAATTACACCCCCGTTTCAACGGCAAGGTTCCGGCGGCGTCAGTGCGCCGCGCCGTTCGCCAGTTGGCGCCGCACAACCAAAACGCGCCGCCGTGTGGCTATTCCGGCTCATTGTCGCTTTGTTGAGCGGCTGCCTCGGCGCGTCCGCTTCCACATTTGTCGCCTTGAGTCAAACAGCTGCCCCACAGCTCGCCACGGACCTCGGCACGGCGGTGTCGCTGAAGCACGGCGCGCTTGCCACTTTTAGCGTGGCCTTTGTCGTCATCGCCACGATCGTGGACTTTGTCGGCTCCTTCCGGTCGCTGTTGTTCGGCAGCGCCACCCTTTCGTTAGTGTTCAACGTCGCGGTCGGGGTCTTTCTGTTCCCGTCCGTATCGAGTGCCTCGACGTCCCTTGATGCGGCGGGCGGCATCCCCGAGGACTCCATGTCGTCCTTCCGCGGCAACGCCTTCGCCGTGTTCCTACTCGGCTTCTTCGGTAGCCTTGGGGCCGTCACGGCCGCCTTGTGCTTCCTCGCCCCTTTCAATATTGTGTTCCCGCCCTCCCGCGAGCCGCTGGACGCGGCGGTGGACGGTCGCGAGGAGCCCTTGGTTCGCCCTTCCAGCAGCGACGCGGAGGAGGACGGCAGCGACCCCACCCAAGCAGCTGCGAAGTCGGATCACGGCCACCACGCGCGGAAGCATATCTTGTCCGAGTCGCCCTATTACTCGTGGTGTTGCCACTTCCTCGGTGGCGCGGCGGTAGGGTCCATCTTGGCCCCGATGCTCGCCTTCCACCACGACGCCTTCGTCGCGTTCGCCCTCACGACAACCGTCCCCTGCAGCATCGCGCTCGGCCTCGCCGTCATGCTGCACGAGCGGCTAGTGGAGCGCCTCCCGGGAGGGCGCCCCTCCCCGCCAGGAGGAGCCTCCGATGAGCACGAGGAGGAGGGGGAGAGGGATGGCCACGCAACCAGCGCATCGCACCGAGGCCGCAACTCGCTCCATTTCTTTGTGGTCCTCGGGCGCCGCTTACTGGGCGCGAGGCTCGATGAGCTGTCGGTTCGCTACGGGGACAGCTTCACCCGAGGAGCGATTGATGCCTTGGTGGTCATAAAGTTCATCGCGCCGGCGCTGTTCGTCCTCGTCGCGTCGCAACAGGCGTACAACGTCTGGATCCAGAGCGTGGCCGTCGGCGGGGCTATGTCGGGCGGCACGCTCACCGGTGGCGGGTCGCAGCAATTCACCGATGCTTTTGTCTCTCCGTTCCTCGTTAGCACCGAAATGCTCTTGTCCTTCTCCAGCTACCTGGTCCCTGTGCTGTTCCTGATGCTGCTGGGACCGGCCATCTCCCTTCTCGCCTCGCGTGGCGGGATCATCGTGTCTGCCACGGCCTTGCTTCTTGCCGCGTACATCACCGCGTTCGTGTCGGTCGTGTCGTCCATCATTCTGCAGCAGTACTGGGAGTCCATCGGGCCAGTGCCCGCGGGGGCTCGCTCCCCGTACGGCATGATCCCCCAAGTCGCGCTCATGGGCGTGACCAACGGCCTGCTGATCGCCACGTTCACTCCCTTGTTCTACTACGGGTCCCATGACACCGTGCGACACACCGTGCTCAGCTTGTTCTTTCTTGCGAAAGCACTCGCCGAGCTGCTGGCTGTGGGGTCGTCGTCATCTCAAACCGCGGGAGGTGGAGCGGCGGCCCCTCCTGCGTCGCCTCCCGTGGCACCTGTCGCACCCCCCGCGCCAGGGGTTAGCACCACGGTGGCGCCGCCGCCGAGCAGCGTCCCGGTTGGCAACGACGTCTTGCTGCTTGAAATGTGGCTGGTCATGATCGCACTCGGGATCCTCGCGCAGGGGGCCCTCATCTGGCACGACGCGAACGTCCTGAGCGAAGAGCAAGAGCGCCGGGCGCGCGACGCTCGCGACCGAGAGCAAGAGCGCCAAACTGCCCATTTGCATTCGCTGAACCGTCGCAGCGGAGGAGGAGGAGGAGGAGGGGGGGAGCCCCTCGCGGATGGAGAAGGGCGTACCACGGCACATGGCAGTGGCGATACGGCTGCGGATACAAGCCATCCTAACCATCGACTCCCGCTCCGACGAACGTCGGTCGCGCGGGGTGGGGCGACGCGCCGATCGGCGATTCGCCGACGTGAGAGTAATGATCTGCACTCACTGCGGTCGTTTCACCCAGCCTTGGCGCCGCCTGCTCCCCCGAACGGTGCGACCGCCACCGTCCCAACACAGCAGAGTCAGTCCTGACCCCTCGCAAACGTCTGGCCCCCGAGACGGAGAGAGCGTGAGAGATCGAGGGAGTGACAGAGTGTGACGAGTCGGTCGTAACGCCGCGATCAAACGCGGTAGCGGTTTAACGTGACGGCCTTTCAAGCATATCCGGCTTATCCCATGTCACGCTGGTTCCCCTTTATTTTTCACAGAACTTTTTGACAACTCTGCCAAACCGTTTGGTGCCCGTTTTTTCTCGCGACTG
>ERZ1292633.4592-Hain-H41-02um-R1-4592-length-12749-cov-13_pt1 | contig 12749 bp, 9 predicted proteins | sample MGYA00564406_ERZ1292633 | MGnify/ENA primary metagenome ERZ1292633 (study PRJEB36523, sample SAMEA6512639) | groundwater metagenome | collected 2019-01-08 | study: AquaDiva: Metagenomics assemblies of 32 groundwater samples
GCAGAAGAGCTTAGCGACGAGAAACATTTAAGTTATGTAGGTTAAACTTTTGCTTTTATTTATTTTTAAATTTTATTTTTTTTCTTTTTAATGTTTATTTTATATTTATTTAATATTTTTTATTTAATCTGTTTTCTTTTTTATTTAATATTTTTTGATGATTCAATAAAAACCTCTTTGTTGAGATACTGATTTTAAGATGTTTAAAAAAATATTTGTTGATAAAACCACGCCCATATCACAAAAAACTAAACCGTTCATTTCCGAATGGTAACAACTGTTGGAAAAAATTTAAATAGTTCAACGAATTTCTTTTTGATATTAAGTGGTGATGAATATTTCCTCTATAATTGATCGCCATTTAAAAAAAGGGGTGGATAATCATGGATATTCTAAAGGTAGTCGTAAGTATCATATTCTGTATATTATTCTTTGCTGTATTGGCTTTTGCTGCTGACGTGACCGACGGCGCTTTATCTATTCTGCCTGTAGGAGAGTTAATCGATCAAACTAACAAAACAGTCGAAGATTCTAATAGTGATATTACCATCCTACCCATTGAAGAACTTCCTGTAGAAGAAGCTGTTAATGAAAATACAGAAACTTCTGAAAGTACAATTGGTATCCTGCCTGTTGAAGAACCGGTTAGTGAAACAAACGAAGAGGTTATTGAAGAACCAGCCGAAGCAAACCCTAGCGATTCATTAACTGCAGGAACAGCAGCTGAAGTTCCCGCTCAACAAGAATCTTTATTAAAATCTGTTTTAGATCTGATTTTAAATAAGGCTGCTGTTGTTATTGGAGAATTAGTGAAAGTTAAAGCCTACCTTCTTTCTGACGATAAAACCCCTCTTGCTAATCAAGAAATAAAATTTTATGCTAATGGCCAGGAGATTGGAACGGATATTACCAATGAGCAAGGTTTAGCAAAAATGGTTTGGGACACTTCCCCTTTTACGCCCGGCGTTTATATTGTAAAAGCAGCATTTGCTGGCGATAATGTGGCAGAAGGAAGTTCCGGCCAGGCAGAAATTACCTTAAATGAAAAGAAAGCAGGACAAGTAAATGAAGGAGTAGTTAATGAAGCAGTTGCTGAAGTAACAGTTAACAAGGAGACCGCTGCTAATGAACCAATTATTACTACAGCTGCCGTAACGCAGGCAGTAGTAAGCGGTATTGAAGAAATCCAGGATTGTCAGACCGTTTCCTGGAAAGAGGAAAAAAGTATTTATGGAACATGCAGCACAGAAAAGCCAATTAACGTTTGTTCCGACAGCCCCATCAACAAAAGTTGCCATGCAGATATAAGGGTAGAAACCTATCCTTGTGTAACGGGAACGCAAATAGTTCAAAAAAGCCAACAGCATTGCGAACTTCTTGGTTATACTATCAACAACGGTGTAAAGTTAGTAAAACTTAACACGCAAGATTATGCTTGTACACCAGGAGAAGTTAGCGGGGCAATTATTGTAACGTGCGATAGTAAACGGGATGGGAATGGCAACGGGATATGCACTTCCGGAGAAAGCTGCATGCGTTTTGTGGTTGATGGAAGTTCGGTTAAGACTTACGAGAAAAATTCCCGGGACGATTTTGTTATAGCGGATGATACGTTCTTTTTAAGCAAAGCTTCCATGGAGGTGTTACAATGAAACGAGCAATTTTATTTTTAATAATCTTAATTGGTTTAAGTTATGTGGCCTTAGGCGCAATTAATGATGGCATCAATGCTTGTTATTCTTTAGATACTGCCGACGGTAACGCCACTTATTATTATGATTCGGTTGGAACAAATGATGTTAAATATGTAATTTCCCCGACCCCACTAGATAGTTCTGTATGTAAAATTGGCCAATGTGTTGGTTTTAATTTTAGTGTTAATCCTGATGATGCTCTTAAATCTGCGGATAATCTTAATATAAGTGGCGCTGTTGCAAGAACCATTAATTTTTGGGCATATTCAAGGGCGAAAGGAGGACAAAACCATGTGGTTTTTTTTCATGGTGTAAATACTGACGGCAATAGATTTTCTGTTATGTTTATGAATGAATATAGTGTATATTTTAGTGGTGGTGCTCCCACTAGTTATTTTGATACTGGGAATGATTTTTCTATAAATAATTGGCAGATGTACACAGTTACTTATGACGGAGCTAAGGTTAGGGTTTGGATTGACGGTGTTTTAACCTCAGCAGGAGCTGTTGCTAAATCTTTATCTACAACTGCTAGCCAATTAGAAATGTCCCATGTAACTGCAGAAGAAGGTTACGAAGGGCATATTGATGAATTTATGATTTGGGGAAGAAATCTTACTGGTGCTGAAATTTTAGATTTGTATACAAATACAAGGGCTTGTTCTTATGTCGTCGGCACTACAACTGCTCCAGTTCTCTCTAATATTAACTGTACTTCCTGCGGTGCGCAAGGAGATACAATTGCACCTTACTCAACTTCAGATACAACCCCCTCTTTTGCTTTTGATACTAATGTGCAGTCAAATTGCAGAGTTGGAGATGAAAATCAAGATTATCCAACTATGGGCGTGAGTAGAAATTGTACTTCTGGTGATGGGACAACTAGTCACACTTGTACTTTAACTGCACAAGATACATTGACCACGGCAACAGATTATGTTTACCTTGCGTGTTCTAATACTTTAAATGCCAATAGTTCTACCACCGAATTAGAAATTGACTTAAGTTTACTAAGCGATGGCGATGAAATTGATGATGGGATTCAAACTAGTTTAATCTGGCCGGGAGCAGCAGTTTATACTAATCAAAAAGTATATCTAAGAGATTTAAACAACAATCAGTTATTAGTAACAGTTGATAGAGTGGCCGTTTATGGTAATCAAAGATGGATCATTAACCATGATGCTTCCACAGCTTTGGGGTTATTTAACATTACCCCGGTAGTTTATACTTTGGATATGGTTAATCTTAATTTAGCAGAAATTGAGAGCAAGGTTTCAGCATTTATCAACGCAACAAAAAGCTAAATGGAGGCGGGAATGAAAATTAAAATTTTTCTTTTGATTTTTGTATTTTTAATTTTGATTCAAGTTAGCTATGCCGATGATGGATATAAGCCTTACTTACATACTGCTTCTGTTCCTAAACACCCGGAAGTTAAATTATTCGGGCAGTATCAAACTAACCTTTTTCCGGGAGCAGCAACTTATTCCTATCCTTTGGAAGTTCCCAAAGGGACAAATAATTTACAGCCTTCTTTAGTGTTGTCTTACAATAGCCAGTCAGTCAACCAAAGACCAGGAATTTTAGGCGCAGGATGGTCATTAACTACAAATTATATCTACCGGGACGTTAACCATACCTTAAGCAATATTTCTGATGATGAAATTAAATTGGTTTTAGACGGAAATATGTACGAGCTAAAATATTTCTCTTCGGAAAATTTATGGCATACAGAAGTTGAATACTATTTTAAAATTCAAAATTTATCGGGCGCCCCTAACGGGAAAGGAACTTACTGGCTGTTGACTAAGAAAGACGGCACTCAGTATAGGTTTGGGCACAATACCGATTCTGAACTAACTTCCAATTTGGAAAAAAACTATTCCACCAAATGGAGTTTAGATTTAGTTAAAGACGCTTACAATAATCAACTTAATTACGTTTATTTAGAAAATCCAAATCCGGAAGATAATGGCACGGCTTACCTAAGCCAAATTAATTATAATGGCAAAGAAATAAAATTTAGTTATGAAAGTTCGGTTCGGCCGGACCAAAGAAGAGTTTATGAAGAAGGAAATGAGGTCGAGGAAAGCAGAAGGTTAACCGATCTTTCTATTTTTGCCAATAATAATCTGGTAAGAAGATATCATTTTGATTATGTGACCTTAAATCCGGCTTTGAGCAGCATAGCTAAAATAACTTATTACGGCAGCGATAATACTTCTGCATGGTACGACCTTTCTTTTGAGTATTATTTAGCTGAACCTGGATATACCAAATCCACTTCTTTATGGCAGCCGCCCGTAATCTTTTATGATAGTGCTCACGGAGATTATGGCGTACGCTTAGTTGATGTAAATAATGATGGTTTTGTTGACATAATAAAAGGAAATAATTTTCTTGGGAACCAAGTAAAAATAATTTGGATTAACGATAAAGAAGGCAACTGGACCGAAGATTCTTCCTGGATACTTCCTTATCCAATAACTTATGATAATGGGGTAGAGTGGATCGGAGTGGATTTAGGCATTCGCTTTGCTGATGTTAACCGGGATGGCTTCCAGGATTTAATTAGGTCTGCAGACGGAAGCAGGAGCGTTTACTTGAATAATGGCACTGGTTTTTATAATGCAACTGATCATGCCACTTCGGAATGGATCTTTCCTTATGATATTGTTAATTATGATCCTTTCAAAGATAAGGGTGTGCGCTTAGCAGACATCAATGGAGACGGCTTACTAGACCTTTTTAAGGGCAGAGAAACTGAAGACAGAGCCGTTTACCTGAATACTGGGAAAGGATGGGTTGATTCTTCGTCTTCCTGGAACACCACTTTTGATTTTGTTAATGTTAATTACCTAGATCGGGGCTTGCGGGAAGTTGATATTAATAATGATGGGCGTGTCGATGTTTTAGAAGGATCAGAAGCAAGGGCAGTAAAAACAGCTTGGATTAATAATGGCTCAACCTGGATTGAAAGCCCCATCTGGGCGCCGCCGGTTTATTTTACTAATGGAGCAAATAATGATAAAGGAACTAGATTCGATGATGTTAACGGCGATGGTTTAATCGACATTCTAGTTGATTTTACCAATGCCAGCGAAACTACTCGAAATGCCTGGATTAATACCGGGAAGGGTTGGACGCAGAATGATTCCTGGAAATCAGCAGAATCATTCACTTCAGGAGGTTATAATATTGGCCGTCGTTTAGCTGATGTTGACGGCGATGGTTTTGCTGATATCGTCGTTTCTCAACAGGATTCTACCCAGCAATATATCCAGTTAAAAAATAGCACTAAGCCTTATCTGTTGAAAGCAGTAGTTAATGAATACGGTGGAAGAACTCTGATTGATTATGCTGCTTCTACCGTCTTCAACAATTCTGAAGATGGTTTGTCAGATATTGGCTTTAATGTTTTTGTGGTCAGTAATGTATCTTCTTCAAACGAATTAAATGAAAATTTTAATGTTAATGGGAGTGTTTATTACAATTATTCTTTGGGCAAATATAATTATGAGAATTCTGAGTTTAGGGGATTTGGGAAAACTGAAGAGAAAAAGCCTTCCGGGATGGTTAAGCATTATTTCTACCAAGATGACGCGAGAAGAGGCAAGGAATATAACACCGAAATCTATGCCGTTAATGGCAGTTTATATTCTAAGAATGTTAAGGATTACAAGTATACCGAAAATAATGGAATATATAACCTCAGCTTAAGATCTTCTTCTGATTACCTGTATGACAGTAATTCAGCAGCTAAAATTACCAATAAGACTTTTACTTATGATTATTACGGCAATCCTCTATATGTAATTGATGAAGGTGATGCAGCTATTTCTGGCGATGAAAAATATTACAACTATTCTTATGCCTATGATGATGAAAAATGGATTATGGATAGGGTGGCTAAGAATAGCGTTTATGATGAAAATAAGGTCCGAATTAAGGAAACTCTGTTTTATTACGACGAGTTAGGTTTGAACGCAATTGAGGATAAAGGGGCATTGACTAAAACCGAGCAATGGGACAGCAGCGGCAATAACAGTTATACTTATTATGAATATGATGATTATGGAAATATAATTAAGGAAACCGATTCATTAGGCAATTCAGTTGCTTATGCTTATGAAGGTACTTTTACTTATCCAACTTCTGCGGTTAATGCTCTTGGCCATATAACTAAATATGATTACGATTTAGGAACAGGCAATTTGAATTATCAGGAGAAGAATGGCATCAGAACCGCTTATGAATACGATGTTTTTGGCAGAGTAGTTAAAGAAATAAAACCTTTAGACAGTATTGGCTTGCCCACGAAGTCGTACACCTATACTTTTGATGGCATTGCGCCTGAAATAATTAAAGTTTCCTTGAAAACTACTTCCAATAAGACCAATGATATTTATTATTACTATGATGGTCTGGCGCAATTAGTGCAGCTGAAAACGAATGCGGAGAATGGCCAGCAGATAGTCAAGAATATCTTTTACGATTCGTTAGGAAGAGTGAGTAAGGAACAGAATCCTTACTTTTTAGATTACAATGTTAGTCTAAGTGCGGTTTCTAACACTTCCAATTACACGCATTATTCTTACGATGTCTTGGGTCGGGTAATTGGAGTAAGAAATCCAGATAATACTATTAAAAACGTAACTTTTGACCGCTGGAACATTACCGACGTAGATGAGAATAAGAATAAGCATACTTATGAATTGGATGCTTACGGGCAGATTGTGAAAGTGTTCGAGTATGTTGCTGATGCGGCCATTGCTACAAATGAAACTTACCTAACTTCTTACGATTATGATGCTAATGGTAATTTGATTAAGATAACTGACAATGAAGGAAACGAATTCAAGTTTGGATATGATTCGCTGGGAAGAAAGATTTCCATGGATGACCCCGATTTAGGTGAATGGAGTTATAAGTATGATTTAAATGGGAATTTGAGGGCGCAAAATGACTCCCGAGGAAAAGAGATAAAATTAACTTATGATAGTTTGAATAGAATTTTAACTAAAAATTCAACGGACGTAAATATTACATTTGGTTACGATAAAGATTATTACGGCACTTTAAGCAATATTACTAAGAAAGATGTTAACCTGACTTATGAATATGATAAAAGAATGAGAGTTACTAAGGAAATTAAAACCCTTAATGGCTTAAGTTTTGAAACTAGTTTTATTTACGATTCTCAAGACCGGATAATTTCCAAAGAAGGGCTGTCAAGTTTAGATTTCCTCTTCAACCAGCAGGGCAAAGTCAAGAAAATACCTGGCTACATCAATGAAGCTAATTACAATGCCTTCGGCAGCATCTTAAACCGAACTTACGCCAATAATCTGGTGCAAGCCTTCGCTTACGATTCTAATACCGACCGGCTTACCAGCATAAACATTCCTACGGTTCAAAACTTAACTTACACTTACGACAACGTCGGCAATATCTTAGCCATAACTGATGCGGTCAATTCCAGATTGCATAATCTTAGTTACGATTCTTTAGACCGCTTAACTTCCGCTAAAGTCGGGCCGGACCGATACGTCTACAGCTATGATTCTTTAGGTCGAATGATGAAGATCATCAAGAACGAAGAGGCTAAGAAGTTTGTTTACAATGGCACGCAGGCTCATGCACCCTCAAAAATAATTGACGGTTCGTCTGGCGTGGATATTTACCACATTTCCGAATTAGACACCAGAAATAAAAACCGAACTTTTGAATTCTTCTTGGACAACGATAAGAATACTTCCACTTCCGGAGTCAATTGGTCAGTTGACTTTGGTTCAGAGCAAGCTGCCTCTTCCTTGCCCATCACTTTAAACAGCAACGTGATGGTAATTGTGCAGAACAATTACTCGCAGGGGGGTGATCATGCTTTCACTATTACTGCTCAATCTCCCAATACCACCGATAAAGAAGTTAATGCCCTTAAATTCGGCGCCAGAGCCAGAAGCTTAACCATTCTTTCCACTAATACTTCGGAAGTAACCTTTGAGTTTAAAATTCAAAATGATTTGAATCAATTAGTGCCTAGCGTTACTTGGAATTGCACTACTGGCGGAACCTTAGCCTATTCTTCCGGGACAGCAATTAATTTGAGTGGAAATCAAGTTAAGTATGATAACATCACTTACAATTTCACTTCTCCGGGAAAGAAGAATTTTACCTGCGCGGTCTATTCTGATGATGGGGTGGAAAGTAAACATGCAGAAGCAACTGTTCCTGGTTTAGAAGTTGAGGATTATGACATTTTAATCCAGAACGGCTCCAGGAAAGTCGTGGCCTTCAATGCCAAGAATTATTATTGGAATTTAAGCACCAATATTACGGTAACAGCAGAAAATACCAATTTCCTTTTCAATACTCCTATTGATAAAGATAAATCAATTATGGTCTTTACGGAAGTTAATTATTCATCAGACGGAGTCAATACCTTCAATATTGATTTGTCTGCTGAAAACACTTCAACTGATTATGTCAATACTTTTGCGATGGAAGGGGCGGCGATTGAGAATTATTCCATTAGCGGCAATGGAACGGAGAAAATAATCACTTTCTATGTAAGAAATAACTGGCATTCCGGGGAGGTAACCTGGACATTGAATAATCCTGCCTTTACTAATTCAACTTATTTGGAGTATAATCAAACGGCAAAAGTGGTCATTAACCGCAACTATACTACTCAAGGCAGCAATAAATTAGAAATTGCTGTAAAAATTGACACTTTTGAAGATAAAGTAAGCGATTCATTTGATATTAGACCATTAGAATTGGAAGAATTGAATACTTTATCTGAAGCGCAAAATAATTGCGTTTCGGAAATGGTGGTGAAGAATAATTTAGGTTCACAGCAGTTCTTCAGCTGGCGATTCAATACGGGAATTGCTAATTTGACTAATTCGCAGTTATTGAACAGTACAAGCGGAAATGTGTTCATTTACATTCAGACGAATTATACCTCGGAAGGAATTTATCGAACAGAAGCAAAGATTAATTCCACTTCATATAATGATACGCAGAAAGGAGTGATTGTGATATGAAATTAATTGCGCTATTTTTGGCATCGTTAATCATCATGCTTCCGGTCTGTTTTGCTGCGGAATTAAATTTAGTCTATGATGCAAATGGGAATTTGCTTTCTGGCGACGGTTATGTTAGGACTTATAATTCATTAAATCAATTAGCGGAGATTAGGAATTCTACCGGTTCGTTGTTAGAAGAGTTTAGTTATCATCCTGTTGAAGAAAGAATTTTGGTCAAGAAAACTTATACTAATTTGGTCTTATCTGAAACGGTTTATTATGTCGACGAGAATTTTGTTCGTGTAATTAATTCTTCAGGAACGTATGACTACACATATGTCAAGCATGAAGGACAGTTGGTTGCGCAATTGAATCCCGACGGAAGTAAATATTACGTGCATGGTGATCATGAAGGAAGTACCTCCACAATAACCAACAGTTCAGGAAATATTGTTGAGACAACTACCTATTCTCCTTATGGTGAGATTATTTCTGGCGGAAGTATTTCCAGATTTGATTCGGAAGGCAAAGAATATGATAGTGTCGTAGGCGATTACGACTTCCACTTCAGGAAATACAATCCTTCGTGGGGATTGTTCTTACAGCCGGATACGTTAATTCCAAATGTGTACGATCCGCAATCGTTAAATCGATACATGTTTGAAAGGGGGAATCCGTATGGGAATAAGGATGAGAAGGGGCATGATCTAATTCTAACTATAGCAATAATCACTTTCGTGGTTTTGGATATTATTACTATCATTGCTGAATTATATGCTAAACCAAAAGTTGCAGCAATCGAAAGAGCAAGATTAGAACAGGAAAAAAAAGAAACAAAAGAAGACATAAGAACAGAACCAGCAATACATGCGGTAACTCCAGAACAAATAGAAGCAAGGAAAAAAGCTAAATATGAAAATGAAGTGAAAGAGTTGCCTGAGGAGTTTAAAATTAAAGAACCTTACAAAGAAATAATGAATCAAGTTAACATTCGAGATAAAACTAAAGAAAAAATTGAAGCTCCAGTTTATGGTCGAAGTAAAGGAGGAACCCGAGCGGTTCCAGTATATATAAAAAGTGATGGAACTGTTGTTTGGGGTGCTTCTGGATCAAAAGTGCCGGAAGGAACAACCCCCTCTCCGCAAGCAAGCAAAAACTTAAAGCAAAGGTAATTAATTTGTTATAATCAATTATTGTTTGTTTAATTTGGTTTGCAAAGTTTTATAACCGTTGTGTGTTTCATAAAAATGGTGAATTTTATTATAAACAAAATATTTAAATACTAATTTGTTTTAGGTTACATTTAATGAATAGATTTATTAAATATTTTAAAAATAAAGAGAAGATTAAAGATTTTGTAACTGTGGGTTTATTTTCATTTTCTATTAAGAGTTTAGGGGTTGTAGTGGTTTCTAGTATTTTTATTAATTCTATAATTAATGGATGGTTTGGATTTAATTCTTTGGCATCTCAGATGGGTTTTTGTGGACACACAATTGTTATAATCTTTCTTGCTATAACATTAATTTTAGGTTTAATATTTGATAGAGCTATATTAAAGAATAGATATAATTTGCTGTCAAGAAAAATATTTTGGGTATGGCTTCTGATCTTGGTTGTATCATATTCTGTAGGGCATTATAAAACAATTAGTGCTGCAGGGGGCTTAGATGCTTCAACATTTGATCAATTAAAATACTTAATTTGTTATTAATAATTCTTAATTACTGAAAGTAGAAAATTATGACATTTTAATCCAGAACGGCTCCAGGAAAGTCGTGGCCTTCAATGCCAAGAATTATTATTGGAATTTAAGCACTGATATTACAGTAACAGCAGAAAATACCAATTTCCTTTTTAATACTCCTATTGATAAAGATAAATCAATTATGGTCTTTACCGAAGTCAACTATTCATCAGATGGAGTTAAGACCTTCAATATTGATTTGTCTGCTGAGAACACTTCCACCGATTATGTTAATTCGTTTAGTATGGAAGGAGCGGCGATTGAGAATTACACCATTAGTGGAAATGGAACGGAGAAAATAATCACTTTCTATGTAAGGAATAACTGGCATTCCGGGGAGGTAACCTGGACATTGAATAATCCTGCTTTTACCAATTCCACTTACCTGGAGTATAATCAAACGGCAAAAGTGGTTATTAACCGCAATTACACTACTCAGGGCAGCAATAAATTAGAGATTGCCGTAAGTATTGATTCCTTTGAAGATAAAGTCAGCGATTCCTTTGATGTGCGGCCCTTAGAATTAGAAGAGTTGAATACTTTATCTGAATCGCAAAGCAATTGCGTTTCGGAAATGGTCGTGAAGAATAATTTGGGAAGTTTGCAGTTCTTCAGCTGGAGATTTAATACTGGTGTGGCTAATTTAACCAATTCGCAGACGTTAAATGTTACCGGCAGTAACGTGTTCATTTACATCGCTTCTAATTATTCCTCTGACGGAGTGTATAGAACCGAAGCAAAGATTAATTCCACTTCATATAACGATACCCAGAAAGGAGTGATTGTTATATGATCACACACACCACGCGGGGAGCAGGACTATTGATGATGATGTTAATAGTCATGCTTCCTATTTGTTTTGCTGAAGAATTGTCATTAGTCTATGATGCGAACGGTAATTTGTTATCTGGCGACGGTTATGTTAGGACTTATAATTCCTTAAATCAATTAGCGGAAATTAGGAATTCCGCCGGTTCGTTATTAGAAGAGTTTAGTTATCACCCTGTTGAGGAGAGAATATTAGTAAAGAAAACTTATACTAATTTGGTTTTATCCGAAACGGTTTATTATGTTGATGAGAATTTTGTTCGAGTTGTGAATTCCAGCGGAAGTTATGATTATACTTATGTTAAGCATGAAGGACAATTGGTTGCTCAATTGAATCCAGATAATACTAAATATTACGTGCATGCTGACCATGAAGGAAGTACTTTCATTAACAACAACAGCTTACAAACAGTAAAGACAGAATAATTTATATAGAAGTATAGCCTCTCTAACAGCATGGCAAAAACAAGGAAAAATTTAACTTTAAAGCAAATTGCAAAAATGGCTGTGCCTCTCCTGAAAAAGAACGGGGTAGTGAAAGCTGGAATCTTTGGTAGTTATGCCCGGGGGGAAGCTAAGAAGAGAAGCGATGTCGATTTTCTTGTAATGATTCCAAGAACCAAAAGTTTGTTAGATATTGTTGGCATTCAATTAAATCTTCAAAAGAAACTTAGAAAAAAAGTTGATCTTATTGAATACCAAGAAGTTCATCCCCATCTTAAAAAACAAATTTTTAATGAAGAGGTTAGAATTCTATGAAGAAAAGTGAGCACATTTTTTTAGAACACATTATGGAATCGATTGAAGACATTGAAAAATTTGTAAAAGGATTGTCAAAAGATTATTTTTTGAAAAATAAAGAGAAGCAAAATGCTGTGGTAAGAAGCATAGAAATTATAGGTGAAGCAACAAAGAATCTTCCTTTGAAATTTAGAAAAGAACACCCGGAAATCCCTTGGGCTGAAATAGCAGGAATGAGGGATAGGTTAATTCATCATTATTTCGGTGTGAATTTGAATCGGGTATGGGCCGTTATTAAATCTGCTTATTCCACTGGTGTGTTCACCAGTGGTCAGAACTTGCATGTCTCTTCCTTGGAATAAGCAGGGTCCGAACGAGAGACCCGAGCGAAGCGAGCATGCCACCGGTCTATTGACCGGTGGTGGTCTCGAGTGATTGACGAAGACATTCCAAAACTTAAAAAGCAAATTAAACAAATCTTAGAATTGCTAGGGGAAAACTAGTTGGTTTTGCATGCACGGAGGTAACTGGCTCTCGGTATTTTTTATTTCCACCAAAGCCGTTCTGTTTACGATCCGCAATCTCTTAGCGCTTAAAATAATCTTTTAAACCTAATCTTTTCTCAACAACTAAAATATTCCAACAAGATCTTATTCACTTCATCAGTGTTGCTCAACATCACAACGTGATTTCCCGGTATTTCTA
>ERZ1292633.4593-Hain-H41-02um-R1-4593-length-12749-cov-9_pt1 | contig 12749 bp, 6 predicted proteins | sample MGYA00564406_ERZ1292633 | MGnify/ENA primary metagenome ERZ1292633 (study PRJEB36523, sample SAMEA6512639) | groundwater metagenome | collected 2019-01-08 | study: AquaDiva: Metagenomics assemblies of 32 groundwater samples
GCGACCAGCCGACAATCGACTCGACGTCGGTCGGCCCGATCGCCACGCGCTCGGCGAGCGGCTCCATTCCTGGATTTCCGGGCGCCACGAATATTTGTGGATGATCGTCGGCGTTGTGGAGCGCTTCCACGAGCGCATGCTCCCGCCCTCCTTGCCCCACCACCAGAACGCGCATGCCGATCATGCCGACTCCTCCGTCAGAACCGCGCGGAGCGCCGCCTGGAGCTTTTCCGGGTGCGCGCGGCCGCGCGACTGCTTCATCGCCTGGCCGACCAGGAACGCGAAGGTCTTCTCCTTGCCCGCCCTGAATTCGGCGGTCGGTCCGGGGTTCGCCGCCAAGACCTCGAGCGCGAGCGCCCGGAGCGCCGCGTCGTCCTCGATCGGCAGGAGTCCGTGCTTCTGGACCAGCGCCTCGGGGCCCGACGAATCGGTGAGCATCATCTCGAAGAGCTGCTTCGCGATCTTTCCGGAGACGCGGCCGTTCGCCACCATGGCGACCAGGTCGCCGAGGCGGTCGGCGCGGACCGGGAACGACTCGATGGAATCGCCGGTCTTGTTCCGGACCGCGTTCACCTCGGTCATGATCCAGTTCGAGGCGAGCTTCGGCTGTCCCGAGCGGGCCGCCACCTCTTCGTAGTACGAGGCGAGGGCCCGCGTCTCCGTGAGAACCTCGGCGTCGTACTCGGGAATCCCCTGTTCGCGCACCAGCCGCTCGCGGAGCGCGTCGGGAAGTTCCGGAAGCGACGCGCGGAGCGATTCGACCCACGACGGGTCGAGATCGATCGGCGGGAGGTCGGGCTCCGGGAAGTAACGGTAGTCGTGCGCCTCTTCCTTGCTCCGCATCGTCTCCGCCACGCCGCGCGCCGAATCCCAGAGGAGCGTCTCCTGCACGACACGTCCACCCGATTCGATCAATGCGATCTGGCGGTCGATCTCGTAGGCGATCGCCTTCTCCACGTAGCGGAAGGAGTTCAGGTTCTTGATCTCCGTCTTGGTGCCGAACGCGACCCGACCGCACGGGCGGACCGAGACGTTCGCGTCGCACCGGAGGCTTCCCTCCTCCATGTTGCCGTCGCAGACGTCCAGGTAGACGAGGATCTGCTTCAATTTCGTGAGGTAGTGATACGCCTCCACGCCGGAGCGGATGTCGGGCTCCGAGACGATCTCGATCAGGGGCACTCCCGCGCGGTTGAGATCGACGCGCGTCGTGGAGACCCCTTCCTTCCCTTCCGGATGAAGCGACTTTCCCGCGTCCTCTTCCAGGTGGATCCGGACGAGGCCGATCCGCTTCCGGACCTCCTCGACGTGGATCTCGACGCCGCCCCCCTCGCAGAGCGGGCGGTCGTACTGGGAGATCTGATACCCCTTGGAGAGGTCGGGATAGAAGTAGTTCTTCCGGGCGAAGATGCTCCGTGGGTGGATCGTGGCGCCGACGGCGAGGCCGGTCATCGCCGCGAAGGTGACCGCCCGCTCGTTCAGGACCGGCAGCACGCCGGGAAGGCCCAGGCAGACCGGGCAGACCTGGCTGTTCGGCGCCGCGCCGAACGTCGTGGCGCAGGCGCAGAAGATCTTCGTCTTCGTCTTCAGCTGCGCGTGGACCTCGAGTCCGATGACCGGCTCGTACTTGGCCCGCATCTCGTCCGTAGCCGTCGCGTATTTCGTCATCGCGCGTCTCCCGCTTCCGCCAGGGCGATCGCCGGGACCCGGGAGGCCGCGTCGTGCTCGCGCTCGTAGGCGCGCGCCACGCGGAGTATCGTCTCCTCGTCGAACGGCCGCCCCACCACCTGGAGCCCGATCGGGAGCCCCGACGCATCGAACGAAGCCGGGAACGAGAGGGCCGGCACGCCCGCCAGCGAGGCCGGGATGGAGAAGATGTCGCTCAGATACATCGCCAGCGGATCGTCGGTCTTCTCGACGAGCTTGAAGGCGGGGGTCGGCGTGATCGGTAGGAGGAGCGCGTCCGAGACCGCGAGCGCGTCGAGGAAGTCCTTCCGGATCAGCGTCCGCACCTTCTGCGCGCGAAGGTAGTAGGCGTCGTAGTAGCCGGCCGAAAGGGCGTAGGTGCCGAGGAGGATGCGCCGCTTCACCTCGCGGCCGAAGCCGGCGCCGCGCGTCGCCTCGTACATGCCGCGCAGATCGCCGTCGGAACGGCGGACGCCGTAGCGCACACCGTCGTAGCGCGCCAGGTTGCTCGATGCCTCCGCCGGAGCGATCAGGTAGTAGGTCGCGATGGCGTAGCGGGAGTGCGGGAGCGAGACGTCGACGATCTTCGCGCCGGCGCGCTCGTAGGCCGAGATGGCCGACTCGAACGCCGCGCGAATGGAGGGGGCGAGCCCCTCCCCGGCCTCGTCGAGGATGGCACGCGGCACGCCGAGCCGAAAACCGGCGAGATCGCGCTCCAGGGCGTCGAGGGAGATCGGGCGGGCGTCGGCGCGGCTGGTCGTGTCGCGCGCGTCGCGTCCGCAGATGACGCCTTGAATCAGCGCCGTGTCGCGGGCGCTCCGCGCGAAGGGACCGATCTGGTCGAGCGAGGAGGCGAAGGCGACGAGTCCGTAGCGGGAGACCGCACCGTACGTCGGCTTCAGCCCATAGACGCCGCAGAAGGCCGCCGGCTGGCGGACCGAGCCGCCGGTGTCCGACCCCAGCGAGAGCGGCGCCTCGCAGGCGGCCACGGTGGCCGCCGAGCCGCCGCTGGAGCCGCCGGGGACGCGGTCGAGATTCCACGGATTGTGCGTCACCTGGTAGGCCGAATTCTCGGTCGACGAGCCCATGGCGAATTCGTCGCAGTTCGTCTTCCCGACGATCACCGCGTCGGCCGCGCGGAGGCGCTCCACCACGTGCGCGTCGTACGGAGGACGATAGCCCTCCAGAATCTTCGAGCCGCAGGTCGTCGGTACGCCGCGCACGCAGATGTTGTCCTTGATGGCGACCGGCACTCCCGCCAGCGGGCCGAGCGGGTCGCCCTTGGCACGGCGGCGGTCGATCGCCTCGGCGTCACGGAGTGCCGACTCCGCGAGGCGATGGAGATAGGTGCCGAGTTTCGGAGCGGTCCGGTCGGCCTGCGCCAGGAAGGCGCGCGTGACGTCGGCGGCCGAGCGTTCCCCCTGCGTCACGGCGCGGGCCAGCGATTCGGCGCTCTCGAGGACGAGAGGCGCGCTCATACGACCTGCGGAACCTTGAAGTAGTCGCCGTCGCGCTCGGGCGCGCCCTCGAGCGCCTCGTCGCGGGCGCCGAAGGGGCAGACCTCGTCGGCGCGGAGCGCGGGGCGCGCTCCTTCGGTCACCTGGCTGGTCGGCTCGATACCGGCGACGTCGAGCGCCTGCAATTGCTCCACGAAGCCGAGGATCCCGTCGAGCTCACGCGCGTAGCGCTCCTCTTCGGCAGGATCGATGCGAAGGCGCGCGAGCGCCGCGATCTTCCGGACGACCGAAACGTCAATCGGCATAGCTCCACTCCGCGAAGGCGGCGAGAATCTTCTTCGTTCCCGCGCGCCGGAATTGGACCGTCAACTTGGCCCGATCGCCGCGCCCTTCGCAGGCGACGACCTGGCCCTCTCCGAACTGTGGGTGACTCACCCAGGCGCCGACCGGGCTCCGTTCCTTCGCCTGGTCGTGATCCTCGTCCCGCACGATCCGCGGTCCGTGCGCGGCCCGAGCCGGGCGCGACGGGCGCGCGGTCGCCGGGTACCGATCGGCCTCCTCCACGACGAGGCAGTCGGCCGGAATCTCGGTCAGGAATCGAGACGCACCGCCGCCGGAGGCGTTCCAGGTGCGCCGGAACGAGGCCTGGAGTAGAAAGACCCGCTCCCGCGCGCGCGTCAAGGCGACGTAGAAGAGCCGCCGTTCCTCCTCCAACTCCTTCGGATGGTCGAGCGACGAGGCGTGCGGCAGAAGTCCTTCCTCCATGCCGACCACGAAGACGACCGGGAACTCGAGTCCCTTTGCCGAGTGAATCGTCATGAGATTCACGGTGTCCTCGCCGTCCTCCCAGAGATCGACGTCGCTCAGGAGCGCCACCTCGGACAGGAACCCGTCGACCGTCGGCTCTTCCGCGCGGCGGGCGTAGGCGTCGGCGCCGGTGATCAGTTCCTCGACGTTCTCGATCCGCTCCGAGGCTTCGGCCGGATTGTCCTCCATGAGATATTCCCGGAAGCGGATTTTCGCGACGAGTTCCGTCAGGCAGGCCGCCGGGGAGAGGGAAAGAAGTGGCGACATCCCCTCGAAGAGCTGCGCGACTTCGGTCAACTTCCTGGCCGCCGCGCCGCCGACCGCGTCGGTGAGTCGCGGGTGCCTCAGCGCCTCGGGCACCAGCAGCCCTTCGGCCTCGGCGAACGCGCGAAAGCGATCGAGCGTCGTCTTTCCGATCCCCCGCGACGGCACGTTCACGATTCGGTACCAGGCGACCGTGTCGCGCGGCTGCGTCAAGGCGCGAAGGTAGGCGAGGATGTCCTTCACCTCGCGCCGCTCGTAGAAGGAGACACCGCCCGTCAGTTGATACGCGATGGCCGACCGCCGCAGCGCGTTCTCCACCGAGCGCGACTGCGCGTTCGTGCGGTAGAGGACCGCGAAGTCGCGATTGGCGCGTCCCTTCAGCCGCTTCTCCTCCAGGAGGAGCGAGACGACGCGCTCCCCTTCCGCCTCCTCGTCGGGCAGGAGGTGGAGGCCGAGTAGCTCGCCGACCGCGTTTTCGGTCCAGAGTTCCTTCTCCTTCCTCGCCGCGTTGTTCTTCACGACGTGGTTCGCCGCCCGGAGAATGGTGCGCGTGGAACGGTAGTTCTGCGTTAGGCGAAGGACCGTCGCGTCGGGGTAGCGATCCTCGAACGACAGGATGTTGGCGACGTCGGCGCCGCGCCATCCGTAGATCGACTGATCGTCGTCGCCGACGACCATGAGATTCTTGTGCGTGCGCGAGAGCCGCTCGATGAGCTCGAACTGAATGGAGTTCGTGTCCTGGTACTCGTCCACGAGGACGTGCCGGAAGCGGTCCGCGTACTGGCGGTGGACCGCGGCGTCGAGATCGAAGAGCCGCACGGTGTGGAGAAGGAGATCGTCGAAGTCCATGGCGGCGCGAGCGCGGAGCGCCTTCTCGTATCCGGCGTAGACACCGGCCAGCTGGCCGTCGAGGGGCCCCGACGCCTGAGCCGAGAACGCTTCCGGCGTGACTCCCTCGTTCTTCAACCGGGAGATGCGGGAGCCCGCGCCCGCCGGGGTCAGGCGCCGGTCGTCGGCGCCGATCGCCCGGAGCAACTCCTTCAGGAGCGACCGCTGGTCGTCGGTGTCGTAGATGACGAAGGCCTTGGGGAATCCGAGGAGCTCGGCGTGCCGGCGGAGGATGCGCACGCAGGTGCCGTGGAATGTCCCGAGCCAGACGCCGAGATCCTTCTCGTCGGTGCCGAGGAGCTGGACGGCCCGCTCCTTCATCTCGCGGGCGGCCTTGTTCGTGAACGTGAAGGCGAGGATGCCCCACGCGGGGACGCCGCGCTCCTTCACGAGATGGGCGATGCGTCCGGTGAGGACACGCGTCTTCCCGCTCCCGGCACCGGCGAGAACGAGTAGGGGCCCGCCGGGGTGCTCGACGGCCTGCCGCTGGACGTCGTTCAGTTCCACGGTCCGCTCAGTACTCCACGCGAATCTTGAGGTCGAGGTTGTATTCCTGATCGGCCCGCGTGCTGGCTTGCCGTCCCTGTATCTGCTGTCCCCGGAGCAGGAGGTGCCGCGTGACCCGGTACTCGGCGCTGATCCCCGCGGCCGATTGCCCCGAGAAGTCGCGAGAATACTTGAGAAAGAGGTCACGCGTCACATATTTCCCGACGCCTACCGTGCCGAGGTCTATCGGTCCGCCGAAGGTCTTCGCCGCCTCGCCCGAGCGCGAGCCGGAGCGGAGATCGATCGTGTCGATGAAGCCCGATCCGGCGATCCAGCGCTCGGCGTTCCGGAAGAGATAGTCGCGGATCGGCAACCGGAGTCCTCCTCCGGAGAGGGGGTCCGCTGCCTGCACGGCGTCCGGGCTTTCCGCCCCCGAGAACTGACCGACCGAGAGGTAGCGCCAGAGTTCGCCCGGCGTCGACTGGCTCTTGTCCCACGGGCGGATCTGCAACTGACTGGCGCGCCCGGTGACCGCGAGGTAGATCTCGCGATCCTCGCCGCCACCACCGTTCTCGACCCGCGGCACGCGCGTCTTCGCGTCGATGGCGACGTCCGGATCGAATCGCTCCAGACTGTTGAAGTTCACGTCGCCGGTGAGGTCCTGGAACTTGCGCGTCAGGAAGTAGAACTGGCCGCCCTTCACGGTGAGGACCCCGAGCGCGATGTCGCGCTCCCCTTCGTTCCGCAACTGAAGCGTCCCGGCCAGATCGATCTCCGTGTCGAGCTGGCGATACTTGAACTGCCGCGGGAACTCCGCATTGATGTCGTAGAGGAACGGGAGCGGCGGGGGCGGCTCTCCGGCCGGCGCCGCGAGATTCATCGTCAGTTCCCCGCGCGATACCACGGCGTTCCCCGTGATGCGCGGCTTCACCACTCCCGCGTCGGTCCGGCCATTCGCGACGACGAACGATCCCGAGAACTGGAAGAGGTAGTACTCCCGATCGGTGGCGACGCAGTCGGCCGCCTTCAACCGAACTTCGTACTCTCCGGGCGGTCCGATGCTCCCGGCGGGGAGCGCCTGCCCCAGATCGGACCAGCGCCAGACTCCTTCGCCCGTGATCCGGCCCCGCTTCCCCTGCCTCGCCTCGATCCTCGTGAGCGTGAGCCGCTCCTCGTCGAAAGCGCCGTCGATCGCGATTCCCTCCAGCACCTCGTAGCGTCCCGCGAAGCGAACCTTCCCCTCGCGGAGCCTGACCGATCCGCTCAGCTTCGGACGCCGTGGCGTTCCGGTCACCTCGGCTTCGCCGCTCAGCTTGCCGGCGCTCGATGCCACCAGCGACGTGAGCGACGGCAGGACCGCGAAGTCTGCTTCGTTCATCCGAACGGAAAGCCGAAGCGGCTCGTCGCGCCGCCACCGCTCCCGGGCGAAGGGGGCGAGATCGACGGGGATGAACCCCGCGACGCGCGACACCGACGCCCCCTGCCGGATCTCGAGTCCCTCCAGCGTGAGCACCCCGTCGCGATAGGCGAATTCGGCCGAGGGAACGGTCCCCTCGAGCGCCTGATAGTGGAGCCTCGACGCGCGCGCGACGACCGAGAGAATCGGCGAGGCGACGGTGCCGCCGATCCGGGCGCGAACTTCCGCCGAGCCCTCCAGGCTCTTGAGCGTGGTATCGACCGGAGCGAGGAGCGCGAGATCGAACGAATCGGCGGTCGCTTCCATCGTGGCCGTCACGCCGTCGGCCCAGCCGCGGTCGCGCGCGCCCCAACGGCGAAGCAGACGCTCCAGGGTGCTGCTCGTTCGGAGCGAGCCCAGCAGCGTCGCCCGGGAAGCGCCGCGGCGCCACTTGAGCGATTCCACCGTCAGCACGCCCGGCGCGTATTCGAGCCGCGCCTCGAGCGAATCCCCCGCCAACCCCCCCAGGTGGGGGTTCGAAATCGTCCCGCCGATGCTCACCTCGGGATCCTCCGTCGGTCCGGACGCGACGAACTGGGCGCGCACGCGGCCCGTGGGAGCGCCGACTTCGCCCCGCGAGAAGCGGGCGAGTTCGAGTCCCTCGAGGAATCCCCGAAGATCGATCGTCCCCTTCGAGACGTTCCAGTCGAGGTCCGCCTCCAGGCGGCCGGGGCTCAGATCGAGCGCGAGCGGCGATGCGTGGAGCCGTCCGCGAGTGAAGACGACCCGCGCGGGCTCCGTGGCCGTCGCCCGGAGCGCGCCGGCCACGAGCCGGAGAGAGTCGACGCGCGCCGTGACGCCCGCCCGATCGAAGCTAACCGCGCCGCGGAGCGTGAGCGTCGTGTCGCCCATGCTCTGCACGAAGCGGTCGACGGCCAGGGGGCTCCCGCCGGAGAAGGTCGCGTCGACGTTGCCGAGCGCGCGCCCTTTCGCCTCCAGCCGCGCGACGCGGACCGCGCCGCGCAGGTCGAGCGTGGGCGCGAGCGGGCCCGCGGCGCTGACGACGACGCTGTCGGCGCCCAGTCCGCTCTCGAACCGCGGGCGCGCGATGGCGGCGCGGAGTTCGAGCGTCGGAGCGTCGAGCGTTCCCCCGAGCGACGCCGTCGCGCGTCCCTTCCCTCCCCGCGGCGCGAGCGGCGCCAGGAGCGTTCCCATCCGGCTCAGGTCGGAGACGGTGACCGAGGCCGAGAGGCGGAGTGCGCCGTCGGCGCCCAGCGTGCCGCCGCCCGTAAGCCTCGCGCCCGGCGAATCGAGCGCCAGACTGTCGAGGAGGAGCCCTCCACGGGGGGGCGCTTGGACCAGGAAGGTCGCGCGATCGATCGGAATCCGCCCGATATGGCTCCTCCGCAACGTCGCCGCCACGCGCACGGCCGGGCGCGGGCGGGCGCGGGAGAGGCGAAGCCTCGCTTCCCCCGCCAAGGACCCGTGCGGCGTGCCCGCCGGCGCCCTCCACCACGGGAAGGAAGCGGGATCGGCCTTCGAGAATTGAAGCGTCGCGTCGAGTTCGCCGCGGGAGTCGATCCGTCCGACGCCCGTCACGGTCGCGCCGCGAAGCCGCGATTCGAGCCGTTCCACGCGGATGCCGTCGCGCTGGAACGCGGCCCGCACGAGGAGCGTGTCGAACGATTCCCCCGCCAGCGTTCCCTCCAGGCATCCCTCGGCCACTCCGTCTCCCAGCGCCCCGGCGAAGAGGACGTCGCCGCGGAGCGATCCGGCAACCCCCTCCACGTCGAGGATCGGAAGAACCTCCTCCAGGACGAGCGGCGCCAATCGAAGCGTCCCCTCCTGCGCGCGGCCACGCCGCGAATTCCACTCCGCGCTGGCCGTCACCTTCGACGCCGGCAGTGTCACGATGAGCGGATCGACGCGCCAGAGCGAATCGCGGAACGCCACCATGCCCTCCACGCGGACCGGCGTCGAGGCGCCCGCGCCCGAGGCCACCCCTTCCAGGCGGTCCACGAGCGCTGACGATCCGTTCGGCGAGACCGTGACGTTGCCGCGTCCCTTGATCCCGGAGATCTCGATTCGCTCGCGCACCATCTGGAGCGACGCCCCGCGGAGCGCGACGTGAATTCTCGTCTCGACGCGAGAGGGGGCGCCGGAACCCTTCCGAAAGCGCGGCATGATGACCGAGCCGGTGGAATCGCGCGCGATCACGACCTGGAGCGAGTCGAGCGAGAGGGTGAAGCTGCGTCGCGAGGAGACGAGGAGCATCCAGAGGTCGTAGTCGACGCGGGCGCGCCGCGCGGCGGCCCAGGTGAACTCGCCCCGGGCGGTCCGCACGAGGAGTCGCGGGCGCTCCACGATCGCGCCGCGGAGAAGCGTCCCATGCACCCGGTCGCAGACGAAGCGCGTGGAATCCGATCCGATGGCGGCGTTCACCGCTCCGACGACCCGCTTGGAGAGTCCGAGGTCTCCCGACTCGAAGAGCGCGGAGAGGACGCCGACCCCGCCCCCGAGGACCAGGAGCAGCGCGAGCGTGACCACGCCGATGACGATCCACCGGACGCGCGCGTCCCTGCGGCGCTTCGGTTCTTCCGGGGTCGCGAGCAGCTCGTTCGTCATGGTCGGGGTTCCGCGGCCTCCTGGCCGTGCTCCGGTAGCTAGAACGCCTGTCCGAGGCTGAAGGCGAAGGCGCCCCGCCCGGTGACGACATCGGGCTGGTCGGGTCTTGCGATCCGCAATTTCCAACCGTAGTCGAGACGGACCGGACCAACGGGTGTCGAGACCCGCACCCCCAGGCCGGCCGTGTACCTCATGTCGTTATACCCCGACCCGTTCGAAAGCGAGAAGGTCCCCTTCCAGGAAACGTCCTCGGTTCGCTCCCAGACGTTCCCGGCGTCCAGGAAAGCCGCCGCGCCCACGAATCCGACCAGCCTGGCGCGCACCTCCGCGTTTCCGAGGAGGAGGCAACTCCCGCCGTGCAATTCCGCCTTTCCGGCGGGCGTGACGATCTTCCCGATCTCGTCGTCCGAGTAGCCGCGCACGGTGGTCGCCCCGCCGAGCCGGAACCGATCGTCGAGCGGGATGAAGAGGATTTCCGAGAGGGAATCCTCCAGCCCCTGCGCCGGTCCCTGCCCGCGCGACGTGATCAATCCCCCGCGGCCCCGAAGCGCGAAGACGATTCGCCGTCCCCACCGCCGGTAGATCGAAGCGCTCCCGGTCACCTTGAGGTATTTCGACTGCCCGCGGAAGACCCCTCCGACGAATTCGGCGCTCGCCGTAGCGACGCTCCCTCCGCGCGGATCGAAGAGGTCGAGGCGCGTATCACGGTCGAGCGTGACCGCCACGCGATTCGTGTTGTAGGACGTGAGTCCGTCGCCCAGCGGCGTGAGGAGGCTCGTCGTGTCCGACGAGACGTGCCGCGCCTCGTAGAGAAGCGACGCGCTCGACCACCGGTCGAGTTCGTAGCGAAGCCCGCCGGAGGCGCCAACCTTCCGGATCGCCTGGCGCAGCGTGTCGATCGCGGGGACGTCCTCCGCGTAGGCTCCCATGGTGCCCCGCACGCGATACCCCAGGAGCCAGTCGCGCGTCAGGGAGACGTCGGCGCGCCGGTCGCCGACGAAGAGGTCCTTCAGGTACGGAAACTGCGGCTTCGTGTTCGCACGGATCCCGAGCCGCGCCGTCACCACGAAGTGGACGCCGTCCCGGAAGAGGTTACGCTGTCCGACTTGCCCGGTCAGTCGGACCTGGTCCACGGTGCCGTAGCCGATACCGGCATCGACCCAGCCGAGCCGTCGCTCCCGCACCGTCACGATGAGGTCGGTTCGATCGGCGCCCGAGTCGATCGATCCGGCGGCGAACTGGACGTCGGAGTAGAGCCCGGAGTCGTAGATCCGCTGTTGGCTGCGCAGGAGCTTCGATCGGGAGAGCAGATCGCCGGGGCGGAGGACGACTTCCCGCGAGACGAAACGCGGCTTCGTGGCGCGGGTCCCCTCGATCACCAGCTCTCGCAGCGAGGCCCGCGGTCCGGGGGCCACGTCGAATCGAACCCGCACGCCTTCCGTCGTGACGGCGACGGAATCGCGCACGGTCGCGGCCACGTGCCCCCGTTCGACGTAGAGGCTCTCGATGGCCGACACCGTGATCTCCAGTTGCGGGAAATCGAACGGGGCCCCCGCCGAGAGCGGGATCGACGCGCGCAGGGCTTCCTCCTCCTCCACCGTCGGCCCCGAGAAGTCGAGCGAGGCGACCGTGGCGCGCGCACCCTCCCGAAGGTGGAAGCGGACCTCCACGTCGCGCTCCGAGCGGCTCACGACCTCGACGCTTTCCACCTCCGCGTCGAGATAACCGTGGCGGCGGTAGAAATCGCGGAGGGCGACCCGGTCGAAGCGGAGGAAGTCGGCGCGAAGCGGGGAGGCGCGCCAGGGACGGAAGAACGATTTCGACCGCGTTCGCAGGTACGCGCGCAGCGTCCCGTCCTCGTAGGCCGTGTTACCGACGATCTCGACGCGGCGGACCTGACGCTCTTCCTCCACGTCGAACTGCGCGCGCGCGGAGGTCGGGGTCAGGAGCGAGAGGGTGAGCCCGAGGAGCGCCATGCCCGCGGCGGCGCACGCGGCGCTCGCGTGGGGTGACGCGCTCCGGGCGTTGCGGGCGGCCCGCTTCAATGCGGCGGCGTCAGGGGTGGCCGGGCGAAGCGGCCGTGTCCGCGGGCGCCGGATTCGAAAGCCGCTTCGAGATCGCCTCCTCGGCGCGCTTGCGCTGGCTCACCCGGTTCAGGTCGTTGTAGAACGAGAAGACGACGAGCGAGACGAGGAGGAAGAGGCCGACGCGCTGGAAGGCCATCTGGGTCCGCTCCGAGAGAGGACGGCGCCGGACCCCTTCGATGAGCGAGAAGAGAATGTGACCGCCATCGAGGATCGGAATCGGGAGAAGATTCATCGCCATTAGCGCCAGGCTGATGAAGGCGCCGAAGCGGATCAGGTCGTTCAGGCCGCTCGCGGCGGTCTGTTGCGCCACCTGCGAGATGGCGATCGGCCCGGCGACGCTTTCGCCGAGTCGCCCGGGGTTCGAGGCGAGCGCCCAAAGCCCCGCGTAGATCTGTCCGAGCGTGGCGAAGGTCTGCTGCACGCCGAGCGCGACCGCGCGGTCCGGCGGAAATGTCTGGCGGTAGGTCATCAACTCCGGAGGAGAGATGCCGACGTAGCCTTCGGGCGTCGTGCGAAGCTCGACGGTGAACGCTTGCCCGCGCCGGCTCGCCTCGAGCGCGACCACCGCGTCTGGCTTGGCCCGGAGCGCGCGCGCCAGTTCGTTCCAGGTGGTGACGGCGTTGCCGTCGACCTTCAGGACGCGATCGCCGTCGCGAAGCCCCGCCGCGTAGGCCGGGAGTCCGATCAGGACCTTTCCGATCTCCGTGTCGGTCCCCCACTCGATTCCCTCGGCGACCTTCACCGCGTCGCCGCGCTCGATCCGAAGTGTCACCGGCGCTCCATGCCGGTCGACCGTCAGCGCGATCGGTGCCGTGGCCCCCTTCGCCTCCGCGGTCCGATCGAGCGCGTCCGAGAGCTTCGCCATGGTCGCCGCCGCCTGGCCGTCCCACGAGACGAAGACGTCGCCGCCCTGAAGTCCGGCCCGCTCCGCGGGCGAGCCGGGCTTCACGGTGCCGACATGGGCGCTGTAGTCCGTGGTCGTGATTCCGACCAGGTAGAGGCCGATGTAGACGAAGAGCGCGAAGACAAGATTCGCCGCGGGGCCCGCGACGCTGA
>ERZ1292633.4598-Hain-H41-02um-R1-4598-length-12743-cov-5_pt1 | contig 12743 bp, 6 predicted proteins | sample MGYA00564406_ERZ1292633 | MGnify/ENA primary metagenome ERZ1292633 (study PRJEB36523, sample SAMEA6512639) | groundwater metagenome | collected 2019-01-08 | study: AquaDiva: Metagenomics assemblies of 32 groundwater samples
TACGCCGTCAACAACGGGAATCGGGCGCGCGTTATGCAGGCGGCCTTATTGCGGATGAAAAAATGTGGAAGCGAGGTCAAGACCGTGCTGGTCTTGTTAATGCTTTCCTGGATGCGGAAGGTCGTGATGAAATTTTTGCTGCCCGACGAGCGATTATGGCGGGCATGAAGACCAAGGGTGATAAAGAAGTCGCGGGCGTTATTCTTGATCAGGTTGATGAAAAAATGAGCCGCGCCCAAGCAGTTCCAACCCCTAGGGTCGAAAAGCAGCAGGCCGCGCCGCCGGGAGATGCTGCGGAAAAGGGAGCGGCGGTTCCGGCTGCCGGAACGCCAGAAGCAAAAGGTGGCACGCCTGAGGAAATTGAGTTTAATAGACTGCAGGAAAAATTTACGCAAGAGATCACGGCTCAAGGAGAAAAAGACCCTGTATTTAAGCGTAGTGCCAATAAAAAGACAACGGTAGAAATATGGTTAAAAGCTGAGCGTAGTGGTCTTAAGCCTGAGGACTATCCATTTTTTACTAACCGTACTGGTGATCCGGTAGCGTTTCGCGCCTTCGCTGAAAGATTAAAACCAACCGACGATGAGCGTTATCGGGCTCAGGAAGCATACGCGAAATCGGTAAAGGTCCAAGGAGGCGGGAAAAAATCCCCATCAATTTGGAGTCCGAAGTTTACAGGAAATGACCCAGAAGCTGCACTGGAGAAGGCGATTTACAATGACCTGACGAACCAGATTACTCAAAAAATCAACAGGCTCATCGATACGGATCACGCCTTTGCCGCGCTTCCGCAAGAGGAGCGTGCTGCTCGAGTTGAGGTTTTGGTTAACAGAACTATCAATAAAGAGGCGCCCGAAGAAGAAGAATGGCAAGGAATGGCTGATGACGTGGGGTTGCTCGAAAGCACCATGGGAATTGTTGCTAAGATTGAACGAGAGCGTAGAACGGTGGCCGAGGAGTTTCAGCTGCTACGCGATAGGCGTCAGGCCGAGAAGGGGCTTGCGGAGGCTCAGGAAACGAAGGCGCGGACATTTCACGGCCGAGCACTTAAACTCAACAACAAAGTCGAAGCTGATGCGCTTCAGGCAGAAATTGATGAAGCGGCAGCTAACAAGGAAATCACCGAAGTCCGCCAGAATGATCTCAGATTAGATATCGCGGGGCGTCAGCGCGTAGGGCTTGGGGACGAACCTAAACTATTATTTGGGGAAGTTAAGAAGGCCCGAAAAAACGCTGCGGAGCTTCAGTCGATCAAAGCGCGGATTGAAAAAGGCAATGCCACCAGACCATGGCCATTGTTTGAGAAGCAGACCGCTGATCTCATGGCAGCCATTCAGGGTCATCTTGATGTTCTTGAGGCTGCTGATAAGGCGGCGGCACTTGCGACTCCGCCTGATGCCAAGGCCGCTGCTGCGGGGCCGACTCCGCCAACCGAGACCGAGCTCCAAGAGGCCAAATATAGGGCGATGGAGGCCGAATTGGCAGGCGTGGATACCTACGCGAAGTGGAAGGATTTTGTTGCAGCTATTGATGCCGCATTTCAAGCAAAAGAAATTTCCCCTGATCAAGCTGATGATCTGTTGAATAAACAAGCCGAACCGCTTTTGGAAGCAAAGACGAAAGAGGTTATTGAAGCGCTGCGGCGTCGGTTGGCTGGGTTTAATCTTGACTTTTCTGAACTGGATGGGATAGAAGTTGAAGTTAGTGCTAATGCTTGGGACTGGCCGCTTCCAAAAAGCGACCGAACCGTTTTGCAACAAGAAATTGTTGCCCGCCGAGCTGCATTAGACGAGGAAATAAAAGATTTTCAAGTAGGAGGTTCTCAACCCCGCGAGGCCGCTGTAGCGGGCGGAGCACAAAAAGAAGGTCAAAAGACCATCGAACAATTATTTGAGGACCATGCGACGGAGTTGAATAGTGCCATGCGGGTCTTGGTTGATGAAGTTACGTGGCCGTCAAAAATGGATACTGCCCAGAAAATTGCGATTGCGGCTGGTTATGCCACAAAAGTTTTGTATGCTGACAATCTGAGGCCTATTTTTGGTGACACGTATTTTGAAAGTGATGTCGCGCCAAAACTGAAAAGCATCGATGCGGCCATTCGGGAAATGAATCGGTCGGTTTCTGATAAGAAAATTCTCATGGCTATCGATGGGGAGCTACGTGACTGGGCGGCGGAAGCAGTCGCCATTGGGCAGGAATTCAGTAAGACTGAACACAAAGAGATGGGGGTCCAACATGCCATGGCGGAGTTAGAAAAGGTTGACGCGAAAATCTTAGGTCTTATTGGTGATCCGGCGCGTTGGGGAACGTTTACCAATCCAGATGATGTTCGCGATTTAGCTCGTGTTATCAGAATATCTCCAGATGATTACCTGGCCAAAGCAGGCGTCGCCGATGTGTTGGCATTTCGTCAGCTGGCATTAGAACTGGATCCGCTCGAAAAGGATCGTGACGCGGCTGAAAAACTCTTTAAAGGTACAGGTCAAAGTTATCCTACTCGTTTGATTCGGGTGGCTCCAAAGGAGGTGGGCGTTGCTCAAAAAGCGGTGGATGCGGCGGCTGTTCCAGTAGAAGCCGGCGAAGCGGGTGATACTCCCGAGGGGGTTGATATTACCAAAACACCGGAAGAGCGGATCACGGATCTGGCTAATGATTCGACGTTTTGGATTAAGTCATATTTTAACGCCAGGGATGCGACTCCGGAGAGCCGGGTTGCTGAGATAAAGGCGGTGGTTGAACTCGCTCGCGCTAGTTTGGATGGTCTCGAGACATACGTGAAAGAAAACATGTCGATTGTCGCCAGAAAGCGTAGCGACTTTATCGAGGCCGTGACCCAAATTGCTATCGATCTGAACGTCGACGAAGCTGCGACAACAATGACTTCGAGAGGACCCGAAGTTAGACCTGGTCTCTTAGAAGTTGATCGCAGAATTGGTGGGACAAAAGGCCGTTTACTGGTGGATACGTTCTGGTCAGATGGCTTGAGTGTGGCCCGTCGTTTATCGATTTTAGATGGGATCGAAAAGGGCACTTATCGGCCGGACGATAAGAAAAATGTTCTTCTCAATCTTGATGCTAATCATCGACTGGCATTTGTCCCGCTTGCCTGGGAATTGCGCAACTTGGGCCAAGAAAAACGCGGGGAGGCACAAGACCCACTTCCCGAGCAACCTAATCCTGATGCGGTTGCTGCCTTGGCACCTGACGCGGCCCGTGCTCTCAGCCGCTATTTGTTATCGTCCGGGAGACGAGAGGAAGTAGAAGCACAGCTTGGGGAAGCATTAGGAAGAAAAGATCAAACGGCGGCAGCGTTGTTAGTCACTGAGCTCGGAAAGATTCTTGATGTCCAGAATGAGCTCTTGTTGAGCCAACCGGAGATTAATACCATTCCTATTCTCGGAATACGTGAAGCAGGCGAGTGGGCACGAACCAGAACCTACCTCGATGGGGTGATCGCTTCTGGTCGAGCAGCAGAGCCAGATGCAATCCCTGAGGACGCTTTAGAGCCTTTAGAAGAGGAAGAACCTGTTGGATTCTGGGGGAAAGTCAAAGGCTGGTTTGGTCGAGGTAAGAAAGCTGAAGTCGCGCCTGTGGCGATTCCTGTTGTTTCGCCTGAACGCTTGTCACGCATTGCTCCGCCTACAGCTGCCACAAGGGCTGAAACGCGGACTCCTGCCCCACGCACTCGCGAAGCCACGCCGGTGTTGATCGATGTCGAGCCCGAGGTGCCAGTGGGTTTCATTGAAAGAATTTGGAAGAAATATGCTGCAGGCGAATTAACGAAAGAAGAGCAGCAATCGGCTGAGCTCGAGATTCGTAACGGCCTAGCGACAAAGGTGGTGGATTTTGTGGCAGGCAACATGCAGCTCGACCCCGAAGATCGGCGTATTGCCGAAGCGGTCGTCGGAGCGATTCCGAGCATGCTCGGTGTGCGTTCGCCTTTGGAAGCTTATCAGCTCTATCACGTTTCAAAGGAAGTTGAGCGCGTGATGGGCGTGATCACCGATCTGGCGGAAGCAAGACAAGAGATTGAATCATCGAACCGTCTCACGGCCGGCAAGAAGGCCGAACTCATTGGGCGCATCGAAGCGACGCTCAGAAAGTATGAGGGTGATGTGTACGGTACCGCGACGATGCGCGATCGGGAGCTTGCTAATTTTGTTGACGAGGCTTATCGCCTCACAGAGCGTCGCATTTCAACAGCGAAAGAAGCCGCTAACACTGCTTTGGTGCTTGCGGGTGGCGGATACGCTCGGTCGGTTATGTTTGGTGTGATGAATCTTGCTGGCCGGGTTCAGCGCGGACGTTATGAAGAAACCAGGAAGGGAGAACAACATGCCGAGGGAGCTGTAGAAAGAACCAGAGAAGTTGCGCGAGCGGTCTGGCAAGGTGTGAAGGAGAGCACGAGACAAATAGTCAAAGGAGGTGGAGCCAAGACTGGTCGTGGTCGACTATTCAACAGGGCTATGGGGGCGCTTGGAGTTGCCAAATACGCAGGTCTAATGATGGGAATAGATTTGGCTACCGACAAGCTTCAGTCAGAAGCCCCAGAAGCAAATTGGGAAGGTCAGCCGATTGCTCCGGGTGAAGCCGAGGCTCCGGATGTTGCTCAGGCCGCTAATGCCATGGAATCTCCAAATCTTCTGAATGGGCATGAGGGGATGGTTGAACACGCTCCAATCTCCTTTGCGGACAAATCGTTTGCGGCCGTGCCGCGAAGTGAGGCTGGTGATTATAACGACTTGAAAGAGCTGGCGACGATTAAGAAGTGGGATCCCGAGGCTTCGACAGCAGAAAACGTTGCTAACGCCACCGCGAGCGGGGTACTTGCTAGGCAAATCGAAACCATGGACATTCGCACTCTCCACGAGTGGGGATACGATGGGGCGCAAACCGACGCCGACGCCCTGCACAAATTCGCGGTTGATTTGGCGTACAAAATTGGTCCTAAAGATTGGCTCTCGAGCGACAGCGTTGGTAGTCAACTGGTCTTAACGGTTCATGATGGCGAGCCAGGCTACGCCTTCACCAACATGGATCATCTTGAAACCCCTGATTTGCCAGAAGATGAAGTGGAGAAGTTCACCATGACTCCGGTTGAGCCTGAGGCTCCGGAAGAAGCACCTGCTGAGGCTCCGGAAGCTCCAATGGTAGAAACGCCAGAAGCGCCGGCTCCGGTCGAGCCTGACCCATGGGCCACGCCGGCGGTAACTGCTGAAGGGACGCGTCTTACGATCGGTGGTCGCGACCACGTGCTCGGGTTACCTGAAGACAAATACAGCCCCGATCAGGCGGAAGATATCGCTCGCCATGCCGAGCATGAACAGAAAACGCTCGATGCCGCTAAGGATTTCCGCACCGCTTACCGCATTTGGGCAACTGAAGACGGCACGGTCGAGATGAATCAAGCTGAAGCCAAGTTTGATAAGTTCTTGGATCGCTACCTGAAGGCTGAAGATAAGAAATTGGCTGATTATGTGGCTCGAGCCGAAGACCCTAATGGGCGCGTCAATCTGCACCCGCATGAGGCTCCACTAAGCCTAAATGAAGCTAAAGAGGCCGCATTTAAGCAGATTGATCGTGTTGCTCCTAAGAATATCGAGGTTATGACCAATGACCAGTGGAAGGAGTTCGGCAAGTACTATCGCAATGACGTCTGGAAGCACTAGGGCTGCCCCCTACCCAAAAATAAGGGCATTTGCTATCATTCCCTAAAGAAATCACTAACTTAAAACTGATATGGCCAAGATGACCAAGTCCCAAATGCTCCAGGCGCTCGCTGAGAAGTCCGGAATGTCGAAGAAAGATGTCGGTATGTTCATGGACACCCTCGTTGAGCTCGCCTACAAGGAAGTGAAAACGAGCGGCGAATTTGCTATTAACGGCCTCGGAAAATTGGTCAAAGTGGCCCGTGCCGCTCGCCAAGGCCGTAACCCAGCCACAGGTGCCACCATTCAGATTCCTGCGAAGACTGTGGTCAAGTTCCGCGTGGCCAAGGCTGCCAAGGAAGCCATCCTTTAATTTCTACGACCGAGACAAAAGTCGGCCCTTTCTTAAGGGCTGATTTTTGTATATGATGGGAGCGAACTATGTTTAAACGGTTGTTTGGGTTTATTTTGCTCCTGGCCATTGGGCTTGGAATTTTGTTTGCGCTCATCGCCCACGAGGGGGTCGGGAATGTGCTTGCAACGCTCACGGCGTTTGGTCTCGGGGCGTTTGTGTTATACGTGATGGTCTCCTTGATTAACTTTGCCTTGTACGTCTATCGCTGGAAAGTGATTGTCAATAAGGGCCTTGCCCCTCACCACAAGCTTTCTTTTTTCAGATTATATTTGCATCGGATGTCTGGGTACGCCTTTATGTACTTGTTGCCATTGTCATTTTTTGGCAGTGAGCCGATTCGGGTCGGATTGCTCCACGAAGATGGTGTGCCTTTGGACCACGCGACAAGTTCGGTGGTGATTGATTTAGCGTTTGAGACCACAGCATTTATTTTGTTTATTGCCATGGGGCTCGTGATGGCTGTGGTTGAAGGGGTGTCGCTTGGCAACACTGGGCTCGTGGCTGCTGTGGCCCTCGGATTGTTTGCTTTGATTATTGGATCGTTTTATTACGCGACGGTCTCGGGCAAAGGATTTTTTGGTCCGTTGTTCCGTCTCCTTGGCTTGCATCGTTTTAAGCGCTTGCACGGGGCAGAGGAGTGGTTGAAGCGGATGGAAAGTCAGATGACTGGCTTTTTGCGCGATAAGCCGCTCATGATTTTGTGGCTGTTGTTTTTGTCCCTGGTCATGATTTCGTTCCGGGTGTTTGAGAATTGGTTTATTGCCCACTTCTTGGGAGTTGATTTGAACTTCACCCAGGCGTTACTCTCGAGCACGATTCCGGGCCTAGTCCTCTTATTGCCAGTGCCAGGAGGGCTTGGGTTCTTAGAAGCATCTAATACGGGTTTGTTTGCTTTGCTCGGAGTCTCCATTGATGCTTTGGCGCTCGTGCTGATTATCCGCTTGCGTGATTTAGTGTTCATGACTATTGGACTTACTCATGCTTCTGAGCAGATCGGGAAGTTTATGAAGGAGTGGGTGAGGAAAGGTCGCGGCGTTCCTGTAACCAACAAATAACAATTCGGATTCTTTGAGAGGAAGAGGCCGGCCGTCATGCTGCTTCATGGGGTTTTGATGGTACTCTCCAGTCCACAAAAACAACTCGATTGAGCACAAGTTGGTGTCAATCGAGTTGTTTTTACTGTAAAAAGACCACCCCGCAAAACCACTTTTCTCTACACACGCCACATTGACGCCTTAAAGACGCCGACTTGGCGTCAACATGGCGTCATCTCGGCGTCAGTCCTAAAACCTACCTAAAGGAGGCAGCCACTCTACATACCCCGCTAACGAACCGCAGCCAATCTACTCTAAAAGGCCAAGAAATTGTCAGTTCCTTGACAAAAAAGGCATTTCTTGATACAGTGGTAGCGTTAATTCACCGGGTACCCTGTCCTACCGATCGGGCGACGCCAAACGTCTAAACGACACGGAGCAGAGACACCCATAAACCTATCCTATGGACAATGGCAACCGCCTGTTCATCGGCAACCTTTCCTTCGGCGCAACTGAGGACATGGTCCGCGACCACTTTAGTGGTATCGGCTCTGTGACCGACGTCTACGTCCCAATGAAGAAAGGATTCGGTTTCGTGACCTTCTCGACTGCGGAGGAAGCCCAAAAGGCTATCGCCGAGCTCGATGGATCCGAAATTGACGGCCGACCGATCCACCTCGATGTGGCTCGTCCAAAAGCTCCTCGCGAGTAATTGGAGACAGAAAACAAGACCCCCCTTCGCTAAAGCTTTGGGGGGTTTTTGTGTTATAATTTTTTGCATGCAAGTTCATTCACACAATTTACGTACCGCGCGCGCGCATGTCATCGACGTCGACATGGGTTATGGGCATTCGCGGGCGGCGCATAATTTGAAAGATTTATCGCGTGGCGAAGTGGTGACCGCCAATAATTACGATGGCATGCCGATTGCTGAGCGTGAGCTCTGGAGAAAATGGCGTGAAGGGTATGAAACGCTTTCGCGTTTAAGGCCCGTTCCCATTATTGGAAAAATTGCTTTTCAAATAGTCGAGCACGCCCAAACCATTCCAGACTTTTATCCGCGGCGCAATTTGAGCCAACCAACCTTGCCGCTTCGTGAGGCGATGCATTTAATTGTAAAGCGCGGCCTTGGCAAACATTTGGTTGAGGCGCTTGAGCGTCGGCCACTGCCCGCGGTGTGTACCCATCCGATTCCAGCCTTTTCGCTCGAAACCCATGGCTACAAAGAGCCCATCTGGTGTGTACCAACAGATGCCGATGTGGCCCGGGCCTGGGTGGCCCTTGAGCCCAAGAATTCGAGGATTCGTTATTTGTGCGCCAATGGGCGGCTCATTGAGCGCTTGAAGCGTTACGGCGTGTCGGATGATCGTCTATTTTTGACTGGCTTTCCGCTCCCTAAGGAATTAATCGGGGGCATCAAACAAGCTGTGTTGAAGCATGATGTCTCCGAGCGGCTTACCCGACTCGACCCTCAAGGGGTATTCTTTGAGCGCTACGGCAAGGAAGTGCAGCGTGTATTTGGAAAAAAGAAACAGCTGTCTTCGCGGCCGCTCACGATTACCTATGCAGTGGGAGGCGCAGGGGCGCAGCGCGAAATTGGTAAGCAGATTCTCACAAGCTTGGAGCGTTCGCTTCGCCGCAAAGAGGTTCGACTCATCTTGATTGCTGGCACGCGACGCGATGTGGCTGAAGAATATCAGCGTGTTGCTGAGCATCTTGGCGTTCATGTGCCGATCGTCTTTTCCGACAACCGCGCCACGTATTTCAAACGTTTCAACCAAGCATTGCGTGAGACTGATATTTTGTGGACCAAGCCATCTGAGCTCGCTTTCTACACCGCGCTTGGCCTGCCAATTATTATGGCCCCACCACTTGGTCGCCAAGAAGAATTTAATGCTATTTGGTTGAGTTACGTCGGCGGGGGAGTGCATCAAGAAGATCCCCGCTATACCAACGAATGGTTGTTCGACTGGTTAAACTCGGGCGGCTTGGCGCGGGCCGCCTGGCAAGGGTATGTGCAAGCTCCGACCCATGGCACCTACCGCATCGAAGATTTAGTCTTAGGGCGCGAATCAGAATGGTCGCCACCGCCATTAATTGTTTAATCTATGTCCAAGCAAAAACAGATTGCCTACGTGATCGATGTCGACATGGGTTATGGCCACGCACGGGCCGCCTGGGCGCTTAAGGATTTGGCAAACGGCGAAGTTATTTCGGCCAACAACTACAAAGGTATTCCAGCTAACGACAAAGAGCTCTGGCAAACCAGTCGCAAGGTTTACGAAACAATCTCGCGGTTGAAGCCTGTGCCGATTATTGGGGACTTGGCATTTGCGATCATGGATGAGTTTCAAGAAATCCCTGCGTTTTATCCGCGACGTGATTTGTCTAAGCCAAGTTTTCAGTTAAAGCAGATTTATCGACTGATTGAAAAAGGTCAGGGGCGTGATTTGATCGAGCGGCTGGGCAAAAACCCACTCCCCATTGTGACCACGTTTTTTACCGTGGCCTTCATGGCTGATTACTATGGCTATCCCGGTAAGATTTACCTCGTCACGACGGACACGGACATTGCCCGCCATTGGGTACCGCTTGAGCCTGAGAATAGCAAAATCAAATACTTTGCTGCCAACGGTCGGTGTAAAGAGCGGCTACAATTGTACGGCGTGGCCAAAGACCAGATTTATTTGACGGGCTTTCCGCTCCCTAAGGATTTGATCGGCGGAGCTAAAGAGGGAATTGTGCAAGAAGACATGATGGCTCGCATTTGCAATCTCGACCCCCAAGAGATCTTCTATTCACGTTATGAACATGTGATTGTTTCGCGGCTCGGCAAAGCCAAATGTGTACTCAAAAAGACCCATCCCTTGACTCTTACCTTTTCGGTGGGTGGAGCTGGGGCGCAAAAGGGGATTGGGATCGACATTATGGAGTCACTTAAAGCGCGCTTGAAGGCCGGAACGATCCGTTTGGCATTGTTCGGAGGGCTTCGGGGGCAGGTCGTTGATTTTTATGAGGAGCACGCCCGAAAGCTCGGTCTTGGCAAAGCAATTGGCAAATCGTTGCTCATTCCTTCATTTAAAACACGCCAAGAATACTTTCAAGGCTTTAATGACTTTTTGCATGAAACAGATGTGCTCATGACTAAACCCTCTGAACTTTCTTTCTATACCGCCTTAGGAATTCCGATTGTGATTGCCCCGCCGATCGGCTCACAAGAAAAGTTCAACCAGATTTGGCTGCAATATGTTGGCGGGGGAGTCCCGATGGCTAACCCTAAGTACATCGACGAATGGCTGTTTGATTGGATTAACTCCGGCGGTATGGCTCGCATGGCCTGGAATGGCTACGTCGAAGCGCCGACGCTTGGGACGTATCGGATTGAAGATATTGTGGCGGGTAAAAAAAGTGAGATTCACGCTTTGCCGTTGATTGTATAGAAATTCTAGGCCCAGCCTTTTAAGAGAAAACTTGCCGTGGCTGGTTAGCTGGGTAGTAGATTGGCTGGCCCCTCCCCGGCGGGTTTTACCAGTGACGCCAGAATGACGCCATATTCACCCCGAATCGGCGTCTCCGTGGCGTCATTACGGCGTGTGTAGAGAAAAGTGCTCCAGGGGGGGCAGCGCTTTGGTATTAAAAGCAATTAAATTGAACACTAAGTGGCGTCAATCGAATTGTTTTGGAGGCCGTGGGACACCAACAAAACCTTACATAACAGATCAACCCACCGATACTTCTTTAAAAGAATCCGGTTTTAGGGTATTATTGCCCCATCTATGTCTCATGACGAAAGTCACGGTGGTGGGCAAGCGGGCGGCAAAGAGGAGGCGGGTCATGGCGAATTGGACGAACGGATTCGCCAACTGCCTTCGATTTTTCATTTAGACGAAACCGTTAAAGCCAAGGCTGGTGAAGAGACCATCCAGGTTAGCGAGACGGTCTCAACTGCCGCGACTATTTACGAAAAACTGCGCAATACCCTTGAATACGAAGAAGAGCATTTGTTGCGTCGCAATGCCATTCGGCGCGTGCTCAAACGGCGCATTGGGGTTGATGTTGATGCGCAAGCGCTTGCGCATGATTTGGTAGTTGAACTTATTTGGGCGCGGTATTTGCCAAACGCGACCTTGCCGCTCAGAGTCTTGAATGAAATCGCCGAAGTTTTGGCTAAGTACAATGCCTTGGTCCAAGCGACTGAGCGCGCACGTGATCCAGCGTACGCCTTTGCCTGGCTCCTCGATATCATGGCAAATGAAGTCGAGGCCAAGCTCGTGCCTCCAACTCGTGAAGACGCTCTCGCGAGCTTCATGTTCCGGATTATTTCGGAGCGCATTCAATGGCAAAAAGGCAGCCTCCCAGAAGATGCGCGTGAACTGCAGTTGTATTTGGCTGTGTATCGCACGTTGCTGAAAGCCGACGTCGCCCGGCTGCGCTCTCGAGTGTTCTTTTTGTATCATCCAGATTGGAAAAAAGGCTTCACCCCGGCCGTGGCTGACGGTATCGCTGCCGAATTTGATCAAGTGATCAGCACCGTCGACAGCCAAGTGAAACATCGCATTGCTGAGCCGCTTTCGCGGGAGATTCGTAAGTACGCTGTGCTCTTTAATGTTTTGTTTGATGTTGCGGCCAAAAACCCTGACAACTTCCTAAACATTGTCGCAGATAGCCACGCTCTTGATGGCGAAGTTAAAAAAGCAGCTACTGAGCGCATTAAGCGGTTCACGTCCCGCCAGCGCACGCGGGTCATTCGCGCCATTGCCTTTTTGTTCTTGACCAAAATGTTGCTGGCGCTGGCGATCGAATTGCCGTACGACTTGGCAATTTCTCACACCACCTCGTTTTTTCCCTTAGCAGTGAACATCATCTTCCCACCAATGCTCCTTGCCGCCATTGGTCTCACGAGCCGCATCTCCACAGGGAAAGTGATCAAAAACGTTCAAAAAGGCGTGCGGGCGATTGCTTATAACTCTGATGACTTGAAGCTGGTCTTTAAGGTCAAGAAACCGTGGAGTCAAGGCCCGCTGGCGATCATTTTTGGCGTCATTTACGTAGCCACGTTTATTGTGACTTATGGCGCGATTGGAGCGCTCCTCGTCACCTTTGGTTTTAACGCCGTGTCCATGGCGATCTTCTTACTATTCATGTCGCTCGTGACTTTTTTTGGCATCCGTATTCGACAATCGGGCAAGGAAGTCGTGGTCGACACCGGCAAATCAGGCTTTTTGGCCTCGATCGTCGACATGTTCACTTTGCCGATCATTCGCGCCGGACGCTGGATTTCACTGCGTACCCCCCGCATCAACGTGTTTCTGTTTTTCATGGATTTTATTATCGAAGCGCCGTTTAAGATGGCGATCGAACTGGTCGAATCCTGGCTCGCATTCGTTCGTGACAAAAAAGAGGAGGTTTAATTCATGTTTAGGAGGCATCACAAAAAATATTTGGCTGGCGTGGTGGTGTTCACGAGTTTAACGCTCGTGATCGCCATGTTTGCGGTTATCCAGGCCAAGCGGCTGCATCCTGAAGTGAAGGATGTGGCGTATGGAGCAACGTTTTCGACGGCTTATGCCGAGAGTCTTGGGCTCGACGCGCGGCGGACCTTTATTGCCGTGGTTGATGAACTTGGCATCAAGAAAATTCGTC
>ERZ1292633.3502-Hain-H41-02um-R1-3502-length-15213-cov-19_pt1 | contig 12740 bp, 14 predicted proteins | sample MGYA00564406_ERZ1292633 | MGnify/ENA primary metagenome ERZ1292633 (study PRJEB36523, sample SAMEA6512639) | groundwater metagenome | collected 2019-01-08 | study: AquaDiva: Metagenomics assemblies of 32 groundwater samples
AAAATATCTTTGTAAATAGAAGGAATTTCTAAAATGGCTAAAAATAAATGTTCAGTACTAATGTATTCATCTTTTAATTTTTCAGCTTCTTTTTTTGCTTGAGTTAAAATTTTTTTTAAAATAAGAGAAATATACATTTGTCCTATTGCTCCTTATTCAGAAAGATGCGGGATTTTTTCAATTTCTCTATAAATTTCTTCTTTTAATTTTTCTACATCAACTTCTATTTTTTTTAATAAATTTAAAACAACCCCTTCTGTTTGTATTAATAGGGAATAAAAAAGATGGCAGACATCTAATTCTTGTTGATTTTTTTCTTGAGCAATTATTTCCGCTTGCTGTAATGCTTCTTTTGATTTTAGAGTAAAATTATCAAACATAAAATAGATAAAAATTTGCTAAAATTTAAATATAACTTAATTGTTTGCTCCCTTGTTTTTTTTGCATACCGCTTAATGGCCATGCAATATAAAAAAGGTTCTTCTGGGAATTTTATGGGTAAATATTTAATTGGCGTATGCAATACGCCCCTACGAATTAATGATTTGTTGTTATAAGGGCGTATTGCATACGCCCTTATAAAAAAGATTTTTTCATCAAATTCCCATTTCAATAAATTGTTAAAAATATATTTGCGTATTTTATTCAATGATTGTTGTTGTAGGGGCGCGGCTTGCCCGCGCCCAGGGCGACCGCAACGGTCGCCCCTACGAAATTGTAATTTTAAAATATTTTATGTCCTCGTAAAAATTCTTGCGCTAGCATTCTTTTTTTCCCTTCAATTTGCAGTTCATCAATAATTAAAATTCCATTGCCACATTTTACGGCTAATTGATTATCTTTTGTTAAAAAAAAATCACCAATACATATCGCGTCATTTTTAATATTTGTGATGTGAGTTTTAAAAATTTTGCAATTTTTTCCTTTAAATTTTGTAAAATTCCCTGGCCATGGAGAAAAAGCGCGAATTTGTTGCTCAATTTCTTGAACTGATTTTGTCCAATTAATTTCTCCATCCTCTCTTTTTAAAATTTTTGTATATGTCGCCACCGATTCATTTTGTTGCGTCATTAATGAATGATTAATAACAAATAATGAATCAGTTGAATCAATTTGTCCAATTGTAAAATCTGCTTGATATTTTTCTTTCCATAGGGTTAATATTTTTTCTGTTTCTTGAATATATTTTGGCAAAATTTTTATCAAAAGTTCAGCTCCTAAATTAGCAAGTTTATTGTGTAAAATTTGGCTATCATTATTGTCTTGTATTTCAATTTTTACACTTTGTATTATTTTCCCTGTATCCATTTTTTCATCCATTAACATTAATGTTACTCCTGTTTCTTTATCGCCATTTAGAATGACGGATTGAATGGGCGATGCACCACGATATTTTGGAAGCAAAGAAGCATGAATATTTAAACAACCAAATTTTGGAATTTCTAAAATTTCTTTTGACAAAATTTGTCCATAAGCGGCAACAACAATTAAATCCGGTTGCGCTTTTTTTATGATTTCTATACTTTTTTGATCTTTAATATTTTCTGGTTGAAAAATTGGTATATTGTATTCCAATGCGACTAATTTTATTGGCGAAGCTTGTAATTTTTGTTTTCTACCAATAGGTTTGTCTGGTTGAGTAATAACCTGAATAATATTTATTTTATTTTGTATAAGAGATTTTAAAATCGGCGTAGCAAAATCGCTGGTTCCGATAAAAATGATATTCATAATTTAAAAATTATTTTTGTTTAATGTTTTTTGTTCTATCGATAAATAAAATTCCATTTAAATGATCAACTTCATGTTGAATAATTCTGGCAAGTAAATTTTCGGCTTCAAATTTTATTTTTTCTCCATTTTTATTCAAAGCTTTTACTGTAATTTTTTTTGATCTTTTTACCTGACTAAAAATTCCAGGAATAGAGAAACACCCTTCTTCGCAAATTTCTTTTGACCAGGATTTATTTGTGATTTTAGGATTAATTAAAATTAAAATCTTGTCGTTTTTATTGTGATAAAAATTGTAAAATGTAGCATCATTTATTTCATTGTAATTGCAAACTAAAATTAATTTTATACTTTTCCCAATTTGTGGTGCAGCTAAACCTGCTCCTTTTGCTTTTTTAAGAGTTACGATCATTTTTTTAATTAAATTATGTGTTTCTTTACTTTTTATATTTTTTTCCTTAATATCTTGCGCTTTCTGTCTTAAAATTGGATCTGGATGTTTAATAATTTTGAGAGGCATAAAAAAATGTAAAACGTAAAAATAAATAAAAGTAACTCGTAATCAGTAATAAAAATTTAAGATGCAAAATATAAAATGAAAAATAATAGCGTAAAATTCAAAATCACAAAAAATAAATAAATTCTAATAACCAAAATTATAAATTCAAAACGTTTTGTATTTTGGATTTATTTTAAATTTATTTTACATTTTTCGTTTTTCGTTTTGCACTTTTTAAATTTTGCATTTTTCGCTTTATATTTTACGTTTTTAAAGTATTTCCACAGGATCTACATCAATAATCCAATTTTTATCAAGTTCATTCAACAATTTTTTATTTAAAAATGAAAAATTAAAATTAGAATTTATTTTTAAAATAATTTGTTTTCTGTATTTTTCTTTAATTTTTGAAATCATTGGCGATATTGGTCCGATAATTTCAACGGTTTTTGATAATGAAAAGCACATTTTTAATTTATCAACTAATTCATTTGTTTCTTTTTCTATTTTTTTTAAATCAGAATTTTGATAAATTAATTTTATTAATTTATAAAATGGCGGATAGTTAAATTTTTTTCTCATTTCAATTTCATATTTATAAAAAAAATAATAATCTTGTTTGGCTAGTGCCTGAATAACATAATTTTCGGGAGAATGTGTTTGAATAATAATATCTGATTGATTATTACTCCAATTAATAATTTGGGAAAGCTGTTGAAAGGTTTTTTCAGAAGAACGAAAATCTGGTCGATAAAACAAAGAATTAGCCAAAACAATGCCAATCAAATTAAAAATATTTGGTTGATTAAATTGTTTAAAAAAAAATTGCGTCCCAATAATGATATCATATTTAGAATAATTTGTGAAAATTTCGGATTCTTTATCAACTCTTAGAATTTTGACATCTGGAAATAATTTTTTAATTTCTTTTTCAACTCTTTGCGTCCCGATTCCAGATGTTTTTATATTCACTCCATTGCAATGAGGGCATTTAATTGCCCTGTCTTGAATAAAATTACAATGGCAACAAATAAATTTATAATTTACAGTTTGTGTTTGATGGGTCAAAATAAGAGGCAAGCTACAGCGTGGACATTTAAATAAATGGTTACAATCTATGCATTTTGTTATCGTTCCCAATCCACGGCGATTAAGAAATAAAAATATTTTTCCTTTTTTCTCTAATGTTTGATTGATTTTTCCTTCAAGCTCATCGCTGATTAATGAGTAATTTTCTTTGCGCCATTCATCCTGCATATTTACAATATTAATATTTAATTTATTTTTGTCGAGATGCGCAATAGAAATATTTTGAGTATTTGATTGTGTGCGATAAAATGTTTCTACTCTCGGCGCTTGACTGGCTAAAATACATTTAGCTTTAGTGAATTCGCTGATTTTTTCAGCCAATGTTTGAACATTATATCGAGGATTTTGTTCTGATTTATAATTTGTCAGAGACTCTTCATTGTCAATAATTATTAAATTTAAATTTTTGATTGGACTAAAAATAGCTAAGCGCGTTCCCAAAATAATTTTACTTTGTTGATTATATATTTTTTGCCATTCTTGCCAAAACAATGTTTGAGAAAGTTTATTGTGTAAAACAGAGATTTGATTTGAAAAATAATAATTTAAATATTGATAAATTTGTTGAATATCTGCAATTTGTGGAACAATAATAAGAATTTGTTTCTGCGGATTTTTGTCTAAAAAAATTTTAATTATTTTAATATAAACAAAAAATTTTTCAGATTGATTTTGATAACACAATAATTCGCATTTTATTTCTTGTTTATTAATTAAATCAATCGCATCTTTTATTTTTGTTAGAGATTTTTTGGGAACAGTCAAACGTTTAGCAATTTCAAGCGATAATGTAGTGAATTGTTTTGGAATATTCAATATTTTACGCTTGGGAATTTCTGGAAAAATTATTTTAGCAATTAATGGAAGCGAAGCGCAATAATAATTACTCGCCCATTGAATTAATTTAATTAAATGTTCTGACAAAATAATTTCTGGTTCAAAAATTTTATTAATTTTTTTTAATTTTATTGAATCTTCCGTTGATTGTGTTTTTATTTTTACGATAATGCCATTTATTTTTCTATTACAAAACGGGATTTCTACAATTTGATTGATTCTAATTTTGTTCTGCAACTCTTCTGGAATTATATAATCAAAATAATCCAAATGTTTTGGGAGTCGAGTAATTGGAATAATGACTGCTATATGTTGATTTTTATTTATTTCATTATTTATTGATTTTTCCATATTAAAATATTATCATAGATACTGGTTGTTGACAATATTTTTAATTTTTATATCATATAAAAATATGACGAATAAACTTATTCAATATTTTAAGGATTCAAGGGTTGAATTAAAAAAGGTTACCTGGCCAACAAAAAAAGAAACAATTGATCACACATTAATTATTGTTGGAATTAGCATTGCATTATCTATCTTTTTGGGAGTGATAGATTTTGTTTTAATTAAAATAGTAGGAAAATTACTTTAATTTAATTTTTTATGTCAAAACAAATAGCATGCGAGGGACGCAGATGGTATGTATTGCATACTTATTCTGGATATGAAGAAAAAGTAGTTACCGATCTTAAACAAAGAATAGAATCAATGAACATGCAAGATAAAATTTTCAATATTTTGATTCCAACTGAGAAAAAAATAAAATTCAAAGGCGGAAAGAGAAAAACTATAATAGAAAAAATTTTTCCCGGATATATTTTAGTGGAAATGATTGTTACAGACGATTCGTGGTATGTGGTAAGAAATACCCCTTCTGTAACGGGGTTTATAGGTACAGGAATTACGCCTACACCAATTGAAGAGAGTGAAATTTCTTTTTTGCAGAAACAAATGAAGATAGAAGAGCCTAAATTTAAAATTGATATAGCAGTTGGAGCTCCAGTAAAAATTATGGATGGACCATTTAAAAATTTTGATGGTAAAATTATGGAAATAGATGAAGCTCGGGGAAGGGTTAAAGTTTTAATTTCTGTTTTTGGACGCGAAACTCCAATGGAATTAGACTTTTTGCAAATAAAAAAAATGTGATAAAATAATAACTCAAATGTCAAAAATGATTTTTAATTTTAGAATTTGAAATTTTATTTGTCATTTGGATTTTGATATTTGAATTTATAGTTTTATATTTTTATATTTTATTAATAATTTATGGCTTTAAAAAAGGATATAACAAAAAAGGTTGCTTCAAAAAGGATTACAAAAAAAAGTGAAGTAAATAAAGTAATAGAAAAGGAAGCGCCAGTAAAAGAAGAAGAAATTTCTTTGATTTCTAAAAATCAAAAATATGTTTATGCTGTAGGTAGAAGGAAAAGGGCAGTAGCGCAGGTGCGATGTTATGAAAATGGAACAGGAAAAATTACAGTAAATAATATGGATTTTAAAGAATATTTTCCATTTTTTACTTGGCAAAAAAATATTACAGATCCATTGATGAAAATTGGGAATATAAATGATCTTGATGTTTCAGTTTTAGTTAGAGGGGGAGGAAAGAATGGACAATCAGAAAGCATTAGACATGGCATTTCTCGTATTTTGGTAAAAATGAATGCTGAGATAAAACCAATATTAAAAAAATATGGATTTTTAACTCGCGATCCTCGAGAAAAAGAAAGAAAAAAACCTGGATTAAAGGGTGCTCGTCGCGCGCCACAATGGGCAAAGAGATAAAACAAACAAAATTTAACAAAATTTAAAAAAACAGATATAACCTATCTGTTTTTTTAATGGAATAAAATAAACGCAATAAAAAAAGGAGGGGGAAGATGTGATTGTACACATTTTGTATTTTCCCCCCCATGACTCCTCCCATTTGTTGGAGGGTAAGAACAATTGTTCTTACCCTCCCATCCAAAAATAGGAGTTTAAAGACTAAAAAAATAATACAAGATAAAAAATAATAAATCAATTTAGTTTTCCACATCTTTTATAGACAGTAGAATTTGGAAATATTTAGGAAGTCGGATTTTTCAAATATGTCATTAGATATATTAACGTCATAGCTAGCTTGATATAATATATGAGGAATATAATTAATATTATTTAAATCACTAAAAATTATTCATTGATTAAATTTTCTATTTTGATTTTCTTTTTTCTAAATAATTCTAAATCCTTTTTGTTAATAAAAAATATTTTTTTGGTTTCATCTTTATTCCCAACGAAAATACGCACAGCATTATAATCAAAATCATAAGAATACAACGTATCAACTGTTGAATTTAAAATACAACCAAAAATTTCTCTCGCATTTTCAACTTGATAATCGGGAATTTCTAAAACAAAAGTAAAAATTTTATTTTCTAATCCCCATTTTACATCTTTTGCTTCAAATTTTTCCTCCGGCTTTTTATCTTTAAAAAATAAGGAAAAAAAATTATTTTCTTCCGGAATATCCTTTTCTTTAAATGTCGCGACTCTTATTCGTTGAACAATTTGATTAACTAAAAAATTCGGTAAAAAAATTTCATCAATTTTAAAATTTTTTCCATCCCAATCCCCAATCATCTTATCATTTTTATCTAACCCCTTCAACAATCTCTGAGAAAATTCTCCTCTTGAAATATTTTCCAGACGAGCGCGAATAACATCATAAAAATATCCAGTGATTAATAATTGTTCGCCACTTTTCATGTCAACAGTTACAACTGTATAAAATTCTAAATTATTATCGGAACTCAGCACTACTCGATGAACAAGGAAAATTATTCGGTCAATTTTTTCCGCAACATCCTTATTAATTTTTTTTTCTTCAGCTTTACTGTCTTCTAATAAATTATCTACAGGAAAATAAACCCCGATTGTTTTTCCTGTAATTTCTACTTTTACAGTGTATTCATATTCTTTTTTTATTAATTCAACTAATTCCTTTTTTATTTCTTCGTTTTTGTTAGAAAAAGTTTTTTTAGATAAATCTAATTTGCAACCAGTAAACGAAAACAAAATGATTAATATAAAAAATGCAAAAATTATTTTTTTCATAATTCTTTAGATTTATTCTATTATTCCTTTTATTCTCCTTACTCCCGCGCTTGATGCTTCTTCTTTTATAATTTTAAAATGCCCAAGCTCAAATGTATTTTTTACATGAGGACCTCCACAAAATTCTATGCTAAAATCATTTATTTTGTAAACTTTTACAATGTCCCCATATTTAGACAAATCAAAAGAAAGATTTTTGACTATTTTTTTTGCTTCTTCTTTTGGAAGTTCTAACATTTCTACAGGAATTTTTTCATTAATTTTTTGATTAACCAAATCCTCAATATTTTTTAATTGTTCGGAATTAACTTTTTCTGGCCAATTAAAATCAAAACGCATTCTTTCAAATGTAATATTACTTCCTTTTTGCATAATTTCATTTCCAAGAATTCTTCTAAGTGAAGCTAATAATAAATGAGTGGCTGTATGATATTTTATTTCCATTTCTCCCGTGCTTGCAAGCCCTCCTTTAAATTTTTGTTCTGAGCCAATTTTAGAAATTTCCTGATGTTTTTCAAAAAATTTATCAAAATCATCTTTTGATAAATTTTTTATTGCTTCTGACGGCGCTAATTCTTTAATCAACTCAAATGACAAACCAAAAGTTTCGTAAAAATAAAAAGCTTTTTCAGCTGTAATCTCTTTAATTTGTGGCAAATTCACTGAAGTATATTTTTCTATTTCCTTAATCCCGCGACTAACCGCTTGTTGAAATTTTTTTGCTTCGCCTTCTAAAACCTCCAAAATTATTTTTATATTTTTTAATTCTGGATAATTTTTTTGAAATTTTTCTGAAATAATTTTTACACTTTCTAAAAATAAATCTTTATGAATATTGTATTTAATTTGATAAGCCAAAATCCGACGCAATAAACGTCTCAAAATATATCCAGCCTCTTTATTTGAAGGTCGCACGCCGTCAGCAATTAAAAATATGCTGGCACGCAAATGATCCGCTAAAATTCTTAAAATTCTTTTCTCTAATTCTGGCGACAATTCTTTAATTTTTAATATTAATAATTTAAACAAATCTGTTTCAAAAACATCTATAACGTTATTTTCTACAGCTATTATTCGCTCAAGCCCGCCACCAAAATCAACATTTTTATTTGGCAATAAATCAAACCCTTTTTCTGTTTTTATGTATTCCATAAAAACATTATTTCCAATTTCAAGAAAACGACCACAATCACAATTAACATGGCATGGTTGATTTCTAAATTGAGACTTTTCGTGAATTTTTAATTCTTCGCCAAAGTCCCAAAACATTTCGCTACATGGACCTCCAAATTCACCGATAGGCATTTTTGAAGGCACGCCAGATCTAGACCACCAGTTTTTTGTTTCATTATAATAAAAAATTCTGCCACACTGCATTCCATTTTGTTCAGAAAGATCTACAACCTTCGCTTCAATACCAACCTTTAAAAATACTTCTTGCCAAATTTTAACAGATTCGTTGTCGCGTGAAATATTCAAATTGTCATTACCGCGAAATACCGTAACATAAAGATTTTTAGGATTTAAATTTATTTCATTAATCAAAAAATCAAATATCCATTGTATTTGTTCTTTTTTAAAATAATCTCCAAACGACCAATTACCCAGCATTTCAAAAAAAGTTGTATGACGATTATCGCCAATTTCTTCAATGTCTTGAGCTCGAAAACATTTTTGCGAATCAACAATTCTTTTCCCTAAAAAATGTTCTTTCCCAAGCAAATATGGCGCCATTGGTTGCATTCCTGCCGTAGTTAATAAAACGCTGGGATCATTAGGTAAAAGCGAAGAAGATGGCACAATTTTATGTCCATTTTTTTCAAAAAAATTTAAATATTTTTGACGAATTTCATCTGAAGTCATAATAAAATTATTTTATAATTTTCTATATTATTACAGTAGCAACAAATTTTGTCAACGAAATACGCTAATTAATATCACAAAAAACTGCCACATATGAAATAGTTGTTTTTTTGGTTCTTCGGATAATTTTATGGATAAAGTTTAGTAAATGGTAAAAGTTTAATTTAAGAATCTAACACAACATTAAATTAAATCCAGAATCACATTAAATTAAATCCAAATATCAAAGTCCAAATGACAAATAAATTTCAATGACCAAAATTATAAATTCAAAACGTTTTGCATTTTGCACTTTTTAAATTTTACATTGTTATTTTGCATTTTTCGTTTTTCGTTTTGCACTTTTTAAATTTTGCATTTTTCATTTTTCGTTTTACATTTATTTTGATATTGCATTGACTTCTAAAAGAAATATGTTATGCTACAAATAATTACAAATATTTGTAATTATTTTAATAATAAATAAATTCTATGAAAAAAAATATTCATCTAACTTATTATGCAGACGCTAAAATTGTTTGCGCTTGTGGAAATACATTTACTACCGGTTCAACACTAAAAGAAATTCATGTTGAAATTTGTTCACATTGTCATCCTTTTTTTACTGGCAAACAAACAATAATTGACACTGCTGGGAGAGTTGATCGTTTTAAAACACGTATAAAGAAAAAAGAAGAAATTATAAAAAAAGCGCTCACTGTAAAAAAGGTTAAAACTGAAAAAGAAGTTGAAGCCACTGAAAAGACAAAGGATAAAAAAAGGACTGCGACTGCAAAAAAAGTTAAAGATGCAAAAAAAGTTGAAAAAAAATAACACAATCAATTTTATTACTTAAAATCCTGCTTTTTGTTATAAACAATGCAGGATTTTTAAATTAATTTATGTTATCTTTGCTACCACAATTTCAAAAATCTTTTGAAGAATTGGAACAAAAAATGCAAAATCCAAATATTTTTAACAACACTGAAGAAATAAAAAAAATTTCTAAAAAATTCAATGAGACAAAAGAAATTATAGAAAATCTAGAAAAACTCAAATCTTTAGGAAACAACATAGAACAAACCAAAGAACTTTTAAAAACAGAAGTTGATCAAGAAATGATTGAATTAATTCAATGTGAATTAAAAGACTTAGAAAAAAATAAAGAAGCACTAGAAATAAAAATAAAAATTTTGCTTTCACCAAAAGACCCCATGGATGAAAAAAATATTATTATGGAAATTCGCGCCGGTGTCGGAGGAAATGAAGCTGAGCTTTTTGCGGCAAATTTATTTCGAATGTATTTTCGTTTTGCTGAAAGAAAAAAATGGAAAACCAACCTGATTAATTCTAACAAAACAGAGCTTGGCGGATTTAAAGAAATTGTTTTTGAGATTACAGGAGACAATGTTTATTCTCATCTCAAATATGAAATTGGTGTTCATCGAGTTCAAAGAATTCCAGAAACAGAAAAAAGTGGGCGAATCCATACGTCAACAGCAACCATTGCTGTTTTACCAGAAGCTAAAGAAATTGATATTAAAATTGATCCAAAAGACTTACGCATTGATGTTTTTTGTTCAGGCGGTCACGGCGGTCAAAATGTAAATAAGGTTTCAACTGCAGTGAGAATAACTCATTTACCCACAAACATTGTTGTTTCTTGTCAAAACGAAAGATCGCAACCACAAAACAAAGAAAAGGCTTTTACTGTTTTGCGTTCTCGACTTTTAGCGCTAGAACAAGAAAAAAAACAAAGCATCTTAACAAATGAACGAAAAAATCAAGTGGGCACGGGCGACCGTTCGGAAAAAATTAGAACATACAATTTCCCGCAAGATCGCATTACTGATCATCGAATAAAAAAAAGTTGGCATAGTATTGCCAACATTTTAGATGGAGATTTAGATGAAATTATAACCGATATTTATAAATCAACACTTTAAAAAGGAGCTAGGCTCCTTTTTCTTTTTTTAATTTTTTCCACCACTCAGAATTATTTTTATACCATTTAATTGTTTCCTTAAGTCCTTGATTAAAATTCATTTTTGGTTCCCAGTCAAGTTTATTTTTAGCTTTAGAAAAATCTATTGCATAACGCAAATCGTGCCCCAATCTATCTGCAACATATTCAATCATTTCTTCTCCTTTGTCCATTAATTTTAAAATTATTTTTGTTAATTCCAAGTTAGTTAATTCATTCGCTCCGCCCAGACAATAAGTTTCTCCAATTTCACCCTTTTGAATTATTAAATCTACTCCCCTGCTATGATCTTCAACGTAAATCCAATCGCGAATATTCTTTCCTTCTCCATAAACTGGAACCTTTTTATTTTCTATTAAATTTGTAATAAAATGCGGAATAAGTTTTTCAGGAAATTGATATGGCCCATAATTATTGGAACAATTTGAAATTGTGATTGGCAATTTATAGGTATGATAATAAGCCCGAACTAGATGATCTGAAGCCGCTTTTGAAGCGCTATATGGACTATGTGGATCATAAGGCGTTTTTTCATCAAAAGGCTGATCGTTAAAATTAAGCGCTCCGAAAACCTCATCGGTAGAAACATGATGGAATCTAATATTGTGATTTTTCGCAGCATCAAGTAAAACTCGCGTACCTTCCACATTGGTTCTAACAAAATCTTGACTATTTGCGATTGAACGGTCAACGTGCGATTCAGCAGCAAAATGGACAATCAAATCTATATCTTTTACTAAACTATTTACTAAATTTGCATCGCAAATATCGCCTTGTATAAATTTATAATTAGGATTATTTTCAATATCTTTTAAATTTTCCAAATTTCCAGCGTAAGTTAAAATATCCAAATTAACAATTTTGTCATTTGGATATTTTTTCATCCAATAATGTATAAAATTTGAGCCGATAAACCCAGCCCCGCCTGTAATTAATACTTTCATAAATCAACTGAAATTAATTTTTAATTTCTTTGATTTTTACCTTGGTATGCATTTGTCTATGGCCTTGTTTCTTTCTGTATCGAGTTTTGGCTTTATATTTTAACACGGTTATTTTTTTATTTTTCCCCTGCTCTAAAATTTCCGCCTTTATTTTTACCCCTTCTAAAAAAGGCTGTCCGATTTTAATATTTTCACCAGCCTCATCCGAAGTTAAAAGCACCATATCAAACTCAACCTCGTCTCCGTTTTCTCCATTTATTTTCTCAATTTTTAAAACATCGCCTTCTTTAATTTTGTATTGTTTCCCGCCAGTTTTTATAATTGCAATAGACATAATTTATTAATTTAAAATTTAATGATTGAATTATATATAATTTTATTCACCTGTCAATTTTTTAAAAAAAATATCAATAGCGACAAGGCTGGTAAAAAAATAATCTTGTGCTAAGATATAAGAAATAAAAAATAATTTACATAATTATGTTTACAAATGAAGATATTCAAAAACTTATAAAAGCTTTAGGGGGGAATTTTGTTACTAAAGAAGATTTAAAAGATTTAAAAAAAGAAATTACCGACACCCATCAAGAAATGAAAGATGGATTTGGTAATGTTTATAAAGAATTTAGTAATGTTCGAAAAGAAATGAAAGATGAATTTAGTAATGTTCGAAAAGAAATGAAAGATGAATTTAGTAATGTTCGAAAAG
>ERZ1292633.3890-Hain-H41-02um-R1-3890-length-14181-cov-4_pt1 | contig 12740 bp, 14 predicted proteins | sample MGYA00564406_ERZ1292633 | MGnify/ENA primary metagenome ERZ1292633 (study PRJEB36523, sample SAMEA6512639) | groundwater metagenome | collected 2019-01-08 | study: AquaDiva: Metagenomics assemblies of 32 groundwater samples
TTTCCTGACTATCAACAACTTTTTCCAAAAGAATTTACCACAACAATAGAAATTCAATTCAGACGCTGAAATGCAAAAAGATACCGGACAGAAAACGAATCATGGATCGATAGCGGTCCACGCATCGTGGCCACCCCTATGTTCTAATTTTCCCGTTGCTTCATTGAAACGCGTATAGTAAGAATTCACTAAGGCTTCCTCCATGAAATCGCGCTGATTGGACATGGTTTGGGTTTGTTGAATCCGAGGCACGAGCTCTTTATATAGATAATCCAGATAGGGCTTTCTAATGCCGGGTCGTTCTCCTAAGTCTGTTTGGCCGAACAAAATAAGTGCAATACGAGTTAGAGCAGGATAATGCCCGCGCTCTACATTATCTCGGGTGCGTTGCAGAAGGACTTTTAAAAACACTTCGTTGAGTTTCGGTATCCCTACGCCATCCATTATGAGAATCTGATGTCCTGCAAAAAGAGCAGGTAGTCTGTGCCAACCAGCATTGTCTCGATCTAATACGGTGGATAATGCTTCCCAATAATCCAAAATACTGATCCCAAACTGTCCGAGTAGATTTTCAGCATAGATCATGCCGTGCGAGATAATCTTCGATTCGTCTATTCTAGCCTCTGACTCCGCTGAATTCAGGGTCTTCCCATCTAGGCACTCCTCGTATATGTAGAAGAAGCTGTGTCCAAAAAAGTGGTTATAAGCCCCGAGGGTACCTTCGATGGCCTCACGCTCTTCGTGGCGTAGATCTCTATTCAGGTCGCGACAGAGTCCAATTATATAACTATGAATGCCGCTTAGGTGGAAAAATACTGTACCGATCGCATCAAATGAAACCTTTCCCTCTAATATCGCTTTGCAACTAATCTTAAGTATTTTAATCTGAACGTCCGTCAGGGACGCAAGATCGACATTTTTTCTACAACGAAAAACTTCATTAAGAAGTCTGTGTTGGTGATGAAAGTAACCTTCTGCAAATAAAAGGTTGTACAGATTGAATCCGTGATATACCCCCTGTCCGTCACGAAGAGTGTAAAGGTGCGATCTTGAATCGGACAGCAATGCGTTGATAATTAATTCCGGGAAGCGTCCGAGATCTACCCTGCCGCTTATTTTCATTCCGTATAAAAGACGACACAGGAAATCGAGCCGTTTCAAAGCAAGAAACTCAACGATACGATTATCGGAGAATATGAGAATAAACAATCGTGCTGCAGCTTCCCCTGCCTCACTCGAAATCTTGCCATCGAGCGCACGAAATATATCGCGTAGATCCTGATTGATGGTCTGCACGATATCATCAAGATCTTCGGGATTGCCTTGGGCCAGCAGTATATACAGTTGATCTACGTAGGCGCTCGGGTTTTTCTTAAATAATTTTTTAAAGTTACCTGCCCACCAATAAATTATGACCGATGCAATAAGCAACAAAAATCCGCAAAATTGTAGGAGTCCTTGGTAGATGTACGCCCCTAAATCGAACGGCAATTGTGGAAGAATATAGCTCAAAATAATCAGAACCGAGCCGAGACTAATAAGTCCTTGTATTAGCCACTTTGCCCAAGGATGAATCTTTAGACCAATATCCCAACGAAAATTGCGCAGCTGATACACTGCTACGAGCAGGGCAATGACAGTGACTAGATCGCCGAGACTAAAATAAAGATGCGACTCCGGAGGCATGCATTCTGCTGACTTACCAAGGCCAAAAAAACAATGTTCTAAAATTTTAGAATTTGGTATAGGGGGTGTAATGATTTCAGATACTCCATCCATAAATATTGCCGTGTATTCAACGCCTATATGCCGTATTCAAGGTAAAGGTATCAGGAGTTGTACTTTGCTACAACAAAAAAAGCGACCAGGTCGGCACCCTTCTCGAGTGCTTGAACCTGGTCTCTTTTTGGTGACCTCACGGAGAATCGAACTCCGATTTAGGGCTTGAGAAGCCCCTGTCCTAACCGTTAGACGATGAGGCCTCGCTTGTAATGATTGACACTATTGTAGATATTCCCTGTCTCCGGCTACTTCGGCACGGCTATCTTTGCCGAAGGCCGGATCCGGCTGTCCGGTCTTTGAAGGCACGCCGGACGTCGCCGGACTAACCGTTAGACGATAGAGCCGTGAACTTCAAACCGCAACAATACTGCCACGTTCTCAAGAAATTCGCAATCTCTCCTCCACAAGAACATCTCGACCGATTCGACCCATTTGGTATAACACATGTCTATGTGTGGAATCATTGGATTTGTAGGAAATGAAGATTGCGTAAACTATCTTCTTGATGGTTTATCTATTTTAGAAAACCGTGGATACGATTCTGCGGGTATTGCCACGCTTGCTGATGATGCGGGTATGGTGATTTCAAAATATGCGAGTCGGAGTGCTAGCTCGGCAGATGCGATTAGTCGCCTCCGTGAAGAGGCTGCACGACACGTGAATCACACCACGGGTATTGGTCATACGCGCTGGGCAACACACGGTGCAAAGACCGATCAAAACGCTCACCCGCATACTGATTATAAACAACGCGTGAGTGTCGTGCATAACGGCGTGATTGAAAACTACGCTGATCTCAAAAAGAAACTCACCGCAAAGGGCATCTCGTTTCTTTCCGAAACCGATACCGAGGTTATCGCGCAGCTCATCGGATCTCATCTTGATGAAGGAGACGATTTGCAATCCGCAGTAAAAAACACCCTTCACGAGCTTGAAGGAACTTGGGGCTTAGCGATCCTCTCCCCTCTACTTCCCCACGCCATCATTGTTGCAAAGAATGGAAGTCCGTTGTGCATTGGTATTGGCGAAGGCAAAGCGTTCGTTGCTTCTGAGCCTGCGGCATTTGGCATGATTACGCGCGATTTTATTAGTTTGGAAAATGGCGAGATGGCCGTGGTGCATGCTGATCGATCTGGGCTCGACTTAACGCGTCTTGAAAAAGCTCCTGAAGATAAAATCGCCACATCTCCTGCGCCGCACCCGCACTGGACCATTAAGGAAATCTTGGAACAACCCGAAGCGGTAAACCGCACACTCAACTATGGTGCGCGTTTGGTTGGTAATAGCGGTGTGAAGTTGGGTGGACTTGAAACAAATGCAGAAGCATTACTCTCTGTGCAGCACTTGGTCATTGCCGCATGTGGAACGAGTTATCACGCTGGATTATATGGGGCAATGGCGATGCGTGCCATGAAGTCTTTTACTACCGTGCAAGTCGTTGATGCATCAGAAATTACCACGCATCACTTCCCTGCAGAAGGCGCTGGACTTCTCGTGCTCTCACAATCTGGCGAAACCAAAGATACGCATCGCGCAGTGGTCATGGCACAAAATCTCGGCATTCCTGTTTTTTCGGTTATCAATGCCGTTGGATCACTTTTGGCGCGCTCTACAAAATGTGGCGTATACCTCAATGCCGGGCGCGAGCATGCCGTTGCTTCAACGAAAGCATTCGTTACGCAAGTTACCGCGCTTGAAATGGTTGCAATTTGGTTTGCTGAACGTCGAAATAAAGAACTCACGCGCCGTGTTTCTGTTATTGCTGATCTCCGAAGGCTTTCCACAAATATTCAAGAGGCGCTTCAAACACGAAGTGGATGTGAGGAAATTGCGCGCAACCTTCAGCATGCTGATCATGCTTTTATTCTCGGCAAAGGCCCCGGAGAAAGCATTGCACGCGAAGGTGCGCTGAAGATTAAAGAGATTACGTACATGCATGCCGAAGGATATCCGGGTGGAGCGCTCAAGCACGGACCATTTGCGCTCATTACCGAAGGCACTCCAGTTATTCTCGTTATCCTCGATGATGCACACGGAAACCTTATGCGTACTGCCGCAGAAGAAGTTCGCGCACGAGGCGCATACACCGTGGTAATTACCGATAACATGAAATTCGCTGAGGGCGTTGCTGATGATGTGATATGTATTCCACAAGACGGATCCCTCACTGCCCTTCTCGCCACCATTCCTCTTCAGCTCATCGCCTACGAACTTGCCGTGCTCAAGGGATTGAATCCCGACAAGCCCCGAAACTTAGCAAAAGCGGTGACAGTGGATTGAGCTACAAGCTCTTCCAACGTGGTTCTTGGCGTACCAAAATATCTGTTGCATGAAGCGGATTTGCCATAATGTCTTTTACCGCCTTTTCCATGCGCATGCTTTGTGAGCCTTTTATGAGCACAATATCTCCTCCCTGCACGTGCATATCTAAATAACGACCAGCTTCAACACTGTCCTTAAACCACTCTACGCAATCACGATTCATTCCTGCAGCGATCGCTTCATCTGCAGCAATTTTCATGTGCGGACCAATGGCCAAAAAGAGATCCGCAACTTCTGCAACACGGCGACCGATAATGCGATGTTCGTTTTCAGCCATGGTTCCGAGTTCTGCCATATCACCAAGTACCGCGATATGACGGTCATGCGTTTCACCAGGCGTGAACGCCGTAAGCACATCAAGTGCTGCAAGCACGGAAGCAGGAGCAGCATTGTAGGTGTCGTCAATAATGAGTGAACCACGAATACCTGGGATGGGATTGAGGCGGCCGTGCACGGGCTCAGTTTGCTTTTCGAGTGCGTGAACTGCATCTGCAAGAGGAATTTCGTAAAAACGAGCAACCGCACACGCTGCAAGAACTGAGGAGAGAATGGTTTCTGAAATGCAGTTGGTGAGCACAATTTCTGCACGCTCGCTTCCTGCAACGATGGTTGCGGAAAAACGTGCAAAGTCTTCACCTTGCATAAACTTGCCGTCACCATCTTTGCGCGTGAAGAATGCAACATCTTTTGCCATGATGTCCGCTTCGTGATGAATGCCGTACGTTACGACGTTTGCGCGGAAACGAGATTTCATACCTCGCGTATGCTCGTTGTCCATATTAAGAACCACGAGACCTGCCTCGTCGACCTGATCGCCAAGTGACGCTTTTTCCTCGATGAGTGCTTCGTAGCTTGGGTAGTTACTAACGTGCACCGGAGAAACTGCCGTGATCACTGCAACTTCTGGCTTTGCAATCGTGCAAAGATACTCGATATCACCCTGCTTGTCTGCACCGTATTCAAGCACCAAATACTCTGGCATTTCCTCCTTGCCTGCGTTGCGAGCTAAAATCTTTATCCATTCCCATGCGTTTGACCCAGGGCTTAATTCTCCCAAGATGGCCAAAGGAACCCCGATCTCATTATTATAATTCTTTTGTGCCGTTCGTACGCGAAAACGTGCAGAGAGCGCATGCGCAATTGCGGTTCGCGTTGATGTTTTTCCTACCGAACCCGTTACTGCAATAATATGAGGCTTACAGGCAGCAAGTTGCTTACGGGCTACTTTTGCGAGCAAGGAATGGAAAAAGGAGGGCATAGATAGGAAAAGTATACAATATTTTCAATTTTACCTATTATTTAGCCCATATGACCATATCCGTAGTGATTCCCGTGTTTAATGAGGAGGGGATGATTGGCCCGTGTCTTGAGCATTTAGCCGCTCAAACGCTTCTTCCAAACGAAATCATCGTTGTGGATAATAACTGCGTCGACGCCACGATCAGCATTGCGAGCGCGTATCCGAATGTTCGTATTGTTACCGAAAAACAGCAAGGCATTATTTTTGCACGGGATGCGGGATTTAATGCTGCGAAAGGAGATGTGATTCTTCGTATTGATGCGGACACGCGCGCAACGAAAAACTGGGTAAAAGAAATGCACGAACTTGCGCTTCACTCTTCTGCAGATGCATTTACGGGTCCATGCTTCTTTTACGATACGCAATTTGGAAAAATTCTTGGCCTTGCTCATCGTCCTCTTTATTTTGGTATTAGTTACTTTTACCAAAGTCACCACACGCTTTTTGGATCAAACATGGCAATTCGGAAATCAATGTGGGAAAAGATGCGTACAGAAGTATGTACGCACGGAGATCACGTTATTCATGAAGATGTTGATCTCGCACTCCACATTGCGCAAGCTGGCGGAAAAATTGCGTATAGCCCCAAGTTGCTTGTAGGTATTTCGGGTCGACGCATGTCGCGCTCACTTGGCGACCTTTATCCGTACGTTACCCGTTGGCTTATTAACATGAAGAATCACGTTTCACGGTAAAGAAGCACACCGCGTATACAATTCCTATTATCCCCAAGCCGCCAAAGAATGCAGGAACGCTTGACTCGACTCCTGGAGAAATCATGTCGAAGTCGAGGATTGAAAAAAGTGAAATGAGTGACCAATCTCCCTGCGCGATGGCCATGATGGCCAAATAAGCTAAATGAAATATTGCAAAACAGAGAATGGTTCGGAAGAGCGCACGAATGTGGGGAGATTGTTTGCTGTTCATATGAGATTAGGATCCTACGTCTGTGTCATCTCGAACGTACCGTGTCATTTCGAACGTAGTGAGAAATCTTCGTGCCTGAAGATTTCTCCCCCCTCACACAAGCTCGGGGTCGAAATGACAGATAGACTTGACTGACGCTGGATGACGGAATGCGATAATTATAGTAAAAGTATAGCAAATATGATTGTAATCGCCCATGATATTCGTAGCCTCCACAATGTGGGTGCCATTTTCCGCAGTGCTGGGGCTTTTGGTATAGAAAAGCTTTTTTTAACGGGCTATACCCCAACGCCTCCCCGCAAAGAAATTGCGAAGGTTGCCCTTGGCGCCGAACGACTTATTGCCTGGGAAATAGGCGAAATAGCTGCAATCATTGAATCCTGCAAGAAAGCAGGCTACACTGTGCTCGCTCTTGAGCAAACACCTGACGCTCAAAATCTCGCAGATGTTCGCCAAGAAAAAGTTGCCCTCATCCTCGGAAATGAGGTAACAGGCATTGACCCCGCTGTTCTCGCGCTGTGTGACGGGAGCGCAGTCATTCCCATGCACGAAAAACGATCACTCAACGTGTCCGTTGCCGCAGGTGTGGCGATGTACGCACTAACCCAGTCCTTGTAGTTCAATGGATAGAGCGCTGGCCTCCGAAGCCGGAAATTGAAGTTCGAATCTTCACAAGGACACCACGAAAAAATATGGAAAAAGAAAAACAAAAGAAAGAAGAAGTGAATATCTCCCCATGTCCGAATCCCGATGTTTGCGGAAGCTGTGGGTGGAGTCATATTCCCTACGAAAAACAACTTAAACAAAAGATCTCCGATATTAACGGCTCATTTGCGTTGAAAAAACTCCCTATCACGGTTTCGGAAATTATTGGCTCTGAAAAAACAGCACACTACCGCAATCGCATGGACTTTGTGATTGACTGGCAAGGAAGTGTTGGACTTCGAGAAAAAGGAAAGTGGTGGCGCGTGATTGATAATCACCCCTGTTTTTTGGCTGATGAAAAAATTGATGCACTTTTTTCTGTGTGTCGTACGTGGGCAAAGACCTGCGGACTTTCTTTTTATGATCGCAAGGCGAACGTTGGGCTTTTGCGCTACGCTGTCATTCGCTCAACGACTCTTGGGCAAACGATGGTAACGATTGTGACGAGCGCACCGAAAGATGAAGATGAAAGACGACAGATAAAAGAAATCATCTCTCATCTCTCTTCTGCCGTCTCTCATCTTCCCACGACATTAATTTGGGCGATCAATCACACTATTACAGATGTTTCTCATGGGGGTGAGAATATTGTTATCAGTGGACCTGGGTATATTGAGGAAAACATTGGGCTCGTAGATCCTTCGTTACCTCAGGATCAACCAAAAATACGGTACCGCATTTCTCCCAATGCATTCTTCCAAACAAATCCGCACGCAGCGCCTTCGCTTTTGCAAGTCGTGAATACTTTTCTCGGCAATCTCTCTGGAAAAACATTCCTTGATCTTTATTGCGGAACAGGATTTTTCTCTCTCGCACTCGCAGGAAAAGCCGAGAAAACGATTGGTGTTGAACTCGTTGAAGATGCAATTAAAGACGCACGGGCAAATGCTGAGCTGAACGGCCTCTCTGAGAAAGTAACGTATCTTGCGCAACCTGCAGAGAGCGTAGACTGGCTTGCCTACAATGCCGACGTCGTGCTTCTTGATCCGCCTCGTGCAGGGCTTCACCCTTCAACGCTTGCTGACTTACTGAAGCCAAATGCTCCCGAGCATGTTGTGTATGTTTCGTGTAACTACAAGAATCTTGCACGTGAGCTTGCGATTCTTCAGAATCATTACACCGTGCTCGACGTAAAGGCGGTTGATATGTTCCCGCATACACCGCATGTTGAAGTTGTCGCGAACTTGCAGAAGAAAAACGTGAAGTAAAAAAATCCCCCTCGGCCTTACGGCTTCGGGGATTTTTTTGTTATGGCAGCTGTAACGTTGGTTCGATCGCCTGACGCATCACATCGCAACCAGGAGGCAATCCCGAACCGTCATCATATCCAGAGCCACATGAATTTGTGAACATTAGCCAATCCTCACTTATCATCTGCGGATACATATCTCCTCCTACTGCACAGATATCAAAATCCTTCTGAAAATCCTCTAGACGCGTGTAGCCCGGAGTATTAGGAATAATAGTCACGCGATAATTACCCTGTTGAGAGGGTTCAGTGGAAGAAAATGAATATACAATTTTTTCTGATCCGGAAAATTCTTCAATGAGATTTTCAAAATAGCCCGCTTCATGCACCGTTCCGCATTCATTCGACATGCTCTCAAGATCTTTTTCCGTGTAGTCAACGAAAGATTCCGTACTTACAAAAACCTTAGCAGCTACTCCCTCGAGAGAGTATATGAGTGGGAGCTCTACATATTCCGCGTCAGCCTTTTCTTCGACTTCCAGGGGAATACGGGCAGCATTCTGCAAATCAGCCAAAAGCATTTTATTTTCCTTGCTGAGCAGCGTAATGACAAGCATTGCGAATCCAAGCGCAAGCAACGTCATAACCCACATTCTCCAGGACTCGCGAGGTTTCGCATCTAACCCACGCACAGTAGATGCACGCGTTTCTCCAATTTTTTTCATATGTGGAAAATTATAACATACGCCGTTCACAAAAAGCTTACCTAAAAATTGCCTTTTTCATCTTTTTTTGCTAAAGTCTCACCAATTATTCTTTGCGTCTGCTTGGAGCAGACGATCACCTCATCACTATGAAAGCTGGTTTTGTTGCCATTATTGGTCGTTCGAACGTAGGAAAATCAACCCTTATTAACACCCTTGTTGGTACTAAGGTGGCTATTACCACTCCCAAACCACAAACTACGCGCCGTCCTATTCAAGGCGTGATTACCCGGCCCGAGGGACAGATTGTTTTTGTTGATACTCCAGGTGTCATGCAAAAAGCAAAAGACGCACTCACCCAACGTTTGCTCAGCTTTGCAAAAGAAGCGCTCCACGGCGTTGATGCGGTAATGTACGTCGTTGACCCCACACGCTCTATTGGAGATGAGGAAAAACAAGCGTTCAAATTGCTTGACTATGTTACTGCGCCAAAAATGCTCGTCATTAACAAAATCGATGACCACATGTCTCGTAACTACATCGAATACTACCGCGATCTTGCAAAACAATTTGACGCATACGCCGAAGTATCTGCACTCACCGGAAAAGATACCGATACACTCGTTCGTTGGCTTTTTACCAAAATGCCAGAAACCGAAGAACTCCCCTACCCTGAATTCCAATTCACCAACCTCAGTAACACTGACTGGATGGCAGAGCTTATTCGTGAGAAATTATTTTTGCGTCTTGATAAAGAAGTACCGTATTCAACGCATGTTGAAGTTGATGAAATTACGCGTCGTGAAAATGGAACAACGTATGTGCACGGTATTGTGTACACCAACGCAGAGCGATATAAACCGATGATTATCGGGCAAGGCGCGCGTGGTATTAAAGAAATCAGCCAGTCGGTTCGCAACGAACTTGAAGGTGTAACAGGCAATAAGTATTTTATTGCACTAGAGGTTGCGGTTGATCCACGCTGGATGGGGAAATTTGAGTAACTTCGTAGCCCTCGAGTGCGGCATCAGCGTGGAGCGTTTCGAGTGCAATCGTTACCCAAGAAGCAGGACGAGGAACAACTGAAAGTACGAGAGGATTTTCTGCATTCGCGAGAATCTCAAACTTTGCAAAAGTATTTTCTGCAGTAATGGTTTGCACCTCTACCTTTTCGCCGTTGTATATTAATTCATATGATCCCCAATCTGCGTCTGCAGAAAGGGTGGTGAGTGATGAAACATCCGCTTCAGTTGGGGCGGATGTTTCATTTCCTTGCAATTTGTCTACAAGACCCGATGCTTGCTCGTAGTAGGAACCGAGTGTTGCGAGTAAAGAATCGATACCACCAATAGTCACCGTTGCATGGCGCGTTGTTACCAAACTCTCGTACTGACCACGCGAAAGCCATAGCAAGCTATTCCCTTCCCCAGAAAGATCGATGGCGCCCTGTTCCCATACCGAAGGGACTTCGAGATGTGTGCCGTTTTCTCCCCCATCTGCACGAATAGTTCCTTCAAGAGTCATTTCTTCGTACTGAACTTCGGGCACAGGAACCCCTGAACCTACGGGAGAATTGAACGCTGATTCTCGAGCAGTTTTTGAAGCCTCCGTTTCTTGTTGTGCTATTTTTTTCCAAGTAAGTTCAATAAGCGCAGGGTCCCACGTTGTTACCGTCACGCTCGTTACGTCCTCCGTAGTAAAGGGATTATCAAGACCTGCAGTTGTTTCTTCAAGAATCATTCCTGTACCCGATGACATCAGAATATCTGTCGCAGCCTTTTCACTCACTGCTAAAGGATTTGTGCATCCCACGCCCAAAAGGAGCAGACTACTTGCGAGGAATGTTGGGGCTAGGCGCATATGAAAGAATGATAGCAGACTTCTTATTTTTTATAGATGAATATGTCTTCGACGGCACAGCGAAAAAACTTTGCGAGTTTATACGCAAGGATAAGATTTGGTGCACATGCATGCTGTTCAAGTATAACGATCGTCTTTCGCGAAACGCCGATATGATCCGCAAGATCTGTCTGCGTTAAGCCAAACATCGTCCGATACGCGCGAAGTTGGGAAATAATTGTGCTCATGTATTTTTACACTAACATACAAAATACATGTTTCGGTTTATGGCGCTGGAGAGTAGGTGTGAGTATCTTTTGAGAAAAGGTCGGGCGAACCCTTTGCCCAAGAGGGGGTGTTCAAATTTTACTAATGCCATTTCTTGAAATGTAACCTTTACGTTACATTTTTAAATATTTCTTAGTAAATATGATATTCTATGGTTTTTTATTTTTAGTAAGAAAAAATAACTTTCTTCATATTCATTAATCTTTTTATATAAAAGTAACGTAGAGGTTACATTTCAGACATCTTACGAAACTGCAAAAAAGCACCCCCCCTTCACCTTCCGAATATTCTCCCAACCCCTTACCAGAATCACCTCACAACCTATAACCCGATTCATTTCACAGACTTCCCTCCCTTCATCCACTCTCGCAACCGATCTTCATCACATGATCCGCAAATATAATCATTATTCTCGTCGTTAAAGAAAAATGGTACGCCGCCGCATAATCCGCGATCAATCAATTCGAGCTTCATGGCATTTGCCTCGTTATTCCACACTTCAAGCCTCTCTACTTTTACCCCAAGCTCTTTTGCAAGTTTTTCCACCATCGGCATCATCTCAATGCAGTGTGGACACGTTTCTCCGTAAAATTCGTAGAACATAGAAATATTTTCCCCTATTCTACTCTTTCATTTCCGCAATTCGAACGTTGCCCTGTGCATCAATTGATATAAATCCGTCCTTTTGTAAACCATCAATGATCCGCTGTATATGAAGATTATCCGAGAGACCAATTTCTTTTGCGATATTATTGCGTCGTAAAATAACGTTTTTATGCAGTGCCTTTAAGAGGCGACCGCGATACATTCGATCTGAGCCCTCAAACTTTTTTTGCTTTACTTTCACAATGTCATCTCCCTTACACGGGTATGACGCACAGATCGTTTGCAAAGGACACGTTTCACATTGCGGCCTTCGTGCAGTGCATTTGCTTGCGCCCAAATCCATGAGTGCATGGTTCCACGAGGCAACGTTGGTTGGCACGACCTCTTTCGCAAGTGCGGCGACCGCTTTTGCGTCTTTTTTGTGATATCCAAAGACTCTCCGAAGAACGCGATCGATATTCGTATCTACCGGCGCGGAGCCCTTGATACGAAATGCGAAAGCTGCAACCGCGCCTGCGGTGTAGGGGCCAATGCCAGGTAATGTCCGCATTGATTCTTCATCTTGAGGAAAGCTCCCCCACTCTTCAACGGTCGCTGCAAGCTTTTGCAGCATGAGTGCGCGACGGTTATACCCAAGTCCACTCCACGCCTTGAGTACATCAGCGGTTTTTGCATGTGCCAAAGATGCCCACGTAGGAAAAAGCTGAAGCCAGGCTTCCCATTTTGGGATTACGCGATCAACCTGCGTTTGTTGAAGCATGACTTCAGACAACACAATTGCATAAGGATCTTGAGTCTTGCGCCAAGGAAGATCTCGTTTTGCTTTTTGATACCACGTGAGGAGCAGCCGACGCATCTTTGTGGTACGCTCTTTGTGATTCATAAGGTGAAGTTAGGAAGTATATGCTTTTATTCCCCAACTTCACAATACGCTTATCCGCACTGCCCATCGCGTTCACGGTTATTGTCGTTGTCGTACTTGTTCTTCTTGTTGGCAGACGGCTCGATCTTCCTTTTGCAGGTGGTGAAGGCGCAGGGTTACATGCCGCGGCAACCTTCGTCGACCTTAAAGATCTTC
>ERZ1292633.4599-Hain-H41-02um-R1-4599-length-12740-cov-7_pt1 | contig 12740 bp, 5 predicted proteins | sample MGYA00564406_ERZ1292633 | MGnify/ENA primary metagenome ERZ1292633 (study PRJEB36523, sample SAMEA6512639) | groundwater metagenome | collected 2019-01-08 | study: AquaDiva: Metagenomics assemblies of 32 groundwater samples
GGCGTACGGGCCCAGATACGCCTCCGCGTTGTCCTTGGCGGTGGTGATAGCTGGCTATACGTACAGTGGCTGTATAGTGGCTGGTGTCTGGGGGGGTTAGGGCAGTTGTGGGTTGATGCGTGTCGCTCGGCTGACCGCTATAGTAAGAATGCCACAATGGACCACACGTGAGGTCAAGTGCAAGGCAACGGACACCAATCCGGTGTAAATCGGCGAAAAGCGTCGTCGCCGTCGGCTCCCTGGGATCGCTCGTCCTTTGCGACTCCTCCTCTCCTCCTCGCCCTTGGAGCCACCCGCGACGGCGATGGCACGAGCCAAGCCATTCCCACTCGATGCAGCACGGATTGGACGACACGGCTACGCAGCGGCGGGACGACAGACGACAGCCACGCCCCAATGCGGTTTACGAAACGCTTCGGGACCCACCAGGACGGTGGCGATCCCCCCTCACCGTGGTCAGCGATATCGAAGACTTCGTCTTCCGCGGCACATTCGCGAACGTCGGCGCGGCACGGTGGGGAGCGTCGTGACACCGACGTCGCGTCATCGGCAGCCGTCGTATCCGCTGCTGCGGCGTCGTCGCGGATGCCACGCTGAGAAGAGTGTACGGCGCCACCATTGCCGTCGTCGTCTCCTACACTCCGCTTCTCGTCATCGACCGTTTCCCACTCCCGAAGGACCGCTCGTGCGGTCCGCTGCCCCTCCATTAACGCCCCGTGCATGTTGGCGTACAGATACGGAGTCGTGTGTTCCCCAGCGAACCACACGCGACCGTCGTAGGCCGGTCCCCGAGACACTAAGTTGTCGTCCCCGCTGCCCGCGGCGGACCCGCGGATTATCCCCTTCGTTGCCGCCTCATGACGGTGTCCCTCTGCAGCAGCGCCCTCATCGGCTTCCATTTCCTTCGGATGAGGCTCCTCCTCGTCGTCAGCGTTGGCTGCCGTCCATCGTCGCGAAACAGCAGCTGCGGGCCAGAAGCTGAAGCCGCATCGGATATGCGGGTTGCTCAAGTAGTTGTTGACGAAGTAGCCCACAAGGGAGGAGCCCTCCTCCTCGATGGACTTCCCCGCTGGCGGCGGCGGTTTGTCAATCCCGCCGTCCGCATGGCAACCCGGAAATGCCCTCTGGATGCGCGGCATGATGTGATCGCGGACCATCTGCACGCCACCGCCACCGCCTGAACCGTTGTCGTCGAGCCGGGATAACAGCTCTGCGTAGCGACCTTCCACCTCCAACACGAGAATCGCCAGACCGACTGCCGTTCCCGGTGCCTCGGGCTGGGCGGCATCTATTTCCGTTTCGGTCACAAGACGAGGTTGATTGGCAGATGGAACCCACAGGTACTTTGCTAAATTAAAAATTTCGATGTGGTCCCCGTCCCCCAGGAGGCTAGGAAACGCCTCCTCCGCGGGATCGTTATCAAAGAGGGAGATGTCCGCGAGTATGTCGGGGTTGGCGTCGTCGCGGCTCCCTCGGAGCACATCGCGACGCGTCCAATTTCCCACGAGTCCGAAGTAATCCGTGTCGAGCGGCCAGCACGGGCGATCAAACTGCAGAAGGATCTTCATGGTCGCGGCGCACCGCAGCGTGTTCCAACTGCGTCGAATCGAGCGGGGTAGTGGAGGGGAGAAGACAATGCCGCCGCCGCCCGCCGCCGTCGTCGGTGCCATCTCCTGATGATGTTGCCGAGACGTGATATGATCGTGCGAGGGAACGGCTTGCGGCGAGCCTGTTTTAGTATCCTTTTTTGTGCTCCTCTTCCGGGAGGCGTCATCCGTCGTCTTCTGTAGCACGCCGAGCGGCACCGTGACGATGACGGCGTCGGCATCGACGTACATTAATGGCGCCGCTCCCTTCTCTGCTTCACGACGACCAGTCGATGAATCAGAGGGGGCGCCTGGATCAACCGCAGCGGACGACGCGGAGAGCCAAATGCGAACGCCTTGCTTCTTGGACGCAATGGCTTCGGAGAGGGAGTCGCTTTTCTCACCCATGGTGGCATCGCACGCCCAGCGCACTCGGACCGCCGTCGCGACTTGAACCTTCTTGGCCTTCTCATACGCATCCACCGAGGCGATGTCGTCAAACAAACGGTTCATCGTCGTCTTCGCTGTCTCCCTGTTTTCGAGATCACGGACGTTTGGCACTGTCTCCGACAGCGTCGGCTCACCGAAATCCGGGTACGAAAACGACCAGTCAGCATCGGACAGCGCTGCATTTCGCTCACCCCGTCGACGGTTTTGGCGTCGACGACGCAGCAGCATCATCGCGCGGCGGCGATGCACAAATGGGGCGTTTAGCTGTTCGATCGCCAAGACCGGGCACTCGGTGACGACTCTCGCGGATCCACGTGGCCACGACGGAATATCAGCTAATGATAATAAGGATGAACAGCCGCGATCCCTCGCCGCCTCGGCAAACGGATCCAACCATGACCTGGATGGCAACCCCATTATGGTGCTCCGCGGACGCCGTAGCACCTCTCCCAGTAACCCCCCGACCACGCCGCCGCCGATGCCACCGAGCGGCAAGATGCGATCGTGACCGGCGTAGGACGACGATGCGTCGTACTCCCTCGCTTGCAGTCGATCAAGCGGGGCGATTTGATCCTGTACGACCTCCCAGTAGAAATGCCAGGAAAGGAGCGCCCAGAATCGAGGCATGACGGAGGAGGCAAACCGCTGTGCGATGGACTCGGGCGATGATGAGTCCGCTGGACAGCGTCTCTCTGTTGACGGTGGCGACACGGATCCAAGCCGTTGGCTCCCAATTGCAAGTAGGTAGTGCTTCAGGGCGCGGGCGACGGCTACCTCCAGCTGCCGGCGACTAGGACAAACGTCCTCGACCACTCTGCCGCCCTCGGTTGGGTCAAATCCCGAGGAATCATCGACGGTGGCGTGAAAGTCCCCCTTGACCAAGAGAGACGCCACCGAAAACGGCGGCGCACGCGATGTCGTCGCTCCGATGTTCCTACGTTGTTGTTCCGCGGCGGCGTGGAGCAGAACGTGCCTTAAGGCGAGCAGAAAGGGCCGATCCAAGCCACCGGTCGCACCACCAGGCACGATGTCATCCTCATCCCAGTGCGGCGGCGGCTGCTGCGTGTCGTCGTCGCCGGGTGCGCCTTTTTGCTCGTCGGCCGCAGACGAACGCCGTGATGCAGCCGACGAGAGGGGATTGGCGATGATGACCTCGTCATTGGCGTCGGCGTCGCCGTCCAGTGGTTGTTGCCTCCTCTCCACACTGCGCTTCTTCGTTCTCTGCTGCTGTTCCTCGCGGCGCCACATCCATCGACGGCAGGACCGCTGCCACATGAACGATTCATCCCCCAGGGGAAACAGGTGCGGCCGCCGGGCGCTGACGTTGGCGGCGTCTCTCCATATGAACAACTGCGACCTCGCGGCGTCGTAGAGTTCTTTGGCGACGTCTCCGACCACTTCGTCCCCGTCGTTTCCAAAAAGAAACAAAGCAGTCTCGTTTGGGTCATCACAGGGAAGCGAAGGAGATGACGAAACCACCGCCGGCAACACGGCGCGAACGCTATCGTAGTCGATGCGTTGCGTTGGTAGGCCGTACCGCCGCGCGAGGGCCATCAACGGGTTGGTGTGATCGTCTCCATGGACGAATGTCGCTCCCGCGTCGACGACAACGGCATTCCGACGCTGCGTCGACGACGTGCCGGTCGAATCCGTGTCGCTCTCCGTGTGCGATTGCTCCCGGAAACTTGAGGATCCTGGCCACGCCGAAAACGACCTCATGTAACGTGGCTTAACAGGCTCACAATTACCGGAAGGAGCCGGCTGCGCGACATGGCCGCCTGCGGTCGCGACGAGAGGCAGGACGGGGACGACTCGGCCCCCAACATACGGCTGGGCCTCCAATACGAGGACTTCGACATTTCCTCCACTTCGACGCAGTTCGGCAGCGGCAGACAGTCCGGCAAGTCCGGCGCCAACGATGACGACTCGCAAAGGTCGCGGCTGCGCCAGGACGATCGTGCCACTGCCTTCCAGCCACCAACACAGCGCGGCGACGAGGGCCAACATGGAGGCTAAGCCCACGCGGAAGCTGGAAGAACGAAGTCGAGACCACATGCACAGGGGGTCCTTCCTTCTTTCCCTAGCGCGAGAAAATACAAAAGAAAGGGACCACCGACCAACGCTGAAGTTCACACAACTCCAATCGGGGGGAGGGTGGACCGCCCTTTCTTCCTAAGGTGAAGGAGGGACACACAGTGTGTGCGTGTGCCCTTCAAAGCGGCGGAAGAAGCTCCGCGATGGCCGCAAACACATCATCCAGCTCCGGCTCGTTGCAGCCGTGACCCACACCGTCATACTCTCGATGCGTCACATTCTTGCATTTGAACAAGCCCGTGAGCAAATCGCGCGAGCCGCGGCTCATTTGGAGCGGAATCATAGGATCCTCCTTGCCGTGGAACATGCGGATCGGCACCTCGCGTTGTAGTTCGCCTAAGGCTTGAATCGCGAGGCGGCCCCCGACGTACCCGCTCACGGAGATGACACCCGCAAGCTTCGTTGGCGACGTCAATCCCGCCGCGATGGAGATGACCGCGCCCTGGCTAAAACCGCCAACCACGGCGCGATGCGGCGGAATGTTAAACTTCGTTCTTTGATCGTCCACGAGCTTCAAGATGTACTGAGCGCTCCGGAGCACTCCATCGCCATCTTCGCGACGACCGTCGGTGTCAAACGAGGCGATGTCGTACCACGAGGGCATACGGGCACCGCCATTCAACGTGACAGGCTGATTCGGAGCGGTCGGTAGCACGAAGAGGGCTTGTGGCACCCGGCTCGCAAGGGCACGAAAACTTCCCGCCCAGCCAGCGCAGGTGTCCCCCAAACCATGCGAAAACACGACGACGCTGTTAGGATTTAGTTTGTTGCCGACGAGTGCGATTTCACCGTAACGAAGGGCGGCGGCCATCGATCGAGGAGAGATTGAGATTGAGACCACACAAATGCAAAAAAAAAAGAGGGGAGACACGCCGCGGACACGTGTCTGGATCGGTCAACAGTTGTGTAAGGAAAAGGGGCGCAAATCGACAAAAAACGGCTCACCTTTTTGCCGAATGGGCGGCGGAAGGGAATGCAACCGAAAAGGATGGGATCTCAAAAATCAAAGTCCTCGGAGAGTACCTTTCACTTGATCGACCACTGACGACAGTGCCACCGTCAGCTCGTCTTGGGTTCTCTGCCGCTCGACCGCCTCCTCAAGCAGCTTTGATTTCAACGTTGCGAGATCAGTGCGCAGCTGCTGAAGTAGACGTTCGTCCGCTTTGGCTCGCTCCTTCGACGCTCGGTCAATGTCTTGCCGCAACGCCAACGTCATCGCGTCTCGGGTATGATGTTCGACATCGATGCGCTCCTCTAACCTAAAGATGTCCTCTTGCAACTTGCGGCTGAGAAGCGTTTCCCGCTCAAGGCGCTGCTTGGTTTCCTGATCTAACGCGTGCTTCACATCGGACAGCCCTTGCTGCGCGTGGACGCGGAGCTCCTGCGTCAAGCGAACGTTCTTCTCCCGCTCAATGGCAAGTTCCGAACTAAGGGTGTCGACCTTCTTCGTGAGCATATCGACCACGTGATGGGCTTGCGCTAGCCGATCCGCAACTTTTTTCTCGAGTGCGATCACCATGGTTTGACAACGCGCATCCAGCGTTTGGAGTAAATCGCGGTGGCCCTCCATGCGTCGACGAACTTCCAAGGCTAAATGTTGCTCGACTTTCAACGTGCTTTCCTTGACGTGACGCCACTTTTCCTCGGGCACCATGATCGCGCCACTGCCAGCACCGCTGCCGCCGAGCACGGAAAGCGGCCCTCCAACGCCGGCCCCACCTCTCAATGCCAACGCCATGTCAATCCGTCCATTGGCCGCACTGGAGCCAGCCCCAGCGGCGCCGAGTTCCGCAATCTGGCGGCGCAAGTCTGACATGCGCTGGTCGCCTCCGCCTGACGCGGTGGCCGCAACTTGTCCGGACCTGGCGGGACTTGGGCCTGCCGATTGAAACGACGAAGAAGACGCGCCCAGCGGTCGTATTCCGCCGTCCGGTGGGCTCTGGTGGCCGCCGCAAGGGGCAGCCGTTGCACTCCCAAAGAGAATTCCCCCACCCCCCGCCGCGTTCGACGACGACGAGACAGCTACGTCCGTCGCAGTGGGCCGTTGAAGCAAGGCTGATTGCCGCGAGGAAGCCGACGGCGCCGTGGCAGGCCTCATATCGTACCGTGCGCTGGCAGTCGTTCGATTCGAATGAAGGAGAGAGAGGTTCGTCTCCCAGAAGGCAGGACTTCGGAGGCAGGGGCGCCGATGCTCTCACCCGGTAAATCGGAACACTAGAAACGGTAGACGCAAACAAAGCATGCAAAATGTATCTTTGGTTTAACAAATCCAACAACGCCGCCGATGGGGGGAACACAATAGTGAGGGAGATGACGATGTGATGGCACAGAGCAAAAAAAAAAGAGGACAATGAGAAAGCATTGGTTGCAACAGTTCCAGCGGAACAAGGATTTCCCCCCTGCACATTCAGCACTGGCGGGGGGGGGGGGGGGGGCGCCAACGTGTAAGCAAATGAAAAGCGTCGAAGAGAGGACAAATGAGAAGTTCCAATGTGTGTACACCCCGCACCCCCTACACCCCCCGCCCACACGTGTGCCTTCTACGACACGGAACGGGGGGATGGTGCGGCACAGTGTGTGCACTTTCTAAAGAAACTATTCAACAAAACGCCTCATTTTATCACTCGCTAGCAAGGACCCGGGCAAAGACGTGTACCGCCGACGATAGCAATGCGCCTTTGAGCGAGGCGACGTTGCTCGCGGTCCGGAGGCGGGACGACGCGGCGGTGGACGTTGGGGTAGCCGTCGGCGTGCCTGTCGCGGTTGTCGTCGTGGTTGGCGGCGGCGTGGCGACAGTGGTCGTTGCGGCGGCCGTGGTGGTCGCGGCGGCCGTGGTGGTGGTTGGGCCGGCGGCCGTGGTGGTGGTTGGGCCGGCGGCCGTGGTGGTGGTTGGGCCGGCGGCCGTGGTGGTGGTTGGGCCCGCCGCCGTCGCTGTGGCTGTGGATGCCGCGGCCCCTGCGGCCGTGGTCGTGGCTGCGGTGGTAGCAGCCGCCGCCGCCGCTGCTGTCGTCGACGGCGGCGTGCCAACCGTAGCCACCGGTGCGGGAGTTGCGGGTCCGGCGGCCGCGGCGACGGTGGTTGTCGTCGGAGTAGAAGCCGCACTCCTCCTCGCGTAAATTTTCCAAAAAACCAAAATTAGTAGGGCCAAGATGACGAGGGCGAACAGGCACATGAAGCACTTGTCGCCTGCCATTTGTCGTGCGAACCACATTAAATCCCCTTTTGCGCGGTTGATTTGCGATTGCAGATTGCCTAAGTCCTTGTTGACTTCTTCGATGGTCTCGCGTTGCTTCGAGAGCACCTCGGTGATACTGGTTCCGGTCTCCTCGATGGTCGCCGTCGTCGCGCGAATTCTCTGCAAGATCATCATGTTATCGTCCTGCGCGCGGTTCGCCGCTTGCATGACTTGACCTGCGGAGCTGAAATTGTCGCCTGTCGCTCCGCCATCGCCCATGATGCGTTCGGTGGCCGTGGTCACCTTTTCCTGTTTCTTCGGTGGCGTGATGAGGTCGGATAACTCCTTCTTGCGCTCCTTCAGTTTGTCCCGGTGATCCTTCACCTTGCGCTCGTACACCCCTTTGATCGTGGGATCCTCCAGGCGCTTCACCTCCGACGCAAGCTTACTCACCAGCTTCTCCGCCTTCGACACGGCGTTGCTTGCATCGTTGTAGGCCGGCCTACGGAGTTTCACGTCGGGGATGGAACGAACTTTCTCCACTTTTTCCTCCACCTCCTGGATGAGCGGGTTGAGCTCCTGCTCATATCCTTCCACGGCCGCGGTCATGGAGCGCTGCGCGAAACAACGAACTATGTAGAGTGCTATGCGCGCGCGTGCGAAATGGAGAGAACGATTATCACCTCTCTCTCTCTCTCTCTCTTTCTCTCTCTCCTCTCTACCTCGCGGTTTCTTCCCGAGGCTCTTTGGTCTGCGATTCGAACAAAAAAAAAACCCCAACCCGACCATGTGCGGCCCGCGCCGACTTGGCGAGTGACAGCGTGAAACGGGAGCCTCTCACGGACTTGGGAGGGGCACGGAGCCGCGGGAGGTGGAAGGGGGGGACTCGTCTTTTATTGACATATTCTGAAGGGCGCGGGGGCTACTCTTTCCAGACAAGACATGAAAGGGAGAGGCGGGGGGAACACACTGGGAAAACAAAAAAAACCAACATCACTCATGCTACAAATCTGTCTGGGGCACGAACGACGGAACCCGTGAGGAGGCTGCCGCGGTGGAGCGCATTCCATCGGTCGATCGCGGCATCGATGCCACGGCGGCTGCGGCGTTTGCTTCTTCGCTCGTCAGCGGGACGGAAGATGTCGGACGAGAATTCGCGGCGGAGGAAGACGCCGAACGCCGTAACGCCGCGTGCGACGACGATACTATCCTCAGCTGCTCCACCGTGGGTGGACGGTTGACCGTGAGAATAGGATCGCAATGCTCCAGGGACGACGATGACGCTTGCCGACGTATCGGAGTGGACGTGTCGAGCGGCGAGGGGCGCAGCTGCTGCGTAGCCACCGCCGCGGAAGAGGTCGCAGCGTTGCTGCCTCCGGCTTCGGGATCTCTCACGATGGCTCGTTTGCGCTCTCCAGACGGCAAAGGCCGGTCACCTCGACTATGGGAAGACCGAGGATCTCCCGGCGCGGGAATAGGCCGCGACTGCGACGTTCGTTGTTGTGGCAGCGAGAAGTCACCAGACGCGGATTGGGGTAGCACCGCCTGTTGAGCCGCAAGCTCTTCGCGGCTCCAGAGTGCGTCCACGGTGACCACTTGGGCCTGTTGCTGCATCATCCCGTGATGGCGCTTCGTGTGCTCCTCAGAGGCCGCCGTGTCCGTCCCTGCCGCGCTGGGTCTTGCAACGTCGTCGGTCGGCGACGATCCGTCCGACAAAACGGGTGGCGCTGACGGAGCGAAAGCATGGCGGTCGTCGACGACGGAGACCACCTCCACCTCCGTGTTGGCCACGGGAAGGAGGAGAAACGGTCTCAAGGCGTCCGCCACGACGGCATGCCAGGACGCTAACATTGCGGTGAACTGCTGCGACGCAACCACATCGTCGACACCACCTTGTCTGCGCTCTTCGATAGCCTCGTCGTGTCGTCGTCGGCCCTCAAGAACCAGAAAAGGTCGCAGGATATCAGCCACCAGTGGCTGCCAGGAGGCGGACATGGTCGTCCACTCGTCTGGCGCCCCCCTTGGCACGACGCTCGTTGCATCTTCTCCCTCCTCTTCCTTGGCAGCGTTCGCCGGCGTCGGACGTGGCGGCGAGGATATCGTTTCCTGGGAGTTGCTACATGTAGCATCGTCGACGATGGTGGTTGGCGCGATGGGGGACTCAAGGCGTGCTGGCGAACAATCCCCCCTTTCAAGGGACGGTGTTTCCATTGGCCGTGTCGCCTTGTCGTCATCGCCTTCGGCAAGTAGGTGGCCGCTCTCCACTGGTTTCGCATGCCGGACGCCTAGTGAGGAACGATTTTTGACAAATTGGAGAAGCGTAGCCGCCAGCGCTGCGTCCTCACCATCGTTGGCGGCGCCCCCCGCCCCTTTCGTCATCTCCGTATGGATGAGGCGACGACTATTCATCGCCGCCGTCGTCGCCGCGGTCCACCAGCTGATGACGTCGTCGTCCCCCTCCTCCCCCCCATCCCGCCGACCATCTCGATGAGGCATCTCCCCGTGGTGGTCCTTCGTCGTAGTGGTAGGGGGCGGCTGCTGATCGTCGTCACCACCTGCCGCCGCATCGGCACCCAAGTAGTGCGTACTCGATCGCAGCAGCGGCTGAGCGATGAACGATTGGGGGCGTCGGCCGCACAGATCCCGCCCCAGCGACCGGATAAAAATGCGGTGCTCCTGCATCCACATCGCCGTGGCGACTTCCTGCCGCAATACCGCGTGTGCGCGGAGGAGGGCATCTTCTTTGAGCGTGCGCTGCCAACCCTCCGCGTCCACGGTATCCCGTATTCTTTGCACGACGACGACATGATTCCAAATCTCCTGGCGGTGGGCCATCATGGCCGCCCTCACCTGATTGCGTTGGGCGCGCTCCTCATCCTCCATCATGACGCTGCGCGTCTGCATATACTCCGCTTCGACCTGCACAGCTTCCGCGTGCACGCGCTCCCGGGTCACGGTCGCGCGATGGCACAACAAGTCGAACGCCTCAGTCCTACTTTGCACGCCGAGGCGCATGCGAGCGCGTCGCTCCAGCGACTGTATTTCCTCGGCGCAAATCGGTTGATCCTCTGTGGTGAGTGTGTCGAGTAATGCCGTGGACAAATGGGCTTGATGGATGCAGCGAAGGTCTCCCTTTTCTCGTTCGGCCTGTTTCCACAGTCCGTGTCGCTGAGCTTGTTGATCGTAATAGATCGCGACTTCCCGTTCGCGTGTCACCGCGAGGCGGAAGGCCGCGCGAATCAAGGCGCTGTGCATGGACAGTAGTTCTTTGCTCGCCGTTTGTCTTTCGGTTTCCTCCTTCGTCGACAGATCCTTCAAGGCGACCTGGATGGTCAGCAGTTCTTGCGTGCGCACTAACGACTCGATGAACGCGAACTGCAGTCCTTCTCTCTCATTCGACATGGCGCCGACCAAGCGGTCGTGCTGAACGCTTTCCTGGTCATGCAGTTCGGAGCGCCGGCGGGTTTCCCTGAGAGCCAGTTTCTCGACTAGCTCTTCGAACGATTGAGTATGGTGAATCTCCACGAGGGTGCGGATGAGGAGCGGTGCGATGAAGGGAGAGGTCATCGCCGAGGACGACGCGTGACCAGCCGCCGCCCTTGGATGACTCCGCGAGGCGGCCAGCGGATCGGGGCTGCTGCTGTTTGCACCATGCCGACCAGGGGAAGGAGACGGCTCCGCCCCCCGCGTTACGGAATCCTGACGATGGGTGGCGGCAACGCCATCAGTCGTCTCATCGTCACGGCCACGCGGGCTATGAGATGGAGCGGCCATCGCGATTGGTGCGGCAGCATGTAGGGATGCGACGTGGTCCGCGTGCCTTTTGTAAAAGGGCGGAGCGGCGGCGGCGGTTTGGTGGGACCCCGTGTCCTTCGCCCCTGAAAGCCCAAGCAGTGCCGGAGACGTCACGGTCGGCTTGTGCATGGGGTATCTCGACAGTCTTCCGAGCTGAAGGACGACGCCCGCCGTCGCGTAAGTGGACCTCGCGTTCGATGACGTCGTCGTGGTTAACATGGCAGCGGCCTTCGCTTTCATGACGCCGACGGTCGCAGCTGCCTCCCCGGTGGCATCTGTGCCGACGAAGGCGGTGATAAGTTTTCGTCGATGACCAGGGGGCTGACCCAGTTGAGCGAGGGGAAGTCCGCCACCGCGGCATGTCCCCCGTGCCCGGTTCGGTGGCGGATTCCGCAAGGCGGGCAATGGGTTTGCTTCACCACCCCCCACTCGATCCGCGATCGGCGACACACGCTTGGGTCCGTTGAACCTTGCCGCCATGTGCAATTTCTCTGGCGACGACGACACGGAAGTCAGCCAAGCGTCCTGCTGCTGGATCCAGACGCGCTGTTCCTGCTCGTTCACTGGCGAAGGGTGCCCGATATCGCCGCAGCGGCTAGGAAAGACGGTGCCCGGGCAGACTTGCCTGATGTGTGACGAGGAAAGTAGCAGTAGCGGCGGGTCGCGGGCGGTGGCTGAATTTCCTGTCGGGGCGCGGCGGCGGGAGGGGGAGTCGTCCGTTGGTGCGTCGGCCTGTCGTCGCTCGAGGTTGGGTTCATCGGGATGCTTGCCACTCACAGGGGTGAAGCGGCCGTTGTCGTCGCCGGAGTCGGCGTCGGCCACCACCTCACACGCACTAAAGTCCAAGTCGCCTTCGTCCTCGGGGGAAGAGGAACGATCGACATCCGACGGCACGACGTTTCCAGCAGCCGCCATTTGTGCTCGGCTGCTTTTGTAGTGACTAAAAAAACTAGCTGGTCAATTCTTGACCCCCTTGTTTGTTGTCGCCGTTACTCATGGTGAAACGCACGACACAAAGGGGCGCGCGATTACTGTCTGATTGACACTACAACGGAACCGGAGATCACACAAATCATACCTTCAAACCGAATTAGTGTCGTCGTTCTCAGCAGCAGCGCCACAGGTGTCGCCCTTTACAACGGTGATCAACCAGCTACCGAAAACCCGACACTACCAAGTGCCTCAAGGCGACTCGCCAATCGCATCGGAGAGGGCGAAGCCGCGCTGTGCCTCGGACTTGTCACAAAGGCAGTCGCAGGGATGCGGGGACGCAAGTGGTTCATGCACCGCGGACGACCCCCCCACGTGCACGTACTCGCATGGGCGATCAAAGTCGAAATCGACGCGCGACACGCACCGCAAGTGGCTTGATCCACCGCCCACGGCTCAAGGCCGCCCGGAAATGGGCGTGGGGCACGATCGCTGCGGCGTTCAGCGCGGTGAAGATGGCACTGCCTGAACCGAACGCTGGGCCTAAAGTTTGTTGACGAGGCCGAATTGTTGTGTGCCGAACTCGACACCACACTGCAGCAAAGAGATAATTTAAACGGCAAAACATTACATAGCAAAATATCGAACTGCAAGAGAACGAAACTGTTTTAAAACAGTGTTTTTCTGCATCCCACCGCCCCCCCCCCCCA
>ERZ1292633.4600-Hain-H41-02um-R1-4600-length-12739-cov-4_pt1 | contig 12739 bp, 10 predicted proteins | sample MGYA00564406_ERZ1292633 | MGnify/ENA primary metagenome ERZ1292633 (study PRJEB36523, sample SAMEA6512639) | groundwater metagenome | collected 2019-01-08 | study: AquaDiva: Metagenomics assemblies of 32 groundwater samples
GCCGGCAAGCATGTCTGGATAACCGGCACCATTCCACCATTCGTGATGCCAGCGGACTAATAATTGAATAGCCCGATTAAGACCACGCTTGGCGGCTTCCTGCTCACCGATTACAGGATGACGCTGCATATCTACCCGCTCTTCTTCCTTTAGAATCCGAACACTTTTAATATAATCCCGATTCATAACAACCTCGCCGATGTCGTGAACCAGCGAAGCGTGGCGAAGAGAAAAACGGTCGTGCGAGGCGAGATTAAATTTTTGGGCAACGGCATCTGCCAACACTGCCATACGAAGGGCATGCGGATGAATATAACCTTCAAAATCATCAGTCAGCGCAGCCATTTTCAGCAAACGCTCTTCCAGATTTTCTTCCTTTTCAGAAAGGCTTTCCATAATTCACAAAATAATAAAAATATAAATGACCAATCAAGAATAGTTTCCGTGAGTAATTTTTACTACTATTTTGACAAACTGTCGAGTAGAACTTGCGCTTCTTTATTACCGGGAAACGCCGTAAGTAGTCTTTGCAGTTCGCCTTCTGCTCGTTTGAGAAGGTTAAATTGCATATAAAATTCAACTAACATAATGCGATAAGAAGGATTTTCCGCATCGAGTTTGATAGCGGTATTAAGTTCGGATTCTGCTTTGAATCGCTGGTTTTGTGCGAAGGAAAGAGATTTTCCGTAATAAGCGTGATAACGGGCATTTTCCGGTGAAAGCTGAACTGAACGAGCCAAAAAGGGAATCGCCTTTTCATAATCTTGATTCAGCAAATAATCGAAACCTTGGTCGAATTCCATTTTTGCTTTATCAGGCTCAACTTTTTGCGTAGTGCCATCGGAATTAACTGAGAGTTTTTCTTGTTCTTTAATTGATTCGAGATACTTACGAAGTTTGAAATCGTAAAGTTCGCGGGCTTTTTCGTCTTTTAGTGTTTCATACGAACGGGCAATTTCAGTAAAGGCATTTTGAACTCTTAGTTGCCTTTTGGAATCACTATCATTGTGGAATTTATCAGGGTGATAGCTTTTCGCAAGTTTGAAATAAGCTACTTTGATTTCAGGAACTGTCGCTTTAATCGAAACCTCAAGAATTTCGTAGTAACTTTCGGCAGTTTCTACGCGCTTGAGATATTGTTCTAAAAGTTGATCTTCATCAAGTTTAATTTCGATGTCTAAATCGAGTTCGATATTATCTTCTTCGATATTAGTAGTTGGCTGAATTTTAACTTCGGGTTTAATAACCGGAGCTTTCAAAGTTAATTTGGCACCTAACAACTCTTTAACCTTATTTTCAGAAAAAGCTGATTGCCAATTTTGACGATTGATAAAACCTCCAACCCACAGCAGATATAAAACTTTTAGAGTTAAAGGGGCGGGCATTCCGCTATGATTTTTAATGTCTTGAAGTTTGACAGGAACAGAATCAAATCTTGAAAAAATATAGCCTTCAACCGGCTGTAAAGTAATATTTGCCGGATAATCCACTCGAATGATGAATTTTTCTTCCAAACTTCTGAAATGTTGACTGATTTCTTCATCTGATTTATTGCGGACAAATTCAACCAAAATCTTTACCGTATCCACCTGAAAACGCATATTTTCTTTTGCTCTGGCAAGATGACTGAAATCCCAAAGTCCTGTTTTCCAATGCAGAATACCTTTGATAATTTCTTCAATCTGACTAGCAAACACAATATTACTCGTTTCTCTGGTGAAAATTCCTTTTGCAATTAATACTTCAGCCAATTCAAAATCATTCGTAAAATTGGGAATATCTCCCAGAATTTCTTTGGAAATTGTCTGTGTATTTAGCAATATTTGAAAAAGACGATGTTGGCGCAAATTTGAAACGGCAAAAACTACCGCTCCATCCTGAAAATAGACGACGGCTTTTTCCTCTAAGTGAGTTAAACGCAGAGAGCCACTCAATCCAACTTGCGAAATTTCGGCTAGTAAATCGGTAAATGAGTGTTCTTGAAGAGTTCCTTTTGTTTCTGAATTGTTAGGAGCAGTCATATCAGGAATGAAAACTTGTGAGAGGTCAAAGAAAATGACCTGTTCTAATTATAGCAAAATTTGCCGACGAAAGTTAAGATAAAATTTATGCTTCACGAATTTATTTTGGTAGGAAATAAGGTCAAAGTTTGGCAGCGGACAGGCGAATCATATCAACATATCTTGATGAAAGCATTAGGCTATGCAATGTTTGTTGGGAAATATCCTGATTTGGAGATTGAAACCTCCGTAAATTTACGCTATAAACCTGATTTGATTGTTTTCAGCGAAGAACGCAATTTTAAGTTTTGGGGTGAATGCGGACAAAATTCGATTCGTAAAACCGTTTGGATACTCAAACATACGCGAACAGAGCAAATGGTTTTATTCAAAATCGGACAAAATGTTAATTCACTGATAAAACAATTACGCGAGGAAATCCAAGAAAAATATCGTCCTTCGGGCAGAATTTCCTTGATAAACTTTGTCAGCGATATTGTTAATTTGACAGCCACTAAACAAATTGAGAAAGTTTCAAAAGACTGGTATTCAGAAACCGTAATTTAATGAATATTGAAATCCGCGAATGCACTACCTTTGAAGAATTATCCGATTGCGTCCAATTACAGCGCGATGTTTTCGGGTTACCTGAAATTGAAATTTCACCTGTCCGCCATTTGATTGTGACAAAAAATGCAGGCGGTTTTTCGCTTGGGGCGTTCGTTGATGAAAAACTAATTGGATTTGTCCTCAGTGTTCCCGCTTTTCTTCATGGCGAAAAGGCGTATTATTCACATATGACAGCCGTTTTGAAAGAATTTCAAAGCTATGGAATTGGGGCAAAACTCAAATGGGCTCAACGGGAAAAATCTGTTGAACTTGGAGTAAAGTTTATCAAATGGACCTATCAACCTGTTTTAGCTCGCAATGCCTTCTTTAATTTGGAAAAACTTGGTGTCATAATCAAACATTATGAGCCGAATTTTTATGGAACAGATTATCCCACCGCTGATAAAAATTTAGGACTCGACAGCGACCGTCTTTTCGCTGAGTGGCATCTCGAAAGTGATAAAGTAAATGCTTTAGCGAAGGGCGAAAAATACGTTGAAACCGCTGAAGCAAAAGTAGAAATTGAAATTCCGAATGATTGGAATGAATTAGTTAAAAACGATTTAGTGCAGGCAATTGCCGAGCAAAAGCGCATCAAAGATGGATTTCAGAAAGCCTTGGCTGAAGGTTTAATTTGCAAAGGCTTTCTCCGTGACGAGAGGCATCCGAAATATTTATTTTACTAGGTTTAAAATATGAAAGCAGAAGAATTTATAACAAAATTAGCCACTTTAACTCCCGCAATTGAAGTAGAAAGATATGATGATGCGGAAGATTATGGTGATGAACTCGTCAACTTAGCAATGAATTATGACATCTCCGATGTAGATTTCGGCGACATTGGTTTTGCTGATGAAGTTTTGGGCGACGATGATTATTACGAAGTCGGGATGTTTGAGGAAAAATATCTGGTGATTGACCGTCAAAGCGGAGAAGTCCGTGTAGAGGCTGATGATGAAGAGGGAACAATTGTCTATAGTTGTGCCGAAACAAGCGAAAAATTCCTCGATGCTCTCTGGGTTGCCGTCCGCTATTTTTCAGTGCAGCTTAATGAAAAATTAAAAGACACTGACCTTGAAAGCCGCGAATTAAAAGCTCAGCAATGTGCTGAAGTTGCCGGAAGTGAGGATTATTTTCCGTTTTATCAAGACTTTCTAAATTGCTACGAAAGATAATGTTTGATATTCATCCCGACATTTCTCAAGCCGAAACACTTTCGTCTGAATTTTATATAGACGAAAGTGTTTTTTATGAATCGCAAAAAAAGATTTTTGGACGCACTTGGCAGTTTGCCGGAACAACTGATGAGGTTTCTAACCTTAAGCCAATCAATATTTTAGACACCCCGTTAGTTCTCGCAAAAGATGGCGAAAATATCAATTGTTTTTCTAATGTCTGCACGCATCGCGGAGCATTTTTAGTTGAAAAAAAGTGTCAGGCAAACGGAATTCGTTGCCGTTATCACGGACGGCGTATCGATTTACAATGCAAATTTCTTTCGATGCCCGAATTTGAAGAAACCAAGAATTTTCCAAGCGAAAAAGACGATTTACCGAAAGTTTCTTGTAATGTTTGGGGAAAGTTTATCTTTGCTTCGCTTGATCCTGTTGCACCGCTTGATGAGTTTTTAAGCGAAATGCGGAAAGCGGTTAAGCTATCGGAAAATCTTAAGTTTGCAGGAGCGAAAGATTACAGAATCAACGCACATTGGGCTTTATATTGCGAAAATTATCTGGAAGGTTTTCACGTTCCGTTTGTTCACCCTGCCCTCAATAACGAAATAGATTATGGCACTTACACAACCGAACTTTTCCGCTATTCAAATCTGCAAACTGCCTACGATGACAACGGCGAACTTGCCGCTCTCCATTTTTTCATCTTCCCGAATATGATGTTTAATTTTTACCCGTGGGGATTGTCGCTAAATATTGTCCGTCCCGTAAGTCCAAATAAAACTACGGTTTCCTATTTCACGTTTGTATCAGATGAAACGAAGGTCGGCAAAGGTGCAGGCGGAGATTTGGAAACTGTCGAATTAGAAGATCAAGCGATTGTTGAATCAGTGCAAAAGGGAATTCGCTCACGTTTTTATGATACAGGCAGATATTCGCCAACCCGCGAGCAGGGAACGCATCATTTTCATCGTTTGATTGGCGAATTTATGAAGTAGATTTTTGAAGTGCAATTAATTGATTTTCAATGATTTGGACAAAAATTTTATTGTTATCCGAATCATTTTTATTCATAATCTCGCGGGCTTTTTGCAGATAATCCTGGGCGGATTTCTTATCTCCAATCTGAGCCGCAACTTTCCCGCTTCCAAAATAAATTTTGCTCAATTGATTCTGGTCGTCGTTATTTTCGGAAGAGTATTGTTTCCATAAATCTTCAGCAAGTCTGCAATATTCCAAAGCCTTCGGGTAATTGCCGATTTTTTCGTTAGAATCGGCGATTTGTAATAAAACATCAATTTTGTAATAGATGGCTTCGTGGTGTTTTGGGTCTTTGGCGATTACTTGATTAAATGAATCAATTGAACTTTCGTAGAATTTAAGAGCTGTTTTGTGTTCGGCTTTTTTGTCGTGCAAAATACCGAATTCTGATAAAACCGTTCCGTAGTCGAAAACCGCCTGAATATTTTGTTTATCGAAGGCGAGCAATTCCTGAGCAAGTTCGTCGGCTTTTCTAAGGTAAATTAACGATTCGTCAAATCTGCCCAGATTATGAAGCGAAATTCCCAAAGAAACGTAGGCAGTCATTAAATTTCTTTTGATGGGAATACTTTGCGGACTTCGGTTGAGGTCGTTGGTCTTGAATTTTTCCGAGATTACCGAGAATTGATAGGCTCTTGTAAAAATAGCTTTGGCACGCGCCTGTTCGGATTCGATTTGTGCAAGCAGTTTTGCCCGTTCCCAAAATAGCCATGTCAGATCGTCATAAACTTTAACAGCGAAATTTCGGCTCAAGCTGTCGGCTTGCGGATCATTCTCAATTTCTCTGACAACAGGGAGAATGTGTGAATCAAAAAAATTCTCACCTTCATCAAAATTTGAATTCAGCAAGGTTTTTGCTTCTTTCAGTCGAAGCAACGCCAAATCTTTTTTAAACTCCAGATTTTCAGGGTATTTATTCACAGCTTCTTCGATGAGTGTGCGAATTTTGTCGGAAACCTGTTTTCTTTTGTCAGATGGAACGTTAGCTCTGGAGAGCGTTGCACTGATCTTACGGTAAATTTCGATCAGTGAAGAAAGTGAATTAATTTCGTCTTCAGCCTTGGAATTTCGGTGAATATTTTCCGCCATCGCAGCCGCTTTTTGATAGCTTTCGATAGCCCCAGCAGTGTCACCTAAACTATTGCTGTGGGGTTCGCCCTTGATGTCGCCGAGTTTTACATAAGCCTCTGCCAGCTCTTTTTGTAAAGTGAAATTATCAACCGAATCTTCGGCTAATTTATCAAGATAATCGCTGCCATCCTGCAAAAGTTTTTGCCGGATTTGCAGAGAATTAGGCAACGCAGAAATTTCATCGGTGTATTGAAAAACCAGATTATTGGCAATTGTCCGCACTTCGGCAAAACGTTTTTCAGCTAAAAGTCTTTGTTTTTCAGCCCGATAAGCTTGCCAGGAAGCGATGCCGATTCCGGCTAAAAGCGAAAGAAAAATTAAAATGCTTGCCCCGACGCTAACCTTATTTCGCTCGACAAATTTGCTGAAACGATATTGAAAAGTATCAGGACGAGCCGTGATCGGGAGTCCGACCAAATGACGGCGCAAGTCTTCGGAAAATTGTTCGACCGATCGGTAACGTCTTTCAGGAGATTTTTGCAAAGATTTAAGAACGATCGTATCCAAATCACCTTTTAATTTTGAACTTTGGAGTTTGGACTTTGGATTTTCACTTGGTTTAACAAGATTAGTTTGAGTAACTATTTCTAATATTTCAGCATAGTTTTTATTTTCGGTTTCGTATGGTTTTTCGCCCGTCAGAAGTTCGTAAAAAATTATGCCTAAACTGAAAACATCGCTTAAGGTTGTCACTTTTTCGCCACGAATTTGTTCGGGCGAGGCATATTGCGGAGTCATCATTCCGAGTTGGGTTGCCGTTCCAATTTCAGTATTATCAATGTCTAAGACCTTTGCGATTCCAAAATCAAGCAGTTTAGGAGTTCCGTTTTCGGTAACAATAATATTTGAGGGTTTCAAATCACGATGGACGATGAGATTTGTGTGGGCGTAAGAAACTGCGGAACAAACTTCCCGAAATATTTTTACCTTTTCTTCGACCGAAACATTATTTTTTCTGCAATATTCATCAATCGGCAAGCCTTCGATGAATTCCATCGCGTAAAAAGGCAGACCGTCCGCAGTTTTTCCGCCGTCGAGAAAACGTCCGATATTGGGATGTTCGAGAGAAGCTAAAATCTGCTGTTCGGAACGAAACCGTTTGAGGATGATTTCGTTGTTCATCCCGCGTTTAATAACTTTTAGAGCAACACGCTGTTTGAAGTTTTCAGTTTGGCGGAATGCTTCATAAACCGTTCCCATCCCGCCGTGTCCGATTTCCCTGATGATCTTGTATTCGCCTATTTTTTCGGGAAGAGGAATTTCTTCAAAATCTCTGAAATCAATGATCGGCTTGCTTAATAATAGATTTTCCCCTTCGATTGCGTTGAGCATTTTTTCAACTTCAAGGCGGATTTCGCCATCAACTTGGGCGAGAAAAGACGAGCATTCATCTTTCGGCAAATCAGCCGCCTCGTTGAAAACAGATTTAACTTTTTTCCATTGCTCAGGGGACATAAAATCATTTCACCACAGAGACACAGAGAACACAGAGAAAAAAAAGACTGCCACTGCTTTTTCATCCTTCATCCCTTATCTTTCATCCTTCCCAAGAGCCACGCTCTTGCTGATGCCCATTCACGTTTGACGGTTGAAATTGAGATTTGCATAAACTCTGCAATTTCCTCATTTGTCAGACCGCCAAAGAATTTCATTTCAATAATTTTAGCTTGCTGTTCATCCATTTTGCTCAATTCATTTAGGGCTTCATCAAGTTGGATCAAATCAACGTCTTGGCTGTTTGGAAAACTGATTACTTCATCTAGCGAAAGCAGCGTTTCTCCCGCACCACGTTTTTGTGCTTTTTTAGCGATTGCGTAATTTACCAAAATTCGCCGCATTACTTCCGAAGCAATTGAGAAAAAATGCAGACGATTTTGCCAGTCAACCGAATGCTGATTGACCAATAAAAGATAGGCTTCGTTGACGAGAGCGGTTGCTTGCAGCGTGTGATTTGAGCGTTCGGAAGAGAGTTGTTTAGAAGCGATCCGTTTTAATTCGTCGTAAACAAGCGGCAAAAGCTCATCCAAAGCAGTTTTACTGCCGTCTCTTGCTTGGTGCAATAGTTGGGTGATTTTTGTCGTTTGTTGGTTCATTTTTAGCCGGATTTCGCCTTATCTTATCAATATTTATGGATTTTTGCAGAGAAAAATTTATCAGATGAACTGATTTTTTGCGATTTTTTGCGATTAAAAATAGGGAGGGTTATTTTATATGTTGCGAATTGGATTAATAATTATCGGATTAGCTCTTTTTTCAGATTTTTCGGCAAACGGGCAAAGTCTGAAATTGACTCAATATGAATCAAAAGACTGTTTGAAAATGGCTTGGAATAAAGAAGATCTTATCAGAAGTGAAACTGAGTTTTTGCAAAAAGTCCGTAATGATATGAGCCGCGAAAGATGTTTGAAAGATTTGGGAAAAGTTGAGTTTGATAAACACGACTTGGTTGGGATTAATGTAAATTCGGGTTATTGTCGGTATCCGCTTGGATTAGCGTTTGAAGCAACTAAAAGCATTGAAAATAAAGAGATTGCTGTGAATATCAGCTATCTCAAATCTGACGGGGTTTGCCGTGCCTTGAGCAGCTATCATTTATGGCTTTTGATTCCTAAAATGCCTGATGAATACAAACTAAAATTCAATATTTCCGCACGGGAAAAGTAAAAATGAACCTTTTTTATCAAAAACTTTGCGATTAGGTTCAGAGAGGTAAATTTCGATGAAAACATTTGGATTATCAATAATTTTATTATTAACTTTTACTGTTTGTTCTTTTGCACAATCAACTCCATTAGTTTGGACGAAACCGACAGGTGGAAAAAACTATCAATTATTCAGTATTAAACAGCCGAACGGAGAATATATCGGCATTTGTCGGGGTAATTATCAAGGCGGAGTTTATCCCGGCAAGTTGGTCAACAAAAAATGTAATATCGGCTACGGCGGAAAAGAAATTGTGTTGAGTGATTTTGAAGTTTTTGAAATGGATGCCAATCCGAATATCAAAATTAACGATTCTTGGAGAGGTTCACAATTTCAGGTCGGGTATGAAAGCAATGGACAAAAAGTATTTTTATGTTACGCAGTTCATCAAAATACATATCAGCCCGGAAAATCAGTTGATGGTAAATGTTTTTTCACTTGGAACGGAACTGAAATTCAAGCGACTTCTTTTCTAAACTATTTTTATGAATTAAAGTCAGCAACACAAACAACAACCAATCCAACTCCTACGCTGACTCCAATTCCAACCTATCGTCCTTCAACTACGCCGACTTATCAACCCAATGCACCAACAACGATCAGTGAAAAAGAAAAAGCCGCCAAAGCGACCGAATTAGTCAACAACGCAATTTTTTATTATCGCGGACAAAAGTATGCTGAAGCCGAGGCGAATTTTACCGAATATTTGAAGTTATACCCGGAAGATGCCGATGGGTATTACAATCGCGGCGTAATCTACCGTGATTGGGGAAAGCCTGAAAAAGCCATAGCCGATTTTCAACAAGCCTTAAAATTGAAACCCGATCTAACCCGAGCCAAAACAGAACTCGATAAATTACAAAAAAACAAAAACGAAGAGATTGTTACGACTGTTTCGCAGGTTACAGATGTTAAACCGACCGACGAGTTTTACGGCGATTTGCAATCCTTGATCGAAAAATACGGCATTACGAAGGTTACGTCTGCCAAGAAATTCAGTCCGAATCGGAATCTGACAATGTTTGAATATGCGGATTTTTTAAGGCAGGGAAAAGAATTTCTCAAGAATTCCGCCAGTGGTTTTGGTATCAAGAAAATTGATGAGGAAAAGCTGTTTAATTCAAAATGCACGCTGCCATATTTGGAAATGATTCCCGAAAAAGAAATCGCCAAATCATTGAGTTGTAATTATCGGATCAAGAACTTTTCTATGCCGGGCGGCGAGAAATGGGTTACTCGTGGAAAATTTGCGATGTATTTCAATAAAGCAATTCAACAAGCCTTGTTGGAATATTCGATAAATAGTCAGGCTGAAAGTGTTATGAATGATCTGTTTAAAGTTGAAACGAAACAATCTCCGAAAACTGATTCCGTAAAACCAAACCCGGTCGAGCTTTCAGATTGGACAAAGTTTCTCAAAACCGGAACTGAAAGAATGAAAGTTAAAGATTATGACGGAGCGATTGAATCTCTGACACAGTGTTTGAATCTGGTCAGAAACTTCTTTTGTCTTCAAGCAAGGGCGACAGCTTATGGCTTCAAGAAGGATTATAAATCAGCCCTCCGCGATTTAGATGAAGCCCTTGAGAAAAACAAAGAAGAGCCTGAATTGTTTAGCGTGAGAGCCAAACTGAGAATAAAAGCGATAGATGGAAAAGACGGTTTGGCAGCTTTGAATAATTTTTTAGGTGCTTCACTTGATTTGGACGCAGCTATTAAACTCGATCCCAAGAATCCGCAATGGCACCGTGAAAGGGCAGAAGTTCATTGTCTGAAAAAGGAAGAGAAGTTTCTCGCCAAAATTGAGGAAGAAAAAGTCAGAGAACTCGGCGGAAAAGTGATAAATCCTTGTAAATAATTAAAAAAGTGTGAGCCATTACGATAAGAAATTTTGCGATTTAGAGTAGAAGGAGATTTTTACACTATGAGAACAAAAATTATTTTGACGATTTTATTTTCGATATTTGTAGTTTCAGCAAATGCCCAGGGTTTAGCAAAAGTTGCTGATGATACTTTTAGCTATGTAAAAGCGGGAACTTTCGGCAAGCCTGCGGTTGCGAAAAAAACTGAAAAGCTCTCTATCGGACAAGTTCGGGTTCATTACAAAACTGTCACTTCCAGAGCCTCAGTCAGCGGAAAAAATGCGGCTGATGTGACGGTTTATCTGGATTCGGAAATTACCAACAATGATTTACAAGAACTGACCAATGAGTTTTATTTAATTTTGATGCAAAAGCTCGGCACAATCGGAATTCCCGTCGCGGCATATAAAGATGTGCAAACAACTGAATATTTTATTGAGCGTCAGAAATCTCAAGAAGATAAAAAGCCGAAAGATTATGACGGCAAAGCTGGACAAGCGTGGGTTTCCTTCACTGCTTTCGATGGTCCCGTTTTACTGCGCTGGACACCTTACGGAAGCACGGAATTAATCAGTTTTGGAAAACTCAAGAAAATGGCAAAAACCAATGAAGTAACCGGCGGAGATTTGATGACGCTGGATGTTTTAGTTGATTTTGCTTCAATTATGCTCAATACGGAAATCAAACAAGATAAAGGCTTTATCTTCTACGGTGATCCGTATTTTCATGCCGATTACAGCATTGGCGGGATGATGAGCATTCCGCAAAGCTATATTCTGATGGTTGATAGAAAGAATGGATTTGACCAGTATAAAAGCGAATTGCCGGTTGCTGAAAGATTTGCTTTTGCCGATAAACCTTACAAAGATGAATCGAAAGCCGCGCTCAAAACTCAAAACTTTTTTGGCACCGAGCGTCATACTTTTACACCTTTAGTAATTCCTGCCAAACGTGATTTGTATCTCCAGGCTGCCCGCAAAGTCTTAAATCTCTACGCTGAAATGTTGGCTGAAAAAATAAAAGTTTTGCGAAGCGGTGAAAAACCTAACAACGTTGCTCAGGATAAACCGAAGGATAGCGGAAAAACTCTTGAACAGGTCAACGCCGAAGCTAAAAAGAATAATGACACAACTGCTGTCACGACAGGCGAAATGACTGCCGCTGCTCAAGAAGCTATGAAAAAGGGCGACTACAAACTGGCGGCTGATTATTACACACAGCTTATCAAAAAGAATCCGAATGAGACTGAATATTTGGTTAAACGAAGCGCAATCTATTTAGATTATTTGAAAGATTACAAAGCCGCTGTTAAAGACTGCGAACAGGGTATGAAATTAAATCCGCAAGAACCCGTTTTCTACTACAATCGCGGAACTGCCTACACCCGTTTGGAAGATTGGAAAAAGGCAAAGAAGGATTTCGATAGGCATATTTCAATGAATCCAAACTATGCCGAATCATATCTTAATCGCGGAATTGCCAATATTTATCTGAAAGACCTTGATGGTGCATTAGCAGATTTTAATAAAGGAATTCAGCTAAATCCACGGATTCCCAATCTGTATAAAGCTAGAGCAATTGTTTATAAAGCTAAAGGCAATGCCACCGCCGCCCAAGCCGATGAAATAGCTGCTGCTAGACTTGGAAATTAAGTTGAGTTATAGTGATCACCCCGACTCCAAGCCATAGTTTTTCATCAGACTGTGGCTTTTTACTTAAAATATTTGACCTCTTTTTCTCAAAAACTTTGCGATTTATGTTGAGAGGCAAAACTTCTCAAATTTATTGAAGAAGAGGCAATTATGAGAGTTATTCAAATTTTATTATTAACAATCGGATTAGTAGTTTTCGGCAATGTTTTAAGCAGAGTTTCGGCTCAAAACAACTCAAATCCAAAAGTAAATTCAAACACGACTACAAATCGTTATCCTGCTAATTATGCTTCAAACGCTAATCTAGCTTCGTCAAATGTAGCTTTAGTTACAAATTCAAACGCTGCTTTATCTGCTTCGGATGATGATGAATATGAATATAATTTCGGCGAAATTCCAACTATTCTAAAAATTATTTCGATGCAAAGAACTGTTGAATTTCCCAAAAACGGAGCGTTGGAAGTTCAAATTATTGAAGAAGTCGGAAAACCATTTACGCTGCGATTCGCCCGTCAGGGTGAAATGTTAGCTCAATTTGTTATGCGACATCATGGGAGCGGTTTTATTAG
>ERZ1292633.4601-Hain-H41-02um-R1-4601-length-12738-cov-26_pt1 | contig 12738 bp, 17 predicted proteins | sample MGYA00564406_ERZ1292633 | MGnify/ENA primary metagenome ERZ1292633 (study PRJEB36523, sample SAMEA6512639) | groundwater metagenome | collected 2019-01-08 | study: AquaDiva: Metagenomics assemblies of 32 groundwater samples
ATAAAAAGCATTACTTCCCGTTTCACGGCGAGCGTCTGCTGGCTCTTCAGACAGTTGACGATCTCTCGTCAGGTGGGATAGCATGATGACCAGAATTGTGGTCATCATGGATTGTGAGGTGGGTTGTGGCAAAAACGTTGTCCTTATCCGAAGTGAAGACTCGGTTGCCTGAGCTGGTGGCTGGTGTGCAGGAGCGTGAGGAGGAGGTTGTGGTCACGAAGCACGGCCGCCCCGCTGCCGTGCTCATCAATGTCGATGAGTATGCACGCCTGAAAGAGACGCTGGATGTTCTGAGCGATCCGGACCTGATGAAACAAGTCAGCCGGAGCAAGGCGTTCTATCGATCCAGTAAGAAGGGGCTCACGTTTGATGACGTGTTCGGTGAGCCGGTTGTTCCTATCAAGAAACGCCGCACTGCGTGAGTCCCTTCCGCCTGGACATCCCTCCGCATGTGGCGGGAGTCATTCGATCTCTCCACCCTGACCTGAAACGTTCCATCAAAGCTGCGGTTCGTGCCATTGCGAATAACCCTGAATGTGGGGAGCCGCTTCAGCGTGAACTCGACGGGTTGAGGAAGTATCGTGTCCGACGATTTCGAATCGTCTATGCCATCAATCGCGAATCCCGCGTGATTCGCCTCATGGCCGTCGGCCATCGCCAAGATGTGTACGAGGAACTGACCGCTCGACTCCGACGAAAAACCTGAACAACTCGCATCAGTCCGCATTACGCGGCACGCAGACTTTGGGGAATCTTTTCTGATTGCTTTGTCTTAAGACCTATCCTGCAACCCTACCTCACACTAATCTGCTTCTCACCCCTTACACTTCACCCCTAACCCCTACCCTTCACGTCCTCAAGGTGTCGTACAAAATTGAAAAATAGATACAAGGGAGTGTACAGAGTTGTACGTATAAGTAGTTCCCACAGTTCTAAGTTGTTGATAATGCGATGATGTCGTGCTGGATCGCAAATTGCTATTCCCTCTCGTGCCAGTTCACTTACATAACGAGGGAGGAAATTATTATGGATTGTCCGAAGTGCAAAGGATTGATGATGATGGAACGGTTCTCTGACTTCTTCCTGGTCTTTTATGCCTGGAAATGTATCAACTGCGGAGCAGTTATCGATAAGACAATCGCCAATAACCGGAGAAACAGCCTCGCCGCCAAAGCCACGAAAGAAGTTGAAACAGCCACCGTATAACACACGGACGTCATAATATCGTAGCTCCCAGCCCAATACAGGGTCCGATCTTGCGATCGAATATCCACAGCAAGAATCGAGAACCCTGCCCACGGCGCACGACTGCGAGTAGCTATCAAAATACAGAAATGGCCTTTCGAATTCGCTCTCGCCTCGTTCTCAAGATAAGCGACGATGAGCCGCAGGTCGGACGAGTTCTCTTCCCCTGAAATATTTCACGCCTGACGTTTTACCTTTCACCAATCCCCAGACAGCCATTTCGATTCCATACTGGGCGTTTCCGCAGTCTGCTAGACTTAGCCTTGGCGTAGTTGCCTCTTACGGATGCGCGTTATCCCAACGAACGGCGAGGTGCTTGCATGATCGATTGGCTGATGGCCACTTCCATAGGATTTGGCCTACTCGGGTTCTTATTCATGCTGGCTGGCGTGGCATCGGCACGTCGACGGCGGTTCGTTCGCCTATCGCTGCACACCACTTTGGCCTTGGCCTGCCTGGCATCAGGTGCCTTGTTTCTGACACTTCAGCTCTCGTTGCAAAGCTACCGCGCTTTGACGCGCGAGGATCTCGCCGCAACCATTCATGCGGAGCCGGTGGGGCCGTCACAGTTTCGCGTCACGATTCACCTGCCGAACGGGCGGACGGACAGTTACTGGTTGGCGGGCGATGAAGTCTATGTCGATGCGCACATTCTGAAATGGAAACCTTGGGCAAATCTATTCGGCTTGCACACGGCGTATAAGCTGGATCGTATTGCCGGACGCTATCATCTGATCGAAGATGAACGCAGGAGGCCACACACAGTCTACTCGCTGGCGACCGATCAATTAGTGGACCTGTTCGCGCTTCGGCGTCGTTACGCCTGGCTGGAGTCGGTGGTCGATGCGGAATATGGGTCGGCGGCTTTCTTTCCCACACACGATCGCGTCGCGATCGAACTCCGCGTCTCCACCACCGGATTGCTATTTCGCCCGCTGATGAAGGCGTTCTGATTGTACGGCGATGGGCCGGCATTAGACACGTGGTAGTCTATCTCTGAACCTTGACACTTTCCTCTCCGAAACGTAGCCTGTCAAAACTACCCCTCACGTACGCCGGAGCGGATCTCTTGCCCAACGATGAAACTACGGATCACAGTTGTTACACTTGGGATCAACGACTTGGAATGAGCGCTGGCATGCTTGAAAGATGGAGAACACCAATGACGCATGAGAACGGGCCTTCGGGGCGCCTCCTTTCCCGCCGAGAAATTTTGCGATATCTGGGTGCTACTGGCGCTGCCTGGCTGATGGCCGGCAGTCTGGATCCCAGACGGGTTACTGCAAGTACGCTTGGCCCCTCATGTGTCGTCCGACCGGAGCAAATGGAAGGGCCATATTTCGTCGACGAACGCTTGAATCGTTCCGACATTCGCTCAGACCCGACCGACGGGCGAGTCAAGCCCGGTACGCCACTGGCTCTGACGCTACTGATCTCACGCCTCGGCGCCGGAGACTGTCAGCCGCTGCAGGGCGCCCAGGTCGATATTTGGCATTGCGATACGCAGGGCATCTATTCGGACGTGCAGGATCCGGAGTTCATCACCATCGGCCAGAAGTTTTTACGTGGCTACCAGATCACTGACGCGCGTGGGGAGGCCCGGTTCGTTACTGTGTACCCAGGCTGGTATCCGGGCCGGACAGTGCATATTCATTTCAAGATTCGCACCACATCTGTGGCCAAGCGGAACTTTGAGTTCGCGTCGCAATTGTACTTCGACGATGGGCTGACGGATCGTGTCCACACTGCCACCCCGTATGTCGCGAACGGACCGCGCACTGCGCGAAACCAGCACGATTGGATCTTTCGCCGTGGTGGTGATCGCCTCATGCTGGCTCCGACGACTGTGGCTGACGGCTATGCGGCATCGTTCGCGATCGGCCTGCAGCTTCAGTAACAATGCCATCCAGTGCTTGGCCTCCAACAAAATCCGCCTGCCCGAACGGCCTCCTCCATCGTCGTATTTGTGTTGAGGTGGCTGCTAGAACGCACCTCCACCTCCTTGGAGGAGGTGCGGGACAAGGAGACAGTCATCTTTCCTGATGGCACGATGTGCTTGTTTTCCACATCGTCGTTTTCCTTGTAATCTCCTCACAAATACGTATACTCCAACATACAGATAGTGTCTGAATCCTCAATATAGACAAGAGAGAAAGAGCATGGCCAAGATCGACGAGTTCTTTCGAGTGATGGCGGAACAGGGTGCGTCCGACCTGCACATGATATCAGGTCAGCAGCCCGTCCTGCGAGTCGATGGCGAGTTGGAGCGGATTGCCGGGCAGGCTGTTCTCACCCAGGATACCCTCCACCCATTGCTGGACGAAATCATGCCAGGGTCGAAGAAAGACCAATTTGAGTCCACAGGCGATGTCGATTTTGGCTATGAAATTCCAGGGCTGGCCAGGTTTCGTTGTAACTGTTTCAACCACAAATACGGTGTCGGTGCGGTGTTCAGGAAGATTCCCAGTAAGATTCTGACGGCTGAAGAGCTAGGACTGCCGCCGATCCTGACGCGAGCGGCCATGTTGAAAAAGGGGCTGGTCCTGGTCACGGGTCCGACCGGGAGCGGCAAGTCCACGACTTTGGCGGCTATGGTCGACCATGCCAATAAGCATCGAAAAGACCACATTCTGACAGTCGAAGATCCGATCGAGTTCGTGCATCAGAGTCAAGGCTGCATCGTGAACCATCGAGAAGTGGGACTGCATACGATGACCTTCGCATCGGCGTTGCGCGGTGCGTTGCGTGAAGATCCTGACATTATTCTCGTCGGAGAAATGCGGGATCTCGAGACGATCTCCCTGGCGATCGAGGCCGCAGCTACAGGACACTTGGTCTTTGGAACGCTGCACACCGAAAACGCGGCCAAGACGGTCGATCGGATCGTGGAAGTCTTCCCCCATGGGGAACAGCCGCAAATCAGAAATACGCTCTCGACGGCGCTGCGGGTCGTGGTCGCGCAGAACCTGTTTAAGCGGATCGACCGGAAAGGACGTTGCGCGGCGCTGGAGATCTTGATCTGTACGTCCGCTGTCGGCAATCTCATTCGCGATGCCAAGACGGTCCAAATTCCATCAGCCATGCAGACGGGAAAAGCCGTCGGGATGCAGACGTTGGACGATGCGATTCAGGAGCTCCTAAGCTGGAAGTGGATCTCGCCTGAAGAAGCCTACGAGAAATCCATCGACAAGACTCGGTTCGCCAAGCTGCTCAAGACGCCTCCTGACGCGCTTCAATGATCGACCTGCGCAATGGGATGCCCGCACATCATCGGAATGTACCTCATGAAGGTCGCTTCTCCTTCTTCCCTGCCTAACCCCACAAGTTCCGTATCAAAGCAACGGAAGTAGACTCTTATACACATTCCCTGACGATGGAGGAGTGTGGCGGCTATTCACTCTTGTCGCGGAATGCTTTTGTCAGGCGAGCTTTGGTTGCAGGAGAAGGTGCCGACGTCTCGTGCACCTGATCCTGATCGGGTGAGCGGCGCAGGACTTGCCGTACGGCACGCAATTGGTCTCGGTACCGCGCGCAGGCTTCGCAGATCCAATAATGGAGTTGGAGATTGAGCCTCGTCGACCAGGACAGCGGTCGATCCAAGGCTTGCGACGTCAAGTAGGTAACGTCTTTGCAAGGTGGCGTGATACGAGCCAGTAACATGGTGATCATGGGCACTGAACCGTTCGGTTCTTCTCGCTCTTAATCAATCAGACATCAAGGATTCAGCGAGGTGTTTTTCCCTCGCCCTCGAAGCAGGCTCTTGCCCCTCTTCCCCTGAGTCGACCGAGAAGCCGTTTCCTTACGCTGCCGTACAACCACTTGTTTTACTGTGACTCTCTGAGTATCGGCCTGGACGCCGAGGTCTTCTATCAAGGCCCTTAGGGGTTCTGCAACAGACCAGGCCTGGGCGTAACAACCACGCGGCCGGTGGGGTGCGTCAGCATCGAAAACTTCTGAGACTTGGCCGAGGCAGGCTTCTTTCAAGTGCTCGCCAATCCCATCCAGGAACAAACGCGCCTGTTTGAGCACTGCGGCTTTCTTCCCATGAACCTTAACCCAGGCTGTGATGAATGGTCCTAGCAGAAAGGGCCACACGGTGCCTTGATGGTAGGCGCCGTCTCGTTCCACCACACCCCCTTCGTATCGAGCGCGGTAGCGGGGATCATGCGGGGATAGCGTGCGAAGTCCGACCGGCGTCAGGAGCTGCTCTTCGACGAGGCGAAGAATCTGCTGCGCCCGGTCGCGTGGAACCAGCTCGTCAACCAACGAGAGGGCATAGAGTTGATTGGGGCGGAGCGACGCATCGTCCCCTTCTGGTCCGTCGATCACATCGTAGAGATAGCCGCCTTGTTCGTACCAGAATCGTTTGCGGAATGATGCGACCGCGTTCCTGCGATCATTCCGGCACCGATCGGCATAGGCCCTTTCGCCAAATTCCCGCGCGAGAGTTTCACCGACTTCCAGCGCTCGAACCCACAGCGCTTGGATCTCGACCGGCTTTCCATGGCGCGGCGTAACGACCCAGTCGCCGACCTTCGCATCCATCCAGGTCAATTGCGCGCCGGGAACTCCTCCCGTAATCAAACCATCCTCGTCCATCCTGATCCCATACCTGGTGCCTCGGCGATAACCGTCGAGAATCTGTTTCACGGCAGGCCAAGCGGTTTCTCGCACACGGGTCTCATCTTGTGACGCTACGAGATAACGATCGATTGCATGGATAAACCAAAGCGAGGCGTCGATCGTGTTGTATTCAGGCTGCTCGCCTATATCGGGGAAGCGGTTCGGCAGCATGCCTTCGGACACGTGCGCGGCGAAGGAGGCGATGACCTGCCAGGCCACATCCGTTCGACCGGTTACCAGACAGAGGCCCGGCAGCGAGATAAATGTATCGCGGCCCCAATCGGTAAACCAGGGATAGCCAGCGATAACTGTTTGCCCTGTCCCTCGCTCGGCGAGGAACCGTTCCGCAGCACACCAGAGTTCGCCAGCCAAAGAATCAGCGGCTCGGGTAACTTGTCGAGCCCTGTCTCGGCGAGACTTCTCACCCTTCGCAAGGGCCACGACGTCGAGCCGGTCGACGGTCTCGCTGGTGAGAGCCAAGATTGTGGTAGATCCGGACTCAAGCTCGAACGTGAACTCTCCGGGCGACCACCAATCTTCTTCAGCATCGAGTCCGCGTTGTAGTTCAACAGGGAGTTGGATGTACCGATACCAAATCGGTTCATGGCGATAGCCCCCTGAATGGAAGGTTCGTACTTGAGGCAAATCGGAGTAAGGATGCCACAGAACCATTCCGTTCCCGACCTGGGCCTCCGTCGAGAGGCTTCCATTCTCGTGATGCGTGCTATGATAATCCCGCCCGGTGAGCTTCGGCCTCACCCGCAGCACGGCTCTCGATGGCTTCCTACCGAGCAGCTTCCATCGCACCATCACAATATCGCGGCCGTGGATCGACAGGATCTCCCGCTGAACCATTAATCCATTGCAGTCAAAAGTCCAGGTCGGCCAGGGGTCTGTTGAGAATTCTATACAGTGCTCGTACCCAGCTGGATGGACGACGCCCGGATACAGATTTGTTGAGAGTGGAATCGCCTGGCCGTCGATACCGAGCCACTCTTCGAGGTGGTTGACCAGCACAAACCGTTCGCTCGGCGGCTTCCTGGCGGTTAAGAGGAATGCATGGTAGCGACGGGTATTCGCCCCCGCAACTGTGCCCGAAGCAAATCCCCCTCTACCGTTCGTCTCAAGCCATTCGAGACTCAAAGCCCGGTCCAGATTCCGGCAATCTTCGGCCCCGATCTTCACGTCTCACCCCTTCCCTTTACCCCTCACGTCTTCACTCCCCAGATTGTTGAATCAACTTCGCTACCAATCCGGTCCATCCCGTCTGATGACTCGCGCCGATGCCTGCGCCGTTATCCCCGTGGAAATACTCGTAGAACAATACATGGTTGCACCAATGCGGATCGTCCTGCAATCGGTTCGTCCCGCCGAACACCGGACGTTTCCCTTCGGCATTCTGGAGGAAGATGTGCGTCAAACGGCGTGATATCTCGGCCGCCACTTGCCAGAGCGTGGATTGATGGCCCGATCCGGTCGGGCACTCCACCCGATATTGGTCGCCGAGAAAGTAGTGAAACTTTTGCAGCGACTCGATCAGGAGATAGTTGACCGGGAACCAGATCGGTCCGCGCCAATTCGAATTCCCCCCGAACAGGCCTGTACTGGATTCCGCCGGCTCGTAGTCCACCCGATGCTCTTGGCCCATGACCGAGACGATATAGGGATGATCCTTGTGATAGCGCGAGAGGGCTCGGATGCCATAGGGAGACAGGAACTCCTCTTCGTCCAGCATATACCGCAACACAGACTTCAGCCGATCGCGACTCACGAGCGAGAGAAACCGCCGCACGCCTCCGTCGGAGGACTGTGTTTCCAGATGCTGCGCAAAGTCAGGCCGATTCTCGATAAACCATTGCATGCGATGTTTGAAACGCGGCAGGCTGTCGATGAGTTCAGAATCGAGCGTTTCCACGGCAAACAGAGGAATAAGCCCCACCATCGAGCGGACCTTCATATGTGTGGTTTCCCCGTTCGGCAGGTGCAGCACGTCGTAAAAGAAGCCGTCCTTGCGGTCCCACAACTCGATCTTCTCGCCGCCGATGTTGTTCATGGCTCGGCAGATGTAGACGAAGTGTTCGAAGAATTTACTGGCTACGTCTTCGTAGGCCCGATTATCTCTGGCGAGTTCCAGCGAGATGGTCAGCATGTTGAGGCAGTACATCCCCATCCAACTGGTGGCATCCGATTGTTCAATGTGACCGCCGGTCGGCAACGGCGCGCTGCGGTCAAACACCCCGATGTTGTCGAGGCCGAGAAAGCCGCCTTGGAAGATGTTCTTCCCCTCGGCATCCTTGCGATTGATCCACCAGGTAAAATTCAAGAGTAGTTTATGGAAAACCCGCTCTAAGAACACACGATCACCGACGCCTTTTCGCTTCTTGTCGATCTTATAGATGCGCCAGGCAGCCCAGGCATGAACCGGCGGATTCACGTCGCCGAAGGCCCATTCGTAGGCAGGGATCTGTCCATTCGGATGCATGTACCATTCACGCAGCATCAGGACGAGCTGTTCCTTGGCAAACGTGGGGTCGACGAGCGCGAGCGGGATACAGTGAAACGCGAGATCCCAGGCGGCATACCAGGGATACTCCCATTTATCCGGCATCGAAATGACATCGGCATTGTACAGATGGGTCCAATCGGCGTTGCGGCCATGCAACCGTTCACGCGGTGGTTCCGGCATGCTCGGATCGCCTTTGAGCCAGCGATTCACTTCGTAGTGATAGAACTGTTTGCTCCAGAGCATTCCCGCGAAGGCTTGCCGTTGGACACGGCGAGCATCCTCCGACAGATTGCTCGGTGCAAGGCTGTCATAGAACTCATTCGCCTCCTTGAGGCGTGTGGTAAAAACGTTGTCGAAGTCCTGTGTTTCGAAACCCGGGCTCTGCTCGTCGTTGGTGAATCGCAGCTTGATCGTCTTCGTCGCGCCTGGCGCAAGCGTCAGTACATACTGGGCGGCGGCTTTGGTGCCCAGGTGATCCGGATTGACCGCTTCCTTCTCACCTTGCACAACATAATCGTGAAAGCTGTCCTTCACGTACCGGGCACCTTCTTCGTCGCCATAGAGGCGGCGGCTGTTGGTTTCATTTTCCGTGAAGAGCAGAGTAGGCTCACCCTCGCAGAGCAACCGGCGGAGGCCATAGTAGTCATGCTGCGTTTCGATGACGCTCATCTGGTCCGTCGGTTCTCCTTGCTTGAGACGGGGGCGCCGGATGTCCGATCCCCAGGACCAGGTATTGCGATACCAGATCGTCGGCAGCAGCGTGAGTTCGGCTTGCTCGGGACCACGATTTATTACCTGGATACGGATGCAGAGATCTTCCGGCGTAGCCTTGGCATACTCCACAAAGACGTCGAAATAGCGGTTCTCGTCGAAGACACCGCTGTCGATCAATTCAAACTCGGTATCTTGACGCCCTCGACGACGATTCTCTTCGACCAACTGGGTATAGGGGAACGATGCTTGCGGGTACTTGTAGAGATACTTCATGTAGGAATGCGTCGGCGTCGAGTCGAGATAGAAGTAACACTCCTTCGCATCTTCGCCGTGATTACCTTCGTTGCCGGTGAGCCCAAAGACTCGTTCCTTCAATATCGGGTCGCGCCCGTTCCACAAGGCAATAGCAAAGCAGATCAATTGATGACGATCGCAGATACCACCAAGACCGTCCTCATTCCAGCGATAGGCACGGGATCTCGCATGATCATGGGGAAACGCTTCCCAGGCCGTGCCGTGAGGACTGTAGTCCTCGCGCACAGTTCCCCAAGCCCGCTCACTCAGATAGGGCCCCCAACGCTTCCAATGACGCTGACGTTTGGCATCCTCGTCAAGACGCTGCTGTTCTGCCAGGATTGAGGGTTGAGGAGCGGAAGCGGTCTGATGATGAGAGGCCATACGACTCCTTCGGTAGAAACGTTATACAACTAGAGTCGTCTTGCTGCAGAAAGTCTTACGGCAGGCTAGTACCGATCCCCTGATGTAGTCAAGCGGAGCCGATAGACCGATGAACCACCGGTGATGAACAGGGTCTGCCCGTCCTCTCCCCATGCGACGTTGGAGGTTGGCTGCCCGGTCTCGATCGTGCCCAAGAGCATGCCGTCTGAAGCGATCACGCTCAGCCCGCCAGGCCTTGCACCAAAGATGTTGCCCTTATCGGGAAAATGTGATTACCCTTGCAGGCCCTGAGGAGAAATGAAAGGGGAAGAGGGGTACTGAAAATTGGTGAGTCGCCTGAGACTCACACCATGAACTATCGTTACGGAATGTTTGGCGGTATTACTGAGGCGAGCAGGAGGGAAACTTCTCAGAAGGCCCGGTGAACTGGCGGAGCGGAGCCACGCTGAGCTCCGCTAACCGCCAGGACTTCAGGAGTCGTTAGACTACGCGACGCTGAGAAACTACTTGCCTCCGTCCTTCATCTTCCCGTTCAGCATGACCATTTGGCCTTCTTGTAGCTGCATCTCTTTCCCGTCCTTCATCACCATTTTGCCGTTCATCATGACCTTCGAGCCGTTCGTCATGGTCGTCTCACGATCCATCCGGCCGATCTCCTTGCCGTCCTGCAACCGGTACATCTTGCCTTCCTTCATCATGACGCCATCCTTTTCCTCGGCCATCGCTGGGACGGCAAGGAACGACAAGGACAATGCGAGCCCGACAACTGCGAGGGTGATGTTTCTATAATTCATGGCTAAACTAAACCTCCATTAAGTTAATGAATGATATAAATGAATTCTCCCTGACAACATGAAACCTGGAGCGGCAAGGAGGACCGCATCCCGGTTTGGGCGGACTTGTGGCCGGCCTTGTTGCCACTGTCCAACTGACCAACTGAATCGAGGTTGTACCTTCTTCGTTGTGGTCGCACACATGCAGATTTTTGTGGATGGCGTAGTGAGATAGGAGCTGCTGAATCAGACAGAACTAGCCGTTGTAGCGGCAGGCACACATTCACACTTCGGGGTTGACAAACAACACTGCGCATCACAAATAGCCGCCCGCCTTAATCCGCAACGGGCAAGCTCATCACGCAATGCGCGCGGAGTTTCCGGAGCGTTTCTTTAACCGTCTTACTCCCACAACAACAGACAAACAGGATCAGATGATCTTTTCGATGCAAAATTTCGAAATCCACCGATTGTCAGCCGCCACACCCGTTGACATCACCAGTCAACTTGCGATGCTCTATATGAAATAAACCAGAGCCCGAAGCTCTGAATCACGCATCGCTGACAGGGCCTGTGTCGCTGAACCTTGCAATATACCGTCCGACGAAGCTCTCATTGCTTTAGAGCCTTGCATTATTCACTAGTCCTGGAGCCCTGTCAAGTCCACAGGCGGAGGTGCTATACTACGCCTGGAAAACCCAGGGAGCGGATACGATGTTTGCACAGAACATGGCCAAGACCGAAATGACCAGATTTTGGCAGTTCATGTTTGATTACTGCCATGAGGAGTATTCATGTGTGCTCGGGTGGGGCATGGCAGGAGTCATAGCATTCCTGGGAGTAGTCATGTGTTTTGGCTATATAATCACGCGCCTCATCAATAAGAGACAGTAACCGAGACTGGCGGACAGAAAGCCTTTTTATTTATTCTCGACCTCCCTCATCAATTCATCTGGCCACACCACTGGCCTGGAGCCGAATCTTCTCCTCCACACTCGCCATTAACTTGGCAAACTGCTCAGGTTGCGGCGCCGTTCTCGGATCGAAACATCCAGCATCCCGCAACATGTGCAAATATTCAAACTCGATGAGCCATTTACTCTTGTTGGTTCTTTCTTCCGCGAGAGCATAGTAAATATCATGAAGTGGGGTCTGAGGCGCTGATTGTTGCATGGCATGAACCGAGCTAAGTATAGTCGACACAGTCTTCTTGTGAACAAGCTGCATGCCCATCGGTGAGTTCATGAAATAGACCAAGGCTGTACCGGCAGCGATGACCGCGAGAACGATCAAGAGGACTTCCATTGGATGCAGCCTACTCTCGGCAAGGCGAGCAGCACAAGTTGCACCAGACACGACAAGAAGTATCGAATGTTTTCGGATGAGATCTCACTCGCGGAGGGAACTATTTCGTCTCGCGAACAGGGAGGAGCCGACGTTCGGGGCCTCCCGGCTTGTTCTGAAAACGGAGGATAAACATCTCGCTCATAGTGCGGGCGTGACCCTCAGCCTCCTCTCGCGTCGCAAAACGATCCTCCCCCACCTGCCACCACTGGCTCGCACTGACGCTCTCTCCTAACAATTCCGTCACCGAGACCCTCAGCGCCTTCGCCAATCGCACCAGCGTGCTCAACGAAGGGTCGTGCTGTCCCAGTTCCAGCCTCGTCAGAAATGTGCGTGACAGGCCGGCGGTCACGGCGAGCTGCTCTTGCGTCAGCCCACGACTGGTTCGCAGTCGCTGGAGCTGTTTACCGAAACGCTGAATAGCGCGCATGAGGCACCTCCGGTATGAAGGCAGCAGACAACAAGGTAAGTCCACTCCGTCAACACAGTAACGGGGATGGTGAGGGAACTGATATGGTCTCTGTTTCCATGGACTCTACAGAATTCGATCTGTTTTGCGGACTATTCGCACAAATCTCGCACAGTGATACGCCAGACAACAGGTGCGGTCATCGTACAGCCAATGTCTCTCGGATTGGAAGACTGAGAAAAGAAATCGGCGCCTTCTCCAACCATTCGCCTTGGTAGCTCAATCGTATTGATCGCTCTTAACAGTCAGTTTTCTTGGCTTGACCTGAGTAGGCTATTGACACGCAATCATAGGACCATTGGCTCGCTCTCTGCTAGCCCACAGGACCATCTCCCTAGGCTTTCCAACCACATCCGATACCAGTTTCATTGCTTGACCATCTGCCC
>ERZ1292633.4604-Hain-H41-02um-R1-4604-length-12734-cov-4_pt1 | contig 12734 bp, 10 predicted proteins | sample MGYA00564406_ERZ1292633 | MGnify/ENA primary metagenome ERZ1292633 (study PRJEB36523, sample SAMEA6512639) | groundwater metagenome | collected 2019-01-08 | study: AquaDiva: Metagenomics assemblies of 32 groundwater samples
AATGCGAAATGATTGACGATCAAGTTTTACTAAAATCGGACGGATTTCCGACTTATCATCTCGCGAATGTTGTTGATGATCATACAATGGAAATAACCCATGTTATCCGCGGCGAAGAATGGCTTTCTTCAACGCCAAAACACATACTTTTGTATAAAGCGTTTGGATGGAACCCGCCCGTTTTTGCGCATCTTCCCCTCCTTCTAAATAAAGACAAAAGCAAACTTTCAAAACGCCAAGGCGACGTTGCGGTTGAAGATTATAAATTAAAAGGATATTTGCCCGAAGCGATTGTAAATTTTATTGCGTTGCTCGGCTGGCATCCGGGCGAAAATGAAACACAGGAAATTTTTTCGGTGGAAGAATTGGTTGAAAAATTTGAGCTTAAACGCGTCCACAAAGGCGGCGCGGTTTTTGATTTGGAAAAATTGGATTGGATGAATTGGCAATGGAGACGGCGTAAATTTGAGGCGGGGGCGGGCGAAAAAACGGAAAAACTTCTAAAACTTTGCGAGGAATTTCTGCCGAAAGAATGGAAGAAAGATAAAGAATTTCTAAAACGCTGTCTTATTACTGTAGAAGAAAAACTCCTGCAAAAACCGCAAGACGCTCAACAATATTTAGCATTTTATTTCAAAGATGATGTTGCGGTTCCTGAAACATTAATTGTAAATCCAAAGATGAAAGTTGATAAAGATATTGCCAAAAAAGCCTTAGATTCTGTAATAAAGGCTCTCGGAGCTTTTGACAATTTTTCTGATCAAGAAGCCATAAAAGCCTGTTTAACCGCAGTCATATCTGAACTTAACCTGAAAAACGGACAAGTTCTTTGGCCGACTCGCTCGGCTCTAACAGGAGAACAATTTTCGCCCGGTGTTTTTGAAATAATTTGGGCGCTTGGTAAAGAAAAAAGCATCGCCCGGCTAAAGAAATGCCTTGCGAATTTATAAAAACTGGATGTATTTTAAAGATACACTATGTCGTTCAAACTTTTAAAAAATATTATAAATTATTTGCGGCGCAAATCAGCGTGTCCTTATTGTAAAACTCAATTACAAGAAGATACTATTTTTGTAATAGCGGCGGCGGTTGATCCTTTAAACGGAAAAATGAATGCGCTTTTCTTTGTGGTTTGCTCTAATCAAGAATGCATGGCTCCGGCATTACTGTTTGTTGAAGCGTTGAGAAAGGACATTCGCGTCACTTCCACGCCAATGAAAAAAGGCGTAACTATAAACGAAATATTGGATATGCATAATTTTTTGAAAGATTGGAAAGGAGATATAAAAGAGCTACTTAGATAACAAATGACAATTAACATTTAACATTTGACATGAAACATGTGACATCTAAAAAATTGGGCATTTTACGCTTTTCAGTAGCTCTTTTGGCTCTTTTAACATTCTCTATTCTTCTTTCCGGTTGCGATTTTCTGGATAATCTTCGCGCATCAATTCTGCAAAAAGGTGGAGAGACAATAGATGCGGCGGCGAAAAAAGCGGAAGAGGTGAAAGATCAAATTAAAAAAACCAAGGAATCGGTGGAGAAAAAAGTAGAAGATGTGCAAAACGCAGTTAAAGAGGTACAGGAAGCCACAAATCAAGTTCAGGAAGCGCTGGATGCGGTGAAGAAAGTGACGGGTGGAGAGGATAAAAATGGAACGACAACAAAATAATGAGGAGGAAGGCCTATGGTTCAGAAATTTTTAAATCTGGTTAAAGAAAAAGCGAGATTAAATCCGGCACGAATTGTCTTTCCGGAAATTTTCGATCAGCGTGTTTTGCGCGCTATCCCTAAAATCTTAAAAGAGAAAACCGCGTGGCCCGTTTTAATCGGCGATCCGAAGAAACTGCCGGCTGATCTTAAAAAATGCGAAATTATAGATATTGAACATGATAAAAAACGTAAAAATCTTTATGCGGAAAAACTTTTTGAATTGCGTAAGGACAAAGGATTGACGTTTAAAGAAGCGGAAAAACTTATGTTGGATTATAATTATTTTGGCGTAATGATCGTCAAAATGGGTGAAGCGGACGGAATGATTTCAGGATCTCATTCATCCACCGCAGATACGCTTCGTCCGGCTTTACAAATAATACAAACAAAAGAACGCTTCCATAAAGTTTCGGGGTTTTTCTTTATGGTGCTTGAAAATCGGCTACTGCTTTTTGCCGACTGCGCCGTGAATATTGAGCCCGACGCGCACGGACTCGCGGATATTGCGATTGATACTGCGGAAACTGCAAAACGTTTCGGAATTACTCCGCGCATAGCAATGCTTTCTTTTTCCACAAACGGCGGAGTAAAACATCCAAGCGTTGACCGAGTGAAAGAAGCGGTAAAAATTATAAATTACAGAAAACCGGATTTGATTTGCGAAGGTGAGATGCAAGTTGATGCGGCGCTCGTGCCGGAAGTTTGTGCTAGAAAGTTTCCGCGCTCGCGAGTACCGGGGAACGCAAATGTTTTAATTTTTCCGGATTTGGATTCAGCGAATATCTCTTATAAATTAGTCCAAAGACTTGCAGGCGCACAGGCAATCGGACCTATAATTCAGGGCTTACAAAAGCCTATTAACGATTTGTCGCGCGGATGCTCTGTGGATGATATAGTTAATTTAGCGGCGATTACATCCGTTGAAGCTCAAGAAGAAAAATTGACATTTAACATTTGACCCCGCCGGGCGAGGACATATAGCGATTAACAAATGCTTATCCTAATCTTTAACTCCGGTTCCTCGTCGCTAAAATTTGAACTTTTTGAATCAAAGGGGAAAACGCTAAAATCGCTTTATAAAGGTGGTTTTGATAATCACGGAAAACCGATTAAAAATTTTGAGGCGCTGGTAAAAAATGCAATTCAGGAACTTCTAAAAAAACGCGTCTTAGAAAATTCGGCTGAAATTCAGGCTGTGGGTCATCGTGTCGTGCATGGCGGTGAAAAATACACAAAACCGACAAAGATTACGACTACCGTAATTAAAGAAATTCGCAAACTTTGCAAACTTGCACCGCTTCATAATCCGCCGAATCTTGAGTGCATTCTGGCGACTAAAAAACTTCTGCCTTTTGCCGCTCAAGTTGCCGTTTTTGACACCGCATTTCATCAAACAATGCCGGAAAAGGCTTATTTATACGGAGTCCCCTACTCTTTTTATAAAAAATTCGGAGTGAGACGCTACGGCTTTCATGGAACAAGTCACCAATATGTTTTTGAACAGGCGCAAAAACGACTTGGGGAAAAAGCGACGCGGCGGACAATAACCTGCCATCTCGGGAATGGATGTTCTATTACGGCTATTTTGGATGGAAAAGTTATAGACACGAGCATGGGATTTACGCCTTTGGAAGGCGTGCCGATGGGAACGCGCAGTGGAGATATTGATCCGGCGATTATTTTTTATTTACTTCAACGTGGATTTTCTGCAGTGGAAATTGAAGAAACTTTAAATAAAAAATCTGGACTGCTCGGCGTTTCGGAAATTTCAGGAGATGTACGCGATCTTTGGGCGAAATATCAGAAAAAAAATCCCGCCGCAATCCGGACGCTTGAATGGTTTGCGTATCGCATTGCAAAATATATAGGCGCATATACGGCGACTCTCGGAGGTTTGGATTGCGTGGTTTTCACGGGAGGGATTGGAGAAAATGCAGGATACCTTCGCAAATGGATCATGTCGTATTTTCCAAAATTTCCAAAAAATCGCGTACTGACGGTAAAAACGGATGAAGAGCTGAAAATTGCGGAAGAAACGGAAAAATTACTAATTTCTAATTGAGCCGAGGATCCTCTTGACTTTTTATTTCGCGGCATGTACTGTTGCACCAGTACACTATGATTCCACTTTCACATCTTAACGAACTCTGCGACGTCCTGAAGAAGGTACGCAACAGATCTGAAGCACTCATTCTGCTGAAGGATATTCTTACTCCTCGCGAATTGGCTTCGGTGGTTGAACGCTGGCAGATTGTAAAATGCCTTATGAAAAGCATGCCGCACAGAAAAATCAGCCAAACGCTCGGGGTAAGCATTGACAAGGTGACGCGCGGCGCAAAAGCATTAAAGTATAGTCGCGGAGGATTCCGGTTGTTTCTCTGGCGCAAGCGCTAAAACGTCCGAAGCGCATAGGTTGTGCCTTCCACTTAGTGCGCTCTATACGGCGGTATCCGGTATCCCTAATTCCCAATTTCGGCTTTGTACTGGTACACCAGTACAAGTATAATATCTATAAAAAGCACTTCCCTTATCCGTAAATTGCAATTCTCGGTTTGTACTGATACACCAGTACAAGTGCAAAACCGGCAAAAAGCATACCGCCTACCCTCTGATATTTTAACCCCAAAAAACACCCAGTTCCCACTCCACCTCACTATCAACAAAAATCCCATGAAACCACATTACAAAACAATCATCTGTGATACAGAAACGCCCGTAAGTTTATACAGCAAACTGGCGCAACACCATGCGTACGCATTTTTGCTGGAAAGCGCTGAACCTCATCAAAATATCGGGAAATATTCAATAATCGGCTTTGAACCGCAAGAATTGCTTATTTTTCCGGTAAATGGAAAGAAAAATCCTCTTGATGCCATGAAAAAAGCATATGAAAAATTCAGCTTCACCCCAAATCCCGATTTACCGCGAATACAAGCGCCTTTTGTCGGCTATTTTTCATATGGGACAGCGCGGCATTTTGAAAATATTGAGCTTCCCACCAAAAATGCCGAAATCCCCGAAGGAATATTTTTCCTGCCGAAAAATCTGCTTATTTTTGACCATTTTAAGCGCACTTTAACTGCTATTTCCTACGACAAAAAACAGCTCGAAAAACTTCTAAAAGATATTAAAAATATAAAATACGCCCCGAATCCAAAAGAAATTTTTGAACCTCAAGGCGCGAGCGAAGCGAATGATAATGATAAGGGATTAAATCGCCCAAAGGGCGAAACCGTAACTCAAAACGTTACATCCCGAAATTTTGAAAAGCTGGTTTCCAAAACAAAAGAAAATATATATGCGGGAGAAATTTTCCAAATAGTTTTGTGCCAAACATTTCAACAAAAAACGGAGGAATCGCCGTTTGATTTATTCAGAATATTGCGCCGTATTTCCCCTTCTCGATATATGTATTATCTTCAATATCCGGATTTTTCTGTCATCGGTTCATCTCCGGAAACGCTTATTAAAACGCAAGATGACGAAATTGTTTTAAGACCGATTGCGGGCACGCGCAGACGCGGACGCGATGATAATGAGGATAAAAAAATGGAGGAAGAATTAAAAAATGACACGAAGGAACAGGCCGAACACATGATGCTTGTTGATTTGGGAAGAAATGATGTTGGGCGAGTTGCGCAGGCGGGAACGGTAGAAGTCACTCAACTTATGGAAGTGGAAAAATTCAGCCATGTGATGCATTTGGTTTCCGAAGTGCGCGGAAAACGCAAAAAAAACAGTTCTCTTTTTGACATATTTAAGGCGGCTTTTCCTGCAGGAACTTTAACTGGTGCGCCAAAAATACGCGCAATGGAAATAATTGCCGATTTGGAAAAAGCTCCGCGTGGAATTTATGGCGGAGCAGTGGGATATTTTGACCTCTCGGGCGATATGGATTTTGCAATTGCAATTCGTACAATGGTATATCGCTCCGGTGTCGTAACTCTTCGCGCAGGAGCGGGAATTGTGTATGATTCAATTCCGGAATTGGAAGATAAAGAATGTCACAATAAAGCAGCGGCACCTTTAACCGCCTTACTATGAAAACTCTAATTTTAGACAATTACGATTCATTCACTTATAACCTCTATCAATATTGCGCGGAATTAGGCGGAAATCCGATTGTATTCCGTAATAATGCGTTAAATTTAAAAGATATTGAACGCGGCGGTTACTCACATATAATTATTTCGCCGGGTCCGGGTTCTCCCAACAATAAAAAAGATTTTGGGATTTGTGGAGATGTTATAAAAAAATTCGCTTCTAAAATTCCTATTTTAGGGGTTTGCCTCGGGCATCAAGGAATAATTCACTTTTTAGGAGGACGTGTGATACGAGCGCCAATTCCGGTGCACGGCAAACGCAGTTTGGTAAAAATTAATAATAAAAATCCTCTCTTTAAAAACTTGCCGGAAGAAATTGAAGTCATGAGGTATCATTCTTTGGTCGGGGATGACGGCAAAATTCCGACTGAGCTTTCGGTTATCGCTGAAACAAAAGATAAACTGGTAATGGCTGTCGCGCATAAATCGTATCCTCTTTTTGGAGTGCAATTTCATCCGGAAAGCATCGGAACGCCGGAAGGAAAACAAATTCTGCAAAATTTTTTAGAAATAAAAATATCTGCAAAAGGAATGGATAAAAGAGAAGCCGAAAAAACTCTTTGCAAAATGGTGAGTGGAAAAATGAGCGAAAATGAGATGGGGAAAATACTGTTAGAAATGGCTCAAAGGGGCGAAACTGTTTCAGAAATAATCGGTTTTGCGACGGGAATGCGGAGATATGCCAAAAAATTGCCGGTTAAAAATCATGATTTGATGGACACTTGTGGGACAGGAGGTTCGGGACTTCCAAGAATGAATATTTCAACTGCAGTAGCCTTTGTTTTGGCTGGCGCAGGAGTCAAAATCGCAAAACACGGGAACCGCGCCGCGTCCGGAAGATGCGGGAGCTTTGACTTGCTGGAAGAGCTCGGTATCAATATTAATATGCCGGCGTCTGCTGTTGCCCATGCGATAGAAGAAATCGGCATTGGATTTATTTTTGCGCCGGCTTTTCATCCTGCAATGAAATTGATTGCTCCTGTGCGAAAAAAAATGGGAATACGCACAATATTTAATTTACTCGGACCGCTGACTAATCCTGCGAAACCTAAATACCATCTACTCGGTACAAATTCCGTAGAAACCGCTGAAAAAATGGTTAAAGCTATGGCATATTTGGGCTATACGCGGGCGATGGTTGTCAGTGGCGAAGATGGCTTGGACGACGTAACTCTTTGCGGTAAAACGCATATTTTTGAACTTAATCGCGGAAAAATACGAGAATTTGATTTTACGCCTGAACAAATCGGGCTTAAACGCGTGAAAAATTTTAAAAATATAGCGGGCGGATCAAAAGAGAAAAATGCGGAACTTTTTATGAAACTTTTACAAGCAAAATCACCAATAAATTTACAAAATTTACTTTATTTAAATGCGGGATTCGGGCTTGTGGTACGAGGATTAGCGTACACGCCTTTGGAAGGGTTCAAAATTGCCCGTCAGGCGGTAAAATCCGGAAAAGCTTATGAAAAATTTATAGAATACAGGGATTTCAGCAGACGGTTTTTGCCGTTTAGGAATGCAATAACAGGCGTAGACTCGGCGGCGAGAAAAATCGCCGTAATTGCAGAAATAAAACTCCGATCCCCTTCCTTCGGTAAATTTCTTATAAAATCCATTGAAAAATTAGTACGCATATACGAAAAAAACGGGGCAAGCGCAATTTCAGTAGTAACCGAACCGAAACTTTTTAACGGATCCCTAAAATTATTGGAAAAAGTGCGAAGTTTAACGCGTCTGCCGATTTTAAGAAAAGATTTTATAAAAAAAGCAGAGCAAATAGACGAAAGCGCAAAATTTGGAGCTAATGCAATTTTACTGATCGCAAAAATATTAACAAAAACGCGATTGAAAACTCTTGCTGAACGCGCTCTAAATAAAAATATTGTTCCGGTTATTGAAATTCACGATGAAAATGATTTAAAGAAAATCTACGGAATAAAAAACGCAATAATCGGAATAAATAATCGCAATTTAAAAACATTTAAAACAAACGTGAATCACGCAAAAGGCCTTTTGAAAAAAATTAAAAACATGCCAATAATCATTGAAAGCGGCTTCTCCAAACCCGAAGAATTAAGACAGTATAAAGGTTCCGCCTCGGCCGCTCTGATAGGAACAGCTTTTTTAACCTCAAAAAATCCTTCTAAACTTTTAACCCAATTTATCCATGCTGGTAGTACTAAATAAAAACACGGCGAAAAAAGATATTGAAAACATTTTACGGCGCATAGCCGAGATGGGATTGCGTGCCGAAGAAATTCCGGGTTCAACCCGCACCGCAATCGGAATATTGGGCAACACGGGCTACGTTGATGCCGACGCGCTAACCCAAATGCGCGGAGTTAAAGAAGTAATCCACGTTACAAAACCATATAAATTAGTGAGCAGAGAATGGAAAAATTCCGACACTGTAATAAATGTTGACGGCGTAAAAATCGGCGGGAAAAATTTTACAGTCATGGCAGGACCATGCAGTGTTGAATCCGAAAAACAACTTATGAAAACAGCAGATGCTGTAAAAAAAGCCGGAGCGCAAATTTTGCGCGGAGGAGCTTTTAAGCCCCGATCAACACCATATTCATTTCAAGGACTCGGCGAAGAAGGCTTAAAAATTCTGCAAAAGGCAAAACGCAAATTCGGTTTGCCCATAATCACGGAGCTTCTTCATGTAAAACATTTGGATTTGGTCGCCTCTTACGCGGATATAATTCAAATTGGCGCGAGAAATATGCAAAACTTTGAGATGCTTGTCGCAGTTGGAAAATTGAAAAAACCGGTGATGTTGAAACGCGGCATGTCGGCGCGACTGGAAGAATTTTTGCTTGCGGCTGAATATATTTTGAATGAAGGGAATCCAAATGTAATTTTATGCGAACGCGGAATTCGCACTTTTGAAACAGCTACGCGCAACACGCTTGACCTTAATATTGTGGCTTTAATAAAAGAACTTAGCCACTTGCCTATTATTGTAGACCCAAGCCATGGAACGGGACGATATTCGCTTGTTGCGCCTCTTTCTCTCGCGTCAAAGGCGGTCGGAGCGCACGGACTTATGATTGAAGTTCATCCGGAGCCGGAAAAAGCTCTTTCGGACGGCGATCAATCGCTGAATTTTAAAAATTTCTCGGTGTTGATGAAGAAATTACGTTCCATTTTTAATAGCGCTCGTCACGCTCGCGTATTATGAAAAAAGGATATTTCGGAAAATTCGGCGGCATGTTTGTTTCTGAACTGCTTGTAAAACCTCTGCAGGAAGTTACAGTCGCCTTTGAAAAATTCAAAAAAAATCGACCGGCGCAAAAGGAACTTAAAAAACTTCTGCGCGATTATGTCGGCAGACCGACTCCGCTATACTATGCCAAAAATTTATCGGAAAAATTCGGGTTTAATCTTTTTTTAAAGCGCGAAGATTTAATTCATGGCGGCGCGCATAAAACAAACAATACAGTTGGCCAAGCTTTTCTCGCTAAACAGATGGGAAAACGCGAATTAATCGCGGAAACGGGAGCAGGACAACACGGTTTTGCCGTCGCTCTCGCCGGCGCGCTCTCTAAAATTCCCGTTAAAATTTTCATGGGGGAAAAAGATATTGAGAGGCAACGTATGAATGTACAACGAATGAAACTTTGCGGAGCTGAAATTATTCCGGTTAAATCCGGATCTCAAACTTTAAAAGACGCGATAAATGAAGCTCTCCGTTACTACGTATCCAACAGCGAAAAAACTTATTATTTATTCGGGACGGCAGCCGGACCGCATCCTTTCCCGTCAATCGTACGATATTTCCAGAAAATAATCGGTGAAGAAACACGGCGGCAAATAAAAGAAAAAATCGGTCGCCTGCCTGATTATGTAATCGCATGCGTAGGAGGCGGAAGCAACGCAATCGGAATTTTTTCCGCTTTTTTACGCGATAAAAATGTAAGGCTGATTGGCGCCGAGGCAAAAGGCGGAGCATCTTTAAATAAAGGGGTAATCGGCTCTCTGCACGGCGCAATTTCATATTGCCTGCAAGATAACGCCGGACAAATTTTGGAAAGCCAAAGTGTCGCGGCAGGCCTGGATTATCCCGGGGTAGGACCGGAACACAGCGCGTTAAAAGATGCCAAGCGCGTGCAATATTTTCCGATTACAGACGCGGAAGCTTTAAAAGCTTTCCATTTATTATGCGAAGAAGAAGGAATTATTCCTGCCCTTGAATCAGCGCACGCGGTCGCTTATGCCGCGAAATTAAAAGGGAAATTGCCGCGCAATGCAACTGTAATTGTTAATCTCTCGGGGAGAGGAGATAAAGATTTAGATACAATTTTCCAATGAATAAATTTTCAAACGACAGATACGCAAAAACTTTTGAGAAACTCAAAAAAGAGCGCAGAATCGGATTTTGTCCGTTTGCGGTTTTGGGCGACCCGACGCCAAAACTTTGCCTTGTTCGCATAAAAAAATATCTTGAAGCACAACCTGATTTCCTTGAACTTGGCATCCCATTTTCCGACCCGATTGCCGACGGTCCGACAATTCAAGCCGCTGACGAACGTGCTTTAAAAGCGGGCGTAACTCCAAAAAAAGCGATTGAGCTTGTTAAAAAAATCCGCGCAATGATACAACAACATAATCGCGATATTCCGATCGGCATACTCGCCTACTCCAATATCGTTTTGCGCTACGGCATACAAAAATTTTACCGCGACCTTAAACAAGCAGGCGCAGACAGCATTTTGATAGCCGATGTTCCGCTTGAAGAAATAAAACCTTTCGCAAAAGCCGCAAAAAAACACAAAATCCATCAAATCTTTATTGTCAGCGAATATACCGACAACGCACGCCTCAAAAAAATAGAAAAAATTGCGAGCGGTTTCTTGTATGCGGTAAGCGTACTCGGCATCACGGGTGCGCGAAAAGAATTAAGCAAATCAACGCTGGACTTCGTGCGCCGCTTAAAAACAAAGACCCGCCTTCCGATCATGGTCGGTTTTGGAATTTCAAGCCGCGATCACATAAACGCACTGCAAAAAGCCGGCGCAAACGGCGCAATTATAGGCAGTGCGCTCGTAAAGACACCAACTTTCAAACTACCGCAAATTTTGAAAAATTTACGCGGCTAAAAAGTGCTATAATAAAATTATGAAAACTAAATTTTTAATAATCGCTCTGGCGACTTTCTCCGCAATTTTCCTAACTGCGTGTTTCGGCAACGAAAAAGAAGACGATGATGCGCTACAACCGGAACCGCAAGAAGTAAACGCAGATACCGTTTTGGATAACAGAATATTTAACGAAGCTGTAACATCCCTTAATTCAAAAAGATGCGGCGAAATAAAAGCATCCGCCAAAAAAGAAGAATGCGCGACCGTTATTTCAAGCCTTGCACTCATAGATAAAGCCGTACAGCAAAAAGACAAAACCGTCTGCAAACAAATAACGCTGGAACGCTACGCGGAATCTTGCTCAGCCGGCGTAAATCAAGCGATTGCGGATTCACAAAGAGAAGAAACCGCGCTTAAGGAAGCACAACAACAAGAAAAATTGGCGGAAGAAATTTTTAAAAGCAAAGATGTAGAAAAATGCGACGAACTAAAAGACAATTATAAAATCTCATGCAAAGAAAATATCTTAAACGCGCTCGCTGTTGAAAAACTAGATAAAACAATCTGCGAAAAACACGGTGAAAAAGAAAAAGTTGAACAATGCAAGAAGCTGGTTGAAGCTAATCAGTAAGTTGAATTAAAGCAAATTCCGGATACTGTAACCGATTGAGCCTGACTTATGGATGTCGGATTATTAAAATTAATATAGCATCCTTTCAACCCGCCACTTACAGTTTTATCCAAAGCATAAACCTTCATGTCTTTGTTGCTCGCGGAAAAATAACAGCTTAATAATATGTCGGAAGATTTGCCGCAATAGGTGGAAGCTATGCCTGTGCCTGTAAAACCGGCTTTCATATTAACAGTGGAAGACGGATAGGAATAAGTTCCAATGCCGCCGTTGGATTTTATTGTTCCTGTAACTTGCAAATTCATAGGCTTTGAAGCGCCTCCAAATTTAACCAAACTCGTTCCGTCATTATTAAAAATTCCCTTTCTGACATCCAACGCATCGTTAATTAAAACATCTCCGGCGCTGTTCTCTATGCCGCCCGGCACCAAAAGGGTTTTTGAAAATTCCGTATCTCCGCTGAAAAGAGCTTTGCCTTTGGCTTCAAAAGCTCCTTTTGAAGTTAAATTGCCCCAAACTTTCATATCGTCGTCTATGTAAACCGGAGCCGGCGTAAGTTGTTCTTTTAAAACTCCGCTTGCGTCATAAACTTTTATTGTGGAAGCATTATTTTTCAAAGTTCCATTTAACACTGAATCGCCGCTTACTCCCAATTTTCCACCGGCAATTAAATCACTGTCGGTTGATAATTTACCTGTTGCTTTTGCGCTGCCGCCAACCGTCAAGCCGCCTTTAACATCAGCATCGTTCTGAAATGTCACTGAACCTTTAAATACAGCCACGCCGTATGCCAATAATCTATCAAGAATAGTATAATACCCTTTTGCGGGTGTTATCCCGGAGATATCGGAACCCGTATAAAATTCATCATCTATATTAAAAGCATCATTAATCTTTACATCGCCACTCGGATTTACAATCCCACCTTTAGCCCTTAATTCACCGCCAGCCTCAATAGTCTTGCTGACCTGCAAATCTCCGCCCATATCAATATCACCGCTAGCAACTACATCAGCAACTTCTAATGCTTCTTGAATATTTACACCATTTTTTACAACCAAATCATCGTTAATTACTACACTTCCATTTGAATTTTCAATATTGCCCATCGCATATATATTTCCAGCTAAATTAGCGGAGCCCAGAACGGCTAAATCACCGCTGACATTAGCTGTTTTAGACTGAAGAGTATCC
>ERZ1292633.4607-Hain-H41-02um-R1-4607-length-12729-cov-5_pt1 | contig 12729 bp, 10 predicted proteins | sample MGYA00564406_ERZ1292633 | MGnify/ENA primary metagenome ERZ1292633 (study PRJEB36523, sample SAMEA6512639) | groundwater metagenome | collected 2019-01-08 | study: AquaDiva: Metagenomics assemblies of 32 groundwater samples
CGCGCAACCGCGTACCCAGTCCGCCACAGAGAATCACAACTTTCATGCGTGCGGACTGAATAGCCTTTCACACCGGAAAAGTCGAGCGGCGATGACAACTCCTGACCTCGTTGCTCCAATCATGGGGGACAAGATGCGTGCCCCGATAATTTTCTCGCCGTAAAGCATGGGGCGAGGACAATTCCCTCCCGTGAACAAGCGCCGCCAATTTTGTGTGATCTTTCTGCTGCTGGCAGGTGTTTTTGTTTTCGGCGGCTGCGCTTCGTTACCCGCCAATAAATCCCGCGCCCCAAAGCCCAGCCTGCGGTGCATCAAATCCAGTTTCGGCGCCATCATCCGCGGCGATCCGACCCGAAAAGCCCTGGCTTTGGCGTTCACGGGAGATGAATTTGCCGGGGGAGGCGAAACCATTTTGAATGACCTGCGCCGCCGCCAGGCGAAGGGTTCATTCTTTCTCACCGGAAATTTCCTGACCAACACTACGTTTGTGCCTTTGGTGAAGCGAATCGCAGCGGAGGGGCATTACTTCAGCGTTCATTCGGACAAACATCTTCTCTACTGCTCGTGGGAGAAGGAACGGCAAACCCTGGTGACACAGGCAGAGCTCCAGGCGGATTTGGAGATGAATCATCGGCGCTTTGTCCGACTCAATCTGGCCCAACCGCCGGGCCGCTATTTCATTCCCCCGTTCGAGCATTACAACCAGCAGATTGTAACTTGGGCCCACGAGAAGGATTTTATCCTCATCAACTACACTCCGGGCACGCGGTCGCACGCGGATTACACCAGAGAAGCCGACAAGAATTTCACCTCATCGCAAGTCATCTTCGACAGCATCGTGAAGCGCGAACAAACCGACCCGCACGGCTTGAACGGTTTCATCTTGCTGTTGCACATCGGCAGTGGGCCGGGGCGCGCGGACAAGTTCCACGCCCGCTTCGGCGAACTGCTCGACTATCTCGCCGGCAAAGGCTACGAGTTTGTCCGCGTGGACGAACTGCTCGAATCGAAAGACCATCCATGAAAACAATCATCGGCATCTTGCTGCTCGCCCTCGGCAGCGCGCAGGCAGAAGAAATTTTTATCCGCGCCAATCAGGTCGGCTACGCCTCTCGCGATGCCAAGGTGGCCGTGGCATTTTCTCACACGGCGTTGCCCGACAAGTTTTCCATCGTGACGGCAGATACAGAAGAGCCGCGTTTCACCCATACCACTCGCGCGATCACCAATGCGACCTGGGGACAGTTCACCTATCACGTCGATCTGGATTTTTCCGGGTTGACCAAGGCGGGCCGCTACGTCGTGAAGTTGGGCGAAGCGAAGTCGTTGCCTTTCACGATTGGCGATGCAGCGACCGCGCAACTGCCCGAGGCCTTGCTGGAGTTCATGCAACAACAGCGCTGCGGTTTCAATCCGTGGTTGAATACCAACTGCCATCAAGCTGACGGGCGCACCGCCTACGGCCCGCTCACGAATGGTTCTCCACTCGATGCGCGCGGTGGCTGGCACGATGCGGGGGATCTGCTGAAATACCTGCTCACTTCCGGCAATGCCACCGCGCAGATGTTGCTGGCTTACCAACTAGGCCCGAAAACCAAACCCCTGGCCGATGAAGCGCGCTGGGGTCTCGAATGGATGCTCAAACTGCATCCCGCGCCCGACCAGCTTTATCATCAGGTGGCCGATGATCGTGATCACGCAGGCTGGCGTTTGCCGCAGAATGAAACTGTGGATTATGGCTGGGGCAAAGGCGGCGCGCGTCCGGTTTATTTCGCGGATGGAAAACCGCAGGGCTTGAAACAGTATCAAAGCGCCTCGACGGGCGTGGCGAATCTTGCGGGGCGCTACGCGGCGGCGATGGCACTCGCGCATCAGATTTGGAAGAACGATCCAGCGCAGAAAGATTTTGCCGCGCGTTGTCTCAAGGCGGGGTTGGAGGTTTATGAACTGGGTCGCGCGAAGGAGGGCGTGCAGCAGGGCAATTCCTACGGTGCGCCATATCGCTACGAGGAAATCACCTGGGCCGACGACATGGAATGGGGCGCAGCGGAACTCTTCCGCGCGACGGGCGAGAAGCGATTTCTCGAAGACGCCAAGCGTTACGCGAAGCTGGCGGCGGACGAAGGCTGGATGGGCAAGGAACAAGCCGGGCATTACCAGTATTACCCGTTCATGAACATCGGGCACTTCCGGCTCTACGCTCTTGTGGACGCGGAGTTTCAGAAGCTGCTCGCGGGTTACTACCGCGACGGTATTGAGCGCTGCATCAAAGCCGGGCAGAAAAATCCGTATCGCGTCGGCGTGCCGTTCATCTGGTGTTCCAACAACTTGCTCACTGCCCTCGTCACTCAATGCCTGATGTATGAACGCATGACTGGCGATGCGCGTTACCGCGAGTTCACCGCCAAACAACTCGACTGGCTGCTCGGTCGCAATCCGTGGGGCACGACGATGTTCACCGAGATTGGCAACGAGTTTCCGACGGATGTCCACGTCATGACGGTGCAACTGCTCAAACGCCCCGTGCGCGGTGGGTTGGTAGATGGGCCGGTCTATGAACGCATCTTCAAGTCGTTGCGCGGCGTGAGCCTGTCGCGTCCCGATCCGTTTGCCGCATTTCAGGGTGAAGCAGTTTATCACGACGACGTCAAAGATTACGCATCGAATGAACCAACGATGGACGGGACGGCCTCGGCCATCTTAATGTTCACGCTGTTAAACCTAAACCCATGAAAACCATCCGCAACCTCCTCGCTGTTTTCACAGCCATCACCGCGACCTCGCTCCAAACTCCCGCAGCGGACAAAACCGCTGACGACCTGAAACCCATCTTCACCGGCACCAACCTCGCCGGCTGGAAAGCGCCCGAACTGAATCCTTTTTGGAAAGTGGTGGACGGCGTATTGATCGGAGAAAACAACGAGGCGCTTAAAGGCCACACGCTCCACACAACCCAATCCTACACGAACTTCATCCTCGAACTCGAAGCGCGCTGGAGCGGCGAGATTGACAGCGGCGTCATGATGCGCGCACCGGAGCTTCAAGTGCAGTTCGGTATCTCGCGCAGTTTGAAACGCGACATGACCGGTGCGTTCTATCTCGCCAAACATCCGATCAATCCCAAGGTCGGTTATCCCGACGCTGGCCACACGAAGGGCATCGAGAAAATCTTCAAGGCTGATGACTGGAACAAATTCCGCATCGAAGCCAAAGGCGACACGTTCACCGTCTGGCTGAACGGCGAGCAAATCAGTCAATACACCGACGCGCGTTATTCCAACGGTGCGCCGATCGGATTGCAGGTGCACCCGGGCCTCAAAATGAAGGTGGAGTTTCGCAATATCCGCGCAAAGCCGCTGGACTGATTCTGCTAAGGTGCGCGCAGCATGATCGCATCGCTTTCGGACAACGCCCACTTGTGGGAACTGCCGCTGCTGTTCGGCGTGGGATTGGTCGCGGGTTTTGTGGACTCTATCGCGGGTGGCGGCGGATTGATCACCTTGCCCGTGTTGCTCAGCCTGGGCGGCGATCCACAACACGCGCTCGGCACCAACAAGCTGCAAGCCACCTTCGGCTCCGCGAGCGCCGCATGGCATTACTCGCAAGCCGGAGCGGTGGAACTGCGCGATTGCTGGCGCGGCTGTCTGTTCACCTTTATCGGTGCGATCATCGGCACACTCGGCGTGCGACAGATCGGACCCAACACGCTCAAGGTCGTCATCCCGTTGCTGCTCATCGCGGTGGCGGTGTATTCGCTGCGCAATCCCCGGCTCGGCGAAGTGGCGGGCAAACCGCGCCTGGAGCGCCATCGGTTTGATCTGATCTTTGGGTTGGCGCTCGGTTTTTACGACGGCTTCTTCGGTCCGGGCACGGGGACGTTCTGGACGATGGCGTTTGTGCTGGTGATGGGTTTCAATCTCACGCGCGCCACCGGCTACACCAAGGCGATGAACTTCTCCAGCAACGTCTGCTCGGTACTGATCTTCGCCCTCGCGGGTCAGGTGAATTATTTCGCTGGCACGGTCATGGGCGTCGGCCAGCTCATCGGCGCCCGCCTCGGCAGCAAGATGGTGATGCAACGCGGTACCCAGTTTATCCGCCCGATCTTCATCACCGTGGTGCTGGCCATCATCGTGAAGCTGCTGTACGACGCGTACCTGCGGTAAAACCGGCTTGCCTGCCTCGGCCTACGGATTATCGTGCGGGCATGAACCCTTCTGCGACCACTAAAGGCAAACAGGCGTTCACGCTGATTGAACTGCTGGTGGTGATTGCCATCATTGGCATTTTGTCAGCCATGCTTTTGCCGGTGGTCACTGATCGGGGCTGTACGTCACCCAAAAGCACGATTTGCATGAACAACCTGCGTCAGGTTGGACTGGGACTGATGCTGTATGCGCAGGACAACAAAGACATGCTTCCCTGGCAGGTTTCAACCAACCGCAGTGACCCGGAGACATTGATCTCGAATCGCACGACTGCCGATCATTTTTTGAAACTGACAACCTATCTCAAATCTCCCCAGCTTTTTGCATGCCCCGCAGACAGCTCTCGAACGATGGCCGCAACCAATTTCTTGGGCTTCAGCAACAGCAATCTCAGCTATTTCGCATCACTGGACGTCTCGCTCATCACGCCCCCCACCAACGTGTTCAACATGATTCTCTCCGGCGACCGGCATCTGGCTTGGAACAACCAACCGTTGAAAGCGGGTTTATTTTCCACGACCAATAGCGCCGCCATGAGTTGGACCAAGGAACTGCACTGGGTTGAAAACCAAACCGAAACCCAGGGAGTCCTCGCCTTTGCGGACGGGCATTGCGAAGCCGTGAAAGCAAACAATCTGCCAGCGGCCTTCCAACTTCAAAATCTCACCAACACCAAGCTGGTGCTTCCATGAAACCAAAAATGTGCGGACAATTGCGGGGCGCATTTACGCTGATCGAACTGCTGGTGGTGATTGCCATTATCATTATCTTCGCGGGATTGCTCTTTCCGCCTCACCACGGCGGAAAGGAAAAGGCACGCCTCACTCAGTGCGTGAGCAATCTCAAACAAATCGGTCTCGGATACAACTTGTGGGCTGGAGCGAAAGGCAATTTGTTTCCGTGGGAAGTTTCCACCAATGCGGGTGGCACGCTGGAATTGATTCCTCAAGGCAATGCGGCGGATCATTTTCTCCCGCTTTCAAATTTGGTGGTGCAGGCCAGAGTGCTATTTTGTCCATCCGACCGAGCCGTCCGCCAACAGACCGATAGCTATCTTGGCTTCAGCAACACGAACCTAAGTTATTTTGTCTCCTTGGAAGCGCGCCTTGCCAGCCCGGTGAGTTCTTCAGACCTGATTCTGGCTGGAGACCGCCATTTGTCCGTCAGCAATCAAATGGTTAACCCCGGTCTGTTTGTTACCACCAATAATGCCGCACTAGGCTGGAAGGGATTTCATCCCGCGCGTGGGTTGCTGGTCTTTGTGGATGGCCATGCTGAAGTCATCAAAAAGGAAAAGCTTCCCGCCGTATTCCAACGACAAACCATCGCCACCAACCGGCTGGTTATTCCATAACGGCCAACTCACATCGCATCAAACAATCCAAGCTGCCGCCCGCCGGGACGGCGAAAGGCGGCGGCGGAAAGCTGAACGTGATTGTCCGCAATACCTGCCCGCCGACACGCGACGTTGAACATCTGCTCGATCTGTTCGGCAAAGATACCTTCGCCCGTCATGCGTTTGCCGAATTGCGCGTCGTAGAGTTTTCCGCCCCGCAGGGAACGCAGGCGATTGAGCACTTTCTCCTTCCGATCCGGAAAGTGCGTGGTGAGCCATTGTTCAAACAGCGGCGCGACCGCAAACGGCAGGCGTAATGTCACGGTGCCGGCGAACTTCGCGCCAGCTTCCGTTGCCGCCGCGACGATGTTGGGAATCTCGTGGTCCGTCAGCCCGGGCACCACCGGCGCGACCATCACGCCGACGGGCACGCCTGCATCAGCCAGCTTGCGAATGGTGGCGAGTCGGGCGGCGGGCGGTGCCGTGCGCGGTTCCATGACTTTGCGCAAGTCGGTGTCGAGCGTCGTCACTGAGACGAACACGACCACGGCATCGTGGCGCGCCAGTTCGGTGAGCAAATCCAGATCGCGGGTGATGAGCGCGTTCTTGGTGACGATACCGACCGGGTTGCGGAATTCCGCGAACACTTCGAGACAACGGCGCGTGAGCTTGAGTTTCCGCTCCACCGGTTGATAACAATCCGTCACGCCGCTCATGGCGATGCACTGCGGCTGCCACTTGGGTGAAGACAGTTCTTCGCGCAAAAGTTGCGGCGCGTTTGTCTTCACCATGATGCGTGTCTCGAAATCCAGCCCGGCAGAGAAGCCGAGATATTCGTGAAACGGTCGCGCGTAACAGTAGATGCAGCCATGCTCGCAACCGCGATACGGATTGAGGCTGTATTCAAAACCGATGTCCGGGCTGTCGTTGCGATTTAGGATCGTCTGGGTGTGATCATGGAAAAACTTCGTCGTCGGCAGCGGGTCTTCCTCGGGATTCCAATCCTCATCACGCTCCAGATGAATCTGCTCGAAGCGATTCGTCGGATTGCTCGTCGCGCCGCGGGCGGGGATGGGTATGGGACTGGACAAGTTCATGGCGCGCAATTTCCCTGACTGTTATCCGCAATCGGAGCGCCGGCCTCCGATCCATGGAAAGGGAAAACACGCAGCTTGCTTATGACTGAAGCTCTCAATGATTGAACTGCAGTTGCTTGCTGACTTTGCCAAGGCGCTGCTCCCACTCGCTCTTGTGCGCGAGCGGATCGGCATCCGTGCCCCAAAGCTTTTTGACCATCTCGCGCTGCGGGACAAACGGGCACTTAGCCTTGGGATTCTTGTGAACGCCGTCGAGCTTTTGCAATGCGAGCTGCGCGCCCGTCAGCAGCAGCGTGGTCTTGCCGAGCTGCGCCTGCAACTTCTTCGTGGCCTCATCCAGCGCGCCCCAGCGCTCCGCATCGGTGCGACCCCAGAGCGTCGGCTGCGTGTCGAGTCGCGTGAGATTCCACATGGCGATCCGAATCTGCCGCACGGGCCGACTCGGCCCGCTCATGATCTCACGGAAGATTCCTTCGAGCGTGGCGTTGATGACGGAGTTTTGAAATTGCGCATGTTGAAAGCGATGACTGCCGCCGACCTCGCTGAAATCGTTGAAGCGAATCGTCAGCGAAACTTCGCGCGTCTGCATCTGCTCGCGCCGCAACTGGCCGACCAACCGCGTTGCCTCGCTCAGCGTGAACGTCAGCGCGGCTTCGTAGTCCGGTTCGTCGTAGGGCAGCGTGGTGTTGCTGGAGATCGTGGTCCGGTCTTTCACTTCGAGCAATAGCGGCTCGTCCCACAGCCCGTTGGCAAACAGCCAGAGTTGTTGACCCCAGATACCGAATTTCTTCTGGAGCAGGTGTGATGGCATTTTCGCCACATGCTCAAAGGTCAACGCGCCGAGCGCCGCCAGCGCACGTTGCCGGTTCTTGCCAATACCCGACATATCGCGCACGCAGCGGTCTTTTAGGAATTCCTTTTCCTCACCCGGCTTGATTTCCAGAAAACCCGGCTTGGCGGCGTCGGTTGCCAGCTTGGCGAGGCGCGACGAACTAGCGAGGCCGGCGGAGACGGGAATGCCGACTTCCTTGCTGATGCGCTGAGAAATCCCTTTCACGTAATCGGCTGGCGTGGTGTTGCGCCAGACCGTTTGATCCATCGTGGTGAAATCGAGAAAGCCCTCGTCAATCGAGACCGGCTGTAGGGTCGGAGAATATTGCTCCAGGATGCGGAACATTTCGAGGGAAAGCCGGCGATACTCCTCGTAATGTGGTTTGCACAACACGCCACGCGGACAGATCCGCGCCGCCTCAAAGCACGCCATGCCTGTCTTCACGCCGAACTTTTTCGCGTGCCGATTCGCCGCGATGACGATGCCATCTCCACGCCGTCCGCCCCCGACCCAGACGGGCCGACCTTCCAGATTGCGGTCGAGCGCGATCTCGCAACTGGCGAAGAAACTGTCGCCATCCACATGCAGAATCCGGTTGTTCGGTCGGACGCTCACAAAAGCAGACCAAGTTAAATCGCCGGGCGTTTCCGTGCCACGACGACTTGTTCACAAAAGCGAGTCTGCCGGCGGAGGTGGGACAAAAACCGTCTGAGTCCCGTAAAAGGTGGAGAATTCCCGGGACAGTTCGCCGCATTTCCCCGGGCTTGGTTTTCCCGAGGACTTGCGGCATAGTGCGCGGCCATGCAACTGATTCGCGACATCTACGCAGCCAAGAAGGCCACCGGGAAGCCGGTCGTCTCGCTGGAGTTTTTCCCCCCCAAGACAGACGAGGGCGACAAGGCACTGTTGGAAAAACATATCCCGGCATTGATGGCGGTGAAGCCGGATTTCTGTTCGGTCACTTATGGCGCAGGCGGCAGCACGCGGGACAAGACGCTGATGATCGTGGATCGCATCCAACGCGAGCACAACCTGACCGCGCTCGCGCATCTCACCTGCGTCAATCACACGCGGGAACAGGTCGGCGAACTGTTGCAGCGGATCAAAGCCGTAGGTTGCAAAAACATCCTCGCGCTCCGCGGAGACGCACCCGGCGGCGGAGAATTTCAAGTCACGCCCGGTGGCTTCGAGTTTTCGTCACAGCTTGTGAAGTTCATCCGCGAGCAAAATGGTTTCAGCATCGGCTGCGCGGGATTTCCCGAAGGGCACATTGCATGCAAAGAGGGCAAGCGCGTGGATTGGGATCGGCTCAAGCAGAAGATTGATGCGGGCGCGGACTTCGTCATTACGCAGTTGTTCTTCGACAATGCGGACTATTTCGAGTTCCGCGATTATCTGACCAAGCAAGGCGTGACCGTGCCGCTAATCCCCGGGATGATTTCCATCTTGAGCGCGACGGCGATCAAGAAGTTCACGGCGCTGTGCGGCGCGAAGATTCCGCCGGCACTCGGCGCAAAGCTGGACGCGCTCGGCACGGACGACGCGGCGGCAGCAGAGTTCGGCATCGAGTATTGCACGAAGCAGTGCGAGGAGTTGCTCAAGGCGGGCGTGCCGGGGTTGCATTTCTACACGCTGAACAAAGCGGCCTCCACGGTACGCGTGTTGCAGAATCTCAAGCTGGCTTAACTTGGAACGCCGGATTCATCCGGCAGGGCCAGAAACTTTCCCGTTCCTGCCGCGTGAACGCGGCGTTCCGCTCGCTTCGCTGCTCCACGGCACGTGCAACATGAACGTGTAGCTGTGCCCCGTGTTCATGGGGTGGCACGATGAAACTGCAACGCCATGAAGTTTCATCGTCGTCTCATCACCACGCTCTTGTTGTCGCTCACGCTCACTTCCCGTGCGGCGGTGATTGAATCGGACATCTGTGTTTATGGCGGAACTTCCGGTGGCGTGACGGCGGCGGTCGCGGCGGCACGACTCGGTAAAACCGTCACATTGCTGACGCAGAACAATCACGTCGGCGGTATGACCGCCAGCGGGTTGGGCGTGACGGACATCGGTGTTGGCAACGATCCAAGTTACATCGGCGGCATCTCACGCGAATTCTACAAACGCGTCGGGGCGGCTTATGGTTCGACGAATCTCATCGTCTGGTTTGAGCCGCACGTCGCCGAGAATGTTTTCTGGCAGATGCTGACAGAAGCGAGCGTGCCGGTTTATTCCAATCAATTGCTTGCAGCGGCCACGGTCATCAGCAATCGCATCACGCAGATCACCACGCTCGACGGCACGATCTTTCGCGCGAAACAATTCATTGATACGAGTTACGAAGGCGACTTGATGGCGGCGGCGGGAGTGACCTTCACGGTCGGACGCGAGGCGACGAGCACTTACGGTGAATCACTCGCAGGCGTGCGCGGCTTGGGTGGCAGTTTTACTTACGATCCGTACGTCGTGCCGGGGAATCCGGGGAGCGGGCTGTTGCCGTTCGTTCAGCCGGGGACGATTGCACCGGTCGGTTCGGCGGATCATCGGTTGCAGGCGTTCAACTTCCGACTGTGCCTCACGCAAAACGCCACCAACAAAATCCCCATCACCGCGCCGACGAATTATGTGGAGGCGAACTACGAATTATTCCGCCGCTACCTCGACGCGCGCGTGGCTTCCAACGGGACTGTGCAGCTCAATCAATTGATCCACGTCCAGCAGATCATCCCGAACGGCAAGACGGACATCAACGCGAACGGCGAATTATCCACGGACTACGTAGGTGCAAGTTACACGTGGGCCACGAACACGCACGCGGGACGCGAAACCATCCGTGCCGAGCACGAAAATTATATCCGCGGCATGCTCCACTTTTTTGCGACCAGCCCGAACGTGCCACTTAACGTCCGCACGCAGATGCAATCGTGGGGGCTCGCGGCCGACGAGTTCACGGACAATGGCGGCTGGCCGTGGCAAATCTATGTGCGCGAGGCGCGACGCATGGTCAGTGATTACGTGATGATCGAACAAAACGCCACGGGCGTTCGCATTGCCCCGGAGCCGATCTGCCTTGGGCGTTACACGATTGATTCGCACGGCGTGCAACGGCTCGCGTCGGGCAACGCGGCGCGGTGGGAAGGCAGCATCGGCGGCAGTGTGCCGTTTCCTTATCCGATCAGCTATCGCTCGATCATTCCCCGCACGGGTGAGTGCGTGAATGTATATTCCACGTTCGCGCTGTCGGCGAGTCATGTGGGGTTCAGTTCGTGTCGCATGGAGCCGGTTTTCATGATGACGAGCCAGGGCGCGGCGACGGCGGCGGCGTTTGCGATTGATGACAACGTTCCGGCGCAGCAGGTAAATTACGCCAAGCTTGCCGCGCAACTTCGTGCCGATGGCCAAATCCTTTCCTGGGCTGGCGGCAGCAGCCAGACAAACGGCATCATCATTGATCAAACCGACACGAACGCGTTCATCGCCGGCGCGTGGACGTTCGGCGCGAATGCGGGCGGGTGGAACACCAACTATCTTCACGATCAAAGCACCGGTAAAGGCAGCAAGTCCGTGCGCTACGTTCCCACCATCACCAACGCCGGACCATACGAGGTTTTTCTGTGGTGGGTGGAATCATCCAATCGCCCGACGAACACGCCGGTGGATGTGATTCATGCGGCAGGCACAAATCGCGTGTTCGTAAACCAGAAACTTTCGAGTGGTGGCTGGTTCAAGATCATGACCACGAATTTCAACGTGGGAACGAACGGTGGCGTCATCATCCGCAACGACGGCACGGCAGCGGGAACTTTTGTGATCGCGGATGGGGTGCGGTTTGTTCCGGTGGGCAGCGCCGCCCCGCCGCCCACGCCGCCCGTGGTGGAGCTTGTAGCCAGCGATGCGGTGGCGAATGAATTCACTGCTGGCGCCGCGCGCTTTGTCATCGTGCGTAATGGCGGTGAGACGAATCTTCCCGCGCTGGCGGTGAGTTACACTATCGGCGGCAATGCGGCGGCGGGCGTGGATTATGGCGCCTTGTCTGGCAGCGTGACCCTGGCCTCGGGCGCGGCGGCCACGAATATTTTCATCACGCCAATAGCTGACAGTGCGGTGGAGGGCGATGAGACGGTCGCGCTCACGCTGCAACCCTCCCCGAACTACACGTTGAATTCGTTGAGCAACGCCACCGCGATCATCCGCGACCAACCGGTGGATGCTTGGCGCAAAACGAACTTCACCGCAGGCGAACTTGGCAACTCGGCCAGCAGCGGCGACCTCGCGAATCCCGACGGCGACAGTCTCGCCAACTTGATGGAATACGCCCTGGGTTTGCCGCCAAAGATTGCGGGAACAAATGCTTTCGCACCCCGGATCGAGAACGGCTATCTGACGCTGACCTACACCCGGGCCAAAGCGGCCACGGATGTTTCACTCACGCTGGAAAAATCTGACGACCTGAGCACTTGGCAGAACACCCCCGGCCTGTTTCAGCAAGTCAGCCTCGTGGATTCAGGCGCGACCGAAACCATCACCGTGCGCTTGAGTTCACCCATCAGTGCGGTCACGACCGCCTACATCCGGCTCAAAGTGACCCGGCTGTAATCCAAAAGCATTTCCGAAAATCAGAGATTCTTTGCGGATGAAGTGGGGCTGGAAGTTTTGTCGCGCTCCAACGCTTCGTCTTCCCACGAAGCGGGGTCATCAAGGGATTCGAGATGCGTGAAGACAACGGCATCTGACAGGGCGCGGCGGATGTCAGCTTCGATCTGCTCCAGCAATTCATGGCCGCGCTGCACCGTCCAATCGCCCGGCACGAGGACATGCACGGAAACGAAGCGGCGCACTCCGGATTGGCGGGTGCGCAGGGCGTGGAACTTCACGCCGCCGGATTCGTATTGCTGAAAAATCTTCCGCACCGCCGCCACATCCTCGGTGGAAATCGCCGCGTCCATCAGGCCCCCAACGGACTTCCGCATGATCCCCATTGCCGTCCAGATGATGTTCGCCGCGACAAGTAGCGCAACGAGCGGATCAAGCCACAACCAATCCGTGACAACCACGAGGCCGATGCCTGCCACCACGCCAACGCTGGTCCAGACATCGGTGAGCAGATGTTTGGCATTGGCTTCGAGCGTGATGGATTTGTGTTTTCGGCCCGCCCGCAGGATGAGGAGAGCGACAACTAGATTCACAACGGATGCAGCGACCGAGAACGTGAGCCCCATGCCCAGTTCGTGCAAGGGCTGGGGCGTCAGCAATCGCATCACTGCC
>ERZ1292633.4609-Hain-H41-02um-R1-4609-length-12726-cov-6_pt1 | contig 12726 bp, 5 predicted proteins | sample MGYA00564406_ERZ1292633 | MGnify/ENA primary metagenome ERZ1292633 (study PRJEB36523, sample SAMEA6512639) | groundwater metagenome | collected 2019-01-08 | study: AquaDiva: Metagenomics assemblies of 32 groundwater samples
TCGCCGGCGCCGCTGCCTTCAGCTCCTTCTTGCCAGTGTTCGCCTTGGGGGCCATTTGGATGATTGACTTCTAATAATTGAAACTGTTAAAAAGGAAAAAGTATTATCAAAGGAAGCGTTGCAGGGGACGGATCATCTCTCACCATCGGGCAACCGCGGGAGGCAACCTATAGGTGAACCTACCGCGGGACCCTAACCGGAGGGGGTCACACTGATTTATCCTCCCCATTGACACTATCGTGACTTTTGATGCGAAGGAGAAAAAAAAGGATTCGGCGGAGAACCTCTGAAGAACGTTTTTTACCAACCCAAACACCTCTCCTTCCTTCCTTGTTCACTTCTCACGAAGGGACCACAACGAGATCCGCGGCGTGCGGCGCCATGTGAAGCACGCACTCCAACGGATTCCACGCAACCGTGTCGTTCAAGTAGCTGATCAGCCACTCAATGGAGGACCAGAGCGGCACCCCACTGCCACCGCCTCCGCTGCGGTTTGTCATGGCGTGCAAGGGTGGCATCACCACGACGTTGCGCCGCTGGTGCCACGACCCGTCGCTCAGTTTGCCCAGCAAATCGGGCAGCGGCGCATGCAGCACGGTCGCCTGAACGGCTCCGTCGGGCGGCTGCGCAGTGGACACGGCCGGTCGCACCTCCTTGTCGGTGACGTGATGGTGGTGAGCGAGGGTGTGTTGGTGATGCCACTCGCTGGGCAGTGTGGCCGGCGTCCGTAGGAACGGGACGACGGCCTTCCCACGCGCACGCATTTGCGCGACAATGTCCGATGCCACGTCCTCAAGGATCAGCAAACTCGTGTGACTCTCCGTGCGGATGCGGTCGTGCCAGGCCTCCGGGGAGTATTGGGTGGCCTCCGCCATGCTGGGTGCCACGAGCGTGCCGGTCACAACGGCAACGTCTTGTAAGCTGGAGGAAGCCAACGTAGCATTGCCGGTGGAGTGCAAAGATGATGAATGGGCTGTCGTACACGCCGGGCGCGCCATGTTGAATGAAACAAACGTGGCGCTGGCCGCAACGTCCGAAACGACGTTGGCCGCGCGTAAATTGGCGGGGACGTACCAGCGCGTCGTCATGGTGAGCTGTTCGAGGAGGGCGGAGTGGGGACTCTCGCCGATCGCCACCCGCGGAGCCACGGAGCTCATTTCCGTATCGGCTACGGACGGCTGCAAAGATTTGTGAATGAGGGAAGGGGCAGGTGGTGCCGACGTTGTCGAAGAAGGAACGGAGGGAGGGAGCTTTCTCACCGCGATGATGAGGTCGAACCGGCGGCATGGCGAAGGGGCGACGCCCTCACTGGTGGTGGCCGACTTCGAGGAGATGTTTTGTTGCTGTTGCAACGCGACGAGCTGATTCACCGTGTGATCGTCGCGGGACCGCGTCCAACCTTGCCGCTCGGTCCACGACGCGTCGGATGGATTCGGTCGGTAAGTCACGGCAAGCCACTCCGGTTGGTGCGTCAACGACGACGACGACGGTGTGCGCCGCTCCTCCTGCTTCGTATCGGTTGTCCAGCGGCGAGCGGCTTCCACGACACTGCCGCGACTCTGGGTATCGATGGCATAGGTGAGGCAAAGGTCCCACACGATGAGCTGCTGTTCGGTCGACGTGACAGCGGCGACGTCTCCGCAAAATGGAGCGGATGCCGCGGCACACGGCAAGCTGTCAGGAGCCACCGCACGAACCCCTTGCGAATCCGCTCCTCCCCCAGGTGTGAGGGTCCTCGTGCCGGGGGCGGCGGCGATCGGCAGGGGGAACGACAAGGTGCATTCAATTCTTTCGAGGAGAGGAGGAGTTCCGTTCTCCTCGGTGGCGAGGGAGTGAAACCGTTGATAGGTGATCGTGGTGTGATCTCCGGCCGCCGCCGCCACCAGAAGGGGTAGCCTGGACGTGCCGGCAGAGGCGGACGCCCCACCGCCAGAGGCGCTACTGGCAGCACTTCGGGGCACGATGGGTCCCACCGCGGCCAAAAAATCCAGCTCGAGAGACTCGGCGATTTGACGGAATCGGTGGTTTGATGCAATATCGGACGACGCGTCGTCGCCGGCTCCATGCACGGCGAGTAAATGCACGTGCATGGAGGCCGCCCGAATGGCATTGCGACTTGGAAAGCCCAGCGTGTTGTTGGCCGCTGTTGATCCGCCGTTGGCACCGCCATGGCCACTGTCGTCATCGGCAGTGGTTCGGTCTTCTCTCTGCGAAATTAGCCTTTGTGGTTGAAGAAGCGTTGAAAGTTGGGTGCCCAAGTGAACCGAGAAGGACCGCAGAGCGGTTGGCACGGTGGCCGCAAAGATCGCGCGGTCCTCTTCGGCTTGAGAAGGGCTCTCATGGTGCGGACTTTGCAGGACGAGCGTCACCGACAAGAACGGCGATGGTAAAAGGAGGGCCTTGAATGTTCCCCCCGCAGGCGGCGGATGCAAATTGGCCGCAGATGAGGACTCCATCATCTGAAAGGGGGAATGAAAAGAGTTGGGGGCAGAGGGGCACACAAGCGGAGCAAGAAAATACTTGACAGCACCACCAGGGAGGGGGCGGGGAGAGAGGAAGCACAAAAGGAAGAATCCGAGCGGGTGACGCCTATGAAACGGTTGTAAAGTGTTGCACCGATTGTTGGCTCGCGGGCCTCGGACGAGGTCTACAGGGTTCGCGAGAGGGGAGGAAAGAAACATTCCGTGGCCCGTGGACGGCTGACGTGGGCGGCTGACGTGGGCGGCTGACGTGGGGGGCTGACGTGCGCGATGCTTCGACGGCTACTGGGGAGGAGAACACTTCCGTTTCTATTGGGAACATCACTCGGTGGGTCGTTCACGACGCGCGAAGTTGGGGGCGCCACTCCGTAGGTGGCGCCTGTGTCCTAACACAAGGGCTGCGTGCTGATGCGTTTCGCCGATGAGGTCGATGGTTGGTGTGGGTTGGTACGTTCCCCCATTCCGTTTGGGATTGGCCGCGGATGCCGATCAGACCACCAACAAGTGTTGAAGCTCACGATGAATCGCGGCATGCCACGACATCCAAGCGTCGGAGGCATTTAGCGTGCGACAAATGAGCGCGATGGCGTCCAATGTTCCTGAAAAGTTTAAACACGGCTCCGCCTCCAGCATGATGCGGAACGCCTGCGGCTTCATTGCCACGCCGCGCAACGCCAAGGTGGCGACGGTCGGAGGTCCGCCGGGGCTGCCGATTGACGACACCTGGGCGGTGGGGGGATTCGTCCCAGACAACGACGACGACGACGCGGCCACTACTGACTTCACGACGCTTGCCGACGAGGACGCCGGACGCATCGGGGACAACGCCGAGGCCGCTACCGCCAGCCTGGAGAACTCGGCTTCGACGACGGACGCGGTGGGGGCGTATTCTTGCAGCGACGGCACAAAGCGTGTTTTGTCGATGGGGTCCTGCGATGAATATGCAAGGGATCCTCCGCCGCCAGTGGATCCCCGACGGCCGCCCGCGGAGCCACCGCGGCTGGGGCTGCCGCTCCCTGTGATCGCGGCTGCACTGGGAAGCGGCCCTGCGCTGCTGTCGATGAAGTGGCTCCAACGTGTGCCTCGGTGCATCCACACCACGTAGAAGGCGGCTAACGCAACCTGTAGGAAGCGCTTGGGGTGGTCCAACACGGTGAGATTCACGGACTGCACCGTGGGCCAATCGTCAACGGCGTTGTCGCCCGCGGTGAGTGCCGCCGCGCTGTCGTCGATAACGGCCGCTGCGTCGGTCATGTTGGCAGAGCGAGGTGGTAGCGGTGGTGGTCCTGCGCTACTACGCGTCACCGGAATGAAAACGGCCCTGAGAATACGGAGATAAGCTGCCCAGTTGCAGGCGCGCTCATCAAGCGCCTTCCACTGCCGCTCCGTGCCGAAGCAGCTATACTGCACGAACGCAGCGATGAGTTTGGAATGGAACGGAGCCAAACTCGCAAGCACGTCAACCTGAACCACCGTGTGCAGCCACGATCCGGAGGACGGGCCGCTGGAATGCACGGCCGCGGCGGGAGCGGCCGGCGACGCATTCCCTGCATCGGTTGAAGGCCCAACAGAGGGCGGCACCGGCATCCACACATGCATGAGCGAGCTCGGAGCGTCGCACATCACCGGCAGCCCGTGAACGGTACGCACGGCGGAAGCGGCCGCGGTACCTCCTCGCATCGTGGCGTTCAGCGACGACGAGGTGGCGCCGGCGCTCGAGTGTGAGCCACCGACTGACGCCCCCAGAGGCGACGCCCCCGCGGCCCCGCCTCGCCCGGCGGGGGCGACGAGCCGGTGGGACAAAGCTGAAATAGGGGTCAAGTGTTCGAGCAGCAGGACAAACCATGCTTCGGTGGCCGTGGCATAGAGCACAGAGGACGACGATGACGCAAGGGGGCCCCCGCACGTGGCGGAGGAGGCGTCACCACCTGGCAGACGCATCAATGCCGCGGCGGCGACCGCCGTGGTCGTGGTCGGCGTGCCCCCTGCCGTGGTTCCACTACCGTGGGGGACCGCTATTTGGCTATGGGCGCGATGGGCTACCTCGGCCATCCGGCGCGCGACATGAAATATCGCGGCAATCGCGGCGTCGACGGGAAGAACGGACAATGTGGGAGACGCCCCCCCGTCCGGTGGTGGTGGGTAGCGACCTCCCGCCCCTGTGGCCGCACTTATCGGCACCCTGACTTGATGAAGCGCCACCGCCTCCTCGGCGACGGCGTCCGCGATGGTGTGAAAGGCAGCGGTGATGGCTGCCGAAGGCGAAGGGGACGCGAATGCTGGCAGGGACGCTGCAGCCCCCTCCCGCAAATTGCCCGTGGACTTACCCGGGGGCACGAGCGTCGGCGACGAGAACGCAGAGGTCGCGCCACCGCGCGTTGTGTGTGATACCACCGCCATGCGGACAGCGATGCCGGCAAGCAGTTGGGAGGCAAAGACCGGAAGAGACGCCACCGACAGTGAAAAGCGTTGACAGAGCCATAGAGCCGCTGTCGCCGCCACGGGCGGGAGTAACGTGGACGGAGTAGTAGTGGACGTGGACCCGGGGGCCACCAACACATCTCCGGCGGTCACTACCAATGCCTCAAAAGATGCGGCGATGGCCAGCGACACGATGCGAACGAATCGGGTCGTTTGGCACACCGGGGCCGGCAGTCGCGTGAGCAGCGCGCGCTGCTGGGCGTCGCCGTTGTCTGCCCCCGTCGAACTGCTGCCGCGACGCGACGACCCCACAACGTTTGACGCGCGCCGAACGGCCGCCGCGCGAGGGGCCGAAAAGGAGGCGGTCTCGGTCGCGGCGGCGTCGACTGGGACAGGGGAACCGGTTCCCGGGCGCCACGCACCCACATGCGCAATCTGGGCCCAGAACGGCATCACAACCGATACGAACACACCTCCAAGAGAGAGAGGGTCGTCCACGATCCACGCCGCGACCGCGGACCTCAGAGGTGGCAGATAATAGTGGAGCGCGCGCAGCACGTTGGCAGCGGCCACGCTCGTCGCCGTCGCCGCGGGGCCTCCGTTACCGCCGCCACTGAGTGGCGATGGACTCGGAGCGGAAGGGTCCGTGTTCGGCTCGGACGTCCCAAATAGCAGCCACGCTGCCCGCTGCATATGCCGTTCGCTAAATTGTAAGGTGTAGGGAGCAGGGGGCAGGAGCGCGAGCCACGGAGAACCAGAGCCGGACGCGGCACTGGTAGAAGCGGCCGACGAGGTTGCCGCCGCCGCGGCGGCCGCCATGTCCTGCGTGGCCACCACGCTCATGCCTCGAGCCCGGGCGCGTGGCACAGGATTGACGGTTGGCCGGCGGGACGCGGCGGCGGCGGCCTGGGCGGCGGCACCACTCGCAGAGGCTATTGCGAGATCACCCGCTGGGGACGGCGAAAGGCCATGCGCCGTCAAGAGAACCGAAACCGTGGAGGCGACCTCGGAATAGGAAAACAAGAAGTTGTACACTGCACTCAGAATTTTGACTTTGCTCTGGTGGAATTGATCGATGCGGGACGGCGCTTTCGTGCCGACCGTTCCGGCAGAAGCACTTGAAACGGAATCCACTGAATCGACGGGTATGGGACCTAACCCCCCTCCCGGGGCGCCACCGGATGTAGGACCATCGGATCTTGGAAACATGTCGTGTGGCAAGTGGCATCCGAGATGGCGGCACGCCGCCACGATGTAATCCACCGCCTCTCGATTGCTCGTTTCGGTTACGCCGCTCTGCCACGAGAGCGATGCGGAAAGCGTCGGCGCGGCGCAACTTGAGAGAACCGGCAACGTCAACGTCGACGACGATGACGGCGCCTGCGGTAGGGTCTGGGCCTTGGCGAATGCGCGGTGCACGAGCTCGACGGCATGGCCCACCACCCGAGCGAGCAGCACGTAACCGTCTCCCAGATCGTCGGTCACGCTGAAACGCGACGTCATCACGCGCACCGCCGTACCGGACGCGGTGGTATCTGTGACCGCCCCGACGGGGCCGCCCGCGGCGTCGCTTAGGGTCGAACCCCCACTGCCCCAAAGGCACACGGCGGCTGCAAAGTTCACAAGGTAGCGCAGGCACGGGTGCTCCTCGGCATTGGTGATCCCTTCGCGCTGCTCAACGAGGTCGCCCAGCCGCGGCAGGAGGGGCGGACTCGGCGCGTCCACTGGTTCGGCTCGATCGCCACCGACGGCCTGTCCCGTGGCGGCGTGTGGCCCACCGCCTCGGTGGTGGGTGCCGCGGCTCACCGGTGCCGTCGGTAAGGACGACGCGTTGGCGATGGTGACTTTTTTCGACAGCCCACCGCCGTTGGGGCCCATGCGAAGGGAGCCGCGGTTGCTTCCACCGTGCGCCACATTATCCTTCATGGCCCGATACACGTAGAGTCGCTGGCAGAGCGTTCGGTGCGCGTCCGCGATGCCGTGGAACGTGGCCATGGAACCCGTGCCGCTGCTGACATTCCCTGTGAATTCGTCGAAGGCGAGCTTCTTCGTGCACCCCATCCGGCGCAGCACGTACCATACCGCACGGTCGAGCGAGCACGCGTGGTACGGATTCATCGGAGAATTGATGGACCCCCAGCCCCCGCCGCCATTGGGGCTGCTGGCGGCGGTAGCAAGGTCCACTTGGACACTCGTGGCGTCCTTCGCGTCCGCAGTTGGCGAAAGGCCGCCGTGACCTCCATCGACGGACGCGTGATCCAAGTAAAAGTCAGCCATGAGCTCTGCAACCACATCGGGCCCCAAGATGGCGACGCATACGGCGAAGTAGAACTGCGGCTCGCCAGCAAGGTCACCGAAGACCAGCTCGCCAAGTGCCTTCTGGCGTGTGAACTTGGGCGGCGGCGCGGGCTGGACGGCGGGGCTGCTGCCCGCCCCGGCCTTCACGGCGGCACTGGCTCCGCCGACTTTCGTCGTCGTTTGGCTGGTGGATCGTACGGAACACATCATCTCGTCATCAGCGCCGAAGTCGAGCATGCCGATCCCGCCGCAGAATACAAACTGCGGCTCCGCGACGTCCGAAACAATGCACAGATTTGTCGATGCGAGAAAGGCACTTGAATTCGGTGCGAATGAACCCGTGGCAGGACTGGGACTCGTCGGAGAAGACTGAGCGGGAGCTGGCGCGTAGCCTCGAACGAGCCGGTCGCGCAGATCAAAGCACGCGTCGAAGCAGATTTTTCGGCACTGGGCAAACTCGGAGTAGACACTTGCGATTTCTTTCATGACGGCGTCCGCCTTGCGAAGGGGGTTGTGAGACTTGGTCGCCCAGGTGTGACGACACACGTCGGCCAGTGTTTCGCACTCACTGGGCCGCGTGATCATGGAGGATTGGCCGAACACGTGACGCGTCGCGCGATACACCTGCCGTGCGACTTGTGTGTATCGGAGGGCCAAATCGACGAGCATGAGCACATCGTCTGTCATCGGAGCGGTGTAACCATCCTTTTGGTACCCGTCGCTGCCGAGCGTCAGCTGCGACGACACGCCCGTATCCACCCGGATCGCATAGAAGCCCTGTGCGGCGGGACGGTTGGGCGTGGCCACGCCGGGTTGGTCGGCCTCGTGCGACAAATCAAAGTGGAAGTCACTATAACCTGGAGCGGCGGCGGCGGCGGACGTGGAGGCCGTGCCGTTGGGTTTGCCGAGAAGGACCACGGCCCCGCCATCCGCGGCGACTGGCATGTCCGTGTGATACCCAATGGGGGACCCGCTGGCGAAGGGTCCGCCCCCACCGCTGGCGCCCGATGCGTCATATCCGTGTTGGCGGAAGCGTAGCACCCCGCAGGGAAGAGGCAGCCTTGTTCGAGCATCGTAGAGCGGTTTGCGAAAGTCAACCACCATCGGACTGTTTAGATGCGCGACTTGGGAACGCAAATCGAACAACGTTTCACGCAGTCGAACATTTTCTTGCTGCAGCGAGGTCGTGAGGGATCGATCCGCTGTCGCAAGTCGTTCGGCCTCCAGCCGCTTTTCGCGCTCATTGCGTGTGATGCTCTCGATGAATGCGAGCGAGGTACATCGGCGCTCACTGGCTTGCGATAGGGCGGCGAATTTCCACTGGTCTAAAACGCGTCGACGCCAATCTCGCGTTCGCAGCCGCGCGTGCCGGGCGATGATGTTCTGCAGGCGCTGCGCGTTCGTGACCTCCGCGCGCCAAGCACGAAAGGCAAGCTTAAGCATGCCTGCAGGACTCGCAACGCTGTGCGCCGCGGACGCGCCGGGACGACCACCCACGCCGCAGCGCTTGCCATGCGACGCGACCGGTGACGCCGCACGGCTTCCGACCGCCCCTCGCGGCGCGACCGCCATTGTCTTGAACTTTTCCGGCAGTATGGGGTCCGCCGCGGCGCCTTGCTGCTGTTGTCGTAGAAGCGACGACGCGGCGCGCACCGAAGAAGCGCCGCCGTCGCGGCGGTTGGCAAACACTTCCGATTCTTGTTGTTGCGCCTCGGCGCGTTGCGTCGCCAGATGGGAGCGCCACATCTCCGCATAGCTGCCAGCCTGTAGGGCGGCATACTTTGCCTCCCGCTGTTTCAACCACGCCGCGGATCGGGAGAGCGCGTCCCCCCGTGGCGGCGGCGCTGATGGGTGTGGCCGCTCGTCGTCCGCGCCACCACCGCACTGCTCCGAGAACTGCTGGCGAAAGCGATCCACCGCCGCGACGGCGCCTTCGTAGCTGGCAGTGCGACGTTCTGCCTCTTGCAACGCGACACCCTCCAACCGCGAATCCCCCCGCGCGTGATCCGACCGAGACGTTCCCGTACGTCCTTCGAGGCAAGCGTAGACCGAGTCTTGAACGGCTTCACCGGAAAGGATCGGGATGCCACCGGTTCCGAATACGGCCCGTGAGATCCCCGACATGGCGAGGACAAGCAGCCGCCCCGCGATGGAATCCGGCCCGCAGTGTACAAGCAGCGCTTCAAGGGCGGCCATGGACGCAGCCGCTGGGAATGCGTGGCCACGGTGCTGCGTCGCGGGTGCCACTTGCGGGTCTCCATCTAGAGCCGCTTTTAGGATGGCCGTGGCGGCGACAAGCAGACTCGGAAGACCCGTTGCCCCCCCGTGAACGGGGGTCTTGGGCGTCGCGGTGGCCGGTGTGAAAGGCACTGGCAACGAACTGGAAGTGGAGATATTTGTGCCGCCGCCGACCGCGATGCTGGGACCCGCCGCGTGGACCGGGGCCACGACAGGGGCCGGCGAGCACTCCATTGCATCGCGTTGCAACAGCTTGCGACCTTCGAGAACATGGCGTCGCAGACGCAGGGGCGTGGCGGACGCCGCTCGCACGACACCACCTCGCGACCCTCCCGGAGCGGCGGTTTGTGCCGCCGGCGTCACACCCGCGGCGAGGGCCGCCCGGTGCAACGCGTCGGTCATTTTGGGCGACGGCAGTGATGTGCCCGTGGAGAAGGCGGACGCCGGTCGGGCGATGCCAGGAGTGGAAGCAGTTGGGTTCGCTTCGGGCCATCCAGGCCAGTCCGGAACGGCCGTAATGCGGTCCACGCGATGCGAATAGCCCGCGGCCGTGAGCGGCTCGGGCGATATGCTCACGTCCTTCAGGCTAGTGAATACGATCGGCTGTGCGTCCCCCAACGACGTGGTCATCATAGTGGACTGGTGCACAAAAACAAATAGAGTGCGTGTCACTCGTGTGGGCGATCCAACGAGGGCGGAAGAACATTTCAAAACACGACAATGCCAAATCGTTCAAGTTTTAGTATTGTTTTGGTTCGGTCCGGGAAAAATGCAAACCGATGAATCACAAGGTGTAGGCGACAGGGGCGTGTCACCCTTTGGGTTTTTCTATGACCACAAATTGGGTTTAGTGTTGTTGGAATGAAAATTGTTGAGATCAGCAAAAATTGTATTCTCCGCGAAGGGAAGGAGGAAGAAATTGGGGGACAGTGGAGGGGGTCAAAGCCAACAGCAGCAATGGGAAATGGAAGGACGCAACAAGGGACAACGCGGACCGCCCCGGGAAGACGACCAACGCAATCACATCGACGTTGGATGGTATCGACCCTCCACACGCCTTGAGGTGCGGGAGTGAATAAACCCTTTTTTCCGGTGAGTGCCAACGGTCGCCCGGTATGATGTTGGGGGCTAGCGGCAAACGGTGACGAGGGAGGGCTCACAGCAGGCTGGCACATCAAAGCAGGCTAGCACATCAAAAACATGAGGTCGCTGCATCCGCCCCCGGTTTGTTCCACCATCGCGTCGATGACGTCATCGTCTTCCATTTCCAGGTCATCGGGCGTCTTGTTCTCGTCAAGGTGGGCGCCGTCGTACAGAAACCTCACCGAGTGCCTCGCCACGCCCTGCTTCTTGCAGTACGCGTCCATCAGCTTCTTGAGCTGAGTCCCACGCTTGATTTTGAAGTACACCTCCGCGCCATCGGCGTTTACTACCTTTAAATTTACCTGCGGCACCTCGGTCTTGACCTCGGGGGGCGCAGCAGCAGCGGGTGGGGGCGCCTCAGCCATTCAAGAAAAATATAATCGAATTACCGCGCAAAGGACTGACGCGAGTGTTTTTTGTTTAAACAACCACACTCCGTGTCAAGATCCTATCCACCCAAGTTGGCAGCCAACTCCTCTCTTCCGCATCCAGTGGATGGTGATGGATGGATGACGAGGAGGAGGAGGTTCAGTATAGTATGAACGGAGAGAGAGAGAGAGAGAGGGCGGCTTGGCACCGCGCCTTCGCCGCAATTTTTTTCCCTCACTCAACTCGCGTTACGTCACGCAAGCGACTCCAGCGATCGTCGCGCCGCCACTAACTCTGCCAGCAGCGCTTGTGCCTTCTCAGCCGTGAGTGCGACCAGCAGCGGCGGTTCTCCCGGGGCGGGTGTGCTCGTCGTTAGCTGCAGGTGAACAAAATGTTGGCCAGACGTCTCATCCCGCCAGAGTTCGGAGGTCGGCGGCGCGACCGCGGACACTCCCGGGAGACGCACGACGTCCCGCCAAAGTTTGGAACGCAGCGCCCCGCCATGATCAAACAGTGCGGTGGACAAGGCGACACCCACATGCCGTGGTAGCCCCAGGACGGACACCTCCTCCGCGACTTTTGCCGCCGGCACACCAAAGCGTAGTGCGTTGACGAAGAGTTGCCCTGCCGCGCAGCACGCTTGACATAGGTCCGAGCCGCGGACGGTGGTGAACAAGTCGGTGTTTTCGAACAAATCCTCGACCGGTGATCTTGTAGCGGACGAGGCGACAAGATCGACATGAGACCCATTCGTCGGCGGGGCGACCAGCAACGCCTCCAACACGTGCTCGACCAAGGCGTCGATCTGGGCATCACTGAACTGACTGAGCGTCGACAACTGAGCCAGCACGACATCGGGGCAGTCGTCGTCGCCGAACAGCTTGAACTTCATCAATGCACTGAGCAAGTGGGGGATCCCAATGAGGGGGGAAAGGAAGGAAGTGTGGCCTGCCGTGCGCGGCTCCGTGAACGCTCTGAGTATGTGGGGGAAGGAAGGAGAGGGGGACAGACCCACCGTCAAGACGCAGTTGAATCATCGAGCACATCTGAAAATGGAGGAAACGAGCTGCGGCATACAGTATGGTGCTGATCCCGCCTCCCACGCGGGTCGGTTAGAGAGAGACGGCCGCTGAGAGATCACGATGGAGGGCGTTGATAACGGAGCAGTGATGCATACCAAGCACGGGCGCGTCAATCGGGTCCCACGGAACTCATGGTCAGCGCTTGCGTTTGCTTTTCCCCCCGTCCTTTTTTTGGTCGTCGTCTATGCCAACACGCCCTGTTGCTGCTGCGCGGCTTGTTGCTGCGGCAAAGCGTCATTGCGGAATTGAATCTTGTACTTGGCAATGAAGCCCTGGAGCTCCCGTTCCTTTGAAACCAATGCCGCGTTGAGATTTTTCAGCAGCAGGTCGAAGTTGGTGAGGGACTCGGTGACCGCGGGCAGCACTTCGCCCACGGTCCGTTCGACCAGTACGCCACCGACTAGGCGATGACAGCGTCGGGTGGCCTCTAACGGTTTCAGCGCCTCGATGACGAGGGCGTGATCGTGCCGCTCGGCTTCAACTTCGGCGATGCGTGACATGATGTTGCCCTGCTCCTGGCGCAGCCTATTAAACGTTTCCACCACCTCTTGCTCCGAGTTGCACTCCGGGAGAGCGACCGGCGACGCCGACGACGGCGCGGGCGCTGCCGCGTCGGTGGATGCTGCTGCCATCGTTTTCGAAACACAAAAACAACGGTTCGCGATTTTTTTTTGGGGGGGGGGGGGGGGGGGGGG
>ERZ1292633.4610-Hain-H41-02um-R1-4610-length-12726-cov-5_pt1 | contig 12726 bp, 12 predicted proteins | sample MGYA00564406_ERZ1292633 | MGnify/ENA primary metagenome ERZ1292633 (study PRJEB36523, sample SAMEA6512639) | groundwater metagenome | collected 2019-01-08 | study: AquaDiva: Metagenomics assemblies of 32 groundwater samples
AACATTCCACCATAATTCATTATTTTTCTATTTTATTAATGAAGTTTTATAATACCAGAATATAAAATTGATTTTGAATTATTGAATTATTCATACAATAAAAATTTTAAAAATATTATTTTAGAAAAATTAGAAAAAATACGAAATAAATATGTTTTTTATCGTATGAAAGAATTAAATATTGATATTTCTGAAAAATTTCAATCTCTTTTGGAAAGTAATGAAATAATAGAAAGATTTATGGAAGATTTGGAATTTATTCTAAAAAAAACAACTATGACAGATTTTAAATTATTAGATGAATATGATGATGTAATTTTTGAAGGTGCTCAAGGTCTTCTTCTTGATCAAAACAATGAGCTTTTCTTTCCACATCTAACTAGATCAAATACAGGAATAACAAACATCAATAGTATTGTAAATGAATATTGTAATAATTTTAAAACTAATGTTAAAGATGAAATTATTTATATTACTAGATGTTATTCAACAAGACATGGTGCGGGAAAATTTAATACAGAACTAAGTGAGAAACCTTATAAAAAAATAGAGGATATTACTAATATTACTAATAATTATCAAGGCTCTATAAGATTTGGATGGTTAGATATTGATTTATTATCAGAATCAATAAAAAAAGATATAAAAAACAAATCAAATAATGATTGTATTAGTTTAGGTATTACATGTCTTGATCAAATAGATGACAAAGAAAATACAACTTATATTTATAAAGGAAAGATTGTTACTTCGTCTATTGATGTTTTTTTGGAAAGAATCAAAGTATTAACAGGAATAAATAATTTGTATTTAAGTTATGGAAATACAAGAGAAGATATAAAATTAAATAAAAATTAATTCATCTTTTAATGATAAATTACCTTGTAAACCACCTGAATGTATTAATAAAACATTACTTTCTTTATTAAAATAGTCTTTTTTTAATAAATCTAAAAAAGCATATACTAATTTACCAGTATATACAAAATCTGTTTTTATATTAGTTTCTCTAAAAAAATTATTCATTGTATCGAGAAGTTCTTGATTCTTTTTTGCATAACCACCAAAATGATAATCATAAAATATTTTACAATATTCTTTTTTCTCTTCTTTTATAGAAGAAAAATCTTCATTATTTAATAAATCACTAAAACCTTTTAAAACAGGTATCCCTATTATTATTTGCTCTTTTTTTGATGAATTTACAATACCCATATAAGTTGTACCTGTTCCCATTGCACATAAAATATGAGTATATTTTTCAATATCAACTAAATCTAATATTTCTTTAGCTCCTTTTATACCAAGAAGCCCTGAACCACCTTCGGGAATAATATAAACATCACCAAATTTTTCTTTTAAAAAATCAATTTTTTCAGTTTTTTTTCTATAATCACTTCTGCTAAAAAATTCTAATTGCATTCCATATTCTTGAGCTGATTTTAAGGTATGAGATAATTCTGTAGGTTTTTCACCTCTTATAACACCAATAGATTTTAAATTTAGTTCTTTTATTGCAAAAGCACTTGCTACAATATGATTAGAATAGCAACCACCAAATGTTAAAATAGTATCATAATTATTTTTTATACAATCTTCTACATAATATTTCAGTTTAAAAATTTTGTTTCCTGAAACAACTTCATGAATTTTATCAATACGAAGAATATCAGCATTAACTTTTTTTGAATTTAATTCTTCTAGGTTTATATTTTCTAAATACATATTATTTAAATTAAAATTTGGAACTAACATATTCAATTATAGGTAAAAAATCTTCAATCTTTTCTACTTCGTGCCAATTTATAAAAGGATCATTTCTAAACCAAGTTAACTGTCTTTTGGCAAAGTTTCTTGTATTTTTTTTCATTAATTCTTTAGAATCATCCAAAGAACAATTTCCTAATAAAAATTCTTTTGGTTCTGAATAATTTATGGTTTTTAAAAGAGGTAAATCTTTACCATATTTATCCATAATAAACTTTATTTCATCAAGTAAACCCATTTCAAACATTTTTTCAACTCTATCACTGATTCTTTTATATAAATTCTCTCTTTCAATATTAAGTCCGATATAAGTAATATCATAAACAGGTGAACTAGATTTTTTTTGTAAAGAACTTAATTTTTCACCTTTACTTTCAAAAACTTCCAAAACTCTAATAACTCTAAAAAGATCATTATAATGAATTTTTTCGGTAGCAATAGGGTCTATTTCCATAGCTTTTTCATATAAAAATAAATTACCTTTAGTTTCTGCTTCTAATTTCATTTTTTCTCTAAATTCTGGAAGTGGAGGAATTTCTGCCATAGAATAAGCTTGAATTATAGTTTTTATATATAACCCTGTCCCGCCTACAATCATTGGTATAAAACCATCTTCGTATATTTTTTCGATAATATTTTTTGCTTCTGTTGCATATTCTGAAACGGTATATGTTCTAGTTGGCTCACAAATATCAATCATATAGTGTTTTACTTCTTTTTGTTCTTCTAAAGAAGGTTTAGCAGTTCCTATATTAAAATCTTTATATATTTGTCTAGAATCAGCTGATATTATAGGTATTGAAAGTTTTTTAGCTATTTCCATTCCTAAATAACTTTTTCCTATTCCTGTTGGGCCTGCAATTATTACAAGCGGTATTTTTTTATTCACTATTTTAAAAAGGTTTTATTTCAAATTTTTTTAATAATTTTCTTTCAAAATCTTTATTTGATAAAACTGGTACCGAATAAAAATAAACATTTGTTTTTCTTGAATTAAAATCAGCTAAGATATAACCACGATAAGCAGTTTCTAAAAGAGTTATATCTTTTACTACTAATGGAGCGATTGGTGTTAAATAATTCACAAATGAAGGTATTGGAGATGATATTGAGGTAGCTACAAATTCTTCAATAACTTTTTTATTTTTAAACATTAGTTTTCCTTGAATAAACATGTGAAGATCACCTGTAAAAACAAGAGTATTTTTTATATTATTATCATAAATATATTCTAACATTTCTTGTTTTTCCTTCATATATCCATCCCATTCATCAAAGTTAAGTAAAGCACCAAAAAAGTTAGTTTCCATCATCATAGTATTATTGGAGATGATTTTCCATTTAGCTTTACTATTTTTTAGATTATCTTTTAACCATTGCTTTTGTTCTTTTCCTAAATAAGTATTATCTTCTTTATATGATTTTATAGTACAAGGATAATTTAAAATTTGTAAACCATCACAAGCAGGCTCTTTTCTATACTGCCTTCCATCAAGAAAATATAAATCTAATAAATTTCCAATATTATAATTTCTATAAATTTTATTTTCACCAATTTTTCTAACAGGATTATATTCAAAAAAAGCTTGATAACCATCTTTCATTTGTTTTTCTTTTATTTTTGAAAAATCAACTCCAGAATAATCATTTTCTATCTCATGATCATCCCAAATATACATAAAAGGTATTTTTTCTTTAGCTTCTTTATAGAAATTATCAGTAAAATAGTATTTATATTTTTTTCTATAACTTTCAAGATCTTTTCCATAACCAGACTCATCTTTTCTATATTGATATTTAGCGTGTTCATAAATAGAATCGCCTAACATAATTATTAAATCAGGATTGTCTTCAATTATATATTTGTATGAGGTAAAATAGCCACCACCAAAGTTTTGACAAGAAACAAAGGCAATTCTTAGTTTTTTGGGATCTTCTGGTAAAGTTTTTGTTTTTCCTGTTTCACTATATTGATTATTATATTTAAATCTGTAATAATAAGTAGTATCTTGTCTTAAATTATCAATATCTATTTTTAAAGTATGATCTTTATTATTATTTGTATTAATTTTACCATTTTTTAGTATTTTATCAAAAGTAATATCTTTTGAAACTTCATATTCGACTTCCAAAGCATCTATTTTATCATCTTGAACTCTAGACCATAAAATAACTGTTTTTTGAGTTGGATCTCCAGATGAAACACCATCAACGAAATAATTAGATCCAGCAGTTGCATTTTTGCCAAAGCTCAATAAAAAAAATAGAAGTAAAAAAGTCTTTTTTATCATAAAAAATTAGGTTATGAAATATTATTATTTAATAAATCTAACATAAATATTAAAAAAAAACTATTAATTATTTTGATAGGTATTTTTTGTATTATTTTGGATATATGTTATTTTATTAAACAATGTAAACATTAAGGTTACTTAGACTTTCCTTAACCTAAATTTTAGATTAAAATAGAATTGTAAATTTATAATTATTGTTTTGGTAGATTTTTGTAATACAAGATGGTTTAAGTCAAACAATTTAAACCCAATCGTTTCTTGTTAACTTGTGATTTGGGACATGTTTTGTGTGTGTGTCAAATCACTGAGAAAATAATACAAAAAAAGAGATAGTGTATATAGTAGATTAAAATATACCAGAGAGATTTAATAACATGGCAGAAAAACTTGTAATAAATGGCGGAATACCTTTAAGAGGAGAAGTCGATGTATCAGGAGCAAAGAACTCAGCATTAGTTCTTATTGCAGCTGCAATTCTTTCAGATGAAGATGTGCAACTTGATAATGTCCCAAAATTAACCGATGTTGTTACAATATGCGAGTTACTAAGATTTTTGGGTGCAAAAGTTAAAATTGACGGAAATACTGTTTTCATAAATGCTAAAGATTTAAATAAAAATTCTGCCCCTTATGATCTTGTAAGCAAAATGAGAGCTTCATTTTTTACACTTGGACCATTACTTGCAAAATTTAAAGAAGCTCATGTTCCATTACCTGGTGGCTGTGCAATTGGTTCAAGACCAGTTGATATACATCTTAAAGGCTTAAAAGCTCTTGGAGCTGAAGTTTCTATAGAACATGGAATGGCAATAGTTAAAGCTGAAAAATTAACTGGTAATAAAATATATCTTGATTTTCCTAGTGTTGGTGCAACAGAAAATATTATTATGGCCGCTTCTTTAGCTGAAGGAACTTCTACAATAGAAAACGCAGCAAGAGAACCAGAAGTAATAGATTTAGCTAATTTTCTTAATTCAATGGGTGCAAGAATACATGGAGCAGGTTCTCCAACGATAACAATTCATGGTGTGCCAAAGCTTTCTGGTACAAGACATAGTGTTATTCCTGATAGAATTGAAGCTGGTACTTTTATGTTAGCTGCAGCTGCAACTAGAGGAAGTATTATTGTTAATAATGCACAAGAAAAAAGACTTGAATCTTTAATAAGTAAAATGCTTGAGTCAGGAGTTAAAATTGATATTTTATCGCCTAATAGACTTAAAGTTGATGCAACGCAAAGAATAATAAGAGCTGTTGATGTAAGAACAATGCCTTATCCTGGATTTTTTACAGATTTACAATCTCCTATGGTTGCATTTCTTTGTACCGCTAAAGGAACAAGTGTTATGTATGAAACAGTTTTTGAAAATAGATTTATGTATATAGATGAATTAAACCGTATGGGAGCTAGTATAAAAACAGAAGCTAATTTAGCTGTAATAAAAGGAGTTCCTTCTTTATCTGGAGCACCTGTTAGTTCAACAGATTTAAGAGCTGCTGCTGCATTATCAATTGCTGGTTTTGCTGCTGATGGAGAAACAATTATATCTGAATTACAATATCTTGATAGAGGATATGAAGATTTTGAAACCAAATGTTTAGGTATTGGTGGAAGAATAAAAAGAGTTAAAATAACAGAAGAAATAAAAAAGTAAATTTTTCTTACGGATATTTTTTGAAAGAATAATTTGATCATTCAAGAGGTTTTAGAAATAAAGCCTCTTTTTTTTGTAATATGTTTATTTATTTGTGTCTTTTGTAATATTTATTTTTTATCATTTTTACCAATGTTTTTTAGTTCATGAAGTACCAATTTCTCAGTTTCAATTAATGATTGAGCTATAAAATAAATAAAAGGCTCTAAATCTCCATTATCTGCTTTTATAAGAAATTCTATATAATCTTCTCTATTCTCATTTTTTATAACTATTGGAAGATATTTTTTCTTCATAAGAATAGTATTCATAAGAAGTCTAGCAACAGTTCCATTTCCATTATCAAATGGATGTATTCTTAAAAAATTATAATGAGCTATAGCACTTGTAACGATAGGATGCAACAAATCAATATTTTCATTAAGCCAAAAGAAAATATAATTTATTTGTTCTGAAACATATATTGGTTCTAAATAATAATGAATTGTACCGTCTAATTGTTGTACATGGTTTGAATCAATTTTATATTGCCCTGAACGTAAAATCTTTTTTATAGGTTCTCCAAATTTATTGATAGATTTAGTATAAGTAATACCTGAAAGAAGTAGAGTATTAAATTCTTTAATTAAAAATGGTTCGATTGTTCTATTATCTTTTATAACATCAAAAAGAAAATGAATAGCATCAGAATGATTCTTTGCTTCTAAAAAATCTTTGAGAGGTTTTCCTTTAATAGTAAGATCATATTTAAGAAAAAAACCTGTTTCTTTTCTTGTTAAAGTATTACCCTCAATAGCATTAGAATGATAAATCCAATCAATAATTATTTTATCTTGAAGGGTAACCCAAACATCTTCATGTATATGTTTATACCAATTTATTTCATCATTTAATTCTGAACTTAAATTCAATAATGATTTTAGCTTTACAGAATCTTGTATTTTATAAAAAATATCGATTTGCTTTTCTTGTATCATGTTATAACTAATTTTCCTTAATTTTCCTATTAATTATATATGAGTAATTATTACCAATAATAACTCTATTTAATAATTATATATTATTTATGAGCATTTTAAAATAGCTTATATAAACCTATAAAACTATATTATTAAAGAATTAGTAGCAAAAATATAAAAAAAATAGTATTAAGTAATATGAAAATATAATTAAGTAATCAAGTTATGTATGATAAAACTTTCAAATCATAAAAAAAGTAGATTTTAAGATATAATTAAGCCTAAAAAATATTCACACTATCTTTTTTGATTGCAATATCGGCTTGTAGTCTTTTTCAACATCAAAATACACCAAATAAAAACAGAGGTGGTTGTTGAGCTGAATCGAAATGCACGAGTTAACTTCGCTTGCTTGTTTCGACTCAGCTGAATGTACTCGTTATGAGATATTATTAATTGGAATTGGTATTACTTTTTTCAAAAAAAATAATAAATTTATTCACTATTTTTCTTTTTAAGCTAAAAATATTTTATAATGTGTAATGTAAAGATAATAATTTAGTCAAAATAAGGTTAGTTATAATGGCATCAATATTTACAAAAATAATAAATGGAGAAATCCCTTGTTATAAAATATTTGAAGATGAGCATACCTTTGCTTTTTTGGATATTACTCCTATAACAATAGGTCATACATTAATAGTACCAAAAATTGAAATTGATTATTTTCTTGATGTTCCAGAACCATATTTTTCAGCAGTATTTAAGAATGCAAAATTTATTTCTCAAGCTATTCATGATGCTACTGAATGTACTCGTGTAGGTACTATTATTGCTGGTTGGGATGTACCACATTTTCATTATCATCTTATCCCTATGAAAGATTATACAGATTTAGATTTCAAAAAAGGGACAAAAAGAACAGCAGAAGAAATGATATCTATTCAAAATAAAATAATTTCAAATATTAAGGCTTAATATGACAGGAATAATTGCAGTTGTAGTTTCTATTTTTATGTTAGTTGGTGGTATATTACCTCACTATTCTAATAAAATTTTTGAAGATAATCTTAAAGAAGCTTTTAATTCTTCAAAAATAATAGTTAAAACTTATAAATCACCTAGTTATTCTATGTTAGCAGGGGACTTTGAGAGAATCGAAATTAATGCTAATAAATCAAGAATAATGAATATAGATTTTGATAATTTAAAAATGGTTGGTCAAGATATAAAAATAGATTATTCAAAATTGACTCCTGAAACAAATAGTTTAGATTTTATAAAAAAAGGTAAGGCCGATTTACAAATTATACTTTCAGCAGAAACCGTTGCAAAAATAGCAGATATACCTTCATTAACATTAAAATTAAATAATATGTTATCAAATCTTAAAATACCTTTACCTATTATGTCTGGTGAAATATCTGTTGATCAAGTTAGTCTTGTTTTTGAAAATAATAAACCAACAATAAAAGGTAATCTAATTTCTTTAGGTGGATTTATTACTATACCGTTTAGTTTTTCTTTTGATCTTGTAGTTACAGCAAAAAATACACTAGAAATATATAAACCTCAATTAATTGTAATGAATGAACCTTTGATAATTGAACAAATACAAGATTTTGTTAAATATGTAAATCCTATTCTTGATATTAAACAAATAAATAAAACAGGTAAAGATATTCAATTAAAAAACTTATATTTTAAAGATAATAAACTTAAAATAATAGCTGTTGTTTTAGTTAAATAATATTACCAATTTAAAATATTCAAAATAAATTTTTTATTATCAAAAGAATCAATATCAGATTTAAGATTATCTGAAAAAGATCCTGTAATAATAGAGGTATCACCTAATACAACAACTTTTCCATTACCTATATTAGAAACAGCAGCTAAACCAAAAGGTCCTTGTCTATAACCTTGTATTCTAAAACTAAAATTTGACGAAGATACAATTAATTTGGTTTGATTTTTATCCAATCCTGTAATACCTCCGTTTATTACTTCTATACTAGCTGAACTAAAAAACTCTAAAGAAGTAATGTCTTTGGTAATAAAATGAGTAGGAAAACTTTTTACAATAATATAATCTGAATTAACTGTGCTATCAGATTTTTCTTTTACTAAATCAATATTTATTTTTAAATTTGCGTGTTTTAATATTTTATTGATAGATGGTGATGAAAAAGCATCAAAACCACCCCATTCACAAGTTATAAATAATTTTTTACCACTTTTTACAAAATTAATTATTTTATCAATTTCAGAATCAGTATATTCAAATGATGGAGAAGGAATAATTAAAGTATCAATATCATCAAGATTATTTTCAGCTATAAAATTATCAAAATAAACAGTAAATTTATTATCTTTTAATAAATTTGATAAATTACTAAAATGATTATTTGTATTTAAATTAAAATCGCCTAAAGGTCTTTTACTTGTATCTATAAAAACTTTTCCACCTTCAATTATTTTAATTAGCTTTAAATCACCCAAATCAATATTTTTATCTAAGGTAGTCGTTATATTTGTTGTTTTAAAACCATTTTTTGATATAGTTAAAATATTTTTATTGCTAAAATCAGTAGTTTTTAATGAAAAAATGCCTTTATTATCACTTATGACTGAATTTTTATTAAGTGTAATATTTACGCCATCTAAAGGCTCTCCACTATCAGAAATAATACGACCTGATATATTTATTGGATTTTTAAATAATTCTATGGTTTTATTTATTGGCTCAGAAGTAAAAATATTTATTTTTGCATTTTCTTGATTCAATGTAATACTTTGATATCCATCATTTTCAACACTTATAGAATAATCATTTCCTGATTCTAAAAAAGAAAATTTAGTTGACCCTGTTGAATCTGTTTCTTGAATAGTTTCTTTTCCTTGGTGTGTAAGTTTTACTTTAGCTTTAATAAGGCCTTTTTTTTGATCTGCATCTACTACAGAAATATATAAAGTTCCTATTCTATTGTCTATAAGATTAGTAATACTAGGAGGCGTAGAAGAAGTAATTGGTTTTATAGACGGTTCTACAGAAACTGTAAGTTGATTTTGACATGAAAAAATCAAAATCGATAAAAAAAGTATTCCCAGTACTCTAGGATTTATTATTTTCAAAAACTTTAAACCTCAATTTTTAAATTCCAACATGAATTATAGCGGATTTATAATAAATCTATACTTCAAAGTGTTTAATTATATTTTTATGATAAAATTAAGTTAATTATATTTGATAGAATCTTTTTGGTAAAAATGAAAAAAAAATTACTTAGTTCATTAATTGTATCAACCTTTATATTAGGTGTTTCTTTAAAATCTGAAGCTGTAGAAATAGCTTTTTCAGATAAATCAAAAAATAGTGCCCCTATAATAAAATTTAATGTCAATGCACCTCTTCCCATGAATCTTTCTTTTAATGGAAAAATTGACTTTAGTCCTGCATATTCAAATCTTGTTGGTAGTATGAAAAATACAGATACTGAAAGATGGTCTTTTATGGCAAATGCTGAAGGAAATTTAGCTTATAATTTTTTACTTTTTAATGCAAAAACTATTGTAGGAGATATTAATCCTACCTTATCACCTTATGTTGGGTACAAACAATTTGCTACTCAGTATGGTTATGGCGGTTTAGCTCTTGAAAAAATTGAACCTACTTTTGGCGTTTCTACAGTAGGTGGAATTAATTATGGTTTAAGAGCTTCTACAAATTTACCATTAGGTTTCTTTATTTATGGAGATGCTGGTTTTACAACTTTGTTGAATAATGGTACTTGGTGGGAATATCGTCCAGATACTTCAGGAAAATATGAATCTAAAAATTTAACTACTCCAAAATTAGAAGTTGGAGCAAGCTTTAATTTTTTAAATTTATTAACACTAAAAGCATCATATAATTACTACTTTTTATATGATCTTAGAACAAAACAAGCTTTTATAGATGAATCTTCTAAATCAAGTATTCAATCTATAGATCTTGGTGCCACATTCCTTTTCTTTTCTATTTAATATTTTATTTTGTAGAATATTAAATTTTTATGGGTTGGTTAGACAATAAAAAAAATAGAGCTAAATTTTTTATTTTTTCTTTAAAGTTTTTAAGAAGTATTATTCCTGTATATGTAGCAGTTTATTTCTTTATTGTCTTTCCATTTAATATTTATCTTGACCGAGATTTAGAATTAAATGGAAAAAAAGCCATAGGAACTGTAACTTTAGATAAAATAAATGAAGGTAAAAAAAGTAGTTATAGAACAATTAAAGTTGAGTATTCTAATAATGAAATACCTTATGAAAAATGGTTTGTGTATGAGAAAGTCAAAATAGGTAATAAAATAGAAGTCTATTATTCAGAAATATCTCCTAAACACTCAATTTTATTTAAAAACAAACCACTTCAAAAGCCTTGGGATGAAGGACTTTTAAGAAGACTTCTTATTCTTTATTTTATTGGATCTGTATTCGCAAGTTTAGCTTATTATTTTTATAAATATGAGGATGGTAGCTCTATTTTACTAAGCAACAGACTAAAAGGGAATTAATTTATTATTTAAGTTTCTTAAACCAAATTGCAAAATGTTCTTGAGCTTCCCAATTTTTTACATGATAAGTTAATTTATTTTTTTCTATTTTTATACCTTTTGTAGAAGTAAAATCACTTGTTGCAATTTTATATTTATCAGAAAGATGAATATTTGCAACTAATAAGCTATCTTCAACTTTTCCTTTCCAATTTCCACCTGTAAAATTATATTCAACAAATATTGAACTAATAGAATCATTATCAACAGGAACAGCAGAACCAATTTTAGATCTATATTCAACATGAATATTTAGTTTTTCATTTGCTTTAAAAAAAACATCTTTTACCCAATAAGATTCATAAAATTCTTCAATACCGCCTTTTACTAGAACTCTTTTTGCAGTAGTTTTTTTGCCATTTATAGATGTTAAAAACTTAGTAAAACCTGTTTTATTTTTTCTTTCTGGTGCAGAAATATCTCCATAACCTTCTTCTGGAAAACCCATTTTTACTATTTGAGAAGATTTACTTTGATTTTTAAATACAAAATCAACACTAACATCATAATAAGTATCATAAATATCCATTTTTATTACTTCAGAAACCATTTGTATATATTTATGTTCCCCTTTTATTATTTTAAGAGTACCACCTATACCTTCAATACCTCTATCATTTGCATAAGATTTTATTGGATTTAAAATAGAAATTAGTATAAAAAAAATAATCATAGTTATAAATCTTGATCTTTTTATCATAAAATTTAGACCTTTTATTTTGATTATAATTTTATAAAATATTGAATTATAATATCATCTCTAATTAAAATATGTTTACTCTATTGTATAATAAAAAAATGCTAGAAATAGAATATGAAAATAAAATCATTAAAGTAAATAATAAGATATTAAAAAAAGCTATGGTTTTTCAAATAAAATATTTGAGTATATTCATCTATCTACTGTTATTTTTTATTCCGTTAAACTCCTATTCAGAAGAATTAGAAGAGAAAAATATTTTAAATGAAGAATTATCTTATTTATTAGAAGATAATAAAAATTCTAAAACTATTCAAGAAATAAAAAAACAAAATGATGGTTGGACAAAAATTGACTCAAAAGATCTTATTGTAAAAAGAGCTAAAAATGATGGTAATTTTATTTGGCTAAAAGTAAAAATACCTCAAAAAATAGATGAAAAATTAAATAGTCTTTTTTTACCTCCAGCAGAAAGAATATATCAACTTTATCTCGAAGATAAATTAATATATGAATATGAAGGAATGAAAAATAAAGATTTAGAAAAAATAAATACCAAAATAATTAATTATTATTGGAAATTAGTAAGTTTAGAAAAAGGATTTGCAGGTAAAAACTTATATGCTCATATATATTCTAAAGAAAAAAATATTGGATTCTATGGGCCTCTTTCTTTAAGTACAGAAGCAGGACATATAAAACTCTGTGTCAAAATACATAAAGAAGGTATCATCATTATAGGAAGTGACTCAA